>ERZ836829.10-NODE-10-length-327788-cov-14.303741_pt1 | contig 327788 bp, 259 predicted proteins | sample MGYA00519574_ERZ836829 | MGnify/ENA primary metagenome ERZ836829 (study PRJEB31850, sample SAMEA3708808) | human gut metagenome | biome: human gut; feature: human-associated habitat; material: faeces | place: China | collected 2014 ...
GCTGTACCATATCTTTGCATATCTAGGAAAACTTGCGTATCAAGGCTCATTCGTTGGTAGTAAATAAGTAGTAAATTGATGAGTTTGTTTCCTTGAAAATGCTGATAGATACTGTATTTTAGCGGATAATCAGATTTTTATTGTGTTTTTTTTATAAAAAATTGATTTTTATTACTTTATTTAATTTTGTCATAATATTTTGATTGGGAGCGTTAAATTTTATATTTTTCATTCCCAAAGCTTCATATTTGTGTTCTCCCATACCGTGATATGGAAGAAGTTCTATTTTTGATGGTTTATATGGAGCAAGAAAGTTTTTGATTTTTTGCATTTCTTCAACGGTGTCATTTACCCCGGATATTACAGGGATTCTTATACATACATTTGCACCGCGTTCAAACAACTTCTGTAAATTTTCTAAAATAAGTTCATTTGAAACTCCTGTATATTTACGATGAATATCGTTATTAAAAGCTTTTATATCATACAAAAATAAATCTGTATAGCACAAAATCTTTTCAAACACTTTCCAGCTTATATGTCCGGCTGTATCTATGGCAGTATGTACACCGGACTCCTTGCATTTCTTTAAAATATCGCAAAGAAAATCTGATTGCAACATACATTCACCGCCGGAAAATGTTACTCCGCCACCAGAAGTTTCATAAAAACGTTTATCGCATATGATTTTTTCAAAAATTTCATCAACAGAGTATTCTTCTCCGCAAATTTCTCGCGCGTCATGATAACATATGAAATCTGTATCGTTTCTGTCAACGTTTTTACATCTTCCACAACCGACGCATTTTTCTTTATATAACATTACTTGTTTTTCGAAAGACTGACTTTCGGGATTGTGACACCAGCTACACCTAAGATTACAACCTTTGAAAAAAACGTTGTTCTCATACCGGGACCATCTACAACGGAACCGTGCTGTATGTCAAATATTATTGCTTTATTCATATCAATGAAACCTTTCTTTGAGCAAATATTCTATATCTTGCTTGTCAAGAATAGTATTGCAGTTATCTATAACTTCTTTAAGACGTGATACATTTCTTGCAGAGATAAGAGGTATACTTTTCAAATCGCAGCCAAAATAAAATCCAAACAATGCTTGATGAGCGTTGATGTGTTTTACGTTGCAAATATTCTTCAGCCTGTTGAAAATTTCTTTGTTTTTTTCAGAAGAATCAGTGGGCACACTATCACCGTAGAAAAAACCGTAAGCTTGTGCTCCGAATCCAATAACAGGTATTCCGCTTTCACTGTAATATTTATAATCTTCAAGATTCATCTCGTGTATCAATTCTTTTTCGCCCCAACCCTTTGTTACTCTATCTTTCAGTGAAAAAGCAATTTCGCTGAATTCAAATTTGGCAAGCCCATGATTCTTGGCATATTTATTTGCTTCCTTAATTCTTTCGGCAGTCCAATTTGATGCACCTATATGCTTGACCATTCCGGATTTTACATACTTATTGAGTATCTCGATTAATACACCGGGATCAATTGTTGGATCATCTTTATGGAAAAAGTAGATGTCAATATAGTCAGTTTTTAATGCTTCCAAGCTTTTTGTAATATCTGCTTCAATATCGTCTGCAGTGACTCTGTTTCTAACATGCTCTCCGTTTTCGTATTCGGGATTTCCGCCTTTGGTGATGAGAATAATCTTATCACGCATGCCAGTTGACTGTAACCAATGACCTATACACATTTCACTTTCAGGTCTGTTGGGGTGTGTAACATCTTCTCCATAACAACGTGCAGTATCTATTATATTGCCGCCGCCTGCAACATACATATCAAGTATTTCAAAATTTGTTTTCTCGGTCTCAATATGAAATGTATGTGTTCCGAGTGCAATTTTACTTAATGTTTTCCCATCTGTAATAATTTCTGATTTTTGTATCATAACAGTTTCCTCTTTATAATTATTTATAAAAATTTCTTGTTAAAACTTCTTCTTGCCATTCAGGGGACAAGCTTGTAAATTTAGCTGAAAATCCACATACCCTCACAATTAAATCAGGATATTTATCAGGATGTTTTTGTGCATCAAGCAGTGTATCTCTTGATACGCAATTAAGCTGAAGTGCTTCCATAGCAGTATCAGCAGAGGTGCGTAAAAATGCTTCGCAGGTAGATAATGAGGTTGTACCGGGTAAAATAATATTTACAACACTGTTTCCTGCCATTTCAGTTTTATCAAGTGATGCAAGTGAGTTTACAACGCTGGTTACATATGGTATTTTTTTAGCCTTGAAGGTGTAAGAACTTGAGCTATATAATCTCCATTATATCTTTCGTTAGGCGTTGCAAGTGTTTGTTCTCCCCAGAAACGAATTTTTGTATATGTAAGATAACCAAGGTTTATTTTTCCTCCGTACATACTTGTGTGTTTAGAGATATTTGGCAGACGGAATTGTCAGTATAGAAAATATTTTTCAGCCCGAAATAATTGCTATCGGCGGAGGTATAAGTAAAGAGGGCGACTATCTCATTGAGCCGATACGAGAATATGTGTATAATACAGGTTTTAATAAACATATGACAAAGACAAAGATTGTAGCGGCACAGCTTTTCAATGATGCGGGAATTATCGGTGCTGCAATGCTTGCAATATAAATTTATTATGTCCGACTTGAAAAATCTTTTTGCACCATATATAATATACTTATTGGAGTGATTTTTATGATAGTATTTTTTGATTTGGACGGTACACTTATATCTGATGACGAGGCATATATAATACCCGACAGTGCGGTAAATGCAATACATAAGGCACAGAAAAACGGACATTTGATGTATGTTGATACGGGCAGAACCGTTATGAACGTTGAACAGAGAATAAGAGATATAGGCTTTGACGGATATATATGTGGTTGCGGAATGTATATAGAATGTGATGGCAAAGTGATATATCAGCATACATTGCCGACAGAGCTTTGCAGGAATGTCGCTGATCTTGTGTATGAATGTAATATGACGCCGATGTATGAACATTCTAAGTCGTTTTATTGTGATAAACGCAGCAGAAATTTAGACGGCTTTGTAAAGCTGAAAAGACGTTTTGAAATGCAAGGTAAGGATTTGTCACCTGATGTCAGTGACGATGATTTTGCTTTTGATAAATTCTTGGCTTGGTATGATGAAAAAAACGATATAGAACAATTTAAAAGAGAAATCGAAAAAGATTTCGATTTTATTGTGCGTGGTGACGGCTTTTGCGAAATGACCGTAAAAGGATTTTCAAAGGGTACGGGAATTGAAAAAGTTCTTGAATATCATAATATTCCGATTGATAATGCGTATGCAATAGGCGACAGTATGAATGATTTGCCTATGCTTACGGCAGTGCCTAACAGTATCGTTATGGGTAATGGCAGTGAAGAACTTAAAAAGTCGGCATCTTTTGTGACAAAAGATTTGCTCGATAATGGTATAGAATACGCACTCAAACATTTTGGAATGATATAGCGATTAAATTTTAGAAGAAATTATTTATACTTTATAATAAAACAGTGTCGTTAGGTTGGTTTGAAAATCAACTCTAATGGCACTGTTTTTTTGCGTCAATAGGGTTATGGATAATGTTATGGCAAGTCAAGCTTTTAACAGCATATTTTACGATTTATATGACTTTTGTACCGAAAAACATGGTTGGTTTTAATAAATTTAACCGCACAGTTTAAAGTTTACCGCATTTTAATAAAAAAATTCCCGTGGTAAGATTAATAACAAGATATAGTTATTATGAGTAAAAGTATATAAAAACGGAAAGAGGGGAAAAAAATGAAAAAAATTATTTCATTGATGTTAGCTGTGACGATGATATGTGCATCTATCGGTTTGACGGCATTTGCGGCTACTACAACTACAGTAGAAGCGGAAGCGGACGGAGTATCAGCGTATACACTGCCAAGTTCAGACAAAAGTAATAGTAAAATATTAAAAAATACTGTAAGCAGTAAAGAAAGTGTCACTTATTATATACAAGCAAACAATACACCAAGAGCGACAATGTTTAAGTTGGCACAAGTAAATACCGGCGACAAGATTAATGTCGATATTAATTTTACATATCTTGATACTGCAACAATGGAATTGGAATATTGTCTTTTTGTTTCTGATAGCGAAATAACACTTACATCACACTCGCAGGATTTGGTAAAAGAGGAACTTGAAAAGCATACAGATGAAAGTAATATAAAAAACTGGTCAACAAACAAATCAAATATGAAGTATTCCCTGCCTAACGGAATTACGGCATCAAAGGATGGATTCGTATATTTATATATAGGCTGTGGAGATTTAAGTGAGGATAAAACTCAAGTCACTAAGAAAATACAGTGGTCTATTGACTCATTTGATGTGAATATAGACAGTGATGGAGGTGGCGAAACAGAGCCGGATACAACACCAACGCCAACCACAACAATCAATCCGGATGTGACACCAACGCCAACCCCAACGGCAAGTCCAACCCCAACGCCTACTCTTGAACCGGAGTTAACTTTGGATGCGGTGTACTCCTCAAACATGGTACTCCAGAGAAAAGAACCTATTACTATTACAGGTACAGGAAAATCGGGGAATACGGTTTCAGTAAATTTTAATGGGGCTGATGAGCAAACAACAATAGAACATGGTTTATGGGAGATAACCCTTCCTGCTATGGAAGCTGTAAAATCAGCAACTATGACAGTATCAAGCGGTGATAACATGATTACTCTCGATAATGTGGCTGTCGGTGATGTTATATTCTGTACGGGACAATCAAATATGTTTAATCGCCTTGAGACTTTTCCAACGTTGATGAACGAAGAATTAAGTGAAGCTTACGAAGACGTGAGATATATGAATTCATTTGACGAGATTTCAGAGTGGAAGGTTGCTACTATGGAAAATTCAAAGCAATTTTCTGCACTTGGATTCTTGATAGGTAAGAGGATGATAAAAAAAGATTCTGATGTTCCTATAGGTCTTATAAGTTCAAGTTTGGGTGGGTCGTCAATAATGCAGTGGATTCCGACATATTCAGTAAATTGGGATTCACAAGCAAAGAGAATGATGGCGGGAGCAAGCTCAAAAGGCGGACTATATACACAAAGACTTCTGCCGCTAAAGAATTTGAAAGCATCTGCTGTTGTATGGTATCAAGGAGAGGCAAATACTACCTTTGAAAGCGGCACAGTGTATGAGCAAGCATTGACTTCGCTTATTAACAACTGGAGAAAAACATTTAATGATGAGGACTTACCATTTGTAGTCATTCAACTTCCTACTGCGAATTTTGCAAAAATTTATTCGACAATACGCATTGGCACCGGAGTAAGAGCGGGACAATGGAATGTATCACAAAGAATGGATAACGTAAAAACAGTTGTGAGCAATGATACAGGAACTACAAATAATGTTCACCCAAATGATAAAGGACCTATTGCTGACAGAGCAGTTGCTTATATAGAAGATTTTATTAACAATACACAATCAAATGTTGAAAGCCCATCTTTTGATTATATGGAACGCAGTGGCGATAAACTTATTCTTCATTTCAAGAATACATACGGCTCTCTTTCAACCGATGATGGAGGTGTGCCGTTGGGCTTTGAACTTAAAGATGATGACGGAATATACAAAGATGTTACACCGACAATTAACGGCGATACTATAGAAATAGATGTAACAGATATAACAAATCCACAGGTTAAGTATGCATGGTCAGATACTCCGGGTATTGCAAAGGATTTAGTTGAAGCACAAACTGACACCCCAGCCGTGATTAATACATTTAATGCTGCAGGCAGACCTATAGCACCGTTTATGACTGATTTGACAGAGAAATATGCTTCTAAAGCTGTAAATAAAGAGTTGTCAACGACAGAGTTCTATAATTATGCACCGTATATATCAAAAGTAGAGCAGTCAGGCGACGACATTGTAATAAGTGCTTATGACACAGATGGTGTTGTCAGTAAAGTTGAGGTATATATTGACGAGGGAGAAATCAAGGCGGGTGATGCTAAACAACGTGACGACGGTAAATGGGTATTTACACCTGATGTTACATCGGGTGTGCACAGTGTTTATGCAATTGCAACAGACAATGATAACATTAACAGTCTTACCTGTGTTGACTATACAACTTATAATATTATAAGACCTACAAGATATGATTATGTGAAGGGATATACAGAAAGTCCATCATCTGTTGAGTATAACAACGGCGATGATATGCTGGCAAAGGCAACGAATGACGTTAATGGGACAACAACGACGGTAACGTCGGCAATACCTACAGGAGAAACAACAAAGTCGTTGAAGTTGTCTGCCACCGGCAATAAGGCAACGGCTAATGCAACTATTCCTATAAGTAAGGCAGATAATCCGCAGAAAACATTAACAATAGAATACGACACGATGTTTGAAAGTGCTGATGATGCGATTGGTGCATCAAGAGGTATGTATGCTAAAACAAAGGAAGGAAATGAACTATGGCTTACATATTTCACCGCATCGTCACTCAGAACAGCTATTACTAATACGGGAGGAAACTGGTGCTATGAACAAGCAATGTCTATAAAGAATAACCAATGGCACCATATAAAACTTGAACTTCATCCAAACACAGGAATATTTTCAATATGGCTAGATGGAACAATGCTTCAAGATAATGTGAGTTTTGTAAAAGAAGGAAGTTCATTTGATACATGTAAAGGAGCCTTTGACACTTTAAAGGAAGGAATAACAGACTTGCGATTCTATCATACAGCTTCAAATAATATTGAAAATGCGACGTATATAGATAACGTTAAAGTAACAGAAGTATCATATTCGGAGGAGGAAATTATACCACCGGCAAAAATACAGGAAGCAACTCCACAGATAAGCATTGATTATATAAATGAAACACTTACCGGCTTTGAGTCACAGGAACCGTATACGATAAAGGTGGGTGAAGGTAATGCTAAAGATATAACGCTTGGCGAGGGCGTGACGACAATATCGCTTGATGATGAAAAAATTGGTTATGCCGGCGAATTATTGTCTATTGAAATTGTAAAAAAAGCACGCAATACCGAAACATATACCGACAGTGACGTGCAACAGTTGACAGTTAAAGCACGTCCTAAGGCACCTACAACCGTTCAAGGTGTAAATGCTACGGAAATAGGCGGCAAAGGTAAACTCACAGGTATGAATGGCATGCAGTACAAACTCAAGAGAACAGATGAATGGAGTAGTACGCAGTTGGTTGATACAGTTGAGGTTGATGCAGGAGAATACAATGTCCGCAAAGCTGCAACAGATACAGACTTTGCAAGTGAGGAGACAACAATTACAGTTGAAACGTTTATAGCTGAAAAGGAAATGACGCCTGAAATCGCAATTGATTATACAACAGAGGAACTTATAAACTTTGTTGAGGATGGAACATATACAATTAATGGTTTAGATGTTACATTAACAGATAACAAGTTATCATTAGCTAATTATATAACAAATGAACAGATAACGCTTTCGATAGTAAAGAAGGGTAATAATGTGACAACGGTTGCGAGTGAAGCACAGACTCTAATAGTTAAGGCACGTCCTGCAGCACCGACAAAATCGGAAATCATAGTAACACAACCGAGTGTGATTGGCGGCAAAGGTACTATTGCAGGTATCGCAGACACTATGGAATATAGTACGAATAATGGTATTAATTGGACTACGGGCGATGGAGATGATATAGGTGATATTGAGCCTGGAACCACATATAAAATCCGTTATAAAGCTGTAAGTGCAGACGAGGAAGCCGAAAGGCAGTTTAAGAGTGCAGAATATTCGGTTACAATTATTGCGTATGATGCAATGCCGGAAACGCAGCCTACAATCTCGATTAACTATGTAAACGAAAAGCTAACAGGCTTTACGGAAGGCTGTGACTATATAATAAAAATAGATGATGGCGTAGCGACGGATAAAGATAATGTAACAGAGGATATCGACATTGACAACACATATTTCGGTCATACCCTAAAAATCGTAAAAAAAGGTGATGGCATAAAAACAAGCAACAGTGAAGCGTTTGAACTTTCTATTCCTAAACGTTCATCCGCACCAAATGTAGCAGCGGTTGAAGAACAGACTTATCAAGGCAATGACGGCAAAATCACAGGTGTTGACACTACAATGGAATATAAATCATTGTCAGAACCTACATTCACATGGACGCAGTGTGCAGGCACGGAAATCACAAATCTTGCACCGGGGTCTTACATTGTTCGTGTGGCGGCAGTTGCAGATGAATCCTTTGCCAGTGAAGTTATGAGTGTGACAATTAATGCGGCAGCAAAGGATGAGCCTACAGAACCGACAGTGAATATAACGTATGATGATAAAAATGGAAATGTTAATGCTATATTTACCAATATAACAGAAGAAGGCATGGTTTATGTTGCAGAATATAATGAGAATGGTACATTGCTTTCGATAAAATCAGATGAAATTTCAGACAGTGTAATTATTCCATTTACTTGCGTAAATAAGAGTAAGGTGAAGGTCTTTATATGGAAAAATGATATGAAACCATTATTTAATAAAGTATTTACATTGAATTAAGATGAGCATATCGGGCATATTCTGTGATAGGATATGCCCGTTTAACTGACAAAAATTAAGACGGAGTGAATGTTATGTTTAATAAGAAATTTAACTTGTTGAAAGAAGCGACAGAATATGGATTTATGCCGTATATGGAAACGTATATTCTGGACGGTAAGAAACGTCCAATAGTTGTGATATTTCCCGGAGGTGGATATGGAATGGTATCTGAGCGTGAGGCAGAGCGTATTGCTATGGCATATAACGCAGCAGGATTCCATGCGGCAGTAGTGTATTATTGTGTTGAACCGCACACACATCCGCTTCCTATACAAAATGCAGCTAATGCAGTTGCCATACTTAGAGAAAATGCAGAAAAATGGAATATAGATACGGATAAGGTAATTGTATGCGGATTTTCTGCCGGTGGACATCTTGCAGCATCACTAAGTGCCTTGTGGAATGATTCTGAAATATTCAGCGAGCGCGAGATTGAGTTAGCAATGCATAAGCCAAATGCTCAAATTTTAAGTTATCCGGTAATAACATCGGGTGAATTTGCTCATAAAGATTCATTTAAAAATCTTACAGGTACAGATGACGAGTCAAATCATCTATGGAGCAGTCTGTCGCTTGAGAGGCGTATTACGGATATAATTCCACCAACGTTTTTATGGCATACATATGAGGATATATGTGTTCCTGTTGAAAATACACTGATGTATGCAGCTGGCTTGAGGAGGGTTGGAGTACCGTTTGAATTACATATATTTGAGAAAGGCGAGCATGGTTTGTCAAGGGTGAGTGATGAGTTAATATGGTCCAAACGAAAGTTTGAAAGAGAGTATCCGTGGTTGAGTCTGTCAGTTGATTGGCTAAATCAGTTGTTTTAAAACGTGTATATTAATTAGGCAAGAGATGAGCCTATAAAAAGAGAATGAATAAAAGAATGGGAACTGTTATAAAATTTAAAGGGACGCTCTATTTTAAAGCGTCCTTTTAAATTGAAATATAAAAAATTTAACGCATTAATTAAAGATTCTCCCATTTAATATGCATAGACATATATGATATTATTGATACATATAAAAATGGGAGGAATGATTATGACGGATTTTAACATACTAAGAAAGCGATATTCTGATGTTTTATGCGGTAGAGGATACAACGGCAAAAAAACGGCTGATTGCATACTACAATCAGATGAACGCACAGAACAAAGGCTTGTACAGCTTGGTGGGCGTATAGAAAAGGCAATTACATCAAATGAGCCGAGAGTTATAAATGCAACACTGAAAGGAATACTGGACATTTCTATATCGTTTTCTCAAAATAACTCACAATTCTATCATAATAAAAATATAAAAAATGAAATATTTAATGCACTAAATACTTTAGAAAAAGTATATAATGACACTACTGTGCCTAAAGGTAACTGGTGGTACTGGGAAATAGGTATCCCTCTTAGTATCAACAGTATTTTTACCTTGATGTATGATTATACTGACAAATCACAACTCAAACGATATATGGCGGCGGAAAAACATTTTAATGATAGGATAAAGCTTACCGGTGCTAACAGAATTTGGGAGTCAGTTATTTTTGCTGTTCGTGGAATATTACTTTCAGACAACGATAGTATAAAGAATGCTATATCCGGTATACAGGATGTAATGGTTATAACAGACAGCGGTGACGGTTTTTATAAGGATGGTTCATTTATTCAACATGATAATATACCATATAATTGTGGTTACGGACGCTCGCTTATACAAGAACTTGCACCGATGTTATATATTTTTAAAGATACAGAATTTGAAAATAAAAATACAGATATAATTAATACATGGATTGAAAAATCCTATCTTCCTTTCATATATAATGGCAGAGCTATGGATATGGTACGTGGCAGAGAAATTTCACGTTATTATGAGCAGAGTGACCTTGCTTGTACGCACATACTTTCGGCAATGCTTATATTAAGTGAAATGCCTGAGTTTAATGAATTGAAGGGTACGATCAAGACACAGATTACAGATAATTTTTTTGAATATGCTTCAGTATTTACGGCAGAACTTGCGGAACATTTACAAGAAGATAATAATATTAAACCGAAAGAAATCAAGCCATATTTTATGGCATTTAACAGTATGGATAGAGTTGTTAAACACGGAAATGGTTATACGATAGGTCTTGCCATGCATTCAGAACGGACTGCAGCATATGAATCAATTAACGATGAAAATCAAAATGCTCATCATACCTCGGACGGTATGATGTACATTTATAAAAAAAATGAGCCAAAGTCGGACTTTTTTTGGCAAACAATAGATTTACAACGCCTACCAGGGACAACTGTTTTACGAGGCTCGACAGTAAAACCTAATATTAATGCCGCAGGTGATTTTACAGGAGGATGCGGCATAGGGGAAAACGGTGTATGCACAATGAAGTTGATTTCAAATGAAAATAGTCTGAAAGCGAATAAATCGTGGTTTTTCTTCGATAAAGAAGTGGTTTGTCTTGGAAGTTGTATAAACAGTGAAGAAGAAAGTGAAGTAGAAACGATAATTGAAAATCGACTTGTAACAGATAATTCGAGATTTACAGTACATGGTAATGAAGAAAGTGAAGGTTATATTATAAAAGGAGCTTATCTTGATGGTAGTCATGATGTGGGCTACTGTTTCCCGGAGGAACAGGAGGTAAATATTTTTCGAGAGATACGAAGCGGAGATTGGAATAATATGAGCATAAAATCAGATGGTAAGAGTTACAAGGGAAGGTATCTTACAATGTGGATTAAACACGGAAGAAAGGTAAAAGACGTTTCTTACGAATATATAGTTATTCCAAAATGCCATGAAGAAGAAATAAATGATTATTACAGAAAAAGTGGAATAAGGATAATTGAGAATTCTGATTCAATACAGTGTGTAAAAAAGAATGGAACAACCGGAGTGGTGTTTTTGAAAGATAAGACGCACAGTGCAGGGGGGATAAGTTGTGATAGGCGTTGTATTGTGATGACCACGCAGACTTGTGGAACGCTTGAACTTTCTATATCTGATATTACACAGAAACAAGATAAAATTTATATAGAGCTTGACTACAGTGCACAAGAAATAATAAGTAAGAGCGAACGAATTAATATAATACAACTTGTACCGTATGTATGTATGGAGATTGATACTTGTGCTGCAAGGGGCGAGGAACAACATATAAAATTTGGAGGTGTAAAAAATGTATGATGTAGCGGTAATCGGAGGTGGAATATCCGGTTGTATGGCAGCAATAGCAGCTGCAAGATGTGGAGCAAGTGTTATATTGATTGAGAAATATGGCTTTTTAGGCGGTACACTTACAGCATGTGGTACGGGACCTATGATGACGTTTCATGCCGGTGATGTTCAAGTTGTTCGGGGTGTAACGAATGAACTTATAGAAAGATTAATGAATAAAGGGTTCTCTCCGGGGCATATTTTTGATACTACGGGCTATACATATACAGTTACTCCGTTTTCGGCTGAAGGAATGAAACTTGAACTTGAGGATATGATGGCAGAAGCCGGTGTTGAACTTCTCTATCATAGTGTGGTCTGTGATGTTGAATACGAAAATGCCGTAATAAACTCTGTTGAGGTATATGGGAAAAACGGTAAACGATGTATAGAGTCTAGAATGTTTGTTGATGCAAGCGGAGATTGTGACCTTGCTTTTCTTGCAGGGCTTGAAACAAACAAAGGTCGTGAGGCAGATGGAAAATGCCAGCCTATGACAATGAATTTTAAGGTTATTAATGTTGATACGGATAGAGTCAAGGAATATATAATGAATAATAATGATGAATTTCCTCGGCTTAAGAGTGATTTAAGCAAAGTTACCCGTGCTCCAAAGCTATCTATAGGCGGGTATGTAAATACATTGAAAAAAGCACAAAAGACAGGCAAGATTTCATTTCAGAGGGAGGATATTCTGTTTTTTGAAACAGACAGGGTAGGAGAGTTTATTGTAAATACCACACGCATAATTAATGCAGACCCCACCGAACCGAAGGATTTAACTCGTGCTGAAATTCTCGGAAGAAAGCAGGCTTGGGAAGTGCTTGAATTGCTTAAAACAGAGGTACAGGGCTTTGAAAATGCAGAGCTTGAGTTTACGGGTCCATTTATAGGCATACGAGGTTCACGTCAGCTGAAAGGTAGCTATGTGCTTACAGCTGAGGATATTATATCCTGTGTAGATTTTGATGATACCATTGCTTGCGGCGGTTATCCAATAGATATTCACGCTCCGGAGGGAAATGATACCCAAATGTATGAAAAAACAAAACTTTCGTTAGAATATGGGGATATATATCATATTCCGTACCGTTCGCTTATTTCTGACAATGTGAAAAATTTGATTACAGTCGGACGCTGCATCAGTGCAAATTTCGAGGCACAAGCGGCAATACGTGTATCACCTATTGCAGGAGCTATAGGTCATGGCGGAGGTGTTGCCGCCGGAATATGTGCTGTAAATAATATAAACGTGCAAGACATTGACATTGAAGAATTAAGAAAAGAACTTAAAAAGCAAGGTGCTTTTATATAAATATAATGAACGGTCAATTATTTTTGACATTCGTTACATTCTGTTGAATATAATCTCGGTATTGCCGGAACATGGCAAAGATAGCACTGTTATGAAAGATTCTTCATAACAGTGTGCAAAGCTGAATAAGCATTAAGTTTGCGGCAGTATTGAGTTATATTATTTTCGGTATTTGAATTGCAGTCAATCCTCATATACAAAATTATAAATCAATAGTTTTATATTCCGGTTCTTTTCGCTTTATTTTTATTGTGGCTGTTACACCGCCGGTTTCATTGGTTTTAAATGATAAGCCGCAGGTTTTATCAAAATATAACTGAATTCTCAGATTTACATTTGTAAGTCCATATTTTTCGATTGGTTCGTTGTAGTCCAATTCATGAGTAATAGCTTTATTTAACTCATTAGTGTCTGTGCCGCTACCATTATCAATAACATCAATAAATATATAATCATCTTCGGGATAGATACGAATTGTTATCATACCGCCTTCTTCAATTTCATCAAAACCATGGATGATAGAATTTTCAACAAGAGGCTGAATTGTTAATTTTACGATTGTACAGTGCAGAAGATTTTCGTCAATGTCATATACAACGTCAAATTTATCCTCAAAGCGTATCTTTTGTATAGATACATAGCTTGATATTTGATTTAATTCGTTTTCTATTGTAGTATATTCGTTGCCTTTATTAAGAGAATGGCGGAAAAAAGTTCCCAATGCGGACACCATTTTACTTATATCCGGTGCATGATGAGCACGTGCCATCCAATGAATTGAGTCAAGGGTATTGTATAAAAAGTGAGGGTTAATTTGAGCTTGCAAAGCCTTAAGTTCAAATATCTTTTGTTTTTTATATAAATCTTCAACATCGGTTATGAGAGAATCTATGGTGTTGAGCATAGAGTTGTAGGACTCACCCAGTTTGCCCATCTCGTCATGAGAGGTTATTTCTATCGGTATACGCTCATAGTTATTTTCAAAGCGTTCCATATGCTTTATAAGCTTTGTTATAGGAGCTGTAAGCCAACGTGTAAAAATAAAAATGAATATTAGAGCGACAAGTAATGCTATAATTCCTGTAGTTATCATTGATTTTTCGATTATATGTATATCACTGTTAAAATCATCAAGTTTTGAAGCACGTACAAGGATAAGAGAGCTGTCCTTGAGCCGGCTATGGTTTATAATATGTTTTTCTTTGTTTATCTGAACAAGCTGAGGCTTATCGGAATCAGCACTTATTGCTTTAAAAAATTCATTTTCGTTTACAAAGTTGTTTATGTAGCTATCATTCCACGTGTTTATTATGTGATTTTCATATACAAAAAAAAGCTTACCTGTATTGTTCATACTTATATGTGCAATATCATTTGTAAATTGCGAAAGATTAACATCTGCACGGATTATTCCGAGTATTTTATGGGTTCTCGTATCTATAAACGCACGAGCAACGCACAACAAGCCATTGGCATCAGAGGAATCCATAACGCACCAGTATGTGCTTCCGTTCAGTTCCTTTGTGTTTTTATACCATACCTCATTTTTGGAATAAACGGAAGCGGTCACATTCGAATCAAACGGAGATGGGTATGATGTACGGTTTTCAATATATAGACTAAGACGTGATACTGTTGCTTTTAAGGGGTCTATTTTTGAAAGTTCTTGTTCTATGGCGGCAATTTCTTCATAAGGAGACGGAGGATTGGACGCAGTCAGCATTTTTTCAATTGTCGAATTGGCTTGAACACTATACAGAATTTGCTCAATATTATTCATGGTATTTGTCATATTATTGACAGCGAGGCCTGTTATCTGTGCGTTATTGTCAGTTATTTCATTTTCAAATCTTCTTGAAATGCTCGAAAATACGGTTAAACCAAAAATAATGATACATAATATAATAACCGCAATATATGAAAGCAACAATTTTGTACGAAATGACATATTATTGAACTTTTCAGACATGACAAACACCTCCTTTTTATAATATAATAGCCATTACAAAATACTGAAAATATAAAGTTTATGAATTTTTATGGATATAGCTAATCCGTTTTATCATTATAAAGTTAAATTGGTATATATAAAAACACTTCTATGATATAATTATACCATAACCATATTAAATTTCAAGTCATAAAAATATTTGGCAGAGTAATACAAAAAAATATGCACTATTTAAAGTTTTCCGCTATTTACTAAATAAAGTATTTAGGGTATAATATTATTAGCAAGACTTATAAAGGAAGTGTTTTTAATGAAAAAATTACTTATTTTGTTTTTGCTTGCTTCTGTGATGTTATCAATGTGTTCAGGATGCACAGTGGAGAAAACAGTGGAATCCGCACAGGCTGTTACTGTTTTAAAAGTAATAAAACCAAACTATATCTCAGATTTCACGCAAAATATAGCTGAATTTAATGAAGCAAACCCAGATATTCAAGTAAAATTTATTGATGCACCCACTTCAACAGAAAAGAGGCATCAGCTATATGTTTCGGCGTTAAGTGGTAAAGACAGTTCGATCGATATATACTGGATTAATGATGAGTGGACTAAGGAGTTTGTTGAGCAGAAATACATAAAGGCTCTTGATGGAGAGATTTTATTAGATAATAGCAGATATATAATTGACGCACAGGAAAGATTTTCTGTTAATGATTCTTTTTATGCTATGCCTGTGGGAATGGATACTGATGTTATATTTTATAGGAGCGATAAGATTCATAACGTTCCTGAAACATGGGATGGAATTATAAATCTTTGCCGTAATTCTGATTTCGGACTACCTATTAAACTGGGACTGACTACCTCAGATATTCAAGATATGATGTATAATATTATAGAAATAAAAGAGGCGATGGGCATAAGCTATGCAGAAACGCTTAATCTATATAAGGAATTTATTGAAGAATACAAAGATATTGAAAATTACACTGATACAATAGCCGCCTTTAAAATTGGCAGTGCAGCGATGTTGATGGGAAACAGCTCTTTATGGAAAAAGCTTAATGGTGATACTTCGGCAGTTAAGGGAAATATAATGGTAGCAAGTCTGCCTAATAAAAATCAATTTGTAAGAAGTTATGCCCTTGCAATAAACTCAAATTCAAAAAATCAAGAGGCAGCAATAAGGTTTCTTGATTTTATGAATGGAAAAGAGCAGCAGAGAAGACTATCAAGAGATACATCGCTTATCCCGATAATAAGAGAACTTTATGACGATGAAATGATATTAGATGCAAATCCACATGTGAAGGGAATAAAGCAAAGTGTACAAAATTCAAGCTCTTTTGCAACAGTAAGTATTAATGGAGAGAATCTAAAAAAGCTGGAGGAAGCACTTATTAAATTCTTTAATAATGAAGAAACGTCAATGAATACAGGAAAAATATTTGAGGATTTGATGCAATAAGAATAAACTAATGTGATATTTAACAGGAAAACCACCATAGCCGCAATGTCATTAGTTAATATGATATTGCTTGGCACAAAATGAGAAAATGGTTTGGAAACATGTAGGTATTGAACCGATTTCCAAAAGTTAGACCACAAATCTAACTTTTGGAGGTCGGTTTTTTTGTTGCAAAATATAGTTATGAATTTAAGTTAAAAGTTGTACGGATACTTAAATAGTGATTGTGGTTACAGTCTTAGATTATCATAATAAAATAGTTCGACCACACCATTGATTCGAGTTCACCTCAGTCAAGCACTTTTTTAATTATTTTAAATTCAAGTATATTTCTAAACTTAATTCTTTTTGTTTGACTTAAATTAATGACATTGAACGTAGTTGGTGTTTTTCCTATATGTCTTGAGGCATAGATGGATTGTGACTCGCTCTATACTGCGATGGAGTTTTACCACAGATACGCTGAAATAACTCGCTGAAATAGCGGGTGTTGTTGTATCCTACTTTTTCGGCAATATCATATATTTTTAAATCAGTTTTTTCAAGAAGTTCTTTGGCCTTTTCAATTCTTGTCTGTATGAGATAATTTTTGAAAGTTATATTAGTTTCTTTTTTAAATATAACGCTTAAATAGCAAGGTGAAATAAACACTTGCGAAGCAACCGTTTCAAGCGAGGCATCCCTTGCATAATTTTTTTCGACCAGAGCCTTTACTTGAGTTATTATATTTGCAGCCTTTTGTTTTTGAACACTTTCAATATATGATATTACAACATCTGTAATATTTTCAACAAAGGTTTTAAGTTCTGCAGGAGATTGAGTTTTTCTGATTAATGACCACGCATCCGTATTTTTAAAGAGGATTGTTGGATCGCAGTCAATATCATAGAGTGCATCTGAAATTGAAAGAATAAGTGACATACAGCGTCGCTGCTGATTATAAAGATTCATATCAGAACGTTCCATAACGTCGAAAAGTTCCTTGACGCTTTTTTTGCTTTGCTTTTCGTCGTTGTTTTTAAGTGCTTTTATGTAGGTTTCTATCAGTTTTGACTGATATGCCGAAAGCTGTGATTTTGGTTCAATATCATTAATATAAATAATGTTTCCTTGTCCAAGTCTGTCACTGTAATCGAGTGCTTGCAATGCAGAGGTATAGCTTGCCTCAAGTTCGGATATTTCCGAAGTAAAGATACCTATTCCTATATTATAATTAACGTTAAATTCAGTATCAATAAAGTCTCCCAAATTCTCACAACAAGAGAAAAGTTTTTGCTCGGATTCTCCTTCCGGTTCGTTAAAGCAGCAAATAAATACGAGGTCCGAATTACTAAAAAAGGGAATAAAGTTTATTGTTTTAGGAAGATGTTCGATTAGTGCCTCAAAAATCATAAAATTCATTCCGTAGTTGGTACTGTCTGTATCAAGACGTATTACAAATGTCGTCATTGCCGCAGCTTTTTTAGATATCTCAAATAGTTCAAAATCAAGAATACCGTACTGTGCACGATTAAATAAATAATTCAATAGAAAATAACGGCTATTTCTAAGCGTTTTGCGTAATTCAATTTCTTTTTCTGCTTTTTGTTGCTCAAGGTGTATTTCTTTTGTTAATTTGTCAACTATTTCATAAAGTTCAAATTCATCTATCGGTTTTAAAAGATATTGACATACGCCGTTATTAATAGCACTTTGTGCATATTCAAAATCATTGTATCCTGTAAGAAATATAATTTTTGTATTAGGTGAAATTTTATGAATTTGTTCTGAAAGCCATATGCCGTCTTTTGTTGGCATTTTTATATCTGATATAACAATATCGGGAAGCATTTTCTGAAAAAGCTCAAATGCTACCTCACCATTTTTTGCTGTTCCTACTACCTCAATACCTCTGGTATTCCAATCCAGTGAAGCAAGTCCTTCACGTATTATCTTCTCATCGTCACAAATTAACAACTTTACATTCATAATTCTCCATCCTATCTTATCTTTATATTAAACTATATAACATTTTAACATATTTTTATATTATTTCAAGTAGGAAATGATATAAATTTTATTAAAAAAATATGCACATTTTAAAGTTTATCGCTATTTATATTTGAAATACTATGGTGTATAATGTTAAACATAAAGAAAGACCAATATAAAATGTTCTGATAATGGGAAAGGACGAAACGTCTGAACCGTTATCAAAAAAGAAAGGAGATAAAATTATGAGAAAGAAAATTGCGGCATTATTGGCTATGCTAATGCTTGGAGGTGTGCTTACAGGCTGTGGCGGAGGAAACAAGGTTGCAACAGGCGGTGAAGATCCTAATGTTGTACCGGAGGATACATATGAAATCAACTGGTATATGCAAGGTATGCCACAGGAGGATGTTGCTTCCGTAGAGGCTGCTGTTAATGATTATCTTAAGGATAAAATTAACGCTACACTGAAAATGCACAGACTGGAATCAAATCAGTACAGCAAGCAGCTAAACACAATGATAGCGGCGGGTGAATATTTTGATATTGCATGGACAACACCCGGAGTTCTTACTTATACGGCAAATGCGAGAAACGGTGCATGGCTTGCACTTGATGATTACATTGACACATATATTCCAAAGACAATTGAGCAGCTTGGAGAAATAGCCGACAATGCAAGAGTGGACGGCAAGCTTTATGCGATACCGACATATAAGGAAATGGCAGATTCAAGAGGCTGGACATATCGCAAAGATATTGCCGAAAAATACAATATCAATATGGATAATATTAAGACATTTGACGAACTGTTACCGGTGCTTAAAATGATTAAGGAAAATGAACCAAATATGCAATATCCGATTGACTGGGGCAGTGACAGAACACCTGAAGCTCTTATGAAGTACGAGGAAATCGCAGGAACAGCCGTTATTTTCTACGATACAGACAAATATGACGGCAAGGTTGTAAATCTTGTAGAAACTCCGGAATATCTTGAAGCATGCAAATGGGCTAATAAGCTTTATAACGAAGGTCTTGTAAAGAAAGACATTATGACTGCTACGGATTTTGAGCAGAGATTAAAGGACGGAAAAACTTTCTGTTATGTGGACTTCTTAAAACCAGGTAAGGCCAAGGAAACTTCCGCTAAGTTTGATTTTGAACTTGACCAATCAACAGTATCGGATATATGGCAGGATAATGGAGCCGGAACAGGTTCGATGCTTGCTGTTTCAAGAACATCAAAGAATCCGGAAAGAGTTCTTCGTTTCCTTGAACTACTTAACACTGATGCAACTCTCAGCAACCTTATCAACTATGGTATTGAAGGAAAACATTACACCAAGATTGATGATAATACTATAACAATTCCGGATGATACATCGTATACGTTACAAGGTTATCAGTGGATGCAGGGAAATGTATTCCTAAATTATCTTACAGAAGGAGAAAGCCCTGATAAGGTTGAGGCTCTGAAAGCATTTAACGCAGAGGCTAAGAAACCTATCGATTATGGCTTTAAATTCGATAATACTGCGGTAGAAGCGGAAATAGCGGCATGTCAGACAGTTAAGAGCGAGTATCGTAAACAGGTAATTATGGGTTCAATGGACCCTGAGCCGATTATGAAAGAATATGCCGCTAAACTTAAGGCTGCCGGCATTGACAAAATTATTGAAGAAGCACAGAAACAGTATGATGAATTTCTTGCGAACAAGAACAAGCAATAACAAGAACAAATAATTAGGTATAAGTATAGCGGTCTTTGACCGCTATACTTATATGAGGGATATTTAGGAGATTTAGTTATGAAGAAATTAGTTTCATTAATTATCGCAATGTCAATATTTTTTTCAATAAACTGTGCTATCTTTGCGACAAACGTGTCATATATGGCTGATTTTGAGTCTGCAGATGCGAAATTTGGTAATAGCACAACATATAGCGGAACTAAAAACACAGCCGGCGATTATAGTGATTTTGTCAAACCAGAATGGGTAGCCGATGGTGGAAAGGAAAATTCAACAGGACTTCGCATAACCTACAAAGCTGCGACATGGTATGCAGGCGAGGTTTTCTTCCCAATTCCTGTAGCTTGGCAAAACGGTGCGGATGCTGAGTACCTTAATTTTGATTACAATGGCAAAGGTATTGTAAATATCAGCCTGTCAACAGGAAGTGCCGCAACAGACACTCTTACGAAAGGTACAAAGTACAGTTATAAACTTAATGCCGATACAAACGGTGAATGGCAAAGTATAAGTATTCCACTTTCGGAATTTAAAAATAACGGAAATCCTGTAACAATAGCCAATATAGGCTGCGTGACATTCCAAGCGGGCGAAAACGGCGGTTTGAGTAACAGTGCCTCTGAAACGAAAGCAATGACGGCAGCGGAGCTTGAAGCGAAAGCGAGAAACGGAAGTATAATCTTTGACAATATGGAGTTGTCCAATGTCGGAGAGAATGTTCTTAATCCAAATGCAACACCGGAACCTACAGAGAAACCGGATAATACAACAAGAACCATAGATTTTGATACTTATACTCTCAGTCATAAGCAGACCTGGGCAGGATTTAATAACAATGATAAGACCTACAGTGACAGTATAAAGTCAGAAATAACTGAAAACGGTAAAGAGGGTTGTGCTCTTGAACTGACTTACAAAGCTGCCACATGGTATGCCGGAGAGATATTTATGTCAATACCAAAGGAATGGGCAATAAATAAAAATTCAGAGTGTCTTGAATTTGATGCTAAGGGACAAGGAAAAATAAAAATATCTCTTGAAACGGGCGAGGTTGTAAACGGAATACGATATGGTCATACAGTGACTATAAACACAAATGATGAATGGCAAAAAATCAGTGTGCCACTTTCTGAATTTGTAAATAACGGTAATGAAGTGCCGTTGACAGATGTGGTAGGAATGGCTTTTTCTGCGGCAGAAAGTGGAAACCTCGATAACAATGCTGAAGAAACAAAGATGATGAGTGCGGATGAACTTGAAGAAAAAGCTGTAACAGGATGTGTAGTAATAGATAACATCACGCTTGCGGAACAGGATACAACTTCCCCGACAGCTGCTCCGGAAGCGACAACTCAACCGACAGAAATATCGTATGTTGCGGATTTTGAAACAGCGGATACTAAGTTCGCAAGCGGTAAGACATGGGGAGGATTCAAAAATAAGTCGAATGATTATCAAGACTATATAAAAGCAAAATGGCTGCAGGACGGCGGAGTTGATGGAAGTACGGCTTTCTGTGTTTACTATCAATCGGCAACTTATTATGCCGGCGAAATTTTTGTGCCGGCTCCTGCAGTGTGGACAAATAATGGTGCAAAGGGGGCTGAGTACCTAAACTTTGATTATAAGGGTAAAGGAGCTGTAAAAATAAGTTTTTCAACGGGCAACACTGTCGATGGAACGCTTACAAGTGGTACACGTTATACGAGGAGATTTGAACTTGATTCTCATGGCGATTGGGCGAAAATCAGTGTTCCGCTTTCGGAGTTTGTAAATGGTGAAAATATTGTTAATATGACGGAGATAGGCACTGTTACATTTCAAGCGGCTGAGAATGCCAATCTTGATAATAATTCAGACGACACAAAGGCAATGAGTGCAGATGAACTCAAAGAGATAGCGAGAACTGGTGAGATTATCTTTGATAATATGACACTGTCGGAAACAGAAGGAAAAACAACTCTGTTTTCATCTGTTAAAGTAACAGCGGAAATTGACGGAAAGGAAATCACTAATCTTACAAATGGAGATATAAAAATAAAAGCGATAGCATCTGATATTGAAAAAGATACAAATATGGTAATGATTGTAGCTGTGTATAAAGAAAACGGTGTGATTGATACAGTTCGTATGGCTGGGCAGAAAATAATCGGAGACGGTGAATTGATGCTTGACTTGAATGTTACAGATGCTGAGCATCAAACTATGAAAGTGTTTATATTTGATGATTTTACAAATCTTCACCCGATAATCAATGTGACAAACTTTTTATAAATTAAACCACCTAGCTTAAAGTTTACCTCATTTTAATGAAAAATAGTACATGTTATAATAATTGCAAGATAAAGAGATTTATATATCTCTTTAATCCTTGCAATTATTAAGTTTTTAAGGAGTGGATGAGACGTGAAAAAAAAGAAAAGCCTTATAAGAGATTTAAAAGAAAATGGTTCCTTGCTCTCAATGTGCATTCCAGGATTAATATTTTTTATACTGTTTAATTATTTGCCAATGTTTGGTATTATAATTGCGTTTAAGCAGTATCGTTATGATCTTGGAATATGGGCAAGCCCGTGGAATGGACTCAAAAATTTTGAGTTCATGTTTAGCAGTCCGGACGCATGGGTTATTACGAGAAATACGATAGCATATAATTTGTTGTTTATTTTCGGCGGTCTTGTATTTAATGTGGCAATGGCAATCGGACTTTCTGAATTGAGGAATAAAGCAGTTTCAAAGCTGTGCCAGACAGTAGTAATTATGCCGCATTTCTTATCATACGTAATTGTAAGCTTTCTTGTGCTGGCATTTCTTCACGTTGAGAACGGTCTGATAAATAGAAGTCTTATTCCGGCACTTGGATTAGAAGGTGTAGACTGGTACTCAAATCCGAAATACTGGCCATGGATTCTTGTTATAGTAAACTTTTGGAAAACAACGGGATATGGCAGTGTTGTATATCTTGCAGGTATAGCAGGAATTGACACCTCGCTTTATGAAGCCGCTAAGGTTGACGGAGCATCTCGATGGCAGCAAATACGATACATAACATTGCCGGCACTTGTTCCTCTTATGGTAGTTCTTACAATTTTAAATGTCGGAAAGATATTCAATTCCGATTTTGGTTTATTCTATCAAGTGCCGTTAAATACCGGTGCCCTTTATCCGGCTACAAATGTTATCAGTACATACGTATATAATATGTTGATGTCAGCGGGTACGGGAAGTGTAGGAATGGCTTCAGCGGCAGCTTTTTATCAATCAATTGTTGGATTTATACTTGTTATGACAACTAATTTTATTGTGAAGAAAATAAGCCCCGAAAACGCATTATTCTAAAAGGAGGTATAACAGTGAAGAAACAAGAAATTAATATCATAGATAGTATCAAACAGCCGGAAGTTAAAGCTCCGGCTAAGAAAAAAAGACGTAAAATCAAAGTTTCGGACATTATTCTTTATTTTATATTTTTTCTTATTGTAGTAGCTTGTGTTTATCCTTTGCTCGTGGTTCTTGGAGCATCGTTTACAAGTGAATCGGCAATTTCAGAGTTTGGTTTTCATGCTATTCCTAAAGAATGGAGTCTTGATGCTTATAGATATATAATTACATCTAAAGAAACGATTTTAAGAGCATATGGTGTAACTATTTTTGTTACGATTGTAGGAACTCTTATGAGTACATTGGTGGTTGCACTATATGCATATCCGCTTTCCAGAAAGGATTTTAAATACAGAAAACTGTTTACATTTATAGCGTTTTTTACAATGCTTTTCAGTGGTGGAACAGTGGCAGGATATATGGTGACAACAGGCATTCTTAATCTGAAGAACAGTATATGGGTACTTATTTTTCCTTATGTTATGAATGCATGGCACGTAATTGTAATGAGGTCATTCTATTCAATGTCAATACCGACTGCAATAATAGAGGCGGCGAAGATAGACGGGGCAAATGAGTATCAGATATATTTTAAGATTGTTCTGCACATATCTTTACCTGGATTGGCAACGATTGCACTGTTTGCAACACTTACTTACTGGAATGACTGGTGGCTTCCGCTTCTTTATATAACAGAGCCTCAAAAATATAATCTCCAGTATCTTCTACAAAGTATGATTTCAAATATTCAGAATTTGACCGAAAATTCAGCTCAGATGGGTTCGGCAAATCTTCTCGCTAATGTTCCTAAGGAAGGTGCGAGAATGGCACTTTGTATAATAGCGACTTTACCTATATTGTTTGTTTATCCGTTTTTCCAGAAATATTTTATTCAAGGATTGACGGTAGGTTCAGTAAAAGAATAATTTTATATTTATTCGGATAAGGAGTTTACTATGAAAATAAAAAGAGTTATCAGTTGCTTACTTGTTGCAGTTTTTAGCATGTCATTGTTGCTTGTACAGGAATCAGCACAAGCTAAAATTGGAACGGTACAAAAGATATTACCCTCGGAGCTTCATGTTGAAGGCAGATACATATATAATGCTGAAGGCGAAAAGGTTAGGCTTACCGGAGCGAATATTCCGGATTTGCAGTGGGCCACAGGCGGAGATAATGACCTTATGAAGAGAGTAGGACTTCTTTGTGACAGTTGGAATGCAAATTGTGTTCGTTTGTGCGTTCATTCTAAATTTTGGTTTGGACAAGAATGGTATCAGGGTAAGAGTTATGGTGATTACCGCAAAATGGTTGATAATGTAATTAATCAAATTACATCACGCGGAAAGTATGTAATACTTAATCTGCATGAATTTTATGCTATTACAGAACAGCAGAAGGATTTCTGGAATGATGCAGTAGAGGTTTATGGAAATAATCCGGGAGTTATATTCGGTTTGCTCAATGAACCTCATGATATTGACTGGGAAATGTGGCGTAACGGCGGTATGCTTGAAACTACCGACAGCTATGGAAAAAAAACACAGCGTGTATATGGTCATCAAGAAATTCTGGATATGATACGCAACAAGGGTGCAAAAAATATTGTAATTGCGGGCGGTCTTGATTGGTCATACTATTTTGACGGTCTGTGCGATGGATATAACGGCATGGAACATGGCTATAAATTAGAGGATAAAACGGGTAACGGTGTAATCTATGACACACACATTTATCCAATGAAGCCGGAATATAATCCGGTTGAAAAAGCCGTAGAGTGTCTTGTAGATGAAGCTCCTATACTTGTGGGTGAATATGGACACTGGGGAGAAAGACTTTTTGATTGGTATGACAATTATCTTTGCGAATATCCACATGTATGGATGAACGAAATCCATGATTTTATTGACCGTAATGAACTTAACTATACGGCATGGTCTTTTCACACGGGTGCAAATCCAAATATGTTTATGGACTATGACACATTTACACCATCAAATTATTCGGGTATATATATGAAATATAAAATGCTTCAAGAGCCTGAAACACGTCCGGAGGAAAAAGATAGACAGTATGTCGACCCATCACCACTTTCGACTTGGGAACATATTATTGATTTTGACGATAATACCGTGGACTTTAAAGTGTATGGCAAAGAAGTAAGGACAGAACGAACAGATAGTGGTTATGAAGGCAGAGGTCAGCTTATTGATTTTGACAGAAGCTGTGTTGATAGTTGGGACAGTGCTGCGATTGCTGATTTTGATAAAGATACTGATTTGAGCGGTGCAAAATGGCTTGCCGTGAGAATAAAAGGCGACGGTGATATGCGTAAAATCGGAATTGGACTTGAGTTGAAAGATGGTAGATTATTTACAACTTATATGCAGATGGATTTACATGATAACTGGAAGGACTGGTTTTTTCCATTAAGCTTGTTTAAGAATGAGCAAGGGATACTTGATACAACACAAATTAAGTCTGTACTCTTTACATCTCTTGATGACGGTCCCGGCAGTTTTATAATTGATAATATAAAAGTGGGAGGACTGCCATACGAAGAAATAAAGCCTTTTACGGTATCGAGCGTTACCCAAAAGGAAAGTATGACATGGAAGGCATGGGAAGACGATGAAAACACAGAAACAGACTCGTTTACTGTTACTAATGCAGTTGAAGAAAGCAGGGGACAAGGCTCGAATCCTGTTATGTTTAGCTATAATTGCCCTGAAGGTTCGTATGGAGGGCAGGCGAGGGCAACAATCCCTAAGTCTTGGGATATAGGCGATGCTGAATATTTTACATTTTGGGCAAAGGGCGATGGTTCTAAGCAACGCTTTATACTGCGTTTTGAACAGGAAAAAGGTACAAATCAAAATGAACAGCGTTCAAATTTCAAGAAACGTGAGTTTGAAAGATTTTGTATCGCATTCGATGTCAACAGCACGGAATGGAAACAGTATAAATTTAGGATAAGCGACCTCGGTATGAGCGATATGCTTCATCTTAACAAGGTAAGATATATCAGTCTTTTTAATATGACACTAAACTCTTCGGGACGACTTTGGATTGACGATTTTGCTTTTACGAATATTGGTGATAAACTCACAGGACAATCAGTAAGCCATGCAACGCCGGTCAAATCGGAACCGATAGGTGAACTGGTTACAAAATATCCTGCAAACAAAGCAATTCAAATTCCAAAGACATTTGAGGTTGAGGCAGGAATTGAAGAACATATTTCAATTCATATTATGAATAAAACGGAGCATGAGCTAAATGGTGAACTAAAGGTTGAGGGATTGCCTGTTGACAATGTTGATAATGCACTTTACAAGGTTTATCCGAAATGGGTTTCATATCCGCATTGGCCGTGGAGAAATTATTCGTATAGTAACTTTAAATTTACCATTCCTAAGGATAAAAAGGGAGAATATACAATAACCGTATCGGATGTATCGAATAACGGTATTGAGCCGCAGACCTATAAACTGATAGTAAAATAGAATGGAGGCAGAGAATGAGGATGATTAAAAAAATCTGTTCGGTTATATGTGCCGCTGTAATTGCTCTTGGTGGTGTAAACATTGTTGTAACCGCACAGGATACAGAATCACAAATCAAATATAACTATAAGCTTTCAATGGAAAGTGACTCTGACTTTCGTATGGTCTACAGTTATAACGGAGGTACTATAAGCACTAAAAAAAGCTATGTATCAGGTAAGTATGGAAATGCTATGCAGATAACATATCCGGGACATGAGATTTCCGACCCGTCAAAAAGATACAATGGCTTTGTAATGCAGTTTAAGAGCGAGCCGATAGAACTTGCTAATGAAAGTATTTCAATGCTTGACCTTATGAGAGATACAAAAAATATTTCCATGTGGGTACATACACCTCAGACAGTTGACCACGGGAATGGTGCAGCAGAGCATCGTGTTCTTGAAATCGCCATGGAGTATTCAAGTACAGAGGGGAACAAGAAGTATTCAAAAAAGTTCCAACTTCCAAACAACGGCGAATGGGAATACATAACAATACCGACATCTGCGTTTAAGTCCGGGTCAGTAACGATGGACCAAGGAATACAGAGCGATATTTATACGGCACTTAATCAAATGACAATAATTTTCCCGTATAAAGATTATTTTGGTGCTAATCCGACTTCAGATACACTTGAAACACCGTGGGAAGAACCATTGAAGATTGACGAAATACTTTTTGACCGTTCTACAGATGAAGTAAAGGCAATAACCCCGCCGTCAACCGGAGAAGAAGCGTATTTTGAAAATGCAAATATTTCAGAAGTTTTTGTAAAGGGAGTAAAAGTCGAGGACTTTGACAAAAACGCGTCATCAAATAATATTCCTGTGCCGGCGTCATATACTGCGGAGGATATTAAGAAAAATGTAACCGTAGATGTTGAGACACCTACTATTCCAAAGACCAATACACGCCAAGAACTTACGGGTGCATCATATGAAATAACCGCTCCTGAGTCTGTTCCCGGAAACGGAATGATTACAATCACTTCAGGCAGCAGAAAAGTAAAGAAAACATATAATGTAAACTTCACTGCCAGAAGCGGTATACAACCGGAAGTGAGCGATATTGAAGAAAACGGAAATAATATAAGTGTACCGGTGACAAATGAATCATCGAGTGTTTCCGTTGAAGCATGTGCTCTCGCAGTTGTAAAAAACAACGATGGAGTATGTACAAGTGCGTCTTTTGCTGAGCAACGCAGTATTGGTGCGGGTGATACAACAACATTTAATTTTAACATCAAAAAAGAAAGTGATAGTTCGGTAGAGATATACATTTTTAATAATGAAACCGATTATAAACTCTTATGCCCGCCTATAGAAGTGGGAAGCGGAGTAATGCAATACACTGCACCTTCCGGAACGATTTTTGAAAGTCATATAATAGCTTCTGACGGTGGTGAAACTATAAACATAAACGGAACCGTCACAGGAGATGGAACTGCATTTGTTGTGTTTAAAAAAGATGATAAGTATATAGGTGCGTATACTATTAATTCTGAAAATAATACAATAAACAGTGCTATTCATACCGGTGGAATGGCATATGGACAAATATATGCGGTTTTATCGTATGGAAATACAGTATCGAGAAAATTTTATAATGCCTCGCAGACAGAAATAAACTCATGTATAAGCGAGTATAAAACTCTCGGCACTACCGAATCTGATTGTGCAAATTATTTTGAAAAATATAAGGCAATAATAAATCTTGACAATTATTTGTCACAGGAATTAACATTGTCTGAAATTGCAAAAGCCGTGTCGGTTGCCGACAGAAACGTATCAGCAGTAAGCGATATACGAAAAAACATCGGTGAAGAACTTGTAGTTAAGCTTTTAAACAAAACAAATTCAATTCAAACTTTAAAAGAGATATATTCCTCATATAATGACTTGGCTGAACTTGATGGAGGAACCGATTATTTTAAAAAGTATATAACATCTGATAGTTTACTCAGCAATGTTCTTTCGGCTACGGCAAAAAATGATTATGATTCTATAGAATCGTTGAGAAGTGCATTTAATGAAAATGCTCTGCTTGTGGCTTTTGGATGCGTAAATGGTTATGGTGAGATTGGCAATCTTATTTCAGAAAATAAGAATATACTTGCACCTTATATCAGTTATAGCAGCCTTGAGGGACTTAGTGCCAGTAATCGTACAGGATATTATAAATATGTAACTGAAAAAAGAGTGGAGTCGTTGTCATCTTTAGGGACATTGCTTGATGAGTACATGAATTCTATCAGTAAAAATCCAAATAAAACGAACGGGATAGGCTCAGTATCAGGAAACGGTTCGGGAAAAGGCAGTACATCTATGATAGTTTCGCAAGTGACCGGAAATGATACTGTGTCATCTGAAAAAGACAATAAAATATTTACAGATGTAAATACGGACCATTGGGCGTATACTGCGATAAATTCATTAAAAAATCTTGGAGTTATCAGCGGACGCGGAGACGGAAGCTTTGGCACAGATAATTCCGTAACCCGTGAGGAGTTTGTTAAGATGCTTCTTGGAATTTTCGGAAAGGAAACGGAAAATGTTGATAATAAGTTCAGTGATGTGGATGAGAATAAGTGGTATGCTCCATATGTAAATACTGCTGCCGATATGGGTATCGTAAGTGGAATTGAGGAAGATATATTCGGTGTGGGAGAAAAAATTACACGTCAAGATATGTCAGTTCTTATAGTACGATATCTTAAGCAAGAAAACTGTGAATTGAACGGTGCTGCGATAGATAGCTTTACAGATGATGGTGATATTTCTGATTATGCTAAAGATAGCGTGTATGCACTAAAAAATCTTGGACTTATAAACGGTATGGGTGATGGAAGCTTTATGCCGAGGGCAAATGCAACAAGAGCACAGACTGCTCAGATACTTTACTCTGTATCTCTGTTTATGAAATCAAGAAACATATCGTATACGAATTTGACAGGCAGTGACAGATATATGCTTCTTGCCGGAAAGTTTATGGCACTGGATATAATTCCTTTTCCTAACGAGGAAAACGGTATTGTAACGAAAGGTCAGTTTGCAAAATATCTGGCAGGTTTTGTGAATGCTAAAAATTATGAGAAAAGCGATGACAAGACCATATTCAGTGATGTGGTGCCCGGAAGTACATATTACAATGAAATTCGATTTCTTTATGATAACGGTTATATTGATAAGAACAACTCAGTATTTGGGGCTGACAATCCGATAACTCTGGGTGAGGTTGCTATTATCATGTGCCGTGTACTGGGATATGATGTTTATGCTATCGAGAACGGCGGTAATATCAGTTCATACTACAGTGTAGCGGTAAGCAACGATATTATTCCGAATTTGAGAAAGACTATTGATGATACGCTTTCTTTTATGGATATATTGGAGATATTTGATTCGGCGTCCAAGGCATATATGGTTGTGGATGATTTGGATAAATCGTCAATATACTCTATTTCTGATATAACACCTTTGTATTATTATCATAGAATACTTACTCTTGATGATATAGTATATGTATGTGGAACTCGCACATTAGACGGAAGTGGAGGTCTTAGTGCAGATGAAGTGAGAATAGGTTCTTATAGTTTCAGTACGGATATAAAAGATGTATACAGATACCTTGGTTACAGAGTAAACGCTTTTTACGTTGAAGATGATGAAACTCTAAAATTTATTGAGCCGAACCAGAAAAATAATGTCCTTTCATTAGAGCAGGACTTGATTTCAGACTTTGATGGTTCTGTATTGAAATATTATAAAAATGAAACAACAAACTCGGAGAAGAAAGAAACACTTCCGAAGACAATAAATCGCTTGTATAATTACAATTATGTTGCTGAATATGATACAGAAGACATTAAAAACGCTGATGAGGTTATTCTGATAGACAGTAACAATGATGGAATGTATGATACAGTAAATGTAATCAGAGAAGCAATATACTGTATAAATCAGCTTACACCGTATGAAAATACATTATATGATTATTATAATCAGTCGTCGATAAAACTTAATGATTTGGAAACTGTAATTGTATATGACACTGACGAAAAGTTTACATCGATAGGAAATTTAAAGATTTATGATATTCTTTCAGTTATCGAGGATAAACAAAAAGAAAATGCTGTAATTTACATATCGAGGGAAGAAGCTGACGGAGTTGTTAAGAGGACTGCTCGAAACAACGGGAATTTAACAGTTAGTATTGATGATGCGGAGTATGACTTGACAGATATTCTTGCGGCACAAAATACAACATATTCATTATTGTCAGTAGGAAATGCTGTCAGTGTATTGCTTGACCATCGTGGCAGAATAGCATATGCCGAATTTGATGACAATGATGAGGTAAATAACTTTGCATATCTTGCACAAGCTTTTCCGGCAGAGCATAGCGATGGACCATACCTAAAAGTATATACTACATCCGGAAATATGGAAACATTAGAGTTCGCACGGAATGCAAAGGTAAATAACAAAAAAGTAAATGAATATACAGACATTGAAAAGCTATTCAAGGATGTAAATACAGACCCGGATTCAGTTAATCAGCTTATAAGATACAAGCTGAATAATAATGGTGAAATTCAGTCAGTAAAAACTGCACAATATGTAGATGCTGACGAGCTTTATACAACGGCAAGTGTATTCACCCGCAGCACAGACCTTTCTGACACATACTATAATGCAAACTATAGGAGTTTCCCGGGTTATGCAAGACTTTCGGAGAAGACAAAAATAATGTATGTTCCGGCGAGCAAATCATTAATGGACGACTCCCAATATTATGAGATAAAGCAATTTAAAGATTTGAAGTCTGCAACTTTTGGTACGGTGGAACTATATAATATGTCTAAGGACATGGTAGCGGGAATTGCCGTAATACGTTCGGATAATGCAGGAGGAAATGAGCTCACTTACAGTTCTGTTATGGCGGCGGTTAAGAATGTTTCGCTCACTTCTGTTGATGATGACGAGCGTTATTTACTAACTCTTTTATACAATGGTACAGAACAGGAATTTGTGACCGCTGAGGGAGTAGAACTTGAAAGACAGTATAATAGCAGCGAAGGACCTGTTACATCAACCATTGACGAGGGAGACCTTATAAGGATTGCAACGAATGCTAATAATGAAATTGTTGACTATCATAAAATATTTGATTTTGATAACAATGATAATCCCGATGTGGTAATCAGAGGCAATGAATACGGAGAAACAAAGTCATATATCGGTTCTGCAAAGACACTTATCGCATTTGATGACATGGCTGCTAATCCTGATACCGATGTTGTATCGGGACGTATATGGCAAGGCAAAAATCCATACTGGTTCACCGGTGTTCAATATTCAACGGAATTTGGCATTGTAAAATCAATAACAGGTTCATCAATGATTATACAGACATATCCGGGAACAGCAGGAAGCAACAGTCTGAAATGCGAAAGATACTTCAATCTTAAAAATAATCGTGTATATATTTTGGAGGACAGTCGCGAAGGAGTTCATTTGGGAAGTCTTGATGATATAATTCCATCTAATCTTGCAGGAGAGGCAAAAGCTTCGAGAGTGATTATTTCAAGACATAACGATGTGCCATCGATTGCGGCAATAGTAATACGATAAAGGGGGAAGTAACATGAATAAATTAAGAAAAATAATTGCGTTGATGCTTTCTCTGAGTGTAATATTTACAGCGGCAATATCAGTGTTTTCAGCTGAAAACTTTGATGATGACGGCAACAGAGATAATGATGCGGGACTAAGCGATGAGGAACAAAATGTTCTCATTCAAGACTCGCACCCTAAGCATGAACTGGATAACCCCGATGACGCATACATAGAGGATATTGAATATGATACGTACATTATGGGTAAGAATGAATATGATGAAACAGTAAAAAAGCTTACAGCTTTTGAAATGTGGGTTCCTATTGATGATGGTTCATATCTTCAGCCAATCAAGGCAGGTGAATTTTTTCTGTCAGTGTGCCGCTACATAAACTGTGACTCATTTTATGACGAAGATGCAAACAAAGAAGACATGTGGGAAAAAGCCCATGATATGCTTAAAAGTATGGGATATGTAGATTTCAATATAGATTGTACGGATGAAATAAGTTTTGATAATGCACTCAGAACACTTGTAAATGCTTTGGGGTATAAGCAGATTGCTTATATGTATGGAGGCAATGATAATGCGTATATACAAATTGCCGCAAATTATGATATAACAAAGAACTTTCTGGATAACCGAAGTGCTTCTATCAGAAGAACTGATGCGGCATCTCTTCTTAATGATTCTATAAAGGCCGATGTATACATTTCATATGGAAATAACGGTCATAAAAGCATTAATACTTTAGAGTATTTCAAGGATGCTTATAAAATCACCGGAGTTGTAGAATCTGTTTCAGAACATGCAATAACGAGTGGTGATACAATATATAAAGGTATTAGAATAGGAGATTATCTTCTTGCCAGTGACCGCAGTGATTTATATGATTACCTTGCGTGTAAGGTGGAGGCATATTATCGAAAGGAAGATTCCGGAGGAAATACTCTTTTATATATCTCTTATCACAAAAATAACAGCATAATAACGATAGACGGCGAAGATATTAAAAGTGTTGAAAATAACATGATACGATACTATAGCGACAATAAAACAAAAAAAGTATCTCTTAATTCATCAGCGAAAGAGATACTTAACGGATTTTCGCCAAAATTGTTAGACGAGGAAGATTTTTATAACTGCGATTATATCAGATTAGTGGATAACGATAACAATGGTAAGTACGATGTTGTTTTTGTATACAAATATGACATAATGGTTGTAAAACGTATTGTAGAGTCGCAGGGAATGATTTATGGTCTGTACAATGATGACCCAAACGGGTCATTAAAGGTAAATTTTGCTGACTGCGACATGACTGACCGTATGGGCAATCCTGTTGATGCTTATTATATAACAGAGGATTCAATTCTATCAGTTGCTAAAGATATTGAAACAAACAAGACAAAGATTATAGTAAGCAATTTGATGTATACCGGTGTAGTAAAGAGCACTAATGGCACTAAAATTAAATTTGAGGACAGGACATATAAGTATTCAACAAATGCTGAATACTATAAAGACGCAAAAGCAATTAAAAATGGAAATAAATATACGGTGTATCTTGATTACCGAGGTAGGATAGCCGGTTATGATTTGCTTAAAACTGACGATATACAATATGGATTCTTAATACAGGCTTGGATTGAGGATAACAGGAGCGATGTGATAGCCAAACTACTTCCTTATACTGGTGATATGAATGAATTCAAACTTGCAAGAAGTACAAAAATTGACGGTTTAACCTGCAAAGGTGCAGAAAAAATAATAACTGCATTAAAAATAGCAGCGGATTATCAGAGGTCTACGCTTGCAACACTGGATTCGTCATATAAGATAATGGCTGATTATAGTGATGACAGTTATGTGTATGTAAGAGTCCCAATTATGTATAAGCTCAACGATGAGGGAGAGATTAAATATATCGATACTCCATATCATAGCGACAATGAAAATCCGGAGTGGAATGATGTATTCCATGACAATTCTATGACAATGTATAACGATTTTTCTAAAAGGACATCTTCCATAAAACCGGGAGGCATGTATCTTAGAAATACACTTGCATTTAATAGTGATAACGGAAATAATGTGGCGATAAATTCAAAGACAAAGGTTTTTGTAGTTCCCGTTTCAAACGATAGAGGGGATATCGGAGATGCATCACAGTATATTAAGACAAATTTAACCTATTTCGATGATTGGGTATATTATCCGCAGACCGGGACACAATACACAACCGAAAATCGCATTGAAGCATATAACGTGGATGAATCTCGGACAGCAGGTGTAATAGTATATTATACAAGTGACGTAATACCTGAGATAGATAAAAAAGTACCCCTTACAGTAGTGGACGAAGTAGTAAAGGCAGTTAATGATAATGATGAGAGTGTAACTCGAATAATCGGCTGGCAGGGTAATGCTCAAATGCAGGTTGACCTTGCAGAAGATGTCTATCTGAAACGTTACTATAATGGACCTAACGGTTCAAAAATTATGTCGGAAGTAAAGCATGGTGATATAATTCGTTATGTTACAAACAGTAAAGGCGAGCTTGTGGATTATGTTAAGGTATTCTCTTTGAAGGATGAAGACAATCCTGATTATGTAAAAACAGGGAATGAAGAAGGAAAAACTGTTGAGACGTCAACACTAAATAAAACAATGATTGCTGTGTCAGACGGAAAGTATGCTGAAAATGGCCATAATACATCACATATATACAATGCCATTGGTAGCTATAATTACGGTGCAATGTATAGATTGGTATATGGTACGTTGCTTTACAGAAACGGAACAAATCTTGTTCTGAAAACAAAGGTTGATACTGCTCTGGGACAGACAGACAAAATTGAAATAGCTGATTTCTCGGGATATAATGTGTTGTTTATTGATGAGACTACAAATAGAATATATGTTCCCACAGAGGATGATTTGCTCGCAGAGCAGAGTGCAGGAGAGGCAGCATCAAAGGTAATCCTTCATACCGAAGGCGGTAAACAGCGTCAACTAATTATAATAAAAAGGGCTGGATAAAAACTCCTTTTATCTACTGCATAAATCGAACACAACAAATGAGAGACTGACTTATCTACAGACAGAAAATCCGAGGCGTGATACGTCAGAAATTGCACTTTCATTATATCAGTTTAAGCAACAAGATGGATATATACACGAATGACTGTCGTGTAATTTACGCATAAATTTATTATAGTAGGAGGAGTGATAAAAAGTGAATATTGATAAAGCGATTACATATGCGGAGAGCATCGTAAGAAAAAGCTTAAATTATTTCTATGATTGTTTTCCTACAGAACAAAGTGAAAATCTTGTGTTCAAAAAATTTGAGAACGTTTCATGGACTACCGGATTTTATGAGGGGATATTATGGCTTATGTATGAGCTTACAGGTGATAAAGCTTTTTATAATTCGGCAAAGCATCACAGTGAAATGTTTCATAAGAGGTTGGTTGATCGAGTTGAACTGGAGCATCATGATATGGGCTTTTTGTTTACACTTTCAAGCGTCGCCGATTATCGAATAACAGGAGATGAACAGGCGAAGCAGGATGGAATTGAGGCGGCAGAATGGCTTTTGAAGCGTTATCAGCCAAAAGGTAAATTTATTCAGGCGTGGGGTGCTATGGATGATTCGCAAAGTTATAGATTTATTGTTGACTGTATGTTAAATATTCCGCTTCTATTCTGGGCGAGCGAAGTGACAGGCTACAAAAAGTATTATGACGCCGCCTATAATCATATGCAGACATCAATCGCAAATATTATCCGTCCTGATGCGTCTTCATATCACACCTTTTTCTTTGATCCTGTAACCAATAAGCCGCTTCGGGGAGAAACTCATCAGGGATTTTCCGATGACAGCAGTTGGGCGAGAGGACAATCATGGGCAGTATATGGTCTTGCTCTATGTTACCACTATACTAAAGAGAAGTCGATTTTGCCGTTGTTTGAACGGGTTACGCATTATTTTATTGACCATCTTCCGGAGGATTCTGTTCCGTATTGGGATTTGATTTTCTCCGATGGTAGCGATGAACCACGGGATACCTCCGCAGCAGTGGTTGCGGTGTGCGGAATTCTTGAAATGGAAAAATATTATCACAATCAGGAATTCCTTGATGCGGCGGAAAAGATGATGACAAGTCTTTCGGAAAAGTACACGACAGTAGATTATCCTCAAAGCAACGGAATTATAAAAGACGGTATGTACAGCAGAAAACACGGTCATGAGCCGGAATGTACAAGTTGGGGAGACTACTTCTATCTTGAAGCATTAATGCGCATGAAAAAAAGCGATTGGAAAATTTATTGGTAAGGAGAACAAATATGAAATATGGATATTTTGACGATTTGAATAAGGAATATGTAATAGAGACTCCGAGAACGCCGCTTCCATGGATAAATTATCTTGGAACAAACGGATTTTTCTCATTAATTTCAAACACCTCCGGCGGCTATTGCTTCTACAAGGACGCAAAGCACAGAAGAATTCTGAGATACCGATACAACAATATCCCTGCGGATAACGGTGGACGCTATTTTTACATAAACGATAATGGCGATTGCTGGACACCCTCGTATATGCCGATGAAAAAAGAGCTTGATTTTTATGAGTGTCGTCACGGTATGGGTTACACAAAAATCACCGGCGAGCGAAACGGCGTCCGCGTTGAGCAGACAGCTTTTGTTCCTGTGGACGATAACTGCGAAATACATAGAATTAAGGTGACAAATACAAGCGGTGAGGCTAAAAACATAAATCTGTTTTCATTCGTTGAATTCTGTCTTTGGAACGCTCAGGACGATATGCTTAACTATCAGCGTAACCTCAATACGGGCGAGGTGGAAATTGACGGCAGCGCTATATACCATAAAACAGAATACCGTGAGAGAAGAAACCATTACGCTTTCTATTCAGTAAATACCGAAATAAGTGGTTTTGACACAGACAGAGACACTTTCCTTGGAGCCTTTAACGGTCTTGACACTCCTGACAGAGTAATAAATGGCAAGAGCGGCAATTCAGTAGCTTCGGGCTGGTATCCTATCGCATCTCATCAGATTGACGTGTCACTTGACGCGGGAGAAAGCCGCGAATACATATTTGTTCTTGGATATATTGAGAATGAAAAGGACGAGAAATTTGAAAGCCTTAATGTAATCAATAAGACAAAGGCAAAGGAAATGATTGCAAGATATGAATCATCAGCACAATGCGACGCGGAGCTTGATAAACTTAAATTGTACTGGGATAATCTCCTTTCGGTGTTTACTCTTGAGTCAAACGATGAAAAGCTTAACCGCATGGTAAACATATGGAATCCGTATCAGTGTATGGTGACCTTTAATATGTCAAGAAGTGCATCATATTACGAAAGCGGTATCGGCCGGGGAATGGGATTTCGCGATTCAAATCAGGATTTGCTTGGCTTTGTACATCAAATACCCGAAAGGGCGAGAGAGAGGATTATTGACATTGCCTCAACGCAGTTTGAGGACGGAAGCGCGTATCATCAGTATCAGCCGCTTACAAAGCAGGGCAATAATGAAATCGGAGGCGGATTTAATGATGATCCGCTGTGGCTGATTTTAGGCACGGTTGCGTACATCAAGGAAACAGGCGACTACGGTATTTTAGACGAGCAGGTGCCGTTTGACTGTGACAAAAACAATACGGCAACACTTTTAGAACATCTTAATCGCTCATTCGGACACGTTACAAACAACCTTGGCCCTCACGGGCTTCCGCTTATCGGACGTGCGGACTGGAACGATTGCTTGAATTTGAACTGCTTTTCCGAAATTCCTGACGAATCTTTCCAGACTACGGGAGACGATGACGGCAGAGTAGCAGAGTCTGTGCTTATTGCAGGAATGTTCGTGTATATTGGCAGAGAATTTGCAAGGCTTTATAAGACGCTCAACAATGATGAAATGTATAAATATATTTCGGATGAGGTTGAAAAAATGACCGAAGCAGTTTTAGAGTATGGCTATGACGGTGAGTGGTTCATAAGAGCTTACGACGCTAACGGCAATAAGGTTGGCTCTGACGAATGTGACGAGGGTAAAATCTTTATTGAATCGAACGGCTTCTGTGTAATGGCTGGGATAGGCAAGGAGGACGGCAGGGCGCAAAAAGCGCTTGACAGCGTTAAAAAATATCTTGAATGTGAATATGGCATTGTACTCAATTATCCGCCGTATTCGGGATACCGACTTGAGCTTGGCGAAATCTCGTCGTATCCGCCGGGGTATAAGGAAAATGCGGGAGTGTTCTGCCATAATAACCCATGGGTAATAATCGGTGAAACGGTAATGGGTAACGGCGAAAGAGCGTTTGAACTATATAAAAAGATTGCGCCGGCATATTTAGAGGAGATAAGTGAAATTCACAAAACCGAGCCGTATGTATATTCACAGATGATTGCTGGACGCGATGCGGTAAGAGCGGGAGAAGCGAAGAATTCATGGCTTACAGGCACGGCGGCGTGGAATTATTATACGGTGTCACAATATCTTTTGGGTATACGTCCTGATTTTGACGGACTTGTAATAGAGCCGTGTATTTCAAAAGATATATCTGAATTTAAGGTAACAAGAAAATTCAGAGGAAAAACATATAATATTTTAGTAAAGAACACAGGAGAGGGAACTGTTAAAATAACAGCCGACAACGGAACGGTAAACGGTACAACCGTTTCATCGGATGCGGAAATATGCAATGTAGAGGTGGTAATGTAATGAATTTCAATATACCCGATTTGGGAATTATAGACGGCAGCTCAGGATTTCGCAACCTTCCCTCCACTACAGACGGAAGATTTACCTCCGGTGAGGACGGAGTAAAACATATAGTATGCACAGGAGACGGAAAGGTTGAATTTGTGGCTTTTGAAAATCAGACTCTTGCCTATGTTAATTCAGCTCTTGGCTATGGTGCGTACTATCCGCTTCATCCTGTGAACAGAAACGGTAAAATCAAGGCTGTGCTTATGGATTTGGATGGAACATCGGTAAGAAGCGAGGAGTTCTGGATTTGGATAATCGAAAAAACAACCGCCAGTATGCTTGATGATGAAAGCTTCAAGCTTGAAGAGAGCGATATACCGTTTGTATCAGGTCATAGCGTATCGGAGCATTTACAGTATTGTATAGATAAATACTGTCCAGGTGAATCGCTTGACAAAGCGCGGAATTTCTATTTTGACCACGTTAATCGTGAAATGAAAGAAATTATGGAGGGCAGAGGCAGAAAAAATGCTTTTGTTCCGCAGGAGGGATTAAAAGAATTTTTGCTCGCACTAAAAGCCAAAGGGATTAAGATAGGACTTGTAACATCGGGATTATATGAAAAGGCGATGCCGGAAATACTTTCGGCGTTCAGAGCTCTTGATATGGGCGAGCCTACGGATTTTTACGACGCAATAATTTCAGCAGGATACCCGCTCCGCAAGGGTAGCGTTGGAACGCTCGGTGAGCTATCGCCGAAACCTCATCCGTGGCTTTATGCTGAAACCTGCGCGGTTGGACTCGGAGTTGGTTTTGATGAGCGCGGTAGCGTAATCGCTATTGAGGACAGCGGCGCAGGAGTATGCTCGGCAAGGATTGCCGGATATACAACAATAGGACTTGCGGGAGGCAATATAAAAGAAAGCGGAACGATGCCTATGTGTAGCCGCTACTGCAATAATCTTGCGGAAATACTTGATTACATAGAGGAGGAAGCGTAAATGGAGCGAAAAAATATAAAATGTCATTTTATATCCAATACCCACTGGGACAGGGAGTGGAAATTCAGCGCTCAAAGAACAAGACATATGCTTGTGACTGCGATTGATATGCTGCTCGATATTTTTGAGAAAGAGCCGGATTACAAACATTTTCATCTTGACTCGCAGACACTTCCCATTCAGGATTATCTCGAAATAAACCCTGAAAAGAAGGAAATTCTGAAAAAGTATATCAGTGAGGGAAAGCTTGCTGTGGGTCCGTGGTTTTGTTTGCCGGATGAGTTTTGCGTGGGTGGAGAGTCTCTTATAAGAAATCTTCTCCTGGGACATAAAATTGCAAATGAATTTGGCAAAGTTTCAAAGACAGGCTATTCGCCCTTTGGCTGGGGACAAATATCACAAATGCCACAGCTATATCATGGCTTCGGAATAGATTTTGCGTCCTTTTACAGAGGGCTTAATACATATATGGCACCGAAATCGGAGTTCTACTGGGAGGGCGCCGACGGTACAACAATTTATGCTTCAAGACTGGGGCAGAGACCGAGATATAATATGTGGTATATAATGCAGCGACCTGTGTTTTATGGCAAGCGTGACGGTGACAATCGTCGTGTTTCATGGGGAGCTGGAGATGGAATATTCCGTTTTGCGGATCCGGCAAGATGTGAATATGAATATCAGTATTCGCATAGAAAATATGAGTATCATGACGAATATATAGCTGAAAAGACGGAGCAGGCACTCTCTGAACAGGACGATGAGTGGACAACGCCTAACCGCTTCTGGTCGAACGGTCATGATTCATCAATACCGGATATGAGAGAATCAAGGCTTATCAAGGATGCTAATGCTGTTTATGAAGGTGTTGATGTTTTTCACAGTACAGTTTATGACTTTGAGCAGAGCGTGATCAGAGATTTTGATAAAAATTCACCTGTTTTAAAGGGCGAAATGCGCTATCCGTTTACAAAAGGCAGCGTAAGTGCGCTGTTTGGCTGGGTTCTTTCTGCAAGAATTAAGGTTAAGCAGGAGAACTTTGAAACAGAACGATTGCTCACATCATATGCTGAGCCGATGGCGGTTTTTGCGTCTGTATGCGGAGCTGTATATCCGCAGGCGTTTATTAATAAAGCCTATAACTATATGCTTCAAAACCACGGGCATGATTCGATTGGCGCGTGCGGCAGAGATGTTGTATATAAGGACGTAGAATATCGGTTCAGGCAGTCAAGAGAGATTGCAACCTGCGTGCTTGAAAGAGCTCTTATGGATTTGTCTGGCGACATTGACTTTGCGGGCTGGGATAAGAATGATATGGCGCTTGTAATGTTTAATCCGGCTCCGTTTAAAAGAAGTCTGACGGTTCCGTGTGAGCTTGAAATTCCTCTTGAGTGGGAGTGTGACAGCTTTGAGATTGTCGATGCTGAAGGTAATGTATGCCCACACCAGAACATATCGTCAATTAATCCTATGTATCAAATTGTTCAGGATTTGGCAGACGCGGTCGATGTTCTTCCTGTGTCAAGACATACAATAAGAATATTTGTTAAGGATATTCCGTCGATGGGCTATAAAACACTCAAGGTTGTACCTAAGTATCATACACGGGCTACAACGCCGGTTAATATGCTTTGCGGCATAAATACTATGGAGAATGAATATCTGAAGGTTAAGATAAATTCAAACGGTACGCTTAAGGTTACTGAAAAGGAAACCGGCAGGAAATACGATAATATCGGATATTTTAAGGACACCGGTGAAAATGGCAGCCCGTGGGAACACAAGACACCGGAGCTTGATGAGGAATATACAACTGTTAATGAACGGGCGATTGTAAGCCTTGTATACAGCGGTGAGCTTGAAACTAAGTACAGAATAGTTCTTAATTGGGCAATTCCCGAAAATATAGTTGACGGCGGCAAGAAAAGAAGTTCCCGCCTCGCGCCTTACAGAATAGAAACGCTTGTAACACTCAGAAAAGGCGCAAGATGGGTTGAATTTGAAACGAAAATTAATAACAATGTTCCTAATCACTATCTTCAGGCTGCTTTCCCCACAGACGTGGATGCAGAGTTTGTATACGCTCAGGGACAGTTTGATGTGGTAAAGCGTCCGATTGCGAAACCGGATTATTCGAAGTATGACGAAATTCCGATGACAGAGCAGCCGATGAACTCGTTTGTTGATATATGCAATGAAAATGAAGGTGCGGCGATTTTGAATACGGGACTTAAAGCGTATGAATCGGATGATGATTATAACCATACTGTGTATTTGTCATTATTGCGCTGCTTTGAGCTTCGCATATATGTAACTCCCGAGGAGCAGAACTATTCGAGAATAGAGAACGGTTCACAGTCTTTTGGTGAACATACTTTCCGATATGCTTTTATGCCTCATAAGGGTGATTGGGAAGATGCTCAAGTATGGAAAGCTGCTGAAGATTTTAATATGGAAATACTAATTGGACAGACAGCACCAACAGAACATGGCAAAAACCCTCTTGAAAAGTCGTTTATTGAACTTGAAAATGAAAATCTACACATAAGTGCCGTAAAACGCAGTGAGGACGGCTTAGGGTGTGTGGTGAGATTATTTAATCCGTCAAGTGAAACAGTTAAAAATAGAATTAGATTTAATGGTGGCATAGCGGAGATATCAGATAAACAATCGCCAATAGAAAGACAGGTACACTCGTTTGAACTTCCGTGTACGGAAAATAGGAAGTGGGCAAGTGTTAAAAAAGTCACGCTTGAGGAACTTTCAGAGACAGAGCTTTCAGTGGATACAAATGGCTGGTGCGATGTTGAAGTTACTCCAAAACAAATTTATACATTAAAATATGAATAATGTGCCGAAAACATAATTAATCGGTAGTGAGAAAAAGTTTACCTCGTTTTTTGAGGTGAACTTTTCTTTTATAATGTTAATATAGTAAAGGACTGTTTAGAATAGGTGTTATTTATTGGACAATGGATACCTTCCAATATTCTCTCTCTTTCTCCCTACAAAAAAACAGTCCTTTTTATATAATTAAATCGAAAGGGTGATATTCATGAAAAAATTCTTAAGTCTTGTAACGGCTATTGTAATGACAGTGTCGCTTTGCATTATGCCTGTTTATGCACAGACATATGAGGAAGCTGCAGCAGACGCTCAAAATGCGGAAATTAACTATAATCGTTCTGTGCCTCTTGAGGTCAAGGGAAATAAAATAGTTAAGCAGGGAACAGATGAAATGGTAGTTCTTCGTGGTGTAAATGTTCCGAGTATGGACTGGGGTATGGCAGAACATCTATTTGAGTCTATGACAATGGTCTATGATAGCTGGGGAGCTAATCTGATACGTTTGCCAATAAATCCTAAATATTGGAAAAACGGCAGCATATGGGACGAAAAAAACTTAACAAAGGAACAATATCAGAAATATATTGATGATATGGTTAAAGCTGCACAGGCGAGAGGTAAGTATATAATTCTTGATTGTCACAGATATGTTATGCCACAACAAGACGATCTTGATATGTGGAAAGAACTTGCTGTTAAGTACGGCAATAACAGTGCGGTACTTTTCGGTCTTTTGAATGAACCACATGATATAAAACCGGTAGGAGTTGAAAAACCAACTACAGTGGAACAATGGGACGTGTGGTATAATGGCGGACAAATTATAGTTGGCGGTGAAGAAGTAACTGCTATAGGTCATCAACAACTTCTAAACGAAATTCGCAAACAAGGTGCAAATAATATCTGTATAGCCGGCGGTCTGAACTGGGCATTTGATATAAGCGGTTTTGCTGATGGCTATAATGAACGCCCAAATGGATATAGACTAATAGATACGGCGGAAGGCCATGGCGTTATGTATGACTCTCACGCATATCCGGTTAAGGGTGCAAAAACCGCATGGGATACGATAATAGGTCCGGTAAGACGTGTTGCACCGGTGATTATAGGTGAATGGGGATGGGACTCATCCGACAAGAACATATCGGGCGGAGACTGCACAAGCGATATATGGATGAATCAGATTATGAACTGGATGGACGATACTGACAATCAGTATGACGGAATTCCTGTAAACTGGACAGCATGGAATCTGCATATGAGTTCATCGCCGAAAATGCTCTATTCATGGGATTATAAGACTACGGCATATAACGGTACTCATATAAAGAATCGCTTACTTTCATACAACACTGCACCGGAAAAGCTTGACGGTGTATATTCAACAGATTTCAGCACAGACGATGTATTCAGAAGCTATACTGCTCCATCGGGTAAGGCTTCGATTAAATATTCTGATGAAAGCGGAAATGTAGCGATAACACCTGCGGCGGCGAATTGGTATGCAACACTGAATTTCCCGTTTGATTGGGATTTAAATGGAATTCAGACAATAACAATGGATATTTCCGCAGCAACTGCTGGAAGTGTAAATATAGGTCTTTATGGTTCTGATATGGAAGTATGGACTAAAGCTGTAGATGTAAACACTGAAGTTCAAACAGTAACAATAGGCATAAATGAACTTGTGAAACAGGGTAATCCGCAGACTGACGGTAAGCTTGACGCCGCTCTTTCCGGCATATATTTTGGAGCCGCTACGGCAGATACGGGATCTATAACTATTGATAATGTAAAAATTGTAAAACTCGCTACACCTGTTTATACTGCCAATACATATCCTCATAAGGATATGGGAGAGGAAAGCTATATTGATATAGATACGACTGGCTTTAAAAAACAGACTACGGCGTGGAATTCCAAATTTACGGGAACAACAATGCAAATTACGGATGCGAATGTCTTAAACATAAATGGTGAGACAACAAAAACAAAATGTGTGACATATACAAGAGATGCAACTGATACTGAGGGTTGCAGAGCAAAATTTGACCTTAATACTGTTCCGTCTATGGATGCCAAGTATTTTACTATCGATATCAAAGGTAATGGTATTGCACAGAAGCTGACAGTAAGTTTAAGCGGACTGGCATATATTACTGTAAATATGGCAGAGGGCGATACCGATTGGCATCAATATATATACAGTTTAGAAGGTAATGTTGAATACCCTGAAGATATAACATATGTTCAGATTTCAGCAGACACGCGAACAACTGCCGAATTTTACATTGATAATATTGGCTTCTCAAACACAAAGCCGGAACGTCTGATTCCGTATCCGGAAAAGACATTTGTTTATGATTTTGCTACTTATAATAAGAACACCACAAAATATGAGGCAGCAATATCCACAGAATCCGGAAGTGAGGGAGATACAATCGTTGCGACTAAAGAAGAAGGCGGGCTTGGATTTGATTCAAAAGCACTTGAGGTGAAATATTCAAGAAACGGAAACACACCGTCAAAGGCAAAGGTGGTTTATTCACCGAATGATTTCTTTAAAGGAAATGTAAATGACGATGAGCGTACTGCTAACCGTGCTACTTTAAAAGCTGATATGGAATATATGACAGACTTTGTGTTTTATGGAAAATCTACAAGCGGCAAGAATGAAAAGATAAATGTTGGGGTGATTGACACAGCAAGTGCGATGACTACTTATACAGACACTAAGGAATTCACTTTGACGACGGAGTGGAAACAATTTCGAGTTCCGTTTGATGAGTTTAAGATACTTGATGGAGGAAGCAATCTTGATTGTGCACGCGTAAGAGGTTTTATATTTTCTTCTGCTGAAAACAGTGGGGAAGGTTCATTCATGATTGATAATATAACTCATACAAGCATAAAAGGTGATATAGAATGGGGCTTACCAACTCCTACTCCTGAACCGACGCCTACTCCGCTACCGGACCCTGTAACTGTTACAACGGCAGAGCAGCTTGCAGCGATTACAAGCACTGAGGGAAATATAATTCTTGGAGCAGATATAGACCTTGGCACAACAGGCTTTACGACAAAAAGTGTGACACATCTTGACCTTAACGGTCATACATTGACATCTTCGGGACCGTTCGTAGTGGACCCAAGACACGAAATAACGATTGTTGACACAGGAAGCACCAAAGGTGCCATTATAAATACAGGTACAACGCAAACCTCTTATGGAATAAGAGGTACAACAGAAGCAGCGACAATAAATATTGACGGTGCAGAAATTGATGCGGGAGGTCAAGCGATATTGATTAATGTTGCAGGACGAAAGTGCAATATAAAGGACGCAGTAATTAACGGGGGCAGCTATGCCATAAACGTAGGAACGAACGGCGGTGAGATTAATATTGATAATGCTCTTATAAATAATAAAGCGGATTATAAAGGCTACGCACTTTATTTGCAGGGCGGTATTGCCATTATAGATGACGGAACATTTGGCTATAACGGAACCACAAACACTCTTCTTGTAGCACGTTCAAGTGAGTTGACAATTAATGGCGGCACATTCACAAATCCAAACAGTGGAAGAGGTGCTATAGTTACAGATAAACAATTTGTAGGTACTGTTACGATTAATGGAGGTGTTTTTGAGAATACAAATGCCGGAGGGTACAGTATCCTCGATAGCAATGAGGGCTATCAGTCTATAGACGCAGAAACAAGTGAGATTATAGCGTCACCGGTAATAAATATTAATGATGGAACATTCAAATCGGCAATAGGAAAAACAAAGTCAACAAACTCATCAGCAACTGAAATATCTATAAAAGGTGGGCAGTTTGCCGCAGACCCGACTGTGCTGTATCCAAATTGTATAGATACAGATATATATAGTATCACAAAGGTTGCCGAAGGCAAGTATGTTGTGACGAAAAAAGGGGTGGAACCAACACCGGAACCGACACCGGAGCCGGTAGCAAAAATTGTATCGAGTATTGAGGAAATTAACACTCTTACAGCGTCTGATGATTATGTAAAGTTGGGTGCAGATATTGATTTGGGAACATCAAGTATAAAGACAAAGTGTGCAATGCGTCTTGACCTTAATGGACATACATTGAGTGGAGGCGGCTCAACGGTCATAGAAGCAATGTATAACCTTACAGTTGTTGATACAGGTACAACAAAAGGCACAATCAAGAATGTTAATACATCAACTTCTTATGGTATAAAATTTGCAGTAAAAGATGCAGTTCTTACCATTGACGGAGCAAAAGTTGAGGCAATGAGTCAAGCGATAATGTTAAGCGGTACGGGTTCAATACTTCATTTAAAAGATTCTGTAATTAACGGAAATAGCTATGCGGTAAACCTTTCAAACGGTATTATAAATATTGAAAATACCGTTATAAATGATGATTCTGAATATAAGGGCTATGCTCTGTCAGTTGCCAATGGTACCGCGGTGATAAATAGTGGAATATTCAATTATAACGGGAATATGAGCAGTATTACCTTCTCGGGTTCAAGCGAAATTACAATAAACGGCGGAACTTTTAAGAATTCTGTTAGTAAAAGAGGTGCGATTAACACTGTAAAGGGCTTTTCCGGAACTCTTACAATAAACGGAGGCACTTTTGAAAATACCGCAGAGAATAACGGTTACAGTATTCTTGATGGTGATGAAGCCACTACAGAAACAGTGCCGGTAATAAATATCACGGGCGGAACGTTTAAATCTACTATTGGTGCGACAAAGCCCGCTAACACAACAACGGTCATCACTATTTCCGGCGGAACATATTCATTTGACCCGACAAGCTATGTTACCGACACGGAAACATACAGAGTTATTGATAACGGCGATGGTACATACAAAGTAGCTCCGAATTCACAGGTGTATTCTGTCACACTTAATGCGTGCGGCGGAAGTGAAGTAATGGTTGAGGATTTTAAGGAAGAAAATATCCCTGATAATGGTATTGAACTTCCTATACCAACAAAAGCCGGATACAAATTTGACGGCTGGTACACTGAAGAAAACAATGGCAGTCAGGTTAATGGGATAACAAAAGACAATCTGTCTGACATCTTTAGAAACGAAGCAACAGTCACATTATATGCACACTGGACTCTGTTAAATTATACGATAACTTACGAGGAACTTAATGATGCAACAAACACCAATCCGTCAAACTATACGGTTGAAACTGAGGCAATAACTCTTGCCGCTCCCGGTACAAGAAAGGGATATACATTTGGCGGTTGGTACACTGATGTTGAATACCAAAACAAGATAGAAATAATCGAACAAGGCACGATGGGAAATAAAATATTATATGCAAAATGGGATGAAATAGCGTCAGGAAGTATTACCGCAAGCTTTGTATCAACGGGAACAATTCCGTCAGATATAGTACAAGGTACGATAAATGTGACAGAAAAGGCATATGAAAATGATGAAGTTTCATTTATGGTTACGCTTCCTAAGGGATATACGTTGGAAAATGTTTTGTGTACTGCTGACGGAGAAAATTTAAACACTATTACAGAAGAAAATGGCAGCTATACATTCATAATGCCAGGTAAAAATGTTACGATAACAGTGAATGTACGTCCGATACAGTATACAATTAATCTGGATTTGCAAGAGGGTACAGGTACAACAACGACTATATACGGCAGTGTTGAAAATTTACCCGTTTTACCGAATGACAATCCGGAAAAACAAGGATATAACTTCAAGGGCTGGTTTGATGCACCGACAAAAGGAACTGTAATTACGATGGATAATCTTAATACCGCTTCAAATATGCTTGCACTGTTCGGAAATAATACAGAGCTTACAATTTATGCTCAGTATACAGAAGTGGGTAATTTTGTAGTTATATACTCTGCGGTAGGAGCGGATGAGGAAACAATTCCTACTGATAACACCCAATATAATATTGCGGAAACATCGATAATTAAAATTCTTAATCAAGAACCAAAAAAATTAGGATATACATTTGAAGGCTGGAAGACAGGCACTGATGACACGGTTTATAAATATGGTACACAGAATGACACATATACAGTCCCAAATGATATAAACGGTGCTATTACATTTATTGCACAATGGTCAATAAATGAATATGAGATTACATATGAGCTCAATGGCGGAATAAATGCCGAAAATGCTCCTGTATCGTATACTATTGAAACAGATACGATAACATTGCCAGTTCCGACAAAGGATGGCTATAACTTCGAGGGATGGTATACAGATGCTGCATTTGAAAATGCAGTTGCAGCTATTGCCAAGGGTTCCGTTGGTGATATGGTTTTATATGCAAAATGGTCGGAAAAAGATATGGCTGTATATAAGATAAACAACTATGAAAAAGGAAATGTAAGCGTAAGAAAGCGTACAGACACAGATGATAGCTCAAGCGTTGTAATAGTTGCATTTTATAAAACATTAAACAATAATTCTGTCTTGATTAAGACGTCAATAGCCGAAATAGGAGCTATTGAAAAAGGTGATGATATATCAAAGACAGTGGAAGAACCGGAGGACTATTCTTATGCAAAAGTATTTATGTGGAATGACTTAAATGGAATGATGCCACGTTGTAATTCGCCGAAGATGGATAAATAATATAACAAAACATCTAAATATTAATTTATAAACAGAACATATAACCGACTGTAAATTCTTATCTTAAAAAACGTTACCCATGTCAAACTAAATGGAATTTTGTGTCGTTTGTATGTTCTGTTTGTTATTTATTATAAAATAAATTAAAAACGTGCAAATATTATACCAAATCAGAGTGGTTTTTCTATATACCCAATATAATTTATAGTGACAAAACGGATTAGCCATATCCGTAAAAGTGTATAAACTCTATGTTTTTCAGTGTTTTGCACATGGCTATTATAAATATCAAAGGAGTGAAAATAGTGTCAGAACTTTATCCTGTTCGCCTTATTCCTGTTTTTAAGGATTATCTCTGGGGTGGAACAAAATTAAAAACTGTGTTTAATAAAAAATCAGAACTGAATATATTAGCGGAAAGCTGGGAGTTATCAGCTAATAAGGATGGTCAAAGCGTAATAGCCGATGGTAAGTACCAAGGATATAGTCTTAAGGAGTATATAGAAACAGTGGGAAAGGAAGCGGTAGGAACAAAGGGGTTTGCGCTTGACGATTTTCCCATACTCATAAAGCTTATAGACGCGAAAAAGGATCTATCTGTACAGGTTCATCCGGACGATGAATATGCTGCTTGTCATGTGGGAGCGGACGCTAAGACAGAAATGTGGTACATACTGGACTGTGACAGTGATGCAAGTCTGTATTACGGATTTAAAAGAGATATTACAAAGCAGGAGTATCAGGATGCAATCAAAAGCAATACGATAACGGATATACTTAATAAGGTACCTGTTCATAAGGGAGATGTATTTTTCATACCGGCGGGAACTGTACATGCGATAGGGGCGGGAATTCTTATATGTGAAATACAGCAGAATTCCAATACGACTTATCGTGTATATGATTATGACAGACGCGATAAAGACGGGAATAAAAGAGAATTACATATTAGTGAAGCTCTTGAAGCTTCAAATTTGAAAAAATCTGCCTCTTTTAACTCTGCGCCTGACGGTGATGATGTTATTTTGGCTCAATGCGATTATTTCACTGTTCGTCGCCTGCAAATACAGAATAAAGCGCAGCTTAGAATTGATGAAACAAGCTTCCATTCGCTTATCATTACGGACGGAAGAGGGGAATTGTATATGGGTGAAGAGAGCCTTGAACTGAATAAGGGAGACAGTATATTTATCCCCGCCCAAAATAATGAATATACTATAAGCGGACCGTGTGAAATTGTTTTATCATCATTATAAGATTTTAAACAAACTTAAGGAATGGAGTGATTTATAGATGAAGTATTATATAGGAATAGATTTAGGTGGAACTAACATCGCTGCAGGAATTGTTGATAAAACAGGAAAAATTATTGCAAAGGATAGTGTTCCTACTTTGAATACACGTCCGATAGAAGCGATAATGCTTGATATGACTAAATTGTGTAAAACACTTTTAGATAAGTCGCAGATGGACATTAATAAGATTGAAGCAGTTGGCATTGGGTGTCCGGGAACGGTGGACAATAAAAATGGTATAATATCGTATTCAAATAATATCCCGATGAAGAATGTGCCAATGCGTAAATTTATGGAGAAACAACTTAATATTTCAGTGAATCTTGAAAATGACGCAAATGCAGCTGCCTTGGGCGAATATACGGCAAATGGACATAATGCTTCAAGCTATATTCTAATAACACTTGGTACAGGTATAGGCGGTGGTGCAGTTATTAACAGTAAAATTTATAGAGGATTTAACGGTGTAGGAATAGAACCGGGACATATGACACTTATAAACGGTGGTGAAAGGTGTACTTGTGGGAAACACGGCTGCTGGGAAACATATGGTTCTGTAACTGCTCTCATAAATCAGACTAAATTAAAAATGACTGACAATCCGGACAGCTTAATGCATAAAATTTCGGGGAAATTCGGTGAAGTAAATGGCAGAGTGGCTTTTGAGGCGGCAAAAGCAGGTGATAAGGCAGGGTTGGAAGTGGTTGAGAAATATACAGAATATGTTGCTGACGGTATAACAAGTGTCATAAATATTTTTGAACCTGAAATTTTGGTTATTGGTGGCGGAATAAGCAAAGAAGGGGAATATCTTTTGAATCCAATCAGAAAATTTGTTGAAATAAATGAATTCAATAAATATAGACCAAAGACAAAAATTGAAATTGCATCTTTGAATAATGATGCAGGAATTATAGGTGCTGCCTTAAGTGCGAATAGATAAATAATATATAGTATAGAAGCAAATATTAATATTTGTACATAAAATATAGATAAATGTAGATAAATGTAGTGTATTTTGTATTAAAGAAAGTGCAGATAGACAGTTAAATACAAAAGAACCGACCTTTCAACTATGAAGGTCGGTTCTTTTATATTGCAATAATGCTATTGTATTAATTTGTTATTTCAACCGGTGTTAGGTTGTTATCCCAAAGGAATATTTTTATACTATCGTTTTCTGCTATGTTTAATGATGAAATATCAATGGTTGAAATTTCGTCAGCTTTAAGAGAACAATGCTCTTTTTTGATACCGTCAAGAGTTCCGTTTTCTGCGTATGATACTACATAACAGTCTACATCTGTATCATGGTTAGAATATATTTTTACCGTTTTTGATGCTTTGTTATAACTTGAACCGTATACCGAAAGAGTACCGTTTACATATTCAATGTTATAATTATTTTTAACACCCGATGTAAATGTACAATCTGTTGGAGTGATAACGTATGTGCCGACATCACTGTCTTTTGTGTACTCACATGAGAATATTGTATCAAGTGTGTCATCACCGACAAGACCCAATGAAGTAAATTTGTATGCAGGCACGACTGAATTTACGTTTGTATTCATATTTTCAGCGGCAATCGTAAGATTTGCTTTATTTATAGTAAAAGGAACTTCTGTCGAACCAACATATTCTAAGTTGTCACTCGGTACTTTTACAACAAGTTTGTAGTCGCCTGCGTTTTCGCCTGCGTTTATCGGAGCAGAGTCAAGTGCCGTACCACTGTCAGTCTGCCAGATGTAATCAAATTCACTGTCATAGTCTGTACTTTCTGCAGTGCCGCTATACTGAACTGCAACACCGTCATATGTCTTGCTTTCAACGGTTACACCGCTTATATCAATCTTTTGTGCTTCTTTTACGGTAAGAGTGCCGTTTACATATGTGATGTCATAGTTATCCTTGCTGCCCGATGTAAATGTACAATCGGTCGGAATAATAGCATAATCGCCAATCGGACTTTCGACAGTGTAGTCACATGAGTATGTAGCTGACAGTGTATCTCCGTCAACAAGTCCGTCAGCTTTGTATGTAAATTCCGGAGCGTTCATGCCGAAAGCAATAGATTTATTTTCAGCCGTAACTGTAAGAGTCGCTTTGTTTATCGTGAACGGAATTTTAACCGAGCCTGTGTGTGCGAAAGTTTCATCCGATACCTTTACGACAAGCTTGTAGCTGCCTGCGTTTATCGGTGTACTGTTAAGCACTGTTCCGTCTGCTGTTTCCCAAATATATTAATAGTCACCGCTGTAGTTATCGCTTGTCGGTGTGCCGCTGTATTCAATCGGCTTGCCGTCATATGTCTTACCTTCAACTGTTACGCCGCTTATCGAAACAGCTTCCGCTTCTTTGACTGTTACATCAAAAGTAGCGGAAAAACCTTTGTAGCTAACCGTTACAGTTTGTGTGCCGACCGTGTTTTTGTCGTAGCCGCTAAGTGTATAAGCCATAGTGGTTTGAGTTGATTCGTCCTCAAATGTTACGGTAACAACCATGCCGACTGTTTTCAAATCTTGTCCGACATAATATTCCGTAGTTGTCGGTGGGGTAGTGATTTCGATTTTCGTAATTTGAGGTTCTGCAACCGTAACGTCAAATGTAGCCGTTTGATTTCTGTATGTAACGGTTATTGTCTGCGTGCCCGATTTTGTCTTGTCGTAGCCGGTTACGGAATAACCCGATTTTATTACTTCGCTTTGATTATCGTCATATGTAGCTTTTACGCTCATGCCAGATGTATCAAGGCTTTCGCCGTATTTGTATTCAAGTTTTGTAGACTTTGTAAGTTCAATGCCCTTTACGGAAATTACATTGACTTCAAATTCTGTCGACAGACCTTGATATGTAACTGTGATTGTCTGTTTTCCTAATTTTGTCTTGTTAAAACCTCTTACAGAGTAACCGTCGGGAACGGTAATTCTTTGATTATCGGAGGTTACGGCTGTAACAACCATGCCGTCAGTGTTAAGGTCTTGACCTTCAAGGTATGTTGTCTTTGTAGGAGGTGTTACCTCAATAGACGATATACCGTTTACGGTAACGTCAAAGTTCGCCGAATAATCACCGTATGAAACGGTTACAGTCTGCTTACCGACTGTTGTTTTGTCATAACCGCTTACCGTATAAGCCGTTGTTCCGACAGACTTGTCGGAATAATTCAATTTTGCGACCATTCCGTCAAGGTTAAGTTCTTCGCCGAGTGCATATGATGTCTTTGTCGGAGGAGTAAGAGTCAGTGATGAAATTTTATCTTCATATATTTTCAGATTGTCAAGTTGTATATTACCCTTACCGCCGTAGAATACGAATTTTCCAAATTTATCGCCCGATGTTGTGACTTTTCTTGAGTCAAGGTCATTTCCCGACTTGTCGCTTATTGTTAAGAACAAGTCCTTTTTGTTGTTCACCGCAAGATGAATATTGACCCATTTGCCAACGGGTATATTTGCGTTTTTGTTTACGGATAAATATTGGTCGTATGTAAGCTTACCAGCTGCAGATGAGTTTGATAAATATGAATCGGTCATTCCGTAAAGCTGTACATTTGACGTATCGTTTTGATACAATGCGTCAAAGTCAAATACAAGGTATTTGTTTGCGGGAATGTTCGCAAATTCCGGCAAAGCTACGCTGTCGCCAAGCGTAATGCTCGGACCTCTTTCCGGATTTGCCGAGCCGCCGGTTGCTATTTCAAGTGATTTGTTGCCGTTATCCGTAAGTATTGCAAAGTGCGGGTATGAGTCTAATTTTTGTTTGTTTGTGCCCAATTTTAATTTAAACGGTCCTAAGTCTTGATTTTGTTCAGTTAATGTTTGACTCTTAATTGTTATTTGAGAATCGTCATAGCTTTCAAAGTCATCATTTACATAGGTCGTAAGTTCACTGCTTACTATTGTAACGGTGAATGTTGCCGTTTTTCCCTCGTATGAAACTGTTAAGGGGGTTGTACCGACTGTCTGATTATCAAAACCGCTTACGTCAAAGCCGTCCGTTATTGTTTTTGATGAGCCGTTCGCATAGTTTAGTTTTACGGATAAGCCACTTTTATCAAGCGGTTCGCCTGTAAAGTAGGTTGTTTTGTTTGGCTTTGAGGCTATTTCGATTGAGGAAAGCTCGCCCGCTGATACCGTAACGGCAAATGTATCCGTCATATCAAGGTAATGAACGGTTATGGTCTGCTTACCGACCTTTGTCGGGTCATAACCGCTTACCGTGTAATCGGTAATAGTTTTTGAGGTCTTGTCCGAATAGTATGCTTTTACAACCATACCGCTTAGGTCAAGATTATCGCCGTAGGTGTATGATGTTTTAGTAGGTTCGGTTGTTATGTCGATTGAGTCGAAAAGAGTTGTTGTCGAAAGTGACATATAGCCGATATCAATTTGTATGCCGTATGAGTAGAACTCAAATTTATCAATATATTTGCCAACCGTCATAAATGAATTTGTATAAAGCTGATTTCCGTCAAGGTCGGTCATTGTGATTGTTGCGTTGTTATTCTTGCCGTCATATTTTGATATTTCGATATTTACGTTAAACCATTCGTTAAGTGGAATACTATTGTTATTCTTATATGAAAGGTAAGGGTCGTAAATAGGTTGGCTGCTTGTGACTTTGGAGGAATTGGTTACGCCGTAAATTTGCATTGTATCTTTTTCTGAATGATAGTATGCGTCAAAGTTAAGTACGATTTTTTCGTTATCGGATAATTCCGTGAAGTTAGGTACATAGCTTTCTTCGTTGAATCTAAATGACGCACCACGGTCTACAGTGGCAGTACTACCACCGAAGCATGCCAAAAAGCTTTTGCCGTTTCTGTTTCCGATGAAGTAACCGCTTGTTTTATCACCGCCGCCATCGCGAGAACCGACAATTAAATCAAGACCGTCAAGCTTTTGCGATTGACTGACTGTATCTTGATGTGAAATTGTTATATCTGAAATTGTTATATCTGAAAGGTCGTTGTCTTGAAAATTGTCACTGTAATATGTTGTGCCGTTTGTGACGTTTACCTTAAAGGAAGCACTTGCGTTGCCCGATGAAACCGTAACAGTCTGTTCGCCGAGCTTGCTCGGGTCATAGCCGGTTGTTTCGTAATCGGTAAGTTCGCTGACTCTGCCGTTTTCGTATGTTGCTATAAGCTTTAAGCCCGTTGTATCAAGCTGTTCACCTTTTATGTAATTCTTCTTGACAGGCTCGTGTTCAATTCGGATATTTGTGACATTACCTCTCATTACCGCTTCACTCATGTACATACTTACATGAGGAGGCTGGTTATATGCTGACTGTTCCGAAGCAACACCGCTTCTGTACACGCTGTCAAACATAAGGCTCTTAATTTTATATTCACTTGGAATATTTGTTGTATATACTCGAAGTGCATCGTTTGTCGTAAGAGGGTAGATAACTTCCTCACGCCAGTCACCGAAGATGTCGGCTTGAAGTGCCGGGTTTGCTTTTGAGCCGTTTATGCTTGTACAGCCGTCTGCCGTGAAGATTGTGCTTCTTCCCGCACCGTTCCATGAAGCAATGCTTGTACCGCTAAGTTCCTCGTCATAAAGGTCACCGTCCCAGAAAACTCTAAAATTCTGCCCCATGCTTGCATTTACCTGTTTAAATACGTTGTTGCCGTATGCAACATATGTACCTGCATTAGAGGACATCTGATAATATCCGCCCATGCCATGTTTGCCATAAGACCGCGTCCGGTGTCGTGACTGTCGGAAACGTGGAATGCTTCTTCACCCGTTTTTGCGTCCATAAGTGTCATACCGAAGTCGCCGTGCTCATGAACGGAAAAGTATTCGAAATTATTGTTTGTAGGGTCGTAGTTGCCGATATGAAGTGCATCACCGTGTTGTCTGCCGCCGTACCACTTCGGCATAAGCTTGTCCTCGTCGTTTACCTCATAGCAAAGCGTTGCACTCATAAATTCATTATTACCGTCGTCGTCAACGTCTGCAACCGTCATATTATGGTTACCCTCGCCGACATATTTTTCGTTACCCGGAGTGTATGCGTCGGTATCTTTGCTGTATGTATCGAATTTGTATTTAGGGTTTAGAACGCCGTTTTCAAGACTGATACCGCATGCACCGTGACGCTGTCTGCCGTTTCTGCCCATGTAGTAACCTCTCCAGTAAACCGCATAAGGACGTTGACCGTCAAGCCATGCGACGCTTGCAACGTATCTGTCACAGCGGTTTCCGTTTGTATCACCCCAACTTTCGTAGTCAAGACGTGGGATAGGGTAGTATATTGTATCGATTGTTTTAACTGTTTCGCCGTCAAATGCGGTAAAGTATTCGTTACCGTCCAATATGTAGCCGTTTTGATTTACATAGCTGACGGTATTGTCATTGGCATTTCTGATTTCTTCAACGCTGCTTGTTTCCGAAACGTATTTGCCCGCACCGTCGATTGAACCCGGAGCTGTTTTGCAGGCAACTTCCGCTTTACCGTCCATATCGAAATCATAAACAAGGAATTGGGTATAGTGTGCACCCGCACGGATGTTTTTACCTAAATCAATACGCCATAATTTTTTGCCGTTAAACTTGTATGCGTCAAGATAAACATTTCCCGTCAATCCCGCCTGTGAATTATCACGTGGAGCACAGTCCCATTTTACAACGAGTTCATATTCTCCGTCACCGTCAAGGTCACCGCATGAGGTATCACCGATAGTGTATTCATTTACCTTGGTTTCCTCTTTCCACTGATTTTCGGGTAATTCGTTCCCATTCTCATCAGTGGTTATTATAGTTGTTGTGGTAAGCGTTGTCTTCGGTCTGTCAACGGGAATGTCAAAGTAATTCGAACCGATTGCAAACGGAGCGACAGAATCACTTTTCTCTCCCTCAACACCGTTTACAATCGGTGCTACTTGATATGTGTCGCTACTCGTACCGTTAGGGTCGATATAGTTTGTCGAATATGTTTCGGTTGCAAGAAATGTACCGTTTTTGTATATATTAAATGGTACGTTATTTTGAGCCGTTCCGTATACCTCGTCCTCGTCAACCATAAGTCGCCAAGATAAGTAGTTACCGCCGTTCAATGCTTGAACGACAAGACCTCTGTTTAATGATTCCATAGGTCTGTCAGATGCATCGTGGCTGTATAGTACAGCACTTGTACCGTCTATGACATCGTTGACTTCGGCATTTGAAACAATCGGTAATGTTGCCGGAATCATTGTACACGCCATTAGAACGGCTAATGCTTTTGCAGTAAGTTTTTTCATTAGTTTACCTCCGTATTTGAAAAAATTCATTCACTGCATAATTATAAATCTGATTTATGTTAAAATCAAGATAAATATTAGTAATATCAATATTTTAAGAGTAATATATCAAAAGTATAAAATATATTTTATTAGTGACTTTAACTCTTGATTATGATATAATCAGTATAGAAGAAAATAAACGTTAGAGCGGTAGGTGGGGATATGTTATTGCGGCAAATAAAATATTTTTGTACGATTGTCGAGGAGGGCAGTTTTACGGAAGCGGCGGAGAAGTGTTTTATATCGCAATCGGCAATTTCACAGCAGATACAATCTCTTGAAAAAGAGTTAGGTGTTAAACTTATAAAAAGAGAAAATCGTCGATTTTCTCTTACGCATGCCGGTGAATATATGTATAGGCACGGAACAGCACTTCTTTTAGAAGCTGAACGTATATGCAAAGAAGTACAGCGTATAGGTCGAGATGATGAACTGATATTAAAAATTGCTTATCCTAAACATTACAGCAGTATAGAATTGAATAATGCAATCGCATTATTTTCGGAAAAATATCCCGAAGTGTCTATAAGTGTTATTACGGGAACGCATGAGGAAATATACGACTTGCTACGTTCCGATGATATAGACATTGCCATAAATGACCAAAGACGTGCGTTTTCGGACGAATTTGTGAATTTTGAACTTGGAAAAGCACGTTGTTATGCAGAGGTTTGTTTAAGAAACGATTTAAGTCAAAAAGAAAGTGTAACCGTTGATGATTTGAAAAATATGCCGTGTATTTTGATAACGTCAAAGGAACAACAAAAATCAGAACGTGAATTTTATCAGCAGGTACTTGGCTTTGGCGGTAATTTTATTTATGCTCAAACTCTTGACGAAGGACAACTTATGGTTGCAGGTAATCGAGGATTTATGCCTGTTGAACGTATCGGCACATTTTGGAATATAAATCCTGCCGCAAAACGTTTACCATTGTTATGAGCCGGAAAACAGATACAACGTAATTACTGCGCTTTTTGGAAAGTTAAAAATTCAAATTATTACATAGAGGAATTTGCAAACGAATTAAAAGTACAACTCAATAAAAATTAAAATACGCACGTATTTTAAATAGTAGACAAAACCGTTACGGTTTTGTCTACTTTGTTTTGGGGAGTTTGAGGTGCAACCTCAAGTAGTAATCATTTCTGACGACATGTGCGGCAGAAATGGCTTAAAATCTAAAGTTTCGACTTTGGAGGAACTTTATGATTTTTTCTCTGAAAATACTCAAAAATTACATCGTAAGATGTGATTTTTGGAGCTGTCGACATTTTGTCGACAGGCTCATGTTTGTGTGTGCTTTTTTCACATAAGTTTAACTTATGGAAATGATTAAAATATTGATTTGATAATAATTGTTTGTTGTATTAAAATTAAATCATAAATTGAAAGTAAATGAGGTGTACGAATGTCAAAGAATTTAATTATTTATTATTCAAGAAAAGGTCAGAATTATTGGAACGGAAGCATTAAAAATTTGGATAAAGGTAACACAGAGATTGTAGCAGAGTTTATTCAAAAAGCCGTCGGCGGAGATTTATTTGAAATTGAAACGGTAAAGGAATATTCAGCCGATTATTATGAATGTATCGATGACGCAAAGCAAGAACTTAACAGCGGTGCAAGACCTGAACTAAAAAAATATCTTGACAGTATTGATGAATATGACAATATATTTATATGCGGGCCTTGTTGGTGGGGTACTTATCCTATGGCGATGTTTACCCAACTTGAAAGACTTGATTGGAACGGTAAAAAGGTAATTGCCGTAATGACGCATGAGGGCAGCGGTCTTGGCAGTTGTGAGCGAGATTTAAAGAAAATATGCACAGGAGCGATTTTTGAAAAAGGTTTTGCCGTTCACGGTGCAGACGCTTCAAAATCAGAAAAGCTTGTTGCGGACTATGCAAAACAAATAGTGAAATAATAAAAGGAGTAAGAAAAATGGCAATAACGGAATTTTCAAAAAATTATCATGAAAAAATGTTTCCGAAATACCATTCTGCTTTTTTGGAAACAGATCCAGAATTTATTGAGCGATTTGACAACTTTGCGCTTGACGAAGTTGTAAACAGTGATGACCTTGACGATAAAACAAGATTTATCGCAATTTTAGCCGCACTTTTGGGTTGTCAGGGTGTAGATGAATTTGCGGTAATGCTCGGTGCGGCAATGAATTTCGGAGTTACACCTATTGAGATACGAGAGATTGTATATCAAGCAACGGCATATTTGGGAATAGGCAGAGTTTTTCCGTTTTTAAAGGTGATGAACAAAGTCTTTACTGAAAAAGGAATAAAACTCCCGCTTGAAAATCAAGCCACTACAACAACTGAAAATCGCCGTGAAGAAGGAACAAAGGCACAGGTTGAAATTTTTGGCGAGGGTATGCGTGACTTTTGGAAGTCCGGACCGGAAGAAAGCCGACATATAAATTTATTGCTTGCCGATAATTGTTTTGGCGATTATTACACTCGAAAAGGTCTTAACCACAAACAACGAGAAATGATTACATTTTGTTTCCTTGCGGCACAAGGCGGCTGTGAACCTCAGCTTACAAGTCATGCGGCGGCAAATATGCGTATAGGAAACGACAAAATATTTTTAATAAAAATTATATCGCAGTGTCTGCCATACATTGGCTATCCACGTTCATTAAACGCACTTAGATGTGTAAACAGTGCAGCGGAAAAGGAGGATTTTTAAAATGAGTAGAACATGGTTAATTACAGGAGTGTCAAGCGGTTTTGGATATGAAATGACAAAACAGTTGCTTGAAAAAGATGATGTCGTAATCGGAACGGTTAGGAATACTGCAAAAGTTGAGGATTTAATACAAAAATATCCGGTAAATTTTGATTGTCGTATTCTTGATGTGACAGATGTAGCGGCAGTGCAACAGACAGTAAAAGAATCATTTGAAAAACACAGAAAAATCGACGTTGTTGTAAGTAATGCAGGATACGGCTTGTTTGGCTGTGCGGAGGAATTATCAGATGATGAAATCAATCACATTATTGCAACTAATTTGACAGGTTCAATTCAGCTTATAAAAACTTCACTTCCTTATTTAAGAAAACAAGGCGGTGGAAGAATTATTCAATTATCATCATACGGCGGTCAGGTTGCATATCCTGCAAATTCAATGTACCATGCCACAAAATTCGGTATTGAGGGATTTTGCGAAGCAGTTGCACAGGAAGTGGCACAGTTTAATATCGGAGTAACCATTGTAGAGCCGAGAGGCGCGAGAACAGAGTTCCGTTACGGCAGTGCAAAGGTCGCAAACCTTATGGACGAGTATGAAAGCTGTCATGGATTTTTGGATATGCTTGACGCGTCAAAGGGACTTGTACCGGGAGATCCGGCAAAAATGGCACAACGTATAATTGAAAGCGTTGATATGGAAAAAGCACCGCTTAGAATGGTGCTCGGTTCACAAGCACTATCAGCAACGATTGAAAGATTAAAAGAAAGAATTGCGGACTATGAAACACAAACGGAGCTTGCCGCTTCAACAGATATAAAAGGAAAGTAGTTAAACATTAGTCGGTTCAAATGTGCGAGATGAGGTTAATTCTTGGGTTGAAGGATTAAATAAATAATGATATAATAAAAGTGAATAATCAGCAAAATTAAGCGACTTTGCCGCAGAATGCGGCAAGCCGCCTTTTGTGCGTTGAAGGTGAATTTATGGAACAGAACGAAATCAGAAAATTATTGCAAAATGTTGCAAACGGAGATATTTCAGTTGATGACGCATTGCTTCATATAAAAAATGAGCCGTTTGAAGATTTGGGATATGCAAAACCGGATTTTCATAGAAAATCGCGTCAAGGTGTATCGGAAGTGATTTACGGTGCAGGGAAAACCGCCGAACAAATAATAGGCATTTCAAAATCTTTTGCGGAACATGGACAAAAAGATATTTTAATCACAAGACTTGACAAAGCAAAGGCAGAGAAAATCAACAAAGAAATTCCGCTTGATTATTACGATATGGCAAATATCGGCATTATAGGCTCTATGCCGAAAGAACGTGTCGGGAAAATTGTTATCGCAACAGGCGGGACAAGTGATATACCTGTTGCGGAGGAGGCGGCAATTACAGCTGAAATGCTTGGTAACAATACCGCACGTTTATATGATGTAGGCGTTGCCGGTATTCACAGATTACTTACGCATACGGAAGAAATAATGACCGCTCGTGTTGTTATTGCGATTGCGGGAATGGAGGGGGCACTTGCAAGTGTTATCGGCGGACTTGCGGATTGTCCTGTTATAGCCGTTCCGACAAGTGTGGGTTACGGTGCGTCTTTCGGAGGTATAGCGGCACTTTTGTCGATGCTTAATTCATGTGCAAGCGGTGTAAGCGTTGTAAATATCGATAATGGTTTCGGAGCGGCATTTCAAACAAGTATGATAAATCATATGGGAGGACTTAATGAATGAAAACTTTATATATTGAATGTAATATGGGTGCGGCAGGTGATATGTTGATGTCTGCATTGTTGGAGTTGCACCCGAATGCAGATGAATTTTTGAATAGGTTAAATAAACTTGGTATTCCGAATGTAACCGTAAGTAAGACGGCAAGGGTAAAGTGTGGCATAACGGGAACGCATATAGATGTAAGCGTAAATGGTGAACATGAGGACGAGCATATGCACGACCATCACCACGACCATCACCACCATCACCATACCGGTATGCACGAAATCGAACATATCATAGAACATTTTGATATTCCCGAAAAGGTACGCACAGATATATTGGCGGTGTATCATTTGATTGCGGAGGCTGAAAGCCACGCACATGGCTGTGAAATTGAACAAATACATTTTCACGAAGTTGGACAAATGGACGCCGTAGCGGATATTACAGGTGTCTGTATGCTGATACACGAGTTGGGTATTGATAAAATCATCGCTTCGCCAATTCATGTCGGTTGCGGTCAAGTGCAGTGTGCACACGGAATATTGCCCATTCCTGCACCGGCAACGGCATATATATTAAAGGATATTCCGATTTATGGAGGAAACGTTCAAGGTGAATTGTGTACGCCGACAGGTGCGGCACTTTTGGCACGTTTTGTAGACGAGTTCGGCAATATGCCTGTTATGCGTGTTTCAAAAATCGGTTACGGAATGGGTACAAAGGACTTTGATACGGCAAATTGTATTCGTGTTATGCTCGGTGAAACGGAAAGCGAAACACAACAAGTTTTAGAGTTAAAATGTAATATTGATGATATGACCGCAGAGGAAATCGGATATGCGACAGAGCAACTTCTGAAATTGGGAGCGGTTGACGTGTTTACTGTGCCAATCGGTATGAAAAAGAACCGCCCGGGAACTTTGCTTTCGTGTATATGTAAAACTTCGGACAAGGAAACAATGGTAAATGCAATATTCAGATACACTTCGACTATAGGTATAAGACAAAATATTTATGAGCGTTACATACTTGACAGAACAGAAAACACAGTAAAAACAAAGTACGGAGATGTTCGTGTTAAACAGTCGGAGGGGTATGGTGTAAAACGTGTAAAAGCCGAATATGACGACGTTGCAAGAAATGCGGATAAACTTGGTATTTCCATAAGCGAAACACGCAGATTGATAGGAGAGGAATTAGAGAAAAATGAATAGTAAGTACGAGAAAATGATAGAGAATTTGAAATCATTAGGCAGTGTTGCAGTAGCGTTTTCGGGCGGTGTAGATTCTACATTTTTGTTAAAGGCGGCGAAGGAAGCACTTGGAAATAATGCTCTTGCCGTTACGGTACGCTCATGTATAATTCCGAGTAATGAAATTTGCGAAGCGGAGGAATTTTGCAAAAGTGAAAATATCCGTCATATTATATGTGATGTTAACCCGCTTGATATAAACGGTTTTGCGGATAATCCGACAAATCGTTGTTATATCTGTAAAAAAGAAATATTCAGCCTTATAAAGCAAGTTGTCGCGGAAAACGGTGTAAATGTGGTTGCGGAAGGCTCAAACCTTGATGATAACGGTGACTATCGACCGGGTATGAAAGCAATTCATGAGTTGGGAGTATTAAGCCCTCTGCAAACGGCAGGGTTTACAAAACAGGAAATTCGAGATATGTCCGAAGAACTCGGACTTCCTACTTGGAATAAACCGTCTTTCGCTTGCCTTTCGTCACGATTTGTGTACGGCGAAAAAATCACCGCCGAAAAGCTTGAAAGAGTAGGAAAAGCGGAACGAATATTGAGAAATTCGGGCTTTAAACAGTTTAGAGTTCGTATTCACGGCGATATTGCACGAATAGAATTACTGCCGGAGGACTTTGAAAAAATGCTTAAAATGAGAGAAGAATTATATGCAAGTATAAAGGCTCTGGGATTTTCTTATGTGACTATGGACTTACAAGGCTATCGTACGGGTAGTATGAATGAAGTAATTGCGACTGATAAATAATAAATGAGCCTGTCGACAAAATAAGGAAAGATAAAATTGTTTGGAATATTACAAAGTTTAATATTCCGTGTAAAAAAATTTATGAGATTGATAAGCTCGTAAAAATATGCTATACTTGAACAGTAAAGGGGTGATTGATGTGAATTATAATGAGAAGAAATTCGGCAATAAAGAATTGGAGTTTGCTATTTTTTGTATCGAAAATGTTGCAGATAAGTTAAATATTGATGCCCCAAAAGTTTATTCAATGCTAACAGAACAAACAAATATTTTGAATGAATATATTATTCCTGAGTATGAGATTTTACACACGCAGAGTAAAGATTATATCGTTGATGATATAATTGAAGTTATGAAAGAAAGAGGTGTGGAAATATGATTTTATATCATGGTTCGTTTATAGAGATTAACAAGCCGGATTTAAAACATTCCAGACCTAATGTTGATTTTGGAAAAGGTTTTTATACTACTCCAATATACGAACAAGCGGTAAAGTGGTGCAGTAAATTTAAGAAACGTGGGAAGAATGGTATTGTTACACGTTATGAATTTGATGAAAACGATAATAAAGCACTTAAAATTTTGAAATTCGATTCCTATTCTGAAGAATGGCTTGATTTTATTTTGAATTGTCGCAGGGGAAAAGACAATACAGATTATGATATGGTTATTGGCGGTGTTGCCAATGATAAGGTATTCAACACGGTTGAGTTGTTCTTTGACGGATTGATAGATAAAACAGAAGCAATAGGCAGACTACGATATGAGAAACCGAATTTACAAATAGCTTTTCGTACAGATAAAGCATTAACCTATTTGCACTTTGAAGGGAGTGAACAACTATGAATGCTAATCCGATTTTGTTGCAAAAGAAATATGCTCGTGTGGTTGAGCTTTTTGCAAAGGAAAATGCAATCACTATTGAAAATGCGTTGGATATTTTTTATCATTCACAGTTGTATGAATTAATGAGTAACGGTGTATCTGATATGCATTGTATGAGCGATGAATATCTTGTACAGGAATTGATTAATGAACAAGAAGGAGTGAATGGTTGAAGAAAATAAAAATGTTATCAAGTCGCAATTTATATTTTACAATACAAAATCCCAACAAACCGCACTGTTAAGCTGTTTTGGTGCATTTGTTTGAAACAGAAAAAACGGTGAAGCATTAGATAAAATGCAGGCGAATTTAAAGCACAAAAAGATTTATGCGAACGGGATAAAGAAAGAGTGTGACTGCAAGTAGGGGGAAACAGGCAAGCTGATGAACCGTCTCCAATTAGTTAGATTTTTGGTCTGACTTTTGGGGGCGGTTCAATAAAGCTTGTCTTTATTTATTGTTATATTAGATTACAATATATCATTTTTATTTTGTGTTGTGTATGACTTTATGAGCATTTAAACAAATCAATAGGGGAGAAAATCAATAGCCATATCCCTAATGCCGTCCCTACGGCAGAGGGAGCGATTGAGATAGCGATTACGGAAACACCATTTACAATTCACGGAAGTAAAAGCCTTGTTTTAGGTTATGGTAAAATCGGAAAAATATTATCAAAGGATTTATATGCCCTGGGTGCTCAAACATATGTGGAAGCACGAAAATATGCCGATCTTGCTATGATTGAGGGACATGGATATGAGCCGTTGCCGCTTGACAACTTAAAAGACCACATACACGAATTTGATATAATTTTCAACACTATACCTTCGCTGATTTTGGACGATGAAATTTTAACAAAAGTCAAAAAAGACGCTCTTATTATCGACCTTGCCTCAAAACCGGGGGGAATTGATTTTGACGCTGCAAAAGCATACGGTTTAAAAGTAATTTGGGCATTGTCGTTACCGGGTAAAATTGCTCCCGTTTCGTCAGGAGCGATTATCAAAGACACGATTATGAATATTATCAAAGAATTGGGGGTGTAATAAATGGATTGGGAAAATAAAACCGTTGGTTTTGCAATGTGCGGTTCATTCTGCACTTTCAAAAAAGCAATGGGGGTACTTGAAAAGCTCACGCAAACCGGTGCGAATGTTATACCTATTATGAGTGAGATGTCTTACAACACCGACACGCGATTTGGCAAAGCAGAAGATTTTCGTACCAACATAACAAATCTGACCGGCAACAACATTATATGCTGTGTTAAAGACGCAGAGCCGATTGGCCCGAAAAACTTACTCGACCTACTTGTTGTACTGCCATGCACGGGAAACACTCTTGCAAAAATTGCAAACGGAATTGCCGACACATCTGTTACCATGGCAGTAAAAGCACATTTAAGAAACCAAAAGCCCGTACTTTTAGCAGTATCCACCAACGACGGACTCGGTACTGCCGCTAAAAATATAGGAACACTTCTAAACTGCAAAAATCTATATTTTCTGCCTTTCTCACAAGATGACTACATAAAAAAGCCGAACTCACTTGTAGCCGACTTTGAAAAATTACCCGACGCGGCAATCGCCGCCTTTGAGGGCAGACAGCTCCAGCCTGTGCTGGGCTTTTAATATAGATTCCGTATGACAAAGAATACCGACTTCTGTTTGAAGTCGGTATTTTAAATTAATCAATTTCTTTGATTTTTGCAATCAGATCCGTATACAGTCTTTCAACTGCATTATACAATTCGTCACAATTATCAATGACCCTGCTTCTGAGTTTTTCTGTAAGTTTATAGCTTGCCTCATACAGTCTTTCAAAGCCCAAATTTGAGCAAACACCTTTTAGCGTATGTATTGCACAAAAAGCCTTTTCAGCGTCATTTTTTTTTAAGCCGTCTTTCAAATCATTAAAAGATGGATCTTCAGGGAACTTAAAAACAAACTTTTTAATCATATCTTCATCACAAAGTCTTTTGATAACGTCTTTATAATCTGAATCAATTTGTTCATAAAACTCTTTTAATGTCATCTGTTTTTCTCCTTTGTTTTTCTCCTTTGTTTTATAATGTATTCATGTTCATATCTCGTTCTATTTCCTGAATTGTTTTTTTATACGTTTCCTTTTTCACAGAACCACTGCCGTCAAGTTCGGTTTTTATTCTGTCTTGAATTTCAACCAGACATTCCAAAAGCAATGGATTAAATGCACCATATTCGCCGTTTAAAATCATTTCCATAGCCTTTTCATGTGAAAATGCTTTCTTATATACACGCTCACTCACAAGTTCGTCATATACATCTGCTATTGAAACAATTTGAGCCGATATAGGAATTTCATCACCCTTCAAGCCGTCGGGATAACCCTTACCGTCATATCGTTCGTGATGCCAACGGACTATCTCACAAGCCGTTTTTACCAACGGTTCGTCTTGATACAATTCAAGATTTTTCAGCATTTTCTCACCTATCACGGTATGTTCTTTCATAATCTCATATTCTTCTTTTGTAAACTTGCCGGGTTTATTCAATATTTCTTCCGGAATACCGATTTTTCCTATATCATGAAGTACCGAACCATTTGTTATATAAAAACGTTTTGACCATGAAAGATAATACTTATCCGTCTTTTGAACAATTTTTTCCAAAAGCATTCCGGTCAGTGTGCTTATATTTCTGACGTGCATACCGCTCTCACTGTTTCTGAATTCAACGATTTGGCTCAGTATGCCTATCATCATTTTATTGTTTTTCTCTTTTTCATAAACTTGATCGGTTATCAAATTTATAAGCCGTCTTTGTTTAGCGTACAATTTTATAGTGTTTAAAACACGCTGATAAACAATCTTTGCGTCAAACGGTCTGCTTATATAATCCGACACACCCATTTCATATGCGCGTCTTATATATTGATTAGAATCTTCGCTTGAAATCAGAATTACAGGAATATCTTCAATCCAATTATTGTTATTCATATAATTAAGCACTTCAAAACCGTCCATACCCGGCATAACAATATCAAGCAAAATAATATCTATACCGGTGCCGTACTTTTCGATTATTTCAAGACATTCTTCGCCGCTTGCCGCATTGATGATCTCATAATCCGATTTCAGTATTTCCGTCAAAATCATTCTGTTCATATATGAATCGTCAACCACAAGCACGCGTTGTCGGTCTTTTACTTCTGATTCATTGTCAATGACGCCAAACTCATTTTCTTCGGTTACAACCATACCTTTTTGTTGGCTTTTTGCCTGCAACATCAACTTATCGGCACTGTACATAGCCGATTCAATCGTTTCGTTATGAGTCATAACTCCGCCTATGCTGACAGACAAACGTATTTTTGAATATCCGTCAACCTTAGCCTCTTTGATTCTTGTTCGTATCTGTTGAAGTTTTTTATTAAAGATATTGGTATGTATACCCGGGAGCACAAGTAAAAATTCATCTCCGCCAAGACGAATAATCTTATCTGAACTTCTTATACATTTTTTGATTGCGCTGACGATCGTTTCAAGTGCCATATCTCCTGCGTTGTGACCGTAGAAATCATTATAAAGTTTGAAATCGTCTAAATCAATCATTGCGACACCGGCATTTTCATTCAAATCTTTAATATTATCTTCGTAATAACGTCTGTTGTAAACACCTGTCAGAGGGTCGCGATAAAGTTCGTTTTTGTAACCGGTTAAGTTATTCATTAGAATTCTTCTGCCATCGTTATCTATAAGATTTTCATTGTCGAGACGGTGTATCATTTCCATAACGCAAGGTACTCCGTCAATCTCCAAATACTTTGCAATTATTTGATATACATCATTTTCTAAACATTCAAGCTTTGTATATTGCTTTTTTTGGGTCAAAGCTTTTTCGGACACACAGTTATCACATTGCTTGTCCTTGTTCCAAAAATCATAACATCTGCACATATTCTCATTAAGTTCCGGTTCTTGACCGCATTGCATTCTGCGAATATCTGTGGATTTTATAATTCGTACAACATCAAAAACTTCTCTGTAAATTTTCATTTTTTCTTCAGCCTGTTTAGTTGTCAATTTTATATTTGAATCCATTAATTTACCTCCTCATTATAATATCAAACTAAACAATAACAAAATATACCAATTTAGGCTAAGTGCTTTTGTAAAATTAATCCTTTTTATGGAATTTAAAATTTTTTTCGCTACTTTATTGTATAATATTATACGAAAAAAGTCAACATTTATAACTGCATTTATCGCCGTCTTTTGAACTTTTATGCAATTTTGCATAAAAAAAGCGACTACCAAAGTAATCGCTTTTTGATAATATTAGTCGTTAATTGATTCCCATTTCCAATTACGAACTTCAGGCAAGTCCTGACCGTATTCGGCAATGTATTGCTTATGTTCAACAAGTTTATCGCACATAAGTTGATTTAGGTATGCACCCTTATTGCCAAGCTGAGGCAAGCTTTCAACAGTTGCCTTAACAAGGTGGAAACGGTCGATTTCGTTTTGAACACGCATATCGAACGGAGTAGTGATTGTACCCTCTTCCATATAACCGAAAACGTGAAGATTTCTGTTATGTCTGTTATATGTAAGTTCGTGTACAAGTTTTCTGTAACCGTGGAACGCGAATATAATCGGCTTATCTTTTGTAAAGATTGAATCGTATTCAACGTCGCTAAGACCGTGAGGGTGTTCAGACTGTGGCTGAAGTTTCATAAGGTCAACTACGTTTACAACACGAATTTTTAAATCAGGCATATTCTTATGAAGAATCGTAGCTGCCGCAAGAATTTCAAGTGTCGGTGTATCACCGCAGCAAGCAAGTACAACATCAGGTTCACAACCTTTATCGTTTGATGCCCAATCCCAAATACCGATACCTTGTGTACAGTGCTTAACAGCCTGTTCCATTGTAAGCCATTGCGGACGTGGGTGCTTTGATGTTACAAGAACGTTTACATAGTTTTTACTTCTGATACAGTGGTCAAAGCATGATAGCAAGCAGTTGGCATCCGGCGGAAGATAAATTCTTGCAACGTCTGCTTTCTTATTCGAAATATGGTCAAGGAATCCCGGGTCCTGGTGTGTAAAACCGTTATGGTCTTGCTGCCATACGTTTGATGATAAGATAAGGTTTAGCGACGCAATCTTTTGACGCCATGGAAGTTCTGATGTAACCTTTAACCATTTAGCATGCTGTGCAGCCATTGAATCGATTATTCTGATAAATGCTTCGTAACTTGCAAAGAAACCGTGACGACCTGTCAAAATATAGCCCTCAAGCCAACCTTCACACATATGTTCCGAAAGCATTGAGTCCATAACTCTGCCGTCTGTTGCAAGGAATTCGTCATTATCGTATTTTTCACCGTTCCAGTCACGGTTTGTTTCTTCAAACACTTTACCAAGTCTGTTTGACATAGTTTCGTCAGGACCGAATATACGGAAGTTTTTGCTTTCCTTGTTTAACTTGAATATGTCACGAACAAATCCGCCAAGTTCAATCATATCCTGTCCCTCGACAGAACCAGGGAACGGTACGTCAAATGCATAATCTCTGAAATCAGGCATACGTAAATCTCTTAAAAGCAAACCGCCGTTTGCGTGTGGGTTAGCACCCATTCTGTGATTGCCCTCAGGAGCAAGTGCGGCGATTTCAGGAACAAGTCTGCCGTTTTCGTCGAATAATTCTTCGGGTTTGTAGCTTAACATCCATTCTTTTAGTTGGTCAAGATGTTCCGGCTTTGACATATCCATAGGTACTTGGTGTGCTCTGAATGTACCTTCGATTTGATTTCCGTCAACAACCTTTGGACCTGTCCAGCCCTTTGGTGTACGAAGAACGATCATAGGCCACTTTGGACGTGACGCGTCATTGTTTTCGCGTGCATTCTTTTGGATTGCCTTAATCTTTTCGATTACTGTATCCATAGTTTCTGCCATTAGTTTGTGCATTGTCATAGGGTCATCGCCCTCAACAAAGTACGGTTCCCAACCACATCCCTTGAAGAATGATTCGATTTCTTCGTGTGATATACGCGAGAAAATTGTTGGGTTTGAAATTTTGTATCCGTTTAAGTGAAGTATAGGTAATACCGCACCGTCATTTATTGGGTTTAGGAATTTGTTTGATTGCCATGCTGTTGCAAGAGGACCTGTTTCAGCCTCACCGTCACCGACAACACAAGCAGTGATAAGATCGGGATTATCAAATACCGAACCGAATGCGTGTGCAAGTGAGTAACCAAGCTCACCGCCTTCGTTGATTGAACCCGGTGTTTCGGGTGCAACGTGGCTTGAAATACCGCCCGGGAATGAGAACTGCTTAAACAGTTTTTTCATACCCTCTGTATCTTGGCTTACGTTCGGATATACTTCCGAATAAGAGCCTTCCATATATGTATTTGCCACCATAAAGTTACCGCCGTGTCCCGGACCTGAAATGTAAATCATATCAAGGTCGTAACGCTTAATAACTCTGTTTAAGTGAGTGTAAACAAAGTTTTGACCCGGCACTGTACCCCAGTGACCTACTATTTTGTGCTTTACGTGTTCTCTTTTAAGAGGCTCTCTCAAAAGAGGGTTGTCAAGTAAGTAAAGTTGACCTGCCGCAAGATAGTTCGCAGCTCTCCACCATGCGTTCATTTTTGTAAGCATTTCGTCGCATAATGGCTGTTTTTCCAAACAATCATTTGAATTCATAAAAATTCTCCCTCCGTTTTTTTTACATGGCAATTTTATTCCCAAGCCGTAAAATTAAATGTCTAAAAATTGTCATACTACTCTCCAAGATTAAATTATACGCCTGTGTTAAATATTTGTCAATGTTTATTTTGACAAGATTAGCCTTTATTTTTTTGATATAACAGAAACTCTTATGGGTGTGGACTTGATTTTAATACCGACAGTGAATACAAAGCAAGAGTCTATGTATATATTTGAAAAGGAAATATGTGCACAAGCGTTTCAAAATAGTGTTGCGGTTGCAATGTGCAACAGAGTTGGAAGCGAGGGCAAAATGGATTTTGCAGGTGAGTCTTTGGCGGTTGACGCTAACGGACGCGTTATTGTCAAGACTGATGATACATAGCAGATTGTCTAGGCAGATGTGGATATTGAAATGGTCAGAAAGATTATAAAAAGTAAAACTTATACATCACTTAGAAGAACAGAATTTTATTTATAAACGAAAGGTCGAGAATAAAATATCCTTGACAAGCTCATTAATCATTTTAAATTTTTTCAGTATCATCCGAACGTCGTATGCGTCATATGGGGCGTTTTTGGCGTAGCCTTTTTATTGCAAGGTGAACACAACTCGGTTTTATATGCAAAGGCAAAATCTAAACTATTTGTACAGTCGATATGTCCCGTTATAATAAGAGGGAACAAATTACGATTACGTAATTTTGTTTCGAGTCCTGATTGGTGTTTTTCGATAAATTGGTTTATATATGGAACAATGAGATAAGGGATAAAACAGCACAGAATAGAAATGCTGTGCTATTTTGATAAATAAATCTAAAAAAATAACAAAATATTTGACATATTCATTAATTTTTTGTATAATATTTGTATAATATAAGTATGAAAAGTAAAAAACGTCAAGGAATAAAATTTACATAAGAAAGAGGGGTAAAAATGAGAATATTATTTTCACCGGTAGGTGGAAGTGATCCGATTAAGCGTATGCTGGACGGACCTATGTTACATTGCTGTCGTGTATATAAGCCTGATATTGTGTGTTTGTATTTCACGCAGAGTATGCTTGAATATGAAAATAGAGATCAGCGATATACTTGGGCATTGGAAAAATTGGGCGAAAAACTAAATCACAAATTTGAGATTATTAAAATTGAACGAGAAGATTTAGTTGATGTACATAAGTTTTATATCTTTTATAACGATTTCGGAAAAATATTTGAGGAAATAGAGGAAAAATACCCCGACGCAGAATTTTATGTGAACACATCATCGGGTACTCCGGCAATGAAAAGTGCTATTGTAGATTTGGCGGCATTATCCGAAAAACGTATTAAAGCACTTCAAGTTTCAAGCGGTGAAGCAGGTCCTATGCACGACAGAGATAAGGACGAAACATATGATAAAGAAGAACAATGGGAATGTGATATGGACAATGGCGATTCTTTCAGAAACCGCACATTGTTAGTTGAGAATGAACAATTTTTGGCAAATATAAAAAGACAGAACGTCATAAAGCTGATATCTTCTTATGATTATCCGGCGGCAAAACTTCTTGCAAACGAAATCAAGGACTATCTGACTGATGATGCAATGAAACTTCTTAATGCGGCGGAAGGCAGATGGAGATTGGATTATAACTGTGTCGCCAATGTATTAAAAGACACCGATTATGATATAATACCCGTTAAGAAAAAAGAAGAAAGAGAAATAACAGAATATTTATTATGGCTCGGAATAATCTTGGGCAAAAGAGATTATTTGAGTTTTATCAGGGGTATTACTCCTGCGGCAATGATATTGCTTGAAAAGATTGTGGAAACTTTGACAGAAGTCGGTGACATAAAAAAGTATTGCGAAAAAAGAAAAGACGCTTATTGTCTTACTCGTGATAAACTCGGTCAAAGCGAATTGGGTAAAGAAATGTTAGAAGTATTAGACGTTGCATTTAAATGGTCTAACGGATTTAAAGATTGTATTTATTCAACTGCACATTTAGCTCCGATAATCCAAGCATTCTGTGCTGATGATAAAATAAAATCATGTGTGGAAATTATAAGGGATGCAGAAGAAAAATTAAGAAATCCTATTGCGCATACGATTGTTGCGGTGGATAACGGAATGATTAAGAACAGAATCGGCATAACGGCAGAAGAATTATATAATGACGTAATAAAAAAAGTAGCTGAAAGTGTCAGATTGATGAAAAAAAGCACTTGGAATTCATATGATGAAATGAATAAACTGCTGATAGAAAAAGTTCGTGAAGTAAAATAACAACACAAAAGCACAGCTATGATTTTAAAGCTGTGCTTTTTGTCATTGAGTGAAAGGATACATAATGAATGTTTATGAACGCATTTTTAATATTGTAAATTTGCTTAAAGAAGTTGAAACAGGTATATCCAAAACAACAAAGATATAACGAAAAAGAGGTTGTTTAATGAATGGGTGTATAAGGAAGCAAAAAACAGCGAAACTGATAAAAAAAGAAAAATGTTGCAGGAGGACATCAATAAACTTGTAAGAAAAAAGATTGTAAGTATAGACAGCAACGGTATTTTTCATTTGTCGTTAGATGTTCCCGTAACTCGTAAAATAAAGAATGATATATTATTAAGAACGATATACAAAATCAGAGCAAAATGCCAAGGTGAAGCGTATCAATTAATATTAGAAAATATTATAAAGAAAATGATTGCCGATTATACATACAAATTAGAGGGTACTGTAGAGAATGATAATACGGAAATGCTTTTGTATGAGAGTAAGAATAATAAGCGGCATTATGATGTGTTGTCGTCAATTATGAATATAGATTATGCCAACAAAAAGATAGAGATTGATTACAGAACAAGACGAGGTGAAGTAATCAAAAGAAAAGTCAGTGTCGGTACAATTATTTTTGCGTGTGAGCGTGACAAAATGTATATAATAGCGTCAGAGGAATATAACGGAGCCGATAATATGACCGTCATAGATATGGAAAGTATTGAAAGTGCAACGGAAAGTGAGGATATAAATTATATATATCAAAGCGATGAAGTGCAAAAGATTATAGATGAAATGTTTATTGTGTCTGTCGATAATGCGGAGAATATTGAGGTTGAGTTTAAAGATTGTTTTAATATCAAAGAACGACTTGAAAAAATGGCGGCAAACAGAAAATTTGCTAAGCTTGATATATCGGAAGATAAAATTGTGTATAGAGATACGGTTCGCGGACTCAGTGATGTTGCAAGGTATTTAAGAGGATTCGGACGCTCGTGCAAGGTTAATAAGCCGGAAAAATTAAAACAGATGATGATTGAATCTAATGATAAGGTTATAGAAATGTATGAAGAATATTTGAATAAAAATACTTGAAAAATTTGTTTATGTATAGTATAATGATTTTAATGAGATACAAAGAAAAATACAATAACTGTATATTTTCAGCCGCAAAGCCGAAAAACAAGGTAAAACCTACGTTTTTGGCTTGTGCGGAGAATGTAAATCAGCGTTTTCCAATCAAAAATAATTTTGCCCCGCAAAACGCATTTTGAGCCAAGTAATCATGCGGGTTTTGGAGGGTAGGATTAAAAAACGAATAACCCCTGTAAGGGACGGAAACTGTGTATAAATTCGATTACATCTGAAATATCAACGCTCCAAAATTAAAAAACGAATAACCCCTGTAAGGGACGGAAACTTGACATTCAAATTTTTAAATTTTTTGAAGTCCATTTTTTACATTAAAAAACGAATAACCCCTGTAAGGGACGGAAACATACACCAACCGCCTGCGATTATGCCGTACTTATCAATATATTAAAAAACGAATAACCCCTGTAAGGGACGGAAACTTCAATAAATGATACAGTCGCTTTTTCCGTTTTTTATTAAAAAACGAATAACCCCTGTAAGGGACGGAAACATGTGTTATTTCATCTGATAGACCTAAACTGTTTAGATTTTCATTAAAAAACGAATAACCCCTGTAAGGGACGGAAACCCTGCTATAATACCGTGACGGTCAATATATTTTTTACATTAAAAAACGAATAACCCCTGTAAGGGACGGAAACTGAACCGTACATTTGAAATGTAGGCACATCATCAATTAGCATTAAAAAACGAATAACCCCTGTAAGGGACGGAAACTTAAAACGGTGGTTTTTTCTTTTCCGTTTGTAATAACTGAATAATTAAAAAACGAATAACCCCTGTAAGGGACGGAAACCAACAGAAATATTAACCCTAAATAACCGCAACGGATAACATTAAAAAACGAATAACCCCTGTAAGGGACGGAAACATCAGATAGGTTGATACACCAACCGCCTGCAACGATTAAAAAACGAATAACCCCTGTAAGGGACGGAAACTTTCCTTTTCAATTTTCCAATTTTCCGATTTTAAACCGTATTAAAAAACGAATAATCCCTGTAAGGGACGGAAACTTACCTATTTAATTATCAATGAACAGTCAAAACGGATTAAACAATTAAAAAACGAATAACCCCTGTAAGGGACGGAAACTCATATCCAAGTTGATCGTATATCTCATTTAAGAAAATATTAAAAAATGAATAACCCCTGTAAGGGACGGAAACGCCTGTATTACTTGTTCTTTTTCTGTCATTAATTCAATTAAAAAACAAATAACCCCTGTAAGGGACGACAAGACAATTTCACAAATACCTTGAACGAATTTGCGTTCAAGGTAATTTTTTTTATAAAAAATTAGAAATAAAATGCAGAAAAATGTTTAAAAGTAGAAAAAAGTGGTATATATAAAATGGTGATTAAATTTACAAACAGTAAAAGGGTACGGTGAAATGAATGTTATCAAAGTTTGAAATAGCCTTAAAGGACAGCGAAAATGACATAAACAGAAATATGGGGTCACTTTTTCACGGTGCGTTAATGGAAATGGTAAGCAGAGATTACGGAGATTATTTACACGAAAATCATTTAAAACCGTTTTCGCAAAGCATATTTAAACGTGACGATGAATTTAAGTGGATTGTAAATTGCCTGGACAAGGAGAGCAGTGAGATATTTAACGATATTCTGATGAATCGGCTTGACAAAGTGGAGATTAAAAGCAAAAACAAGACATTTGAAGTCATATCGAAAAATATGCAGACCATAACGTACAAAAATTTGATAGACAGTACATATTTCTCGGACAGTGCAAGAATATTTAAGGTGAATTTTTTATCACCCACAAGTTTCAAAATTGATGAAAAATATACATTGTTCCCAAACATTGAGGCGATATATAAGAATTTAATCAGAAAATTCGATTCGTTTTCGACCGAGTTCAGTATATATGATGAAGATATGTTAGAAAGTATTATAGATAATACAGAAATTATCGGTTACAATTTAAGAAGCACGGTATATCATTTGGAGTCAATAAAAATTCCGTCATATATCGGAAATATTTGTATCAAAATACACGGCACACAGCAAATGACGCAAATAGTTAAGCTGTTACTGACATTTGCGGAGTATTCGGGAACAGGAATAAAAACCGCCTTGGGAATGGGTGCGGTTAAGACAGATGAGGTGAGAAAAATTGCAAAAAAGTAAATTGAAAGTTATCGCAGGCGCTTTATTACACGATATAGGAAAACCGGCATATCGCGGAGATAAAAGTAAAAATCACAGTATTTCGGGATATGAATTTTTGAAGGATACCGTCGGAATAAAAGATACGGAAATTTTGGAACAAGTAAAGTATCATCACAAGAATATGATACAAAATTCTTCGATTGCCGATAATTCTCTTGCTTATATAACATACATTGCGGACAATATTGCGTCGGGTGCGGACAGAAGAAAAGTGGACGAAAATCAAGGCTTTGATATGGATATGCAGTTGGAATCCGTATTCAATATTTTGAACGGAAACAATCAGCATTACAAATACAAACCGCAAACTATGGAAAACGGAATTAATTATCCGATTGAAAATGAAATATCTTTTTCAAAAGAGATATATAAGAAAATATGTGATGATATTGCGGACTGTTTAAAGGGGATAGATGAAAATAATTCAAAATATATAAATTCATTGCTTGAAGTGATGGAGGCGGATTGTTCGTTTGTTCCGTCATCAACGAGTAAAAACGAAATCGCAGATATTTCATTATACGACCATTGCAAAATCACAGCGGCAGTCGGCAGTTGCATTATAGATTATTTGGAACAAGAGGGTATAACAAATTATAAAGATGAGTTATACAATAACAGCAAACAGTTTTATTCTAAAAAAGCGTTTTTGATGTATTCGTTTGATATATCGGGTATTCAGGATTTTATTTACACGATAAGTGCAAAGGGGTCTTTGAAATTATTGCGTTCAAGGTCTTTTTATCTTGAAATGTTATGCGAACATTTGATTGATACGATTTTAAAAAGACTTGAATATTCAAGAGCAAATCTGATATATTCGGGCGGCGGTCACGGATATATTTTGCTTGCAAATACAAGTAAAAACAAATCTGCTTTAGATGAAATTAACAACGAAATAAATCATTGGTTTATCAATAATTTTAAAACAGCTTTGTATGTTGCAGACGCATATACAGAATGCAGTGCAGATGATTTAATGAACAGTAACGGTACATATGAAGATATTTTCCGTAATGTGTCTAAGATTTTATCGGACAAAAAGGGAAACAGATACACAGCCGAGCAGATTTTGGCTATGAACAATAATCATCATCAAGACGGTGAAAGAGAGTGCAGAATATGCAAGCGTTCCGATACCTATATTGAAAATGATGTTTGTGGAATGTGTCAGAAACTTATTGATATGTCTGATGATATTTTGGAAAAGGATTTCTTTGTTGTTTTAAATACCGACAGCGGTTTGCCGTTGCCGTTCGGACAATCTCTTATTGCAACAAGTGCGGATACGTTAAAAACAAAGTGGATAACAGATGAATTATACGAACGCAGTTACAGCAAAAATAAGATGTATACAGGACGTAATTTATCAACGAAATTATGGGTAGGTGACTATCATACAGATAAGGAATTTAAGAAACTTGCTCAAAAGTCGGAGGGCATTGAACGAGTAGGTATAATCAGAGGCGACGTGGATAATTTGGGTAAAGCGTTTGTAAGCGGTTTTGATAAAGAACGTGTATCATTGTCAAGAACTGCAGTGTTTTCAAGAAAACTATCAATATTCTTCAAGAAACACATCAATAAATTGTTAGAAGAAAATGATATAAACGGTCTGATTGTATATTCGGGCGGTGACGATATATTCCTTGTTTGTGCATGGTCGGACGCTATTAAGGCGGCAATGATTTTGAATGAGGCATTGCATAAATTCACGCAAAATACGCTTACAATTTCGGTAGGTATCGGAATATACAATCCGTCATATCCCGTTGCGTCAATGGCGTATGAAAGCGGTGACCTTGAAAGTAAATCAAAGTCAAGCGGCAGAAATAAAATAACACTTCTCAGTGTAAATAACACAGAGAATGAAAAGTATACATTTGAATGGGATGAACTTAAAAATAAAGTTATCGGTGAAAAGAAAAAATGTCTTGAGGAGTATTTCGTCGGTCAAGCGGAGCATGGTAAAAATCTGTTGTACAATTTACTGAATTATTTGAGAAATACAACCGACAAAATAAATATTGCACGATATGCGTATTTGTTGGCAAGGATAGAGCCTGAACGTGACGCTGATGAACGTATAAAAGAAAAATATAAAGCATTTTCAAGACAAATGTATAATTGGGCGATAAATAAAGAGGACAGATTACAGCTTATTATGGCAATTTATCTGTATGTATATGAAACGAGAGAGAAAAGTGAGGAGTGATAGATAATGGGATATGTAGAAGATGCGGAAAAGGTATTTAAAGACTGGTATTCGACAAGAGATAAAAAAATAACAACTTCAAAAATAAGAGGATTATTATCCGGAATGTCTGATATATATAATGATGTTGTCAGAGTGGAAGGCGAGGAGTTGCCTCAAGATATTGTTGACCGTATTCAGTATTTGAAAGTACAGTTTGTATATGAATATGGCAGAGATGATAAAAAAGACGGATCGGTAAGAAGATTTATAAATGAATCCAAAATTCTAAATAAAATCGACCAAATCGGAACGAGTAAGAAAAAATTTATTGAGATGGAACGATATATGGAAGCATTGGTGGCTTATCACAGATTTTACGGCGGAAAGGATGAATAAAAATGATTAGTAAAATAGAAATAACATCAGAATTGGAAGTGTTGACAGGTATGCACATCGGCGGTACAAATGAATTTGCCGCAATCGGTGCAATAGATTCGCCTGTTGTTCGTGACGTAATAAGCCGTTTGCCGATGATTCCGGGTTCTACATTGAAAGGTAAAATGAGAACTCTTATGTCGCGTCAGTACAGCGAAAATTATATGCCGGTAGAAGTTAAGAATGATCCCGAGATTGTACAGAGATTATTCGGTTCGGCTGATAAAAAAGAATACAGAAATGCGAGATTACAATTTTCGGACAGTCTTTTAAGTAACATCGATGAAGTAAAGAGCAGAGGTGTCAGCAGACCGACTGAAGTTAAGTTTGAAAATACAATCAAGCGTTTGACGTCTGAAGCAAATCCAAGACAAATCGAAAGAGTTATTCCGGGGTGCAAATTCAATATTTCGATTATCTATAATATTAACAGTGACGCACAGCTTAATGAAATGCAGATTGAGGAAGATTTCAAGGCAATTAAAAACGGTTTAAAATTGCTTGAATATGATTATATAGGCGGTCACGGTACAAGAGGATACGGAAAAATTAAATTTAATAATGTTGAAGTAAACAATGTTTTCGGTGATGTGGCTGACGATGTGATGGATAAGTGCAAGGGGATTTTGGAGGAATAGTATATGAGGTACACAATTTATAAATTGTCGTTCCCCAACGGTATACATATCGGAACAGGAAATTTATCAAGTACGGAAAAAGTTATTCATTCCGATACTCTGTTTTCGGCTATGTGCATTGAGGCGCTTAATATGGGCGGAGAAGAAAAACTTAATCGGTTTGTGCAAATGGCTAAGGATAATCAATTAAGAATTTCGGACGCGATGCCGTATATCGGAGATACACTGTATTTGCCGAAACCGATGATAAGGATTGAGGGAACGGACAAGGATTCGGCATTGAAAAAAGAATTTAAAAAACTTGCATATATTCCTGTTCAGTATATGGAAACATACCTTTCCGGAAATGCCGAACCGACAAGCTTAAATAATGATTTTTCAAGTTTCGGAGAAGATACTCTTTATCAAAAGGTTGCATTGAAGAATAATGATGAGGACAATGACTTGTATTCTGTAAGAGTGTATAAGTTTAATGAAAATTGCGGATTGTATGTTGTTTTTGCAGCAGAAAACGAGGACGCAGAAGATTTGATTTTTGATATAATGGATTCGTTGCAGTATTCTGGGATAGGCGGTAAAAGAACAGCGGGATACGGTCGGTTTGAATGCAGAATAGCAGATATTCCGTCAAGTCTGGAAAAAATGCTTGAAGCTGATAACTGCGAGAATTATATGACTATATCAATGTGTATGCCGTCTGATGACGAACTTAGCAGTGTGCTTGACGGTGCGGTGTATAAACTGACAAAACGCGGCGGATTTGTGCAGTCAAGCACATATTCCGATACACAACTGAAAAAACGTGATTTTTATATGTTTGCGTCGGGGGCGGTTTTTAAAAAGAAATTTGACGGTGATGTGTTTGATGTGGCAATATTAAAAGCACATCCGATATATAAATACGGTAAACCGATTTTGTTGGGATTATAGGAGAGGGAAAATGGAAAGTTATTTAAAACATTATAAAATGAAACTCAAAACTTTAGCACCTCTTTATATAGGCTCGGGTAAAGAGGTTACAAAGAAACAATACATATTTGCGAATAATAAAATATATGTGATTGATGTACCGAAATTATTGAAATTTATCGCGGATAAAAATTTGACGGACAAGTATATGACGTTTTTGCAAAATGATGATCCGAGAATTAAACTTAAGGATTTTCTTGAAAAATACGGTATACGAAACTATGATGATATTACGGCTTATGTACTAAAAGGTGTAGAAAATATTGATGATAAACGCAGTTTGAAAAATGTGTCGTTGTGCGTTAAAAATGCGTATAACGAACCGTATATTCCGGGCAGCAGTATCAAAGGTATGCTTAGAACGGTGATTTTGTGGAATATGATTTATGATACACCGGAAAATAACAGAAAACTGCAAGGAATAAAAAAAGACGCAAAGCACGAGGCGAAAACGTCGGACGGAAGAAGTATCAAAAGAAATTTAGGGAGAATATCGGATATTTTGGAAAAGAATTATTTGACTAAAAATATCGTAGAAAAAGATGTAAGTATAATGCGTGGATTGATTGTCGGGGACAGTAAACCTGTTTCGCTTGACAATATTGTGCTGTGTCAAAAAATCGATGTAAGTCCGAACGGAAAAGAAAAGACAATAAATACAATGCGTGAGTGCATACGCCCAAATGTTGATATTGAATTTGATTTGACAATCGACAGCAGTGTACTTGGATTTGACATTGAAACGCTGTTAAAATATATAGAAAACTATTCAAATAAATATTATCAGTTGATGATGTATCCGTTTAAAAATGTTGAGGAAATTGACAATTCTATGTTTTTGGGCGGCGGAGCAGGGTATTTTTCAAAAACGGTGTCTTATATTCTTTTTGACGAAGAAAAAGAGTATGACGGCATTGATTTTACCCGTGATTTGTTGAAAAAGACAACTCCGTATAAACACAAACACGAAAAAGACAGAGATATTTCACCGCATATGCAAAAATGCACAAGATGTAACGGTAAAATGTATGAAATGGGTAAGTGCCGGATTGAATTGGCATAGACTTTTCTGTGATGCCGGAAAGGAACAATTATGAAGTTGAAGTAACTATAAAATACTTGAAAATATATTAAAATTATGCTATAATATCAATATATTATTCATAACTTTAACCATTTAATGTATATTTTCAGCCGCAAAGCTGAAAAGTAAGGTAAAACCTACGTTTTTCGCAGGTGTGTATAATGTAAATCAGTAGTTTCCAATCAAAAATAATTTTGCCCCGCAAAACGCGTTTTGAGCCCAGTAGCCATGCGGGCTTTCGAGGGTAGGATTAAAAAACGAATAACCCCTGTAAGGGACGGAAACTAATTTCCGCATATAACGGCATAATTTCCGCATTCGATAAAAATTAAAAAACGAATAACCCCTGTAAGGGACGGAAACACAACATTTACAAAGTGATTATTTACATTATTCCAAATTAAAAAACGAATAACCCCTGTAAGGGACGGAAACTAATTTTCAGCAATGTTTTATTTGTGTATTTCGGTAGCGAATTAAAAAATGAATAACCCCTGTAAGGGACGGAAACCGATATATCCACATCGCACAATAGCGATACTGTGTTGATTAAAAAATGAATAACCCCTGTAAGGGACGGAACATGGAGAATAGATAATGGTAAAGTTATTGGCGATGATAGTTACGGTTATAATAGTCATAATAGACATCAACAGAATGTAAAATTTGAAAATAAAAAATTCAGCTCCATTAATACGGAGCTGAATTTTTTTATTATCTTTCACTTGAGAATGTCAAAAATATTATGCCACAATAGTACAAAATCAGACTATCTGAAATTGTACTAAACGGAGGCGGTCAATGCCGATAGGCGAATTTCTGTAATTTGCGTGTACTATTTTAGAAAATTGTATTTTAGAAAAGTAAAAGTAAAGCTATGGCTTAGCTATAGCTTTTTACTATTTTATGTTAAAATACAATCCCCAATCTTGATCGTTTGCATATGGGTCGGAGTAGTTTGCGGATATACCGTTTATCGAGGTAGGGTAGACGTATGCACAAGTGGCGGTACCGTCGGAGTTCAGTAGACTAAGCACGGAGCGGTGAGAATAATCCGCTCTTTTTTTATACTCGTTTGAGCCTATAATATCGCCGTAATCGCTATACGCATTACCGGTAAGTGCACTCCAATAATGTGGAAAAGTATCGCCGTACAGTCGACATTTGCCGAACCAATAACCGTCCCAATGACGTATGGCGGTTTCGTACAAATGACAGTCGGGCTGTAAGCCGTTAAAAAGTTCGAGTACATCAAGTTGAATTTTGGCGGCGTCAAGATACTTATTCTCATTTGTAACAATATATGTTTGAAGTAAAATGTTCGTCGCCGGTGCGACTATGCTCTGCTCATAATTTACTTCGTGTGCGGGATAATCAAGTGCTGTTTCGGCGATATAATCGGCATGTTTTTTAAACCACGCAATCATATTATCCGCCATATCAGTCATACCGCTTTCTCTTAAACACTCAACAAGTTTTACAATCGGCACTTCAATAGCATAAAAATGCTCACCGCCTTGATTGTAAAAAAACAACATAATCTTATACGCAATTTCAAGCATATTTTTGTCCCCAAACAATTTGTAAAGTTCAATATAAAACAAGCTGAACCACGGATAATTGTAAAGGCGGGTAAAGGAATTATCGTAATTGTAGTCATTGAACACCTCACCTGTTTCGATGCAAACAAGGTTGTTTTGGACGTATTTTATGTACTTTTTAAGACTATTTAAAAGCACTTCGTCATCGTGATTTTGCAGATATTTTGCAATAAGCACTCCCATACCGACACGCTCACGACCTCCGTTAAAGTCGTATTCACGATTATAATATATATGCTTTTCCTCATTGTCATAGATAAGATATGCACCGTCAAGCTTGCTTTTCGGATTGTTGTATTGCTGATTTTCAGCGATAAAATGACATCTGTTTTTAGCAAGTTCATCAAGACAAGGCAAGACCAAAATGTTGCAGTGAGTAACAACATCGTCAATATTTATCGAATATGAATACTTTCTCGGTGTATCGGCTTTTGTTGAAATGACAATTTTATTGTTTTCGATTTTGTAGTCAACAGATTTGTTATTTTCTTTGATTTGCACCTCAGAAAAATCAAAGTTAGGTGAAACGATTATATTGATATTTTCACCGCTGAACAGTACGAAATTTTCAGCCGAAACATTGATAAAGCGATTGCATAGTTGATTAACTTTGCTGTAAAAATCGTTTTTGCCGTTATGCCAAAATAATTTCCATTCAATCGTAAAACTTTCATTCGGCACAAGTGCGACAGGTGACGGGTGAAGAATAAAATCACCTCTGTCGTTGCTGATTTTTTCAAAATCACGCTCGACACTGTAACCTGAAAGACTTCCATCGGTCAGCACAAGCCCGAGGTGTGGAGCTTCGCCACCCATTCTAAGACACATAACATACGAAATATTTTCGCCACACCAAATATGTGTGTGACATTTTGTCGTCATACACGCTTTAGCACCGCAGGTGTAATCATCATTAAAAGGTGTGTATATCGAAATATCTTTCAGTGACGTAAAAATGTCCTTGTCGGTGGTGTTCGTGAACGTGTATCGCTCTGTGATTATATCGCCTGATTGAGAGGAAGTCTTTTTTACGGAAATGCCTTTAGGGCATTTAACCGTACCCCACTCGGTGTTTCCCTCAATCCAATTCATTTTGTATTTATCGTTTGCGTTTATCAATTCTTTCATAAAATTAATCCTTTCTGTTTTTTATTAATATTTCCACATCTTTATCGCACGGCTTTGTTGCCTGAATTGATTAGGAGTGACTTCTTTTATTTTCTTAAATACGCGGTTAAAATACTGACTGTTGTCGTAACCGCACATTTTATAAATGTCGTGTATCGGAATTTTTGACTCGCATAAAAGCAGACATGCGCGTTGAATTTTGAGCGCATTTATATAGTGAGTAATCGTAATGCCTGTGTGTTCTTTGAATACACGGCAAAGATGGCTTTTTGTTATACCGAAATGCTCCGAAAGAGCGTCAAGTCCTTTGATTTCAAGGTAGTTTTTCTGTATGTAATTTCCGATTGTTGATAAATCGGAATCGAATGTGCGTTTGGCATTCGAATTGCTGAAAGGAATGTGCTTGTACAATATGTCAACTATTGCAAGCATACAGTCGTTACGCATATCAACGTTGTTGTAAGCAGTGAGCGAATATGTGCGGATAATCGGGAGTAAGTCGGGAGGGAGCGATATAAGCGGAGTTTTGAAACATTCCGTTATTTTGTAGTATTGCGATTTAGTAAAATGCTCTTTTATGTATGCGTCCGAAAATTCTATACATATTCCCGAAAAAGCACCGTCTCCGAAACTTCTGTGCGGAGTTGATGCAGGAATCATAAGCGCGTCACCTGTGCCGACTTTGTAAAGCACGTTACCTAAATACATACGCCGTTTGCCGTTGCAGACAATATAAATTTCATACGCACCGTGCGATTCGTATATCGGATTGACGTTGCCTTGAACTCTGTCCTCAATCCAAAAATAAATGTTGTCGGCAGTGTTTGACTGTAATACCTCCATAAATTTTCCGCTCCTTTCAAAATGTTTTTCGATATTTTGATTGTATATTATGATAATCAAATTTTCAATAGCAATATCACATTTCAGAGCAATAAATATCAAAATAGTTTCACTTTTAAAATGAAACAATTCTTGATTTATTCTAAATAAATGGTATAATTTAATTAATTATTTATTCGGAAAGGATTATGGTATTATGAAAGCAAAATTGACAAAGCCGCCTATGGGGTGGAACAGTTGGGATTGTTACGGTGCGAGCGTTACGGAGGAGGAAGTAAGACGTAATGCGGAGTATATGGCGAAAAATTTAAAGGAGTTCGGTTGGGAGTATGTGGTTGTTGACATACAATGGTTTGAGCCGAACGCGAAAAGTGCGGATTACAACAAAAACGCATCGCTTATAATGGACGAGTATTCACGTCTTATGCCTGCGGTAAATCGTTTCCCGTCGGCAGAGGGTGGAAAGGGCTTTAAACCGCTTGCCGATTATGTGCACAGTCTTGGATTAAAATTCGGTATACATATTTTAAGAGGTATTCCGAAACAGGCGGTAAGACAGAACACAAAGATTTTGGGTACAACTCATACGGCGGCGGAAATAGCCGATTTCGGAAGTGTATGTGATTGGAACGGCGATATGTGTGGTGTTGATATGAGCCGTGACGGTGCACAGGAATATTATAATTCGATAATCAAAATGTACGCCGAATGGGGTGTTGATTTTATAAAGGTAGACGATATTGCAAGACCGTATCACAAGGCGGAAATTGAGGGGGTACAAAATGCGATACAGGCAAGCGGTCGTGATATAATTTTATCGCTTTCACCGGGTGAAGCACCGCTTAAAGAGGCAAAACATCTTAATGAATATGCACATATGTGGCGAATGACCGATGATTTTTGGGACGGTTGGGAACAGCTTAAAAAGATGTTTGACTATTGCCGTAATTGGTTTCCGTATGTGTGTGACGGCGGTTATCCCGACTGCGATATGTTGCCGCTTGGCAGAATAGGTATTCGTTCGCATGGCGGTGACAGAATGACTAATTTCACGCGTGACGAACAACGAATGATGATGACTCTTTGGAGTATGTTTCGTTCACCGTTGATGTTTGGTGGCGATATGGTGTATAACGATGAATTTACGCTGTCACTTATGACAAACAAAACGATTATCGAAATCGACCAAAACGGTTATGCAGGCAGAGAAGTTTACAGAAAAGGCAATGAAATAGTTTGGGCGGCAAACGGAAAAGACGGTAAATATTACGTTGCTCAATTTAATATCGGTGAAGAAGAAATTACCGCAAAAACCGATTTGGCGTTTGTGGGTATTATGCCGAACGAGAATGTAAAAATAACCGAAGTATGGGAAAATAAAAAGGCAGAACTAAACGATAATACAATCATTTCAACTGTTCCGCCGCACGGTGTGAAATTGTTTGAAATCGTGCTATAATAAGCATACGAAGTGTGCGATAATTGTACCTAATGCAATTCCGCCGATAATGTCGGACGGATAGTGAACGTACAGATATAATCTTGAAAACGCAATGACACTTGCCAACAAAAATGCGGGATACGCAAACATTATATCAGTGTGCAACAAAACGGCTGCGGCAATGAATGATGACATAGTATGGCAAGACGGAAATGAATAGTCGTACGGTATCGGAATTAAAAGCGATACCGCACGGTTTATCCAACAAGGACGAGGGCGGCAGATAATGTTTTTAAGTAAACAGTTGCCGATTAATACGCCCATAATAAGACCGACAAGTATGAGAACACCTGCTTGTCGGTATTTTTTATAACAGATTAATAGAAATGATATTGCTATCCAGACTATACCTCCGTCATCGAGTGATGAGAATTTTACCATTAACGAATCTAAGAATTTACAACGTAATTTATTTTGAATTAAGTCCAAAATCAGAAAATCAACTGTCTGTATCATAAAATCACACTTCTTTCTAAAATTCATTTCTATGTTTTATAAGATGATTTTATCATACAAATGTAAAATCTGATAGCATATAAATCTAAAGAATTTTTAAAATTTTTATAAAGTGCGTTATTCTTGACAGCAAAATTTAACTAATATATAATGAAAATAAACAGCGAAAGGAGCGAGAAAAATGGGGTTTAGGACAACAAGATTAGGCGAGCGTGTATCGGTGGATACGAGGAAAATGTCAAACGGTGAAAGTGAACTTTTTGAATTTGACGGAGATACCAAACCGTATTTTGTTGATTACACATTAACGGACTTTATTGTGAAAATGATAAATGAAAAACGCATAACAACGGCACAGATTGCGGATTTGAGTGATTTAGAGCCTAATTACATAAACAAACTGCGTATCGGGCAGATAAAGAAACCGTCACGAGATAAACTTTTGCAATTTGCATTCGGCTTATCGTTTACCGAAGACGAAACTCAACTGCTATTACGTTTGGCAGGACTTTGTGCATTGTATCCGAGATTTAAACGGGATTATATAATTATGACGTGTATAAGAGCAAACAAGAGTATTTGGGAATGTAATGACTATTTAATTGAAAACGGTGTAGATGGAGTGGTTACAGAAGAATAAAAATATTGACTTTTTATGTCAAAACAGGTATAATATTAATTAACTAAAACTATTTGGATATTCTATGCGATTAAGGGAGGTAAAAATGAGGGGCAAAAGGTCAATTATATCATTAATAATCGTCTGTCTTATAGGTTGTATGTTATGCGGCTGCGATAAAAAGCAGGATACAGAAAAAGAAATTGGCAAAAATGCACCTAAAATTGTGGTAGGCAGCGACAATTATCCTCCTTTCAATTATATAGACGAGAACGGAAAGCCGACAGGTATTGATGTTGATATTGCTACCGAGGCTTTTAAAAGATTGGGCTACCGTGTCGAATTTGTAAATATTGAATGGGAAGATAAAAAGAATTTAGTTGAAAACGGCGATATAGATTGTATTTGGGGCTGTTTTTCAATCAAAGGACGTGAGAACGATTATAAGTGGACAAAACCATATATGGTCAGCCGACAAGTGGTGGCGGTCAATAAAAGCAGTAATATATATTCTTTGAGTGACCTTGAAGGTAAAATTATTGCGGTTCAATCCACTACAAAGCCTGAGGAAATTTTTCTAAACCGTACCGACAGTAAAATTCCCGAAGTAAAAGAGGTGTTCAGCGTAGAGGACAGGGAGCAGATATACACATACTTGGGAAAAGGGTATGTTGACGCGATTTCGGCACACGAAACGGCGATAAAACAGTATATGCAGGACTATGATATGGATTACAGAATTTTAGACGAGAGCATATTTGTTACGGGAATCGGTGCGGCATTTGCTATAAATGACGATAGAGGAATTGAAGAAAAATTATCCGAAAAGTTTGATGAAATGCAGAAAGACGGCACAATGGAGATTATCGTAAGCAAATATCTTGCCGATGCATATAAGTATTTGGAGGTAGACAGCCTTGAATGATAAAAAGTTTGAAAATGTCCTCAGCGGTAAAAGTTTTTGGTATAAAGAAATTATATTCGGAATTATTTTTTTGATAATTGTATTTGTCGGTTCTGCACAGGTCGACAAAAAAGCGGCTGAATCTCAAGTCAATTCGACTATAAGTTATGTTAAAACTCAATGCTCAATATACGCAAGATACAATGACGCAACGGAAACAAAAACGCTTATGCGAGTTATAGGAAATACTCAACAGGTAAATCGAGATATAGAGTTTTGCGGTTCGGAGCTTGATGCGGAAGCGTTGAAAAAATATGCGACTGAACAACGTCTGACAGGTATTATAGTAATGGACGAAAACGGCAAAGTCGAAGAAGAGTGCAGCAGTGACGGATTAAATTCCGAAATCTTGAAAAAATATATACAAAAAACTGCAGTGCTTGACGTTGCAAAATATCCGAAAAAGACTTATACGGCACATATTGATTTTGCTGACGGTTCGTATGTCAACTTAGCGGCACAGGGAAGAATCGACAAAACAGGTGTGATAGTTGGATTTCATCATACTAATGCCGAGTATGCAAAAAATTATAACCTTACTGTGCAAAGCTTACTTTCGGGATATGATACATATCGTGACGGAATAATCGCAATAACAGACGGACACAAAATAGTGGCGTCTAACGATGAAAGTATGGTAGGTAAAAATGTTAATGAAAACGGGATTGTCAGAAAACTGAGAAATAACGGTAAAATCGGCAAATTGATTAGAGTACAGAATAAGTTTGAAGGCTATTACGGCAGCATGGATAAGAGCAGAGATTACTATATATATGTGTATCTGCCGGAAAGTACGGTTTTTGAAATTGTACCGAGAAATATACTTTATGCGCTTGCGATTTATATAACATTGCTTATTATTATTCAACTTATTAAGCAGAGTTCGGAAAGAAAGTACCTTGTTGAACAGAATAAACGTGAGAAGGAATACAAGGAAAAGCTTATGGAATCAGCGAAAAAGGCAGAACAGGCAAACACTGCAAAGACGGAATTTTTACAGCGAATGAGCCACGATATTCGCACACCGATAAACGGTATACGCGGTATGATAGAGCTTGCAGATTATTACAGTGACGATTTGCAAAAACAGGAGGAATGTCGTAAAAAGATATGGGACGCGTCCGGATTGTTGCTTGAATTGATTAATGAAGTACTTGATATGGGTAAACTTGAATCCGGCGAAATTCTTCTTGAAGAACGTGAATTTAATTTAAAAAAGTTGCTTGGTGACATTGTTAATGTGGTCGAGAAACAGTCGAAAGAATGTCAGCTGGAAATTATTCAATGCGATTATCAGATTAAACATTGGAACTTGATTGGAAGTCCTATACATATAAAGCGTATGCTTATGAATATATTGAGCAATGCCGTTAAGTATAACAGGTACAAGGGCAAAATTATACTTGACTGCCGAGAGGTGAGCTGTATCGGTAATGCGGCACTGATTGAATTTATTTGTAAGGATACAGGTATCGGAATGAGTAAGGAATATCAGGAACATATTTTTGAGCCGTTCACGCAGGAATTTAACAGTGCAAGAAGTTCGTTCGGCGGTACCGGTCTTGGTATGCCGATTACGAAAAGCCTTGTTGAAGCAATGGGCGGTAATATTGAATTTGAAAGTGAAAAGAACGTCGGAACTACTTTCAGATTGAAAATTCCGTTTAAGATTGATGATTGCGTTCATATCGAAGAACCGACAGAGGAAGAACATAATGTTTCCATAGAGGGAGTACGCGTGCTTGTTGCGGAAGATAATGACCTTAATATGGAGATTACGGAATTTGTGCTTTCGTCAGTCGGTGCGGTGGTAATAAAAGCGTCAAACGGTCAAGAGGCAATAGAGATTTTTGAAAAATCTGAAGTCGGAGAAATTGACATTATATTGATGGACGTTATGATGCCGGGCGTTGACGGATTGGCTGCAACACGAATTATACGCTCAATGAGCAGAGAGGACGCAAAGACAATACCGATTATCGCAATGACTGCAAATGCGTTTTCGGAGGATCGTCTCAGAGCAGTTGAGGCAGGTATGAATGAACATCTTTCAAAACCGCTTGAATCGACTGTTATTATTAAAACGATTGCGAAATATTTGAAAGAAGAATAATAAAAAAGCAGATACTTATGTTGTATCTGCTTTTTTTGTACATTATATACAAATAATTCCAATAGAAATTGTGCGAAAGGTAAAAATTAACAAATACTATTTACAAATTAAGTAATATATGCTATTATATATACAGATAACAGGTAAAGTTATCCAAAAAATACTTAAATTATTTAATTTACAAAGGAGTGTGTTTACTATGTTAAAGAAAATTGTTTCAGGAATGTTGGCAGCGGGAATGATGTTGGCGAGTGTATCGGCATTTGCCTGTGATTGCGGATCGGAGTACAAAAAAACTTATGAGTATCCATATATCGGAAATGATAAGCATCAAGTAGCATACCACTGCAGTAATCCGAATTGCGATGATCCGTTTACATTGGTAGGAACATACGATTGTACATACGAGTGGGTTGAATATGAAAACCCGGATACATGGTCAATTTCGTGGGTTCAAATGTGTACTGTTTGCGGACATATTAAAGACTAAAACAAAATAAATGCCACATCGAAAGATGTGGCATTTTTGATTGCAGATAAAACCATAACTGTTTTATATACAATTTGATATATGCTTTAATGTACAAAATACGATTAAGATTTTTGCACACAATTAACAAATTTGCCGAAAGGACTTTATTTTTTGTCTAAAATGTAGTAAAATATTCCTTGTAGTGTTGTAGAACAGTAGTCTGTAAAAAACAGAACAAAATTTTTATGTAAAACGGAAGGACGGAGAAAAATGGAACAAAATTTACATCAAACGCAAACTGTTACAGTTATTGCACTTATAATCTTTGCATTAATAATGATTGCAATAGGTATATTCAGTGCAAGAAAGACGAAAACAATGGACGGATTTCTGCTTGGCGGCAGAAAAATCGGTGCATGGGTAAGCGCTTTTGCATACGGTACGTCATATTTTTCGGCAGTTATTTTTGTAGGCTATGCGGGACAGCATGGCTGGAACATCGGTTTGGGCAGTATTTGGATAGGCATAGGTAATGCGATATTCGGCTGTCTGCTTGCGTGGATGCTTTTGGCAAAACGTACACGAACGATGACACATACTTTAAAATCAAAAACTATGCCTGAATTTTTTGAAGGGCGATTTAATTCAACAAAGATGAAAGTCTTTGCCGCAATTATTATATTCGTATTCCTTGTACCGTACAGTGCGGCGGTTTATAAAGGACTCGGCTCAATGTTCACAACGATTTTCCCAACGGTATCGGTTAATACCTGGATGCTTGTTATAGCTGTTTTGACGGCGATTTATCTTGTTCTCGGCGGATATGTCGCAACGGCGTACACAGATTTTGTACAAGGTATAATTATGATTGTCGGAGTATTTGCAATGGTAGTTGCTATTGTTAAAAATCCGAATGTAGGCGGTTTTTCACACTTCTTCTCAAATCTTGCGTCTGTTGCCGATAACGGTGACAAAATAACGGGCGATCAGCTTACAAGCTGGTACGGCGGAGCAAATTGGAAATTCCTATGTGTAAATATTTTGCTTACAAGTTTCGGTACATGGGGACTTCCTCAAATGGTTAGCAAATATTATGCGGTTAAAGATATTAAATCAATTCATAAAGCGACTGTTATTTCAACAGTATTTGCACTTATAATCGGTGCGGGTGCATACTTTGTCGGCTCACTTTCAAGACTTGTTTTGAATAACCAACTGCCTGAAGGCGGAGTTGACGCGGTTATTCCGAATACATTGCTTACAGCACTCGGTGACCCTAATATCGTAACAACAATCATTCTTGCGGTAATACTTATTCTTTTGTTGTCGGCGTCAATGTCAACGCTTTCATCAATCGTTTTGTCATCTGCATCGGCTATTTCGGTTGACTTAATTCCGGCAGTGAATAAGAATTACAGCGGAAAAAATCAAATGATTTTAACAAGAGCACTCTGTCTTTTGTTCGTTGCACTTTCATACATATTTGCAACGGGCAACATTACGATTATAGTAAATATTATGTCATTCAGTTGGGGCATAGTATCGGGCTGTTTTATCGGTCCTTACATATGGGGTATTTATTCAAAGAAAACAACAAAAGCAGGTGCCTGGGCAGGTATGATTCTTGGATTTTTGACTGTTGCGGTTACAACAATCGTGCTTACATCAATGAATAACGCAAGCTGTGATACTGTATACGAAGCATTCAAGCTTGCCGCAAAGAAAGCACCTGAAATGGGTGTTGCCGCAATGGCTGTGTCACTTGCAGCAGTGCCTGTTGTATCAATGTTTACAAAAAAATATGATGATAAATTCCTTGACGGAGTGTTTGCAAAGACCGCCGACGAGGATTAAAAAGGAGATATTATAAAAATGCCAATTACTGAACTACTTGAAAAAAACGCACAAATGTACGGTGATGAGGTAAGCCTTGTGGAAATTAACCCAAAGGCTATGGAACACGCAAAGGTTACATGGAGAGAATACTCTCTTATCGAAACAAACCCTATGGAGGCAGGTCGTACCGAGATAACTTGGAAAGAGTTTGACAAAAGGTCAAACCGATTTGCGAATTTGCTTCTAAGCCGTGGTATTAAGAAGGGTGATAAGGTTGCTATACTTCTTATGAACTGTCTTGAATGGCTGCCGATATACTTCGGTATATTGAAAGCCGGAGCAATCGCTGTGCCGTTAAATTACAGATATACGGCTGAAGAGATTAAGTATTGCCTTGAGCTTGCAGAGGCTGACGTGCTTGTGTTCGGTCCTGAATTTATCGGCAGAGTTGAGGAAATAAGCGACAGAATACCGGGCGTAAAGCAGACGTTTTATGTGGGTGCGGAATGTCCTACATTTGCGGAGAGCTATGACTATCTTGTTAAATTTATGCGCAGCATTAAGCCTGATGTTGAAATAACTGACGACGATAATGCCGCAATATATTTTTCATCGGGAACAACAGGTTTCCCGAAAGCGATTTTACACGCACACAGAAGTCTTGTTCATTCCGCAATTGTTGAACAAAAACATCACGGACAAACTCATGATGATGTATTCTTGTGCATACCTCCGCTTTACCATACGGGTGCAAAAATGCACTGGTTCGGAAGTCTTATTTCGGGCGGTAAAGCCGTACTTCTAAAGGGTATAAAGCCCGAATGGATTTTACAGGCGGTGTCGGAAGAAGAATGTACAATAGTATGGCTTTTAGTGCCGTGGGCACAGGATATACTTGATGCGATTGAAAGCGGTGAAGTAAAACTTGACAAATACAAGCTTGACCAATGGCGATTAATGCACATAGGTGCGCAACCTGTTCCGCCGAGTCTTATCAAGAGATGGAAGAAGTATTTCCCTAATCATCAGTATGATACAAACTACGGTCTTAGCGAATCAATCGGACCGGGCTGTGTACATCTTGGTGTTGAGAATATACATAAAGTCGGTGCAATCGGTAAAGCCGGTTACGGTTGGGAAGTTAAGATTGTCGATAAAGACGGCAATACCGTTAAGCAAGGCGAAGTCGGCGAACTTTGCGTAAAAGGTCCGGGCGTAATGCGTTGCTATTATAATGATAAAAAGGCTACCGATGAAGTGTTAAAGGATGGTTGGCTTTTGACGGGTGATGTTGCGAAAGAGGACGAGGACGGATTTATTTACCTTGTTGACAGAGCGAAAGATGTTATCATTTCGGGAGGTGAAAACTTGTATCCGGTACAGATTGAGGACTTTTTGAGAAAACATGATGCAATTAAGGACGTAGCCGTTATCGGTTTGCCTGATACAAGATTGGGCGAGATTGCAGCGGCAATTATTGAATTAAAGCCTGACCACGTCTGTACGGAGACAGAAATCGAAGATTTCTGCAAAGAATTACCGAGATATAAAAGACCGCATAAGTTTATTTTTGCAGACGTTCCGAGAAATCCTACGGGTAAAATCGAGAAACCAAAACTTCGTGAAATTTATTGCGGTGAAAGCGTTGTCGCAAAACAAATTGAAAATTAATATTAATTCAAGAAAGGTGTCGCTATGACACCTTTTTTGTTGCAAAATTTTTGAGTTTGTATTATACTGTCTGTAAATAATATGTGAAAAAGATGTGAGTTATAATGGTGGATTATGAAATTAAATATACAAATCGAAAAACACTTGCGATATACATAACGAAAGACGCAAGAGTGGAAGTGCGGTGTAACAAGCGTGTACGCAAAGCGGATATTGAACGGTTTATCTGTGAAAAAGAAAAGTGGATAAACGAAAAACTTGAATTAATGCGTAACAGAAAGAGCGTGTTGATTGGTAACGGAAGTAAGATTTTGTACTTGGGTAAGGAGTATGAAATTGTTGTTTCCGAAAGCAAAGAGGGTATGTATGACGATAAATTTTTTGTACATCCGAGCAGTGACGAAAGATACGTTTATATCGTTTTAGAGAAGTTTTATAAACAAAAAGCAAAAGAAATAATAGCCGAACGGCTGCACAAATATGAGCAGATTATGGGCTTGTATTCAACCAAATTCGGTATAACGTCCGCAAATACAAGGTGGGGTTCATGCAGCGGAAAGAACAGTATCAACTTCACTTGGAAACTTGTTATGGCGGATATTGATGTGATAGATTACGTTGTCGTGCACGAAATCGCACATATAAAAGAAAAAAATCACGGTAAGAATTTTTGGAACTTGGTCGGTAAATATTATCCGAATTATAAATCTGCAAGAGTGTATTTAAGAAATTTATCGGCAAGAATACAGCAAGATAACTGGATATAAAATCTTTAAAAAAATTTTTTAAAAATGCAACGTTTTCCTTTGAACGATTGTTTTATATATGAGGACCTCAAAATAGAAAAAATGCCGAATTTTTTCGGCATTTTTTTGTTTTCGCAACTTATTATCCTATATATAGGACTTAGTTTGTGATATAATTTAATCAATTAAAAGTTTAAGTGGGGTGAAAAGTATGGATATATCAAGCAAAATGCAAAATGTGATAGAAGAACAATTAAAGGAAATTGAAGAAAAAGAAAATGTGAAGATAATTTATTGTGTTGAATCGGGAAGTCGTGCGTGGGGATTTGCGTCACCGGACAGTGATTATGATGTGAGATTTATATATGTACGCAATAAAGAGGATTATTTGAAATTGAATAAAAATCGTGATGTTATAGAGTGGCGACTTGATGATGTTCTTGACATAAACGGCTGGGATATACAAAAAGCGCTTAGGCTGTTGTACAAGTCCAACCCGACTTTGATTGAATGGAGTATGTCGCCGATGGTATACAAGACAACACCGCAATGGGAAAAGATTTCGGGAATTGTAAGTCAGTATTTTCTTGAAAAAACAGGTGTGTATCACTATTTGAGTATGGCAAAAGGGAATTACAGAGAATATTTGAAAACCGATGAAGTGAAATTAAAAAAATATTTTTATGTTATAAGACCTATTCTTGCATGTAAGTGGATTTTGGATAAGAAAACCGCACCGCCTATGTTATTTTCGGAATTGATGAATGAGTGCCTTGACGATGAATTGAAACCGGAAATAAATCGCTTGCTTGAAATAAAAAAACAAACTTCCGAACTCGGAAAAGGAAAAAGAATTGATGTTATAAACGACTATATCGAAAAAGAACTTGCGGAAATAGAAAAGAAAGCCGATATGATTGAAAATAAATATAACGATTGGGAGATTTTAAATAAAATATTTTTAGAAATATTAGAGCAGTAGGGGTGGAAATATGGCATACAGTGAGCTTATAAAGAATTTTGAAAATATTCGTGATTATATAAGTCAATTTTATGTGTACGGATTTAAAAGACGTAAAGATTATGACAAAAAAAGCAGCAGGAGTTATGATAATGAACGTCGAAGAATTGAAAGTTGGCTTGGGGAATATATGTGTTTCACAAATGAGTCGGACGGTAAAAGTACCTTTTTGTCACTTGACAGCAGAACTGTTTTGCATAATCCGCTATACAAGGCATTTAAGGCGAAAAGCTTTACCGATAAGGATATAATGCTGCATTTTTACATACTCGATATTTTGAAAAACAAAAGTCTTTCGTCAAGTGAAATTGCCGATGAAATAGCGAATGAATATTTCTCAATGTTTGAGAGTGTCAAGGAATGTGACGAGTCAACCATAAGAAAAAAGTTAAACGAATATGAAAAATTGGGGCTTATAAAAAGTGAAAAGCAGGGCAGAAAAAGAATATACAGTTTAAACGAATGTGATGTTGATTTGGATAAGTGGAGAGATGCACTGTCATTTTTTACGGAGGTTAATCCTATCGGAGTAATCGGCTCGTATTTGCTTGACAAATTTGACAATGAAGAAAATCCGTTCAGATTTAAACATCACTATATATTCAACGCACTTGAAAGTGAAGTGCTGTATGATTTGCTTGATATAATGAACGGCAACTGTAATGCGGAAATAAAATTATTTTCAAACAATATGCAAAAAATAAAAACATATAAAGTTTTACCGCTTAAAATTTATGTCAGTACATATTACGGCAGACGGTATGTTTTGGTGTGGAATTATATTTTTAAACGCTTTGCATTTTACAGGCTTGACAGAATAAAAGAGGTTTGTAAGTCAAATGAATGTACAAATAAAAATGAAATGATGATGAGAGCCGATACTGCTGTGCAAAAATTATGGGGAGTGTCGTTCGGAAAAGAAAACTACACCGAAAAACTTGAAATGACTGTCCGCATAGCAAAGGGCGAGGAATATATTTTAAAACGGCTTGAAAGAGAAAAAAGGAACGGAACTATCCAAAAACTTGCAAACGGTGATTACAAGTTTATGACGGAAGTATATGACGCATCGGAAATGGTACCGTGGATAAAAACATTTACAGGCAGAATAGTTGAAATAAAGTGCAGTAATGAACGTGTTGAAAAGCAAATAAAAGAAGATTTTGAAATGATGAAGAGGATATACGAGGTGCGGTAATGATATTCAGTGAAATTTACGGAGAATATTTTAATGCAGTGGCAAAAATTCTGGATACAGCAGTGCGTGGCGGATTATATGAAAATGATATAATCAGCATTGTCGGCAAAAGTGCATTCGGTGAAAGTATACTTAGTCTGCCGCAAAAAATAAAAAATGAGAAGTGGGGATTATTAACGTCCGATTTGAAAACTCCGATAAAAAACAAACCGCAGATGCCGTTGACCGATATGGAAAAAAGATGGCTCAGAGCGGTTTTGAACGATTCGAGAGTGAAGTTGTTTGATGCGGACATAAAAGGCTTGGAGAATGCAGAGCCGTTATACAGTCAGGATATGTTTGTGTATTTTGACAGGTATAATGACGGTGATCCGTATAATGACGAACGATATATAAGGAATTTTAAAACTGTTTTAAAAGCCTTGCGTGAAAAACGTAAAGCAGTCGTTAAATTCAGAGGCAGAACAGGTAAAGTGCATAATAAATCGGTGATACCGTACAACATAGAATATTCACCGCAGGACGATAAATTCAGATTACAGGCATATGCAAGACATACTTTGTGGACGATTAATATTGCACGAATTGAAGATTGCAGGCTTGACGAAAAATTCGAAAAGACAGTTTCGTATAAAGCAAAAAAGGAAAAATTGGTGATTGAACTCACCGATGAAAGAAATGCACTTGAAAGAGCAATGCTGCATTTTTCTCATCTTGAAAAGAAAACAGAAAAAGTTTCAAACGACAGGTATAAGATTACTTTGTATTATGATAAAGATGATGAAACGGAGCTTTTAATAAGAGTTTTGGCGTTCGGACCTGTAATGAAAGTAACGGATCCGGAATCGTTTATCGAGCAGATAAAACAAAGACTTAGAATGCAAAATAATTTAAAAAAATAGTGTTTCGCAACTTTTTTTCCGTGAAAAGAACAACTCATATGTGTATAATTAAAATCAATAAAGGTGCTAACAGCAATCGGTTCTACATAAGATTACCTGTTTTTGCTGACAGGTTTAGCGGGTTCGACTCCCGCATTGTTTATTAGAAGAGCACCTTGTATCTACATGAACAATTAAAGGTGCTAACAGCAATTTTTTAGATGCAAAATGAGCTACGATGAAAGTCGGAACTCTATTTAACAAAAAGCACCTTGTTATAAAGGCACACACAGCAATGATTTTTTGATTGATCCATATATTCAAAATGTGCCTTGTTTTTTTATTTTAATTATCAGGAGGGATTTTTAATGCTTGAATTATTAAAAGAGAAATCTAACAAAACATATACCGAAAACGGAGCGGTTACATACAAGGGAACAAAATCATATTGCCTTGATTTGTTTTCAACAATCGGTGCGTTAAGAAGTGCCGATGAAACAGAAATTGTAAAGCGATTTATCAGAGCATATAACGAAAATCCCGATATGACAATGAAAATTTTGTTTTATGCAAGAGATGTTCGCGGAGGAATTGGCGAAAGACGTGTGTTTCGTATAATACTTAAATTCCTTGAATTATATAACAAGCAGTCGCTTATTAAAAATATAAAATATGTCGGCGAATACGGACGGTTTGACGATTTGCTTGTACTGCTGTATACCGATTGCAAAGAATATGTTATAAAATTTATAAAAGAACAGCTTGAACAAGACATTGATTTAATGGCAGAAGGTAAGAATATATCGCTTTTGGCAAAGTGGCTGCCGTCAGTAAATGCGTCAAATAAAGCGACTAAATACAATGCCCGAAAAATAGCCAAAGCACTCGAAATGGATAACTGTGAGTATCGAAAAATGCTTTCATGTTTGAGAAACTATATTAAAATAATCGAAAATAATCTTAGAGAAAAAGACTATACATTCGATTATTCATATCAACCGTCCAAAGCATTGATGAAATATCGAAAGGCATTTATACGAAACGATAAAGACAGGTATAGCGAGTTTTTGAAAGATGTACAATCTGGAAATGCGAAAATCAATACGGAAACTCTTACACCTTACGATATTATTGCTCCTATTATCAATGAAGATATCGAAATAAGCGATGAGGAAAGAAAAAGTCTTGATGTGACGTGGGATAATCAAGCTGACTGCACAAATGATGAGAATGCTGTTGTTGTAGCTGATACGTCGGGTTCAATGTATTGGTGCAGTGCAACTCCGAAACCGATTTCGGTAGCGTTTTCACTCGCAATATATTTTGCGGAAAGAAACAGCGGTGATTTTAAAAATCACTTTATTACTTTTTCGTGCAATCCGCAACTTGTTGAGATTAAAGGTAAGGATATTTATGAAAAAGTGAAGTATTGCGAAACTTTTGCGGAATGTGCCAATACTGATATTCAAGCGGTGTTCGACCTTGTTTTAAGTACGGCGGTGAAAAATAAAACATTGCCTGAAGATATGCCGTCAAAATTGTATATAATATCGGATATGGAATTTGATTATTGTGCGGAAAATTCTGATGTTACAAATTTTGAATACGCAAAGGAAAAGTTTGAACAGAACGGATATGCTTTGCCTAATGTGGTGTTTTGGAATGTTGCAAGCCGCAATATGCAATCACCTGTAGAAATGAATGAGCAAGGTGTGACGCTTGTTTCCGGTTGCAATCCGAGAATTTTTTCAATGGTTACGGAAGATAAGTGTACTCCGTATGAGTATATGCTTGATGTGCTTAATCAAGAGAGATATGCTGATATTAAGGCATAAAAAAGGCGAGATGGTTTTTGCTGTCTCGCCTTAATTTTCGTATGGGGTGATTTGTTCGGAAATATCAGATGAACAGTGTGGTTTTAAATGTTTTAGTCGGTCATACATTCTGATGGCAGTGCCGGAATCGTTATCTTTCAGATAATCAAGAATGATGGTGGCGGCTTTGTCATAATCACCTTCAATCTCGTAAATTTGTGAATAAAGCACAATATCGGTGGAGCTTTTCTCTGTGTGAGAATCAAGTATTTTTCTTGCCCCGTCAATATTTCGGTCGGCGATAAGGTCGCATATATGCTCTTGCTCACGGTTGCTGCGGACATAGCCGGTAGATTCTTGTATCGGATTAACCAGATTGTAACGTCTTATATCTGTATACATATGTATCATATTGTTAAGGTCAAAGAAAACAGTAATTATAGTCGGAAGGATAAATATTACACCAATCAGTATGTACAGATATATTTTGAAAGGGAACATAAAATCATCAACTTTAATCATTGAAAGTTTAAATTTTAGTTTATCAACATTTTTGTATCTTGATGCTATTTCACTTTGCGTGCATTTCTTTATTATTTTGCCAAGCCTTCCGCGAATTTTTGATTTTTTATCGGTGGTATTTTTGGTAAGCATAAATTTCATAAGCATACCGATTGCGTAAATATCCGTTCGATTGTCGGATTGAGTTCCTACTCCGCCTTGTTCGGGCGCCATAAAAATCGGCGTACCGGCAAAAACAGTATCTTTTGGTGTGTTGATTTTGTTCAATCTCGAATTGCCGAAGTCAATAAGATAAAATTTGTCCTCTATTTGCGAATACATCACGTTATTCGGAGAAATATCCCTGTGAATTAAGTTATCGTTGTGAATCGGTTTTAAGATGTTGCATAGTGCGGTTGCCATTTTGATAACAAACTTTTTGCCGAAACAGGTACCTTTACTAAGCATTGATTCTATTGTGTAGCCCTGTATACATTCTTCATATAATATGTATTTATCGTTTTCGGGACTGTAAAACAATTCTTTGATTTTAGGTACACCGTCATAATCCTTTTCTTGAATTATTTTGTATATTTCAAATTGTGGTCTGTCAAGTATTTTCTTAATGTATAGTTTGTCATCTTCTGTACATTTTACTCTGAATGTAGTAAGATTGTCGTTTAACGGACATATAATTCTGTATTTTATCATAAATATTCCCCCTATATACTAAGTATACCATTAATTTCTTCATATATCAACAAGATATTTGTACAAAACACACAAACAAATTAACCCTGCCGGGAACTGCAAAAGCGATTGCAAGAGATTATAATGAAATTATCAAATTGATACGGGGAGTGTCAGACTCTAAGATTAACACTGACAGTCCGATACATTTGTGTCGTATTTTGATAAAATATAGAATAATATAATCTGGTAGGAGTGTGAAAAGTGTGGCAAAAAAAATGTCAGAATTGAAAACAGAGGAGCTGACTGAAATATTAAAACAAACAACAGATATAGATGTTTTTTTAGATGACAATGAGTTACTTCCGAATGTATCGTTAGCAGAATATATTAATGAACTTGTGGAAGAAAAAAAGACTAAAATTGCGGATGTTGCAAGAAAGGCACATATGAGTTCGTCATATTTGTATAAATTGGGTGAGGGAAAACGTAAGTCACCGACGCGAAATAAAGCCTTGCAGATTTGTTTCGGACTTGGACTGGATATAGATGAAAGTAATGAACTTTTGAAATTAGCGGGCGTAGGTGTGCTTTATTCAAAAATTGCACGCGACAGCATTATTATGTTTTGTCTGGAAAAAAAACACAGCATTTTAAAGTGTGAAGAATTGCTTGAAAAATACAAGGAACTGTCAATTATTAATGAGAAGTAATTATATGGGGTGAAATTATATGGACATTTTTAAAGTAATTAAATGTGACGGTAAAGATTGCGGAAACGATGTGTTTGTGTGGAAATTTCCGGGTGAGGATTTTAATACACTATCACAACTGATTGTACATGAGTCACAAGAGGCAATATTTTTTAAAGACGGACAAGCACTTGATACGTTCGGACCGGGAAGATATACATTACATTCGCAGAATATACCGCTTATTCGCAGATTGGTTAATTTACCGTTTAACGGTGAATCGCCGTTCCATTGTGAAGTATATTTTATAAATAAAACCGTATCAATGAATATTCGTTGGGGTACACCGACGCCACTTCAAATTGAAGACGCAAAATATCGTATTATGATACCTGTAAGAATGTTCGGACAATTTGCGATACAGGTTGCGGAGAGTAAAAAGCTGTTGATTAAATTAGTAGGAACGACTCGTGAATTTAATCAGAAAACTTTATCCGATTGTTTTAAGGGGATTTTGCTTACAAACATAAGAGATTATGTTGCCAAAATGTTTGTGCAGAAAGAAATTTCAATTCTTGAAATACAATCATATTTGAAAGAAATATCAAACTCAATAGCCGATGATTTGAGAGCAGAATTTACGGAATACGGATTGGAACTTGTCAATTTCAACGTAAATGAAATATCCGTTCCCGAAAACGACCCCGCGTATTTGGAACTTCGTAAGGCAAAGTCAGAAAGAGCAAAGATGGATATACTCGGATATAATTATCAGCAGGAAAGAATGTTCAACGTTCTTGACAGAGCTGCGTCAAACGAGGGTACTTCGTCAGCCGTGATGGGTGCCGGAATGGGACTCGGAATGGGTTTGAACGTCGGAAATGCAGTAGGCGGAGCAATGAATGAGGCAATCAACGACAATATAAAACCTCAAAATAATGAGCAGGAAAAACCGGAACAACCGCATGAGGATAACGGTATTGTTTGTGAAAACTGCGGTGCAAAGTTGCCGGAGGGAGCAAAATTCTGTTTAGGTTGCGGTCAGAAGATAGTTCCGAAAGGTAAAAAAATCTGCCCATCGTGCAATGCCGAATTGCCCGAAGAGGCAAAGTTCTGTTTTGTGTGCGGTGAAAAACTTGAAAAGACTTGTTCAAAATGTGGCGCTGTAATTCAACCGGGAGCAAAATTCTGCCTTGAATGCGGTGAAAAGGTACAGTAGGAGATGAAATGATATAATGGAAAATGTAATTTGTCCAAATTGCGGTTTTCAGTTTCCGCTTGATAAATCAAGAGATTTTTGCTTTTGTTTAAAATGCGGTACTAAAATAGAAGTGCCGAAATATGAAGAAATTCAACCGGAAGTACAAAAGGTAAAACCGACAGAACAACCGGAAGTAAAAAATGAAACACCGAAGAATGAACCGAAAAGTAAGGTTAACAGTGTTTTGGAAGAGGTTGAGTTTTATTACGATACAAGTTTTAATAAAAAGGAATATGCAGATACGGAAAATCAACCTACATATTATTTGAAAGCACAGGATTTACTTATTGACTTGTCTACGGAATTTGAAACAGATTGGCGTATATGGTGGGAAGTATCAAAGCCCATTGATTACAAGTGTACGGAATTTACGGAGGAGTGCCGTCCGTATACGGTAAATGATATGTATTTTCAAAGGGCGGTTGACTATGCACCGATTGAACAGAAGAAAGAGCTTATAAAACTCGGTGATGAATATAAAGAGAGAAAAGAAAAGTTTTTCAAAAAGTTTGATGAGCAGGCTGAAAAAAGAAAAGCGGAAGAAAAGGAACGGCTTGAAAAAGAAAAGGCAGAAGAACAACGGCGATTAGAAAAAGAGAAAGCAGAAAAAGAAAAGGCAGAGAAAGAACGATTAGAAAAAGAAAAAGCAGAAAAAGAAAAGACGGAGAAAGAGCGATTAGAGAAAGAGAAAGTCGAAAAAGCCGAGGCGGAAAAGAAAAAGGCAGAGGAAAAAAAGCAAAAGAAAGAGCAAGAAGAAAAACAAAAAGAAGAGGGGACAAAGCAAATCGCTGTGTTAAATCCTCAATTATATGTTGAACTTGTAGGTAAAAATTATGATAAAGTTGACGGCGGATATTTCACAACCAACAATGCAAACGGTGAAAAAATTATTGTTGCATTGCGTGTTGTTTCAAAAATTATGTATCTAATCGGTTTTCGTGAGGCTGCGAGTAATAATGCGTTATATTGCGATCAATCAATGACTGTGAAATTTAATACACAAGGCGATATTGTTGACTTCGGAAACAGACCGATTATGTTTTTGCCGGATAACGGTAAGCTAAATATTTCTTATGTTTATACGGGTGACTTGAGCATTAATGATTATAAGCTGGACATAAATGCGGACTACGTTGACCAACTTATGAAAAATTCAAAAAAAGCATTTATAAAAAGTAAGATTTTCAAATAGGGGTGATTTTAAATGAGTGAAAGAGTTTGCCCACACTGCGGAGCACCGTTAGAGGGTGTGTCAATTTATGATGATACAATTTGCGATTACTGCGGAAGTGAAGTAAAAGGAGAGAAAAGAGAAGAAACTCAGACACAAACTCAAAGAGTAAGAGAAAAATCTAAATATAGAATAAATTGGGTAGATACTTATGTAACAGACAGTAATTATACAAATCGACAGAGATGTGTTGCAATTCCAAAAGGTGAAAAAAGAGCGTTAAAATTTAAAGTATATTTCGATGCAGTAAGAGAAGATGCGATTGAAAATGCAAGGTTGGCTTTCTTTTCATTTAAAACACGAAAGATTGTAGCAGAAGATATGATTAAAACAGAATTAAAAAAGGGAGATACTACCATTACATATCAAAAGCCGATTGGTTCTTTTGATGAAGGTGAATATTGGGTGGGATTAACTCTTGATGGAGGAACTGATTTTTTCATGTTTAAACTCATAATTGGAAATGCACCACGTATTAAAGAATACATAAATACAGCAGGAAACAGAGAAGTTTGTGCACAAAGGGCATTAAATATGTGCAGAACAAGAAAGTTATCTGCAGCAGGAATGATTCCTGTTCAGTCAAATATTATGAGTATACCATACGGAGCAAAATATAAAGAATTGCTTGGAATACCTGAGGGTGTGGAAACGTATATGATTTTTGAAACATCTTTAAGAAAAGCAAAAAAAGGATTGGCAATTTGCAGTGACGGAATTTATTTAAAAGCCGATTCCAAAAGAGTACATTTAAGCTGGTATGACTTTTTATTGATGCAAATCAGCACTACGGATGGTGGTTTTAAATTATCGGAGTACTGGTTTGTGAATTGGTCGGGAGGATCAGAGTTAATGGCAGAAATGCTTTCCGATATACAAAGAAGAATTATAGATGATATATATTTTAAATAATATAAAAATCGAATAAGAAAGGAATTAATAATATGAAGAAAAATTTGATTATATCTTCCGGTATAGTATTTATAATGCTTATTTTATCTACATTGACATTGTTTACGCATACTATAAAAACACCGGCGTTTGTTATAGGATACATATTTTTAGACATTGCGATTGTATTGCAGATAATTCCTTGGGGAGTTTTGAAATTTAAAAACAATTTGGAATTTTTAAGAGTGCCTTATATCATTGCTTACGGAGTATATCTAATTATTCAGTTTATATTGTTTAAGACGGTTATCAGAATGACGCCAATGATTACAATGAGTGTTGTTCTTTTATGCTTGATGGGTATTGCTCAGCTTATATTGTATGGTGCGTTTGGCAGTATAGAAAAAAATCAGACAAGCGGAGAATATAGTTTCTATACCGAAAGTCAACGCCATATAAATTTGATTTTGGTAAGCGTCAATGACGACGGTTTAAAAACTGAATTAAAAAAGGCAGTTGACAATATTAAATACGGTAATCGAAAAAGCAGTGTAAACAGTATGGAGCTTGAGGACAAGATTGAGGGTACTATTGAGGAAATCGGCAGATATGTTGAATCCAATGAAGTTGTCGAGGCGAAAAAACTTGTTTCTAAATTGAATTTATTTATTGAAAAAAGAAATGTAATGTGTTAGCGGAAGGAGAGAAAAAATAATGAATTTTGATATCAGTGCAATGAAATTGCGTGCAAAGAGTTTGGTAAAACAGTGTGGTATGACGCCGGCACTTATAGAGGCAATGTTATGGGTGTTGAGAGTGATTGCTGTTATGTGTGGATCTTTGAGTACACAGAATGGGTCAATAGGAGGCTATATCATATCGGGTGTTACAACGTTGCTTTTGATATTTTTGCCTGTGGGAAGTGAATGGTATACTTTAAATGTGGCAAGAGAAGAAACGCCGGAGTTTCAATCGGTTTTTGACGGCATCACAAAAATGCCGATTAAGGTGCTTTTAATTACGATAATAAGAAGTATTATGTGCTATGTATTTGCTATATTTTTAATTGTTCCGATAATATTCCCGATATATTGGTTCAGACCTGTTTTCTACATAGCAAAGGACAAACCAGGAATGTCGTTTATAAAAGTTATGGCTGAAAGTATTAAATTGATGAAAGGCAATAAAATGGCTTGGTTTAAACTTGATTTGTCATTCATCGGTTGGTATATATTAAATACAGTTACACTTGGTTTTGCAGGCTTTTATTCGTTGCCGATTATGAAAACAACGTATGCGGAATTTTATGACTTTATCAAGGGTAAGAATGAAATGTTCTGATTTTCGGAAAGGGGAATTTATTATGAAAAAAATAATTACATTAATTTTAGTAGGTTGTATGGCACTTTCAATAGGCGGGTGTGCAACAGAACAAGATGAACCAAAGTCATCATCTTTTATTGACTCAAATAATATGGATGAAACAAACAAAATAATAGCGGTAAAAAGCGGATATATTTATTCATTTTCTGATGAAGTACCTGTAGGTCCTGCGATTGATAGTTTTTTACATACAAACACTTGGAAATACTTTAAGAGTGAAGATAATATGGACGTTGTACAATGTACCGGAAATTGCATGTATAATGATAAAAAAGTTGAGGCGAAAATTCAGTTTGTGGTAAATGATGACGATTCGTTTGAAGTCAACTCTTTATCATTAAACGATATTGATCAAGAGTTGACTAATATATTAGCTTTTCTTGGAAAAGCATATGAGTATGCCGGAGTTACTGTTGATTTGGATGATATTACGGACGAAATTGACGGCGGTGCACAAAATAGCGCACCTCAAAACAGTACGGCACAAACATCTGCTACAACCGCTGAAAACGGCGACATTGGTATTATAGATACTGATGATTATAATTTGGACGAGTATTATATATCGGACACAATTCTTGATAAGCTTAGTCAAGACGAAGTCAGAACACTTTTAAATGCAATGTACGCACATTACGGCTATACATTCACCACCGAACAATATGCACAGTTCTTTAGCTCAAAACCGTGGTATTCTTCAAGAGGTACATCAATGTCAGATTGTGAAAGTATGTTCAACGACTATGAAAGAAAGAACAAAGAAACTATAACCGCTTATGAATCAAGAAAAGGCTGGAGATAAATAACACCGTAGAGTCAACCGTATAGGTTGGCTCTTTTTTTGTATGCAATGGCAATACAGCTTATCCTTATTTATATACTGTATAAATGGGGTGGTTTCAGTGAAAGGGAAAATTAAAATCAATGATGAATTAAAAGCAAGTTACAGACGTGGGATTGTAAAGGAGCTGTATTCAAGGGAAACGATAACGGAGCAGCAGTACAAGAGGTTGATTATGAAACAGTGACAACGGGGAGGTGTCGGCGGTGCTTAAAGTGGCGGCATATGCGCGTGTTTCGACTGATAAAGAGGATCAGATAAATTCACTTACAAATCAGCGTGAGTATTTTGAAAGCTACATAAAGTCAAAGGACGATTGGGAGTTTGTCGAAGTATATTTTGACGAGGGTATCACAGGCACTCAAACCAAGAAACGAAAAGGTTTTAACCGTATGATTAACGATTGTAAAAACAAAAAAATAGACTTGATTTTAACAAAGGAAGTCAGCCGTTTTGCAAGAAATACTGTTGACACGTTGAATTACACTCGTATGTTAAAGGAATATGATGTAGGTATATTTTTCATCAACGATAATATTGATACACGTCAAAATGACGGCGAGTTTCGTTTGGCGATTATGGCATCTGTTGCACAGGAAGAAAGCCGAAAAATTTCAGAACGTGTGAAATGGGGACAAAGACGTGCTATGGAAAACGGTGTTGTGTTCGGAAATAACAGTATTGTCGGATTTGATATTAATGACGGTGTATTGTCTGTTAATGAAAGTGAGGCAGAAGTTGTCAAATTAATTTTTCATAAGTACGTAAATGAGGGTAAAGGTACTCATATTGTTGCACGGGAACTTTACGAAGATGGCATAAAACCGCCTAAATCAAGTAAAGATTTTTGGAGCAGTACGATGATTTTAAATATCTTACGTAATGAAAAGTATGTAGGTGATTTACTGCAAAAAAAGTATGTCACGAAAGATTATCTTACACATCATAAAGTTATAAACGAAAGTGAGGACAAAATATATATTGAAAATCATCACGCGGGGATAATCAGCCGTAAAATGTGGAATATGGCACAGGCTGAACTGCAAAGGCGAAGTGTGGATAAAAGCACTAAGAAAAAGTATTCCAACAGATATTGGTGCAGCGGTGAGATAATTTGTTCCGAATGTGGTTCAAGGTTTGTGATACGTAAATCAAAAAAGAAAAGCGGTATCTACATAACGTGGGCTTGCCATGAAAGAGCGGCTCACGGGAATAAAAAACTTGATAAAAATAATAATCAAGTCGGCTGCAATATGCGTACCGTAAACAATAAGTCGCTTTTGGCTTGTATGAAGTTTATAACCGAACAGCTTGATGTGGATATTAATAATATTGCCGACGATATATTGAATGAGATTAATAACTCGGCTGATACGTCGGAAGATAATACGCAAAATCTGACGTTACAGATACAGGATATACAAAATAAAAAAATGCGTATGCTGGACAGTTATTATAGCGGTGACATAAACAAAGACGAAATGACTGTTCTTAAAGATAAGTATGATAAAGAGATTGAGAAAATCAATGCTATTTTGCAGAAACAACAGAACAACCAAACTGCTATACAGGAAAGACAGAACAATACAGATGAGTTGCGTGATATAATAATCAATGCAGTTTGCTCCGAAAATGTGTATGGAGAGATTGTCGATAAAATTATTGTGTATGATGATTATATGCTTGTGAAACTGAAATATATAGATTTTGCTTTTAAAATTAAATACTCAACTCACGGTTATATGGAAAAGTATACGACAGTTATTGAAAGTTATGAGATTGTTTCTTTTTGAGGAGGTAGATGATGTTTATTGATTATAGTAATATTAATGAGTTAATTGAATATATGACCTGTTTTTATATCCCCAAAATCAATACCTATATCACCAATGCCGTAGGGACGGCATTTTTTATTGAAAGTTCTTCGCGTTTAAGGTAGTCGCGATATGCGATATGGTTATCTTCGAGTGCTTTTTGAAAATTAGGTTGTATTTGTCCGCCGAACACCAAAGCGGACGGGTTTATTTCACTCAGAAAATCATCAATAATCATCGGTTCTTTTGCGTAAGGCGAGTTAATTGTATTGCCGTCGAAGGTTACGGGTACAGGCAAAATTACTATATCTGCACTCAAAACCAAATCTTTATCCGTTTCACATTCAAGTGTTTCAAGTTGTATATCTTTATCAAAGCCGTATAGAAAAACGTGATACCCTTCAGCTTTCAAAAGCTTTGCAACAGTAAGTTGTCTTAAATCACCGCCTATAACAGAAACATTTTCAAACATAGTGTATCCTCCTTATATAGTTTTCTCTGCTATATATAATATGTAAGTTGAAGTTGTTTTGTTATTAACGCATGCTATTTAAAAATTATCTTACACATTTAAGTTGGATTTTACAAACCGACTTTTTATTTTACATTTATTTAAGCATATTCAGATAGTGGATTTTACATAAGAGGTCTATAATAAAGTCATAAAGTAAAAAGGAGATAAGAAAAATGAAGAAAAGAAATTTATTAGTAGGTATATTGGTAGGCGTTATGGCTATGACAGCCCTTGCAGGTTGCGGAGAAACAACACAATCACCGCAGTCATCAACTTCGACAACATCATCGTCATCTGATTTTAAAGCAGACAGTGACATCACAGTTGTATCAAGAGAAAACGGCAGTGGTACAAGAGGTGCATTCATAGAGCTTATGGGAATAGAGGAAAAAGGTGCAGACGGCACAAAGACTGACAAGACAACAAACGAGGCAGTAATCGCAAACAAGACTGACGTTATGCTTACAAACGTTGCGGGTGACGAATACGGTATCGGTTATGTATCGCTTGGCTCACTTTCATCAAGCGTCAAGGCAGTCAAAGTTGACGGAGTAGAGGCAACAGCCGAAAACGTAAAGAACGGTACATACAAGGTTGCAAGACCTTTTAATATAGCAACAAAGTCTGATATTTCAGATGCTGCACAAGACTTTATCGACTATATCCTATCAAGTGAGGGACAGGAAATAGTTTCAAACGGATATATTAAAATCAACGATGATGCTCAACCGTATGCAGGTTCAAAGCCGGCAGGAAAAATCGTTGTAGCAGGTTCATCTTCGGTATCGCCTATAATGGAAAAACTTAAAGAGGCTTATCTAAAAGTCAATACAAATGCAGAAATCGAACTTCAGACAAGTGACTCAACTGCCGGTATGACAGGCGCAATGGAAGGAACTTGCGACATCGGTATGGCTTCAAGAGAATTAAAAGACAGTGAAAGTGCTACATTGACAGCAACACCGATTGCACTTGACGGTATTGCAGTAATCGTAAACCCTCAAAATCCGACAGACGATATGTCAACAGAGGATATAAAGGACATCTTTACAGGTACAAAGACAATGTGGAGTGAAATAGCATGAGAAAATACAAAGAGAAGATAATGGGCGGCGTATTTTTCACCGCCGCCCTTACTTCAATACTTGCCGTATTGCTGATATGCGTATTCCTTTTTGCAAACGGAATACCGGCAATGGGTAAGGTAGGACTTTTCAAATTCCTTGCGGGTACTAACTGGGCTCCGACAGATAGTCCTGCGTCATTCGGAATCTTCCCGATGATTTTGGGAAGTATATATGTGACCGCCGGTGCAATCGTCATTGGTGTACCGGTAGGTATCCTGACATCAATATTTATGTCGAGATATTGTCCAAAACCCTTATATAAAATCCTCAAACCTGCTACGGAGCTTTTAGCAGGTATTCCTTCGATAGTTTACGGCTTTTTCGGACTTGTGGTACTTGTTCCGTTCGTGAAAACGGTTTTCGGCGGAAACGGAAACAGTATGCTTACAGCTTCGATTTTGCTTGGAATAATGATTTTGCCGACAATTATCGGTGTATCGGAAAGTGCGATAAGAAGTGTACCCGAAAGCTATTATGAGGGTGCGTTGGCACTCGGTGCAACAAAGGAAAGAAGTATATTTACAGTTATATTACCTGCGGCAAAATCGGGAATACTTGCAGGAGTTATTCTTGGTATAGGCCGTGCGATTGGTGAAACAATGGCGGTAATTATGGTTGCCGGTAATCAGGCGAGAATGCCGTCAAGCATTTTAAAAGGTGTCAGAACTTTGACTTCAAATATCGTAATCGAAATGGGTTATGCGGCAGATTTACACCGTGAAGTGCTTATTGCAACGGGTGTTGTATTGTTTGTGTTTATACTTCTTATCAACATATCATTTAGTATCATAAAGGGAAGGAACAAGCAATGAAACATTTAGGCTCAAAAATATTAAAGGGAACAGTAATCCTTGCAAGCTGTTTGACGTTTGGTGTATTACTGTTTTTGATTGCGTACATATTGATAAAGGGTTTGCCTAATTTAAGCCCTAAATTGTTCAGCTTACATTACACAACCGAAAACGTATCAATGTTACCGGCAATAGTAAACACGATTGAAATGACGCTCTGTTCGCTTATAGTTGCAGTACCGCTCGGAATATGTACTGCTACATACCTTGTCGAATACGCGAAAAAGGGCAACAAGGTTGTAGGTATTATAAGGCTTACAGCCGAAACGCTTTCGGGAATACCGTCAATCGTATATGGTTTGTTCGGAATGTTGTTCTTTGTAACATATTTAAAGTGGGGATATTCAATACTTGCCGGTGCGGCAACGTTGGCAATAATGGTACTTCCGCTTATTATGAGAACAACAGAAGAGGCACTTCTTGCAGTATCCGATTCATATCGTGAGGCAAGCTTCGGAGTCGGTGCAGGCAAGCTTAGAACTGTGTTTAAAATTGTTCTTCCGGCGGCAATGCCGGGTATATTGTCAGGCGTTATCCTTGCAATAGGAAGAATTGTCGGTGAAACGGCGGCGCTTATTTATACGGCAGGTACTGTTGCGGAGGTTTCAAAAGGACTTCTGTCATCGGGACGTACACTTGCAATACATATGTATGTACTGTCAAGCGAGGGCTTGTACACAAATCAAGCATATGCAACGGCGGTTGTATTGTTGATATTTGTGTTGATAATTAACTTTATATCATCACTTGTTGCAAAGAAGTTTGCGGCAAAGGATTGATGATATAGAAAGGAATGGAATTTTAAAGTGAAATTTGATATAAAGAATTTACATTTGCATTACGGTGATTTCCACGCTTTAAAAGGGATAGATATGCAGATTCCCGAAAATAAAGTTACGGCATTTATAGGCCCGTCGGGGTGTGGTAAGTCTACGTTTTTAAAAACGCTAAACAGAATGAATGACCTTGTAGAGGGTTGTAAGATTGACGGAACGGTTTTGCTTGACGGTAAAAATGTTTACGGTGATATTGAAGTGAATGAACTTCGCAGACGTGTAGGTATGGTGTTTCAAAAGCCTAATCCGTTTCCTATGAGTATATATGATAATATCGCATACGGTCCGAGAACGCATGGAATTAAGGCGAAAAGCAAGCTTGACGAAATAGTTGAGCGTTCGTTAAAACAGGCGGCTATATGGGACGAAACAAAGGATAGATTAAAGAAAAGTGCACTTGGTATGTCGGGAGGTCAGCAACAAAGACTTTGTATTGCAAGAGCACTTGCGGTAGAACCGGAAGTGTTGCTTATGGATGAACCGACTTCGGCACTTGACCCTATATCCACATCTAAAATTGAGGACTTGGTGTGGGAGCTTAAGGATAAGTACACTATAATTATGGTTACGCACAATATGCAGCAAGCCGCAAGAGTTTCGGATAAAACAGCATTTTTCTTGCTTGGTGAGGCAGTGGAATTTGACGATACACAAAAGATTTTCTCAAAACCAAAAGATAAAAGAACCGAAGATTACATAACAGGGAGGTTTGGATAATGAGAGATGAATTTGAAAGACAGTTGGCGCTTCTCAATGAAGAACTTACTACAATGGGCGGACTTATTGAAAGTGCAATCGCAAATGCGGTAAAGGCGCTTGACGGTGACGAACATTCGATAAATAAGGCATATGACTATGAAAAATCGATAGATAATAAAGAACGAGAGATTGAAAGTCTTTGTTTGAAATTACTTTTGACTCAACAGCCTGTTGCAAGTGATTTAAGACTTATTTCGGCCGCACTTAAAATGATAACCGATATGGAACGTATCGGTGATCAGGCTGAGGATATAGCAGAAATTGCGTCAACCGCGAAAAAGAAGATGTTGAAAAAATCAAAGCATATTCAACGTATGGCGGCGGCAACTATTGATATGGTCAATAAGAGCGTTGAGGCGTTTATTAAAAAGGATTTGCTTGTCGCAGAAGAAGTTTCTCATAATGACGATGTTGTTGACGCATTGTTTGAAGAAATCGTCAATGACCTTGTGGATACTATTAAAAAAGATGAGGGGACGTCCGAAGTGCTTGATATGCTTATGGTTGCAAAGTATTTTGAAAGAATCGGCGACCATGCGGTTAATATCGCCGAATGGGTGCAGTTCTCTATTACAGGCGAACATAAAAGACTATAATCTGTTTTCGGTTTTCCCATTCTCGCCGATTACAGTTTATATATAAAGTCGGGTAACCGACTTTTTTTCTTGTGCGGAAATATTAAAAGTGATATAATAATGCTAAGGGGTGGAATGTATGCACGAAGTAAATGTTAAAGGGATTTTATCGGCGAAAAACGGAATGAATATATACAGAGGTTGTTTGCATGGGTGTATTTATTGTGATTCAAGAAGTTTGTGCTATCAGATGAAGCATAAATTTGAAGATATTGAGGTTAAGGCTAATGCAGTGGAATTGTTGGAAAATGCACTCAGAAGAAAGAGAAACAAGTGTATGATTGGAACATGTGCAATGTCTGATCCGTATATGCCAATAGAAGAAAAACTCGGTAATATGCGGAAGTGTCTTGAAGTGATTGAAAGGTATGGTTTCGGCGTGACAATGATTACAAAATCGACAAAAGTTCTTCGTGATCTTGATTTGTTAAAGAAGATAAATGAAAAATCAAAATGTGTCGTACAGATGACGCTTACCACATATGATGAGGATTTGTGCCGCATTGTTGAGCCGAATGTTGAAACTACATATGAGAGATTTCGTGCACTTAAAATATTGCGTGATAACGGTATACCGACTGTTGTGTGGCTTTGCCCGATATTGCCTTTTATAAATGATACCGAAGAAAATATTAGGGGAATACTTGATTATTGTGTCAGAGCAAAAGTGAAGGGGATTATTAATTTTGATATGGGTGTTACGTTGCGTGACGGTAATAGAGAGTATTTCTATAAAAAACTCGATGAACATTTTCCGGGACTTAAAGAAAAATATATCAGAATGTACGGAAACAGCTATCAGCTTTCATCTCCGAACAGCAGACAACTTAATATGATTTATAAAAGCGAATGTATTAAAAACGGTATTATGTGTGATGTGAATGAATGCTTTGAGTATTTGAATAAGTATGAAGATAAATATGGTGGCGAACAAATCAGCTTGATATAAAGTTGTTTGTAGTGTTGACAAAATGAATGAATAGATATATAATAAATATAGAAAAAAGGTAAGACCTCAAACGGTTATACCCTGAAATTAGTTATTACAATAACCGCAATCTTGGTAGGAGGGCGGTTATTGTGCTTTTATAGAGAAAATTATCAAAAATATGATAATTTCTAAAATTGCTGTGAGCAATTTCTTCGCCATATGTAGCAATATGCTTACTTTTCATAAGCATTCCCCCTTTCATAAACTCAGCATAACAGCCTGTGAATATAAAAGAGAGTATAACCGCCGGTGAAAACACCGTTAAGAGATCTTACCTATATCGGAATGATCCGACAGTGGTATTATATAACAAAGAAATACAAAATTCAACAAAGTATACAAAACGAAATACAAATGTAAATGAGCGCACAAAAAAAACGGCATTATCGAATGCCGTTTTTTGTATACTTAAAAACTTATCTTTGTACACGACCTGAGCCGTCGCCGCCTGCAAGAGTTTCAACTTCTTCTCTTGTAACAAGGTTAAAGTCACCAGGGATTGTGTGCTTAAGAGCTGATGCTGCAACACCGAATTCAAGAGCGTCCTTGAAGTTCTTACCGTCAACAAAACCGCAGATTGTACCGCCGGCAAAGCTATCGCCGCCGCCTACACGGTCAACGATTGGACGAATTCTGTATTCTCTTGAATGATAGAATTCATCATCTTCGCTTGAGTAAATGCAAGCTGACCAACCGTTATCTGATGCAGACTTAGAAACTCTAAGAGATGAAATAACATACTTAAATCCGAACTTAGCAACCATCTGCTTGAAAATGCTTTCGTAACCTGCAAGGTTAAGTTCACCGCTTGTTACATCTGTGTTTTCAGGCTTGAAACCAAGAACTTTATCTGCATCTTCTTCGTTACCGATACAAACATCAACGTATTGCATAAGGTTTGACATAACCTTTTGAGCCTTTTCGCTTGTCCAAAGTTTCTTTCTGAAGTTAAGGTCACAAGAAACTGTTACACCGTGAGCCTTAGCAGCTTTACAAGCAGCCTCTGTAAGTTCAGCGGCAGCGTCTGAAACAGCAGGTGTAATACCTGTGAAGTGGAACCAGTCAGCACCTTCAAAGATTTCGTCAAAATCGAAATCAGAAATGCTTGCTGTTGCGATTGAAGAATTAGCTCTGTCATATGTAACGTTTGAAGGTCTCATTGACGCACCTGTTTCAAGGAAGTAGATACCAAGTCTGTCGCCGCCCTTAGCGATGTGCTTTGTTTCAACACCGTATTTTCTTAGTGCCGCAACTGCGCAAGCACCGATTGGGTTTTCAGGAACTTTTGTAACAAATTCAGCGTCGTGACCGTAGTTTGCAAGTGAAACTGCAACGTTTGCTTCGCCGCCGCCGTAGTTTATGTCAAACTGTGTAGCTTGAATATATTTTTGATTTCCAGGGGTTGAAAGTCTAAGCATGATTTCACCCATTGTAACAACTTTTGCCATTATATAAATCTCCTTTAATTATAAATTACTTGTTAAGTTCTGCTCTTGCAGCTTTGATATTTGCAATAAATTCTTTAGCTGTTTCGGTAATTGCGTTGTAGTCGCCTGTCTTAGCACCCTTTGTAAGTGATGAACCTGCACCTACTGCAACAACGCCTGCCTTAATCCAATCAGCAACGTTATCCTTGTCAACGCCGCCTGTAGGCATCATTTGAGCCTGAGGAAGAGGACCCTTAATATCCTTTATAATCTTAGGACCGTATAGATCTGCAGGGAATATCTTAACGATGTCAGCACCTGCCTCCATAGCTGTGATAACTTCTGTAATTGTAGCACAACCAGGCATATAAGGTACTCTGTAACGGTTACAAAGCTTAGCTGTTTCTGCATTGAAAGCAGGACTTACGATAAAGTTTGCACCTGCCAAGATAGCCATTCTTGCTGTTTCAGGATCAAGAACAGTACCTGCACCAAGCATCATTTCGCCGTTTGAATATTTTTCAGCCAAAGCAGCAATAACCTTGTCGGCACCCGGAACTGTAAATGTAAGTTCGATACCTGTACAACCGCCTGCAAGGCAAGCGTCTGAAATTTTAATTGCTTCTTCAGCATTGTTAGCTCTTACAACTGCAACAAGACCGCAGTCAGTTAGCTTTTTAAGCACATCTTCTTTTAACATTGGAAAAAAACCTCCTAAAATATTTTACTGCATATAATTTTATCACAAACCTTTACGATTTGCAATATCTCAACATAAAAAAATACACTGTAACGGATAATTTTGCCGATACAGTGCAAATTGATTTAGACTTTTTGACTTTGAGTCGATTTTTCTTACATATTCCACAGCATAGTGTACATCACTTCTCCGTTATGTTCGTGGCGAAGTGCACCGTCAATGATAAAGCCGGTACGGGTTGCGAATGCAAGAGCCTTTCTGTTTCTTGCGTAAATAGGTATATGGAGCATATTGTACTCCGATTTCAGAAAATTTATAAGTGCCGTTCCGATACCTTTGTTTTGATATTCGGGATCGACGAAAAGCCCCGTTATTCTGTTATCCTCCGTCACACCGGTAAAAGCGACAATCTTGCCGTCAATGATGTAAACAAAATTTTCTTTGCCGTTTATGTATTTTTCTTTTACAAAATCGTAATGTGTTTCCCAAAAGTTTTCTTCAACAAATGAATTTGAATGAATTGTTGTTCGTAGCCATAAATCCATTACTTCATACGTTTGAGAAGGTTTCATTCGTTCTATATTTTCCATATTATCAAGTCCTAAATATTATAAGTAAATTCTTCAGGTGTTACAGTGCCTTTTGCGATTGCCTCAGCTTTTAAATCAAAGTAAAGCTGAGTAAATGATGCCGATATATACGGCTCAAGGAACAAAAATCCTATACCGAATGTAATACAGCTTAGAATTATCCAACCGAAAAACGAAAGTGAGAATAAAAATATTCTGCCTTTGTTTCCGTCGGTAAGCGATTTTGTAACTTCAAATGCTCTGCGTCTGTCCATAGCCGGATTTTCGGCAAGGATATAAGGAATCATTGAGTATTGGAATGATTTGATAATTCCCGGTATGATGAACAACAGCGACCATAAAAATGTATAAATCGCAACAAACACATTAATACCGATTACGTTGCCGAGATTGTTTTTATAAGGGAAAAACAAATCGTATACATTAGGTGCGTTGACAGTTGCCTTTATGAAAAATCTGCACGATCCCACACTTAGAGGGAATGTGACAAAAAGAGTGATTAATATTTGAAGTACGGCTGATATTGATGTACCTGCCGAACCGGCGTCCGAATTAACCATATTAGTCACCGTAGCAACCGAAGTTCCGAGTGATGTGATAAGTGAAACCAATATACATACTCCGAATGAATACCAGTAGTTTGACTTTAAAACGTCTTTAGCTCTTGTTTTTAGTTCTGCAAAAGTAGTTTTATACATATTGCCAAGACCTCCTTTATATTTAAGATATATCGCATAAAGTATATCATATGCAAAATATTTTTTGTAGTAGGAAATTCATAATGTAAAGTAAACTTAATAAAATATACTTGTTTATACAAAGAAAATGTTATATAATAAAAAAAGATATATATTATTGTAATTTACAAAGGAGACATAACGATGAGTAAGAGTGTCAATTTATATGTAGTGGTACCGTGCTATAATGAAGAAGCTGTTTTGCATGAAACATCAAAGCAAATGCTTGAATTATTCGGTGAAATGAAAAATGACGGACTTATAAATGACAACAGCAGAATTGTTTTTGTAGATGACGGTTCTAAAGATAAAACATGGAGCATAATAGATGAACTGACTAAGGCTCATACAGAAATATCGGGAATAAAGCTTGCCAAGAATGCGGGACATCAAAACGCACTTTTCGGCGGCCTTATGACAGTTAAAGACGACTGCGACTGTGCAATATCCATTGATGCGGACTTACAGGACGATATACACGTAATACCTGATATGGTGAGAAACTTCATTGACGGATATGATGTTGTTTACGGTGTAAGAAACAAACGTGATACCGATACATTCTTCAAACGCACAACGGCGATAGGATTTTATAAATTAATGCAGTTTATGGGCGTTAATATTGTATTCAATCACGCAGATTACAGATTGATGAGCAAACGTGCGCTTGACGGATTGGCACAATTTCCCGAGAGAAATCTGTTCCTAAGAGGAATGGTACCTCTTGTCGGCTATCGCTCAACAAATGTGTATTACGACAGAAACGAACGCTTTGCGGGCGAGTCAAAATATCCGTTAAAGAAAATGCTTTCATTTGCGTTTGACGGTATAACTTCATTCAGCATAAGCCCAATCAGAATGATTTCGGCATTCGGTGCGATTGTGTGCGTGTTTGCGTTCATTATGGCGATATACGCACTTGTGCAGAAAATTATAGGTCACACAGGTGCAGGCTGGGCGTCACTTATGGTTTCGATATGGTTTATAGGCGGTGTACAGCTTTTGTCTGTCGGACTTATAGGCGAGTATATCGGTAAATTGTATAAAGAAGTTAAACGCCGTCCAAGATATATTATTGAAGCATATGTAAATGAAAAAGAGAAAGAGGACGATAAATAATGATATATGATGTTGCAATAATCGGCGGAGGCCCTGCCGGAATGTCAGCTGCTATATATGCCGCAAGAGGCGGTATGAAAACGCTTGTAATCGAAAAAATCGCATACGGCGGTCAAGCAATAAAAACGTATGAAATAGACAATTATCCGGGATTTGCAAACAATCCGACAGGTGAAGAACTTTCAAAAGCAATCGAAGAACACGCAAGAAAATTCGGCGCAACATTTGTTTCGGAAAATGTTAAGTCAATCGAAAATGCCGAATACGGCATAAAGGTTATTCACACAAGAAGAAATACTTATATGGTAAAGTCAATAATTTTTGCAACAGGTGCAGTACCAAAAACGCTCGGTGCGGACGGTGAAGAACAGTTTACCGGTGCAGGTGTTTCGTATTGTGCGACTTGTGACGGTGCGTTTTTTAAGGATAAGGACGTGTGCGTTGTAGGCGGCGGAAATACGGCTATGGAGGACGCATTGTATCTTGCGGGATTTTGCCGTAAAGTCTATGTCCTAAACAGAAGCAAGAAGTTCAGAGCGGCGGCTACAATGGTTGAAAACGTAAAAAGAAACGGCAAAATAACCGTGCTTACAGATACCGTAGTTGATAAATTCGTAGGCTCAAATATGCTTGAGGGTGTTGATATTAGAAACACGGTAACAGGCGAAAAGAGTATTTTGAACGTATCGGGCGCTATCGTCGCAATAGGTGTAAAGCCGTCGTCCGATCTTGCAAAAGATTGCGGGGTTGAATGTTGTCAGCATGGATTTGTCAAGACGGATATGTACCTTGCGACTAACATAACAGGTATATTTGCGGCAGGTGACGTAAGAGTATCACCGTTAAGACAGGTTATAACAGCGGCGGCAGACGGTGCAATCGCTGCGACAAGTGCGGTTAATTATGTGAATGAACTCGGAATTAAAAGCATATAAAAGGTAAAAGGATAAAACTATGAAGACACTTATAAAAAATGCCGAAATAGTAACAATGACAGGCGAAAAGTACAAGAACGGCTGTATATTGTTTGATGAAAAAATACAGTATGTAGGTGAAGATAAAGCATTTGAGGCGGATAAGATTATTGACGCAGAGGGTAAAATCGTTGTGCCCGGACTGATTGACGCACATTGTCATGTCGGAATGTTTGAAGATTCGCTTGGCTTTGAGGGTGATGACGGTAACGAGGACAGTGACCCGATAATGCCACACCTTCGTGCGATTGACGGAATAAATCCGTTTGACCGTGGGTTTAAAGACGCGTATAACGCAGGCGTTACAACCGTTGTAACAGGACCCGGCAGTGCAAATCCTGTAGGCGGACAGTTTGCGGCGGTTAAGACGTACGGAATATGCGTAGATGATATGATTATTAAAACACCTGTCGCAATGAAGTTTGCACTCGGTGAAAACCCAAAATGCGTGTACAACGAAAAGGACGAGGCACCTGTTACGCGTATGGGAACAATGGCATTGATACGCGAATTGCTTATAAAATCAAGAGATTATATGAATCAGCTTGACGCATATAATGAAAACAGCGAAGAACACGACAAGCCTGAATTCGACATAAAGCTTGACGCAATGATACCTGTACTCAAAAAACAGATACCTGTTAAAATTCACGCACACAGGGCAGACGATATTTGCAGTGCAATCAGATTGGGCAAAGAATTTGATATTTGCGTTACGCTTGAACATTGCTCGGACGGTGACAGAATAGCACCGATTTTGGAACGTGAAAAATTACCTGTAATGCTTGGTCCGACACTTTCGGACAGAAGTAAACCGGAGCTTAAAAACTTAACCTTTGATACATATAAAAATCTTTCGGACAGAGGTATTGACGTTGCGATAATAACAGACCACCCCGAAATTACGATTGAAAATCTGTCGCTTTGTGCGGTTATGGCGGTTAAGCACGGTATGGATGAAGAGAAAGCACTGAAAGCGATAACCTCCACAGCGGCAAAAAACTGTTGGATTGACGACAGAGTTGGTACGCTTGAAGTCGGTAAAGACGCCGATATTGCAGTGTTTACAGATTTGCCGACAAGATTTGAGTCTGAATGTGTTATGACGTTTATAGACGGAAAATGTGTAACAGACATAAAGTAAGAATGGGACGATAAAACGTCCTTTTTCTTTTATACAAAAACATTGTTTTAAATTAATTTGTTTTGGGCAAAGTGACAAAAATTGTAGAAATAGATACAAAGTTATTTGTAAGTGTCGGAAAATAAACACCGATATGAAAATTGACTGTTGACGTACAAAGTGACGGAATTTATAATATGTATTGATGAGATTAATGTTTTCGGAGATGTAAATATTATGAAGAAAAATGATGTGAAAAATGATAGTCGAAAAGACAATAATTTAATGGTAAAAATAGCAACTTTTATTGTTGATAAAAGACGTGCATTCTATTTAATATTTGCACTTGCACTTGTATTGTGCGTAATATCAATACCGAAAGTGCAGGTAAACAACGACATAAGTTCATATCTTCCCGAAGAAACGGAAACAAGACGCGGACTTACTTTAATGGACGATGAGTTTATTACATACGATACGGAAAAAATAATGGTTACGACCATAACGACCGAAACAGCGGAAAAGCTGAAAGATAAACTCGAAAAGGTTGACGGAGTAAAAGAGGTTGAGTTTGAAAATGACGATGACCACTATAAAGATTCTGCGGCATTGTTTACAGTTACGCTTAGCGTGCGTGACGATTTGGACAGAGAACTTGAAATTGTCGATGATTTGAAAGCACAGCTTGACGGATATGACTTCTATGCTTATTCAGACAGTATAGATGACAGTTCTAAACAGCTTGAAAAAGAAATGACAGTTATTTTGGGTATAGCGCTTGTGATAATTATAGCGGTTTTGCTGTTCACGTCACAGAGCTTTATGGAAGTACCGATATTCCTTATAGTATTCGGCGTGGCGGCGCTTTTGAATATGGGTACGAACTATCTGCTCGGTGAAATTTCGTTTATTACAAAGTCGGTTGCGGTGGTGTTGCAGTTGGCTCTGGCGATTGACTATGCGATTATCCTTTCGCACAGATTTGCGGAGGAAAAGCAGACAAAGAATGCGTATGACGCGATAGTAACCGCACTTTCAAAGGCTATCCTTGAAATCAGTTCATCAAGTCTTACAACACTTGCAGGTCTTGCCGCACTTATGGTAATGCAGCTTAGAATCGGTATGGATATGGGTTTGGTACTTTGTAAAGGTATCATATGCAGTCTTGTTACGGTGTTCTTTATTATGCCCGGCTTGCTTTTGGCATTTTCGGATAAGATTGATAAAACAACTCACCGTTCTTTTGTGCCGAGTATCGAGAAATGGTGTAAGGTTGTTATTAAATTAAAGAACATTGTACCTTACATATTTATTGCGATTATAGCAGTCGGTGCGGTGCTTTCGTCAATGAGTAACTATGCTTTTGACGCCACAGCCGAACAGCTTAAAAAGCCGACCGAAAACTCAATCGCAAAACGAAAGGTTGACGAAATTTTCGGTACGGATCATCAGCTTGCTGTAATTGTTCCGTCCGGTGACTATGACAGAGAGGCAAAAGTTATATCGCTTGTCGAGGAAAATCCGAGCATAAATTCGGCTTTGGGTCTTGCAAATACGGAGCTTGACGACGACCATATACTTACCGAAAAAATCAACGCAAGAGAAACTTCAAAGCTTATGAATATCGATTATGATTTGTGTTGCCTTTTGTTCCAGGCATACGGCGCGGAACACGATGAATACAATGCAATATTCGGTGATGTAAATGATTACGAAGTGCCTATAATCGACTTGTTTATGTATGTACACGAGAAGATGGATTTGGGCGTAATCAATCTTGACGAAGATCAAACGAATGATATTAACGATCTTTACGACAAGCTGACAGACGCGAAAGACCAGCTTGAAAGCGATAATTATTCAAGAATAATCTTTACATATAAATGTGACATTGAAAGTGACGAGGCATATCAAATGCTTAAAGACGTCAGAAGTGACGTTGAAAAGTATTATGACGAATGTTTGCTTGTCAGCGACAGCGTAAACAGCCGTGACTTGGGTGATTCGTTCGGCGGAGACAATAATAAGATTAATCTTATAACAATCTTGGCATTGCTTTTGATATTGATGTTCACATTCCGTTCGGCAGGTGTTCCGGTGCTTTTGGTACTTGCGATACAGGGAAGTGTGTGGATTAACTTCTCAATTCCGTTCCTTACAGGGCAGAGATTGTACTTCCTTGCATACTTGGTTGTAAGTTCAATTCAGATGGGTGCTACGATTGACTATGCTATCGTATTTACGAACAGATACCTTGAATTAAAGGAAACAATGGATAATAAACAGGCGGCGTCAACCGCACTTAACCAATCGTTCCCGACAATTCTTACATCAGGTTCAATCCTTACACTTGCGGGATTTTTAATAGGTATGATTTCGACAAATGCTATTATATCGGCACTCGGTACGGCGCTTGGACGCGGAACGTTAATATCAATAGTTATAGTAATGATGGTACTTCCGCAAATTGTACTGTTGTGCGATAAGTTTATTGAAAAGACCGCATTCGGTAAAAAGGCAACAGATGACGACAAAGCGGCGAAGAGAGAAATGTCCGGAATTATGTTCGTCAACGGTCGTGTCAGAGGTCACGTTTCAGGCTTTATGGACGGTGTATTCTACGGCTTGGTAAAGGGTGATATAGACGCGAAAGTCGAACTTGGAAATCAACAGGATTTGTTGCTTACAGAGAGTAATGAAGATAATATAAAAATAGATGAAAAGCAGGAGGACGAGGATAATGAGAACAACGAAGAAGAACAATAAAATCATATCTTTTCTGACTGCACTTGTTATAATGCTAAACATATTACCTATGTGCATTGTACAGGCAGACGACACTGTTGCAATATCGACAGTGAACGACCTTAAAGAATTTTTTGAAAAGTGCGTATATGACGAGTATTCAAAAAATAAGAAGTTCGTATTACAAAATGATATTGATTTAAACGGTGTGGAAATAAAAAGTGCGGAGGTATTCTGCGGAACTTTTGAGGGCGGCGGTCACAGTATAAAGAATGTCAAGCTTTCATTTGAGGGTTCAAATAAAGGACTTTTCTGTTCAGTGACAAAAGAAGGTCAGATCAGAGATTTGAACGTAACAGGAGATATAAAGGTTACAGTCGGAACCGATACGGAATCGGTTTTTAGACAAAAAGCCACCTCGATTTTGAGTAAGACTGATATAAATACTCAAAATTTTGATAAAGGCTCAAAAGGTGCAGGCGGACTTGTCGGCTATAACGCGGGTAAAATCGTAAACTGTTCATACGGCGGAAATATCAAAGGTCAGAAACAGGTCGGAGGACTTGTCGGCTACAATGCAATGACCGGTGTTGTTGATTCTTCCGCAAATTCGGCTACAGTTGTTGGTGACAGTGAAACAGGCGGTATAGTCGGTTACAATGAGGGCAGAATAAAGCTAAGTCGAAATGACGGAAAGGTATGCCCGGATGCAAACGAAAATACGGTAAACGCCGGAGGTATCTGCGGTAATAACGAGGGTGCGGTTGTTATTTGTACAAATAACGGCATTGTCGGCGGCGAAAGCTTCGGCGACAATATCGGCGGTATAGTCGGTACACAAAGCGGTGAAGTAAGAGAATGTATCAATAATGCCGCTGTTCAGGGAAGAAGAAGTGTCGGCGGTGTAGTCGGTCGATTTGAACCGTATACCGATATTGACTTGTCTTATCAGAGTGCAAAAGCGGCGATAGAAAAAGATATAGATACATTTCAAAATGATATTTCAAGTGCAAGAACAAAGTTAATTGAATACGGTTTGAAACTGTTGACAGGTTCAAATGATGTATCGGGACTTATGTCGCTTTTAGGCTTGGGTGACGCAAAAAATAATACACGTTCAAGGCTTGACGTTCTTACGGATTCAGCCGTCAATATGATGGACAGTATAACAAATGCGGTAAATTCGGCGTCTGACAGTAATGTGACAGGTTCGCTGAAAGATACGCTTGACCAAGCAAGAGGAGATATATCTTCGTTTACAGACGAATCAAAGCAGTCAATCAGAGATGTGAGTGATTCGCTTAATACTTCTCTTGAATCGCTTGATGATTTCCTTGACGAATTTGACGGCAAGGGTGATGAATTGTCAGACCTTATCGACAATTTGAACGATTCGCTTGATAAGGGCAAAGATGATGTTGACGATTCAAAAGACAAACTTTCAAATCGTCTTGACAAGATGGAAAAAGATATTGATGATGTAATTGATAATCTTGACGATACAAATGAAGAATTGAAGAAACTTTTAAGACAGCTTAAATATGTATCGGGTGATGTCGGTGATTCGGTCAGTGATACAATGGAGAATCTTGATAACCTTGTTTTGAATATGAGCAAGGAATTGAAAGGATTAAAAGATACAATTAAATCATTTAAAGACGTACTTGATAAGTTGGGTTCAACACTTCCTACGTTAAAGCCGTTGCCTACATTAGGCCCTATGATAAGACCGACGGCAACACCAAGCAATGGCGGTAGTGACAGTAGCGGAGGTAACAGCGGTGGAAGCGACAGCAATAATGATACTTCTTCGGAAAGTGTAAAATCTGAGGACGATATTGATCCGGGCTACAACGTAACACCTGACGGTGAGCTTGACAGCAGTTATGACGTTGAACCGTCTGTTGTCGGTATGCTAAAGGATATGTTGTTCACAACGGCTAAAGCGGCGGAAGCAGATGATGAAAAAACTGCAATAAGTGATTTGAAGAGTACGGATATTTCGTTGCCAAGACTTATCGGTGATGAAAATGCCGATACGGCACTTGTGAAATATTGTATAAATAACGGTACCGTAGACGGAACCGAATCGACAGGCGGTGTAGTCGGATGTGTCGGCTTTGAGTCGATAGTTCGTTCCGGCGAAAACTTTACTTTGCCTGACGGCACTAAAGTAAATTCCGATTCTGTTTTGAAAGCTGTAATTGATTCTTGTATAAGTTTCGGTAATGTAACCGCAGAATCGAAATATGCGGGCGGTATTTGCGGTAAGAGTGATATAGGCGATATAAAAAATTCGCTTACAACAGGTGAAATTACTGTAAATGACGGCAGTTACAGCGGTGGTACGGCAGGATATACAAGCGGAAATATAGATAATTGTATTGCGATAAATGATGTTGACGGTAACGACCATATCGGCGGTATTGCCGGCTCGGCTAAAAATATTAATACGTCATATTCGCTTCCGAGATTGGACGGCAAAAAAGATGATGCCGGCGCAATAGTGGGATTTGTTGACGGTGATGTTACGGGCTGTTATTTTATTGATGAGGGACTTTCAGGTATAAGCGGAATGAACCTTGAGGGCAGAGCAGAGGCTGTCAAGCCTGACGATATGACAACGTCTGACGGTAGTTTTCCGAGCCGTATGCCACTTTTGGATAACGGTAATTTCTATATGGCGGACGGAGATAAATTCCTTCCGCAAATAAAGAGTTTGGCTCAAAATGACGCCGAGAGTATAGGTGCGATTTTGCAGTCAAAGTCAACCGAACTTTCAAGATTTCATTTCAATGTTATATTCAAGGATAAAGATAAAGAATTGAAGTCAATGACCGTTGATTACGGTACTGTATTAAATGACAGTGATATACCGAAGCTTACCGCTGACGGCAGCGAAGTGCCGATGTGGGATAAAGATGTGAAAAGTCCTATCATACGTCACACTACATTTTCGGCAGAATACAACAAGGCAACAACGACTATTTCATCAGGCGAAGAGCCACCGTTAATGCTTGCCGAAAGCGTATTTGCTGATAACACAACATTGTCGCTCAAAGAGGAAGATGTTGACCACGTTTTTGACGGATATAAAAACGGTAAGGCGTACTCATTTACACTTAGTAAAGACGCTTACGATGTTATAAAAGTACATATTCGTGATGACAAGAAAAAGGCGGCAAAGATTGCAATGCAGATTGACGGTAAATGGAGTATGGTTGATTGTACGATTGACGGCAGTTATGCGGTTTTTGAAACGGCAAAACCTTGTAAATATGTATTGCTTTATAAGAAAATATCGCCGATTGTACCGATTGCGATTTGTGGGGGAGTGGCTGTTTTGATGATGGCTGCGTTCGTTGTACTTAGGAGGATAAAAAAACATGGAAGAAGTAAAGAAAAAGAAAACGTATAGGAATTTTACACGTTCTGAAAAAGCGATTGTCCATGCGTATGTCGAACTTATGCAAAAGAATAAGAAGATAACCGTTACCGATATTGTCAATACGGCTGATCTTAACAGAAGTACATTTTACGCACATTTCAAAACGGCTGACGATGTTCGCGAAAAAATTCAGACGGACGTTATAAATGAACTGTTCGGTTCGATAAATAAAAACGCAATTAAGAGTGTTCTTGAAGATCCGTATGATATTATGAATCACGTTCGTGAATTTATTGAGGGCGACGAGGAAATGTATAAAATGCTCTTGAATACAGACGGTGCGGATAAGTTCCTTAAAAGACTTCGCGATATAGTTATTGAAAAGTGTATGCGTGACGCGTCCGAAGCTTCGTATATCAGCGATAAAGAATCGTTTGAAATGAATTTGAGATTGTTTATCGGCGGTTATGTTTCAGTTATTGAGGATTGGGCAGCAGGCAGTATTGGTATGTCACTTAAAAAGTGTACCGAAATTATGAGCGAATCAATTAAAATTTGCATTCAAAAATATGTGAAAAGATAGCCACCACTCTGGCACTATGTGCCACCTCTCCTCAAGGTGAGACTTTCGGCTCCCATAGAGGGGAGCTGTTGGCGTAGCCGACTGAGGGGTGGCAAATATGAAAAAGCATAAATCGTCTGTTTGCGTATACAATAAATCCGTAGGGGCGATCATTGGTCGCCCGAGTGAATATAAAATTAAAACCACCACTCCGGCACTATGTGCCACCTCTCCTCAAGGAGAGGCTTTTCGGCTCCCATAGAGGGGAGCTGTCGGCGTAGCCGACTGAGGGGTGGCAAATATAAAACACACGATATAACTTAAAATATCGGTATGGAAAAAATCATACCGATATTTTTTATTTATAATATTAAAATTTTTTGAATTTTTCACCAAAAGGGTATACTAAAAACGATTTTTTTGTTATACTGAATATATAGAAACAAAAAGCGAGGTAAATATGGAGTATAACGAGCAAAAACAGGAACGTGTAATTTTAGCGGGTGTACATCGCAGTATGCGTGACGCACTTTGGGATACAACTGAAGAATCAATACATGAGCTTGGCGAATTGGTGAAAACGGCAGGCGGTATTGTTGTGGGTGAAATGATTCAAAACAAGGCTGATTTGGAAAGTGCAACGTATATGGGCGAGGGCAAACTTGATGAACTCAAAATTGCCATAGAAACGCTTAATGCCGATATGGTTGTGTTTGATGATGAGCTTTCGCCTGTACAAATGAGAAATATAAGTGATTTTCTTGAAATAAAAGTGCTTGATCGTTCTATGCTTATACTTGATATTTTCGCAATGCGTGCCAAAAGCGGCGAGGGTAAACTTCAAGTTGAGCTTGCACAGCTTAAATACCGCTTGCCACGACTTCGTGGTTTCGGTGTGGAAATGAGCCGTACAGGTGCGGGAATAGGTACAAGAGGTCCGGGTGAAACACGTCTTGAAAGTGACAGACGTCATATAAGAAGAAGAATTTCGGCACTTGAAGAAGAAATCAAGGAACTGAAAAAACATCGCGGACTTATTCGTGACAGGCGCAAGAAAGACGGCGTTATAACTGCGGCACTTGTTGGTTACACGAACGCAGGCAAATCAACGCTTTTAAACACGCTTACAGACGCACAGGTGTTTGCGGAAGATAAACTTTTCGCAACGCTTGACCCTACATCAAGAGCGATAACACTTGACGATAACAGAAAAATATTACTTGTCGATACTGTTGGTTTTATAAGAAAACTTCCGCACCATCTTATTGAGGCTTTTAAATCAACACTTGAAGAAGCGGTTGTGGCAGATGTGCTTTTACACGTCATTGACGCATCGGGGGAAGAAATGGACAATCAAATCACAGTCGTGGAACAAGTTTTGTCTGACATCGGTGCGGTCGGTAAGCCGGTTGTGGCGGTATTTAATAAGTGTGACAGACTTGAAGATTATCCGATAACTAATTTAAAGAGTGACAAGTGCGTATATATAAGTGCCAAGCACAGAACCAATATTGATAAATTGATTGAAGCGATAGCCGACACCGCACCTGGTAAAAAGCAGAAAGTTAAGGCTTGCATACCGTACAGTGCAGGCTCGCTTGTGAATGAACTTCATGAAAATCAAAAAGTAATATCAGAAGAATACGGCGAAAACGGCACTGTAATGGAGCTTATGGTAGATGCTAAAATGTATGATAAAATAAGGGAGTATATTTTGTAAAATGTCAAAAAAAGACGTATACAAAACGGTAAAAAAGCAGTCGCAGTCACTGCTTATAGAGAAAAAATCAAAATTTATTGCAAATGTAAAACCTGTTGACAATGAAGATGACGCACTTGCGTTTTTGAATGAAATGCGTTCAAAGTATTCAGATGCAACGCATAATGTTTACGCATATGTGATTGACGAAAATAATATTTTTCGATACAGTGACGACGGCGAACCGTCGGGAACGGCAGGAATGCCCGTTCTTGACGCAATCCGTAAATCCGGGATAGTTGATGTGGTTGTGGTGGTTACGCGTTATTTCGGCGGTACACTTCTTGGAACGGGCGGACTTGTACATACTTACGGAGCATCGGCAAAACAGGGACTGATTGAGTCGGAAATAGTTATAAGAAAGCTTTGCGATATAGTTTCTGTAAAAGTTGATTATTCTCTGCTCGGAAAAATGCAACATGAGATTATGACTAAAGGATATTTGCTTGAGGACACTATTTACGAAGATGAGGTTACTTTTATCATATCGTGTCCGATTGATACGACCGATAAAGTTATTGCGGAAATAATCAATATGACGAATGCAGGAGCGGTTTGTGAAAAGATTGATAAAAATTATGTTGATGTTAAGGAGGAAGAGGGATGAAGAAAGTAATTAAAGCGATATGCTGTATATTGGCTGCCGTTATACTTGTCGGCGGCGGATATGTGGCAGGTCAGAGAGCAAAACAAAGCAGTATCGTATCGGCACTGCCTAAAAATATTCTCGATATGCCGAACGAGAGCAATGAGCCTTCGGAAAGTGCTGAACCTGAGAGTAAGCCGTCGGAAGATGTGCCTGAACCGAAAGAGGATGTAAGAATAATAAATAAATCGAATGAGTCAGCAGTTGATTCAACGTGGAGTACAGTTAAATCATCGAGCAACACAACCGATAACGGTGCACTTACATTATACACTTCCGCACAAAAAGACGGTGATGAATTTATTTGGGACGACAGTCAAAAGTGGGTGCTTGAAGTATCGGACGGTAACGGCGGATATTATACATTGTTTGACCAAAATGTAAGTAACGGAAGTGTTTATTACGATGTTGCCGAAACCGACAACGGTACGAAAAATATAAATGTATATGTTTTCACCGGTGCGGGAACAACAATAAAGCAATATACACACACCGAAACGGGATTTTCCGAAAAGAGCGTGTATGAATCCGGTGCTGTAAACAGAGTGTTTACAACAATCCCGTCATATAAATAACACAGTTCATAGAGGAGGAAATACAAATGGAAATCGAATTGACAAAGGAAAACTATGATGGTGAAGTTATAAAGTCAAATATGCCTGTGCTTGTTGACTTTTGGGCTTCTTGGTGCGGACCTTGCAAAATGGTTGCGCCTATAATCTCACAAATTGCAGAGGAATACAACGGTAAAGTTAAGGTGTGCAAGGTTAATGTTGACGATCAAGGCGAGCTTGCCGCTCAAAATGCTATTGTTTCAATACCGACTGTAATTTTATTTATAGACGGCAAACCTGTTAAGAAGATTGTCGGCGCACATTCTCTTGACGATTACGAGGACGCAATAGATGAATTTATATGATTAAAACTGATTAATTATTCAGTACAGTGCATAAATATTCATACATAATGAATATTTATGCACTGTTTTTATATGATTTAAACTTTTTTGTCAAAAAGACTTGCATTTTTATTCAAAAAGGAGTATAATCATAAACGTATTTGAAATTTTGGAGGGTTAGTAATGCTTGATGAAGTTATACAATTAGATAAAAAATATTATTTGAATACTTTCGGTGACAGACTTCCTGTATGCTTTGAAAAGGGCGAGGGAATGAAACTGTTTGACGATAAGGGTAATACATATTACGATTTTCTCGGCGGAATTGCCGTAAATGCGTTGGGTCACGGACACAAAGATTTTATAAACGCACTTAAAAATCAACTTGATAAAGTAGTGCATACGTCAAGTCTTTATTATATAGAAAATCAAGCAAAGCTTGCACAAAAGCTTGTTGAAAATACTTGTGCGGAAAAAGCGTTTTTCGCAAACAGCGGTGCAGAGGCCAATGAGGGTGCATTCAAACTTGCAAAGATTTATTATTATAAAAAAGGTTTGGATAAGTATGAGATAGTCACGCTTGATAAGTCATTCCACGGCAGAACCCTTGCAACCGTTGCGGCTACAGGCCAGGAAAAATATCAAAAGCCGTACAGACCGTTGACACCGGGTTTCAAGCAGGTTGAGCCTAATAATTTTAAAGCGATTGAAGACGCGGTTACTGATAAAACTGCGGCAATTATGATTGAACTTATTCAAGGTGAAAGCGGAGTTCATCCGATGGATAAGGAATACGTTGAAAAGCTTAGAAAGCTATGCGACGAGAAAGATATTATTCTTATTTTTGACGAAGTACAGACCGGTATGGGCAGAACAGGTTATCTTTTTGCACATCAAATGTACGGCGTTGAACCGGATATTTTCACTTCGGCAAAGGCACTTGGCGGCGGTATTCCGATTGGCGCGGTATGTGCGGGCAAAAAGGTTGCGTCTGCATTTGAACCGGGTGACCACGGAACAACATTCGGCGGTAATCCGTTCGCAACGGCGGCAGGATTGGCTGTGTTTGATATTTTTGAAAAGGAACATCTTGTTGAAAATGCAGGTAAGATGGGTAAGTATTTTAAAGAAAAACTTACAGAACTTCAAAATAAATATTTGGATAAAATTACAGATGTCAGAAATGCAGGTCTTTTGATTGGTATTCAGTTGGAGGACAGCATAGCTAAGACTGTATTTAATAAGTTGTTTGAAAATAAAATGCTTATAAGCCTTTGCGGCGGCAACACAATCAGAATTGCACCGCCGTTAATTATAAAAGAAACAGACATCGACTTGTTTATTAATACATTAAGCAGTATATTGGAGGAATTATAAAATGAAAGATTTAATCAGTTTACACGATTTAACTTCAGAAGAAGTAAAAGGACTTTTGGAGCTTGGTTTAAAATTAAAAAAGGAACAGAAAAGCGGGATTGAACATCATATTTTAAAGGGTAAAACACTTGGTATGATATTCACAAAATCATCAACAAGAACAAGAGTATCATTTGAAGTGGGTATGACTCAACTTGGCGGTTATCCGTTGTTCTTATCGTCAAACGACATTCAGCTTGGACGCGGCGAATCAATTTACGATACTGCAAAGGTTTTGGAAAGAATGCTTGACGGTATTATGATTCGTACTTACGCACATCAAGATGTTTTGGACCTTGCAGAATATGCAAATATTCCTGTAATCAACGCACTTACAGACTTGCTTCACCCATGTCAAGTGCTTGCAGACCTTATGACAACATATGAGCATAAGGGCAAGCTTGAAGGCTTGAAACTTGCATATATCGGTGACGGTAATAATATGGCTCATTCGCTTATGTACGGCTGTGCAAAGGCAGGTATGGACTGTGCAATCGCAACACCTGAAAATTATCAGTGTGACGCGGAAGTGGTTGCAAACGCAAAGGACGACTTCAAGAAGTCTGGAAAAGAATTAATTTTGACAACAGATCCGGTTGAGGCAATCAAAAATGCAGATGTAGTTTATACAGATACATGGGTATCAATGGGACAAGAGGCTGAAAAGGCAGAAAGACAAAAGATATTTATGCCGTATCAAGTAAACGGTGAATTGTTCAAGAATGCCGCAGATGACGCTGTATTTATGCACTGCTTGCCTGCATATCGCGGTTTTGAAGTTACAGAAGAAGTTATAGACGGACCTCAATCTGTTATTTTTGACGAGGCTGAAAACAGACTTCACGCTCAAAAAGCAGTTATGGCAACATTGATGGGATAATCGGAGGTTATAGTAATGGAAAGTGATTATCAGTCATTATTTCAAGTGCGTTTGGCTAATTATGATGATATACCCGCAATTATGAATATCACGCGTGAGGCATTTGTTAAATATCAGCAGATGTCAGGTGTTGAAAAGCTTGCGGCACTTGAAGAATCGTATAATGATGTGAAAAAAGATATAGATACAAAAGTTGTATTGCTTGCATTGTCTGACGGCGAACCTGTCGGCAGTGTGAGAGTAGAGGTATTTCCCGATAAAACCGCATATTTGTCACGTTTTGCGGTAAAGGTTACAAGTCAAAATAACGGTATCGGTAAATCAATAATGAATCTTGTTGATAAAATTATGGTTAAAAAGGGTGTAACTCAAATTCAGTTGCATACAGGCTCAAAGATTACATCGCTTATTCGTTTTTATTACGGCAGAGGTTTTTATATTGATTCGACAGATAAGTCGCGAGGTTATGTTCGTGCATTGTTGATTAAGGAATATCAAAAGAAAGATTGTTAAGTAAAAGGGACACTAAAATTTAGTGTCCCTTTTGATGTGCGGTAAATATGAATAAACCTTGTGAGCGGCCGATGACCGCCCCTACAAATAGTTAGTCGATAATTATTGAAATTCGTAGGGGCGACCATTGGTCGCCCGATTAGTATGGGATGGCGCACACGACCTCCGGTAAAAGCCCCCCTCAGTCAACTGTGTTGACAGCTCCCCCTCGATGGGAGCCAAAGAGCCTCTCCTTGAGGAGAGGTGTCACGAAGTGACGGAGTGGTGGCAGATAAAAAATAAATTCGTAGAGGCGACCATTGGTCGCCTTGATTTTATGGGGACACTAAACATTCTCTTGACAAAATCACTTATAAAATGTATACTAAACAAAAACACTTATGGAGATATTATATGAAATTATTGGCGGACTTAATATTAAACGGTGCAGAAACGATGAAAATGTCGGAGAACATAAAAAAGAATTTCGACAATCCCGAAAGAAACAACGGTGAATTGAGGGCAGATAAATTTAAAGGGTTTATAACAGATGAATGGAATGTGGACGGCTTTAATGTTATAACAGTAAGCGGCAAAAAAACAAACGGGGGACACGTTATATTTTTGCATGGCGGCGGATATGTCGCAGAGGCGACAGCATCTCACAGAAGAATTATTGAAGAACTTGTGAAGATGTACGGATTGAAAGTGACTTTTATAGACTATCCGCTTGCACCCGAGCATACATATGAAAAAACACACGAAATCGTAATGAAAGCATACAAAGAGATTACAATTAAAAATTACGGTGATGAATTTTATTTGTTCGGTGACAGTGCAGGCGGTGGATTGGCATTGGCAGTTTTGCAGATATTGCGTGATGAAAAAATAATACCGTTTCCGAAAAAGACCGTTTTAATGTCACCATGGGTTGACTTGACTATGAGCAATCCGAAAATAGGGGAGGCGGCGGAACGCGATCCGCTTTTGACGATGGATTGCCTGTACCATGCAGCGGAGCGATATATTGGAAACGGTGACGTTAAAAATCCTGTGCTTTCACCTATATTCGGAAGAATGGATAATCTCGGTAAAATATTTCTTTTGACAGGAACGCATGAAATTTTAAATCCGGATTGCAGAAAGTTAAAAACAAAGTTGATGACGGCATACGGCACGGAGTTGGAATTTTATGAGGGTGAAAAAATGGTACACGACTGGATTTTGGCAACACCGTTTTATCTTGAGGCGTTCAAGGCGATTGAAATGGTCGGAGAATTTTATGTGAACGGCTAATAAAAAAGCAAGCTGAAATCAGCTTGCTTTTTTGATATTATTCTGTAATATAAATTCTTGTATAGAACGGAATTGTATTTGCAATCCAATTAATATCACTCGGATGAAGACGTACACAACCGTGAGAAATATTTACGCCGACACGTCCGTCATATTCTGTACCGTTATAGTAAAGCAATGTTGAGTGAAGTGCATAACCGTTATAGAAACGAAGTACAGGACCTACATAGTAGCTTGGATAATCCCATTCTGTACGTTCGATATATTCAAATTGACCTGTGATGGTAGGCGTATTCCATGCACCTAATGCGCAAGGAAATTCTTTTTGAAGTTCCCAATTATATTGTGAGCCTTGATATACTCTTACCTTATATTCGTGCTTTGAAACCCATACAAGATAATTTGTACGGCTTGTAATACCGTTCTTGTTTACAGGTGTTCTGTTGCGATATTCTTTAACCATAGGAGATTCACCAATGATAATATCAAGGTGGTCGTCGAAATCAAGAACATCAAGACTTGAATTAAACGATTCGGCAAGCGTTCTTACAGGAACAAATAGAGAACCCTCGATATAAACCGTTGCGTGAGGTGCGTATGTATCGTTTCCGAAAATCGTTGTATATGCACTGTTTGCGTTAAAAATAACTTGGTCTGAACCGACGCTGCAAACTACGCTGTCATATTTAGGGTCGTATGTAACCTTTAATCCCATTGCCTCACCGATTGCGCGAACAGGCATCATTGCGACACCGTCAACTATTCTTGCACGCGGTGAAACGTCTTGAAGAAAGTTACCGCTTACATACATACAAAGTTCTTTATCGTAATTCGGATTACCGTTCATTGCACAACCGTTATTTTGTACATATTCGCCGTTTTCGTTCAAATATCCGTATGTCTGAACTTCAAGAATGCCGTCAGGCTCAATCTTTTTATCGTAATATTTCAATGAACGAAGTCCCGAAACGAGCTTTACCTTGAATTTTTCGCCCATACGATATTGCGGAACGTTGAATATAAGATTTAGCGAAGAAGTATCCTGAGATACGTTTTCGGTAATTGAACCGAGTAATTCATCGGAACTGCTGTAAAGTTCGACAGTTACGTCGTTAGGTATTATGTACTTATGCGATGTGATGTCAATATTAAGAACAAATTGTGTTGATAATTCGTTCACCGGTATTGTCGGCGTTGAAGTCGGCTTAACTGTCGGCTCTGCGGTCGGTGTTGCTGTTTCTGTCGGCTCAAATGTTGTTTCCGGTGAAACGGTAGGTTCTTCTGTTACTTGCGGTGTTTCTGTAGGTGCAGGTGACGCTGTTTCGGCGAATGCACCTATTCCGCTCAAAACGATTGATACGGCAAGAAACATTCCTAAAAATTTTTTCATATTTATCTCCCCTTAAACTATTATAAAATAATCATATCACACCGAATTATCAAAGTCAATAAACAATAAAAGCTAAACATAAATTCGGATTAATCACTAAAAAAACACATCAAATTTTAACTAAAATGATGTGCTTTTTTTACTTGACTTATTTTTCACGAATAAAAATTCTTTCAATGTCCGTACACAAACCGCTTTGTTCGTCAATGTCAAAAATACAACCGCAAAATTGTCCTTTTCCGTTCGCAATTTCAAACTTTTGAGGCATACCTGTAATAAATTTTTTTATTATTGCATTATTCTCTCTGCCGAGTATCGATATTTGAGGACCTGTCATTCCGAGGTCGGTTATATTTCCTGTACCTTTCGGAAGAATGACTTCATCGGCTGTTTGAACGTGTGTGTGCGTTCCGAATACGGCTGAAACTTTGCCGTCAAGGAAATATGCCATAGCAAGTTTTTCGCTTGTTGCCTCTGCATGAAAATCTACTATTATAATATTGGTTGATTTCTTTAATTTTGCAACCTCGCGTTCGGCAGCGTCGAAAGGGGAGTCGGCGGGATCAAGATACGTTCTGCCGATAAGATTTACAACTCCGACTTTAACACCGTTTTTTGCGGTAAAAACGATACTTCCCTCACCCGGACACTTTTTATTGTAATTCGCCGGACGGATTACGTTTCCCTCGTTGCGCATAATATCAACAACTTCTTTTGCGTCCCAAGTGTGATTACCCATAGTGATAACGTCAATTCCTGCACGAATAAGCTCGTCATATGCGTTGCGGGCAAGACCTCTGCCGTGGGTGGCATTTTCACCGTTTGCGATAACTAAGTCAATATCTTTCTGATATTTCATATCGTCAACATATTTAAAGAGCATATCGCGTCCTATACGGCTGACAATATCTCCGATACATAGAATTTTCATAATAAAATCCATAGCCTTTCTGCCCGCAGATTTATTTATAACACTGTCTTATCGTGGGCGGACAGGACGTGTAAAACTGTATAATATATCTAAAATTAAAATAAATTTTCGTTCAAAATAAATAAAAAAAGGAGTATTACAGAACGGGTAGAAGCTAAACATAAACGGCTTATACAGTGCCTTTATCGCAAAGTATCAAAGTCATAAATATTTACGCTCTGTAATAACCCCAAATTTTTCAAAGTAATGCAAGCTTATTTAGCGTAATCAACCGCTCTTGTTTCACGAATCATACTAACTTTAATCTGACCCGGATATTCAAGCTCGCTTTCAATACGTTTAACAATTTCTTTTGCTACAAGAATCATACCTTCGTCGTTGACCTTTTCAGGTTTGACCATAATTCTGATTTCACGACCGGCTTGAATAGCAAATGACTTTTCAACGCTGTCGAAACTGTTTGCAATTTCTTCAAGGTTTTGTAAACGCTTGATGTAGGTTTCAAGATTTTCACGTCTTGCTCCCGGACGTGCTGCGGATATTGCATCGGCTGCCTGTACTAAAGAGGCAACGATTGTCTGCGCCTCGACATCACCATGGTGAGCCATAATAGCGTGTACAACATCCTTGTTTTCACGATACTTCTTTGCAATATCTGCGCCGATAGTAACGTGAGAGCCTTCGACTTCATGGTCAACTGCTTTACCGATGTCGTGAAGTAAACCTGCACGTTTTGCAAGTGCGACATCGACGCCCAGTTCACCTGCCATAACGCCCGCAAGATGCGAAACCTCAATGCTATGCTTTAGGACGTTCTGACCGTAACTTGTTCTGAATTTAAGTTTACCAAGCAATTTGATAAGTTCAGGGTGAAGACCGTGTACACCTGTTTCAAATGTAGCACTTTCGCCCTCTTGCTTGATGATTGATTCAACCTCTTTACGAGATTTTTCAACTGTTTCCTCAATGCGTGCCGGATGAATACGTCCGTCCACGATAAGCTTCTCAAGTGCAAGACGTGCAACTTCACGTCTGATAGGATCGAAACTTGAAACAATAACTGCCTCAGGAGTATCGTCGATGATTAAATCAACGCCTGTAAGAGTTTCAATGGTTCTGATGTTTCGTCCTTCACGACCGATTATACGGCCTTTCATTTCATCACTTGGAAGATTAACAACAGAAACGGTGGTTTCGGCAACGTGATCGGCGGCAACTTTTTGAATAGCCAAAGAAACTATGTTCTTTGCTTTCTTTTCCGCGTTCTCCTTTGCCTCTTGCTCAATTTCTTTAACCATCATGGCTGCCTCATGCTTTGTTTGATTTTCAACATCTTTTAGTAAGATAGTCTTAGCCTCTTCGGCGGTAAGACCTGAAATCTTTTCAATAAGAGCCATTTGTTGTTCTTTGATTTCTGCTATTTCTTTTTCTTTAGATTCAAGTGACTTTAGTTTTTGACTTAAAGTCTGTTCTTTTTTCTCTAAATTATCTGTTTTCTTGTCTAAGTTTTCTTCTTTTTGGTTAATTCTGCGTTCCTGACGATTAAGTTCATTTCTGCGTTCCTTAACCTCTGCGTCAAAGTCTGCGCGAAGTTTTTGATTTTCTTCTTTAGCCTCAAGCAACAGTTCACGCTTTTTGGCGTCGGCAGCCTTTTCGGCATCCTTTACAATAGACTTGGCTTTTTCTTCGGCACTGCCGAATTCGGCCTCAGCAATTTTCTTTCTGTGTGCAACGCCTAAGTTGAAACCAACAATGACGCCTATAACACATAATACGATTGCAACGATTATCATTACAATTAATAATACTGTATTAATCAGTAACACCCCCATAAAAAGTTTACCAACGCTTAATAATGGGGGACTTCTTAAAATGACTGCGTCCTATACAACTGAATACTTCATAAACCTCTATGAAACAGATGCAGGTAAAGTACCATAGTGATTTGTAATCATACAAGAGCAGTCTACCTTAAGACGGCTCCATTTTAAGTATTGGGATTACATATAAAAGTATAGTATACAGAAAAATTTTATTTTTAAAGAATATTAAGCAATTATATTTTATACTATTTTATGCATTCTGTCAAGGTGTATTATTAATATGAAAGTATTTTTTTCTGTAAAATAAGACTGGAATTTGCGTAAAAACGTCGTAAACGTAAATTTTATGTAAAATAGCACAAAAAAATTTAAAAAAATTATTCACTTATGGTCTTTACTAACAAAAATAAGTGTGATATAATAGTTACAACAAGATAAATCAGTAAGGAAATATGTATATTTTAATTTACTGAAAAGGGAGGGAAATATATGACAGAAGAAAAGACCTGGGCGAATATAAGTCGTTTTCAAACGTACTTATTTAATTCCGGTGACAATTTTAAGTCATATGAAATGCTTGGATCACATAAAGTCAAAATAGACGGCGTTGACGGTTGGAGATTTGCTGTTTGGGCACCTAAAGCCGTAAGTGTTAGAGTTGTGGGCGATTTCAACGATTGGAACGGCTATGACAAAATGCTTGAAAGAATAGAAACAAGCGGAGTTTGGTATGGCTTTTTTACAGATATAGAAGAAGGAATGCTGTATAAGTATGCCATTGAGGCTGAGGACGGAGAAACTTACTACAAAGCTGATCCGTATGCTGTAAAGAGTGAACTGAGACCGGGTACTGCGTCCGTAACAAAGGATATTTCAAATAATTACAAATGGGGCGACAAGGCTTGGATAAGTGCGCGCGGTAAAAACAGTACTTTGACGGAGCCTATGAATATATACGAAATTCACATCGGCTCATGGAAAATACACGATGACGGAAGTTTTTATACGTATCGTGAACTGGCGGACGAGCTTGTTCCTTATGTTAAGAAGATGGGTTACACGCATATAGAGCTTATGCCTATCACCGAATATCCGTTCGACGGCTCCTGGGGGTATCAGGTAACGGGATTTTTCTCAGCTACGACAAGATACGGCGAAAGTGAAGATTTAAAATATCTTATAGATAAGTGTCACAAAAATCATATCGGAATTATAATGGACTGGGTACCTGCTCATTTTCCGCGTGATGCACACGGACTGAGAATGTTTGACGGAACTCCTGTTTATGAATATGCCGATCCGCGATTGGGTGAGCATAAGGATTGGGGAACAATGGTTTTTGACTATTCAAAGAGCGAAGTTATTTCATTCCTTATTTCATCAGCGTATTTTTGGGCAGAACAGTATCACATTGACGGAATAAGAGTTGATGCGGTATCTTCAATGCTTTACCGTGATTATTCGAGAAATGACGGCGAGTGGGTTCCGAACGAATACGGCGGAAACGGTAATCTTGAGGCAGTTGATTTTCTTAAAAAGCTTAACAAGATTATGGGGACGGAATTCCCTAACTTTATGATGGTTGCGGAAGAATCTACGGCTTGGCCGCTTGTAACCGCACCACCTGAAAATGACGGACTTGGTTTTAATTACAAGTGGAATATGGGCTGGATGAACGATACACTTCGTTATATGGGTATGGATCCGTATTTTCGTAAGGACAATCACAGTTTGCTTACATTTATGATGATGTATGCTTATTCTGAAAATTATATTTTGCCTTTGTCACATGATGAAGTGGTACACGGCAAGGGTTCTATGCTTAACAAGATGTTCGGTGAGTATGACGAAAAATTTGCGGCATACAGAACATTACTCGGCTATTATATGACAATGCCGGGAAAGAAAATGTTGTTTATGGGCGGTGAATTCGGTCAAATGCTTGAGTGGCGTTATGACGACCAACTTGAATGGAACGTACTTGAAATAGATAAGCATAAGAGATTGCATCAGTATGTAAAAGACCTTAACCATTTCTATATGGAAAACAAGGCTTTATGGGAACTTGATACAAGTTGGGACGGCTTCAGATGGGTTAATGAGGCTGACAGTGAAAACAGTGTTCTTTCCTATATAAGACGCGGCAGACACGCGGCTGATAATGTTGTTGTGGTTGCAAACTTCACACCTGTCGAAAGACCGATATATAAAATCGGTGTTCCGCTTGCGGGCGAATATGAAGTAGTATTCCATTCGAGTGCTGTCAAGTACGGCGGAAACAAACGTATTACAAAGAAAGTATACAAGACAAAGAATATGCAGTTCTCAGATATGATGTACACTATTGAAGTTGCTATCGACGGCAATTCGGTTATGTTCCTAAAGAAAAAGCCGGCGGACAAAGCTGCGGCAAGCAAAAAGAAAACGACTGCATCAAAAACTGCTAAAAAAACAACAGACAAAACCGAAAGTGCAACGGCTAAAAAAGCGGCAGTTAAGAAAACAACCGCGACAAAGACCGCTGCGAAAAAAACATCAACAAGGACAAATAAATCGGCTAAATAGTCGGTTTTAATAAAAATCTAATCAGAAAAATTATAGGGAGATGATTTTATGGTATCAAAGGATTGCGTTGCAATGATACTTGCAGGCGGTCAAGGCTCAAGACTTGGTGCGTTGACAAAAAATGTTGCTAAGCCGGCAGTGCCTTTCGGCGGAAAGTACAGAATCATAGATTTTCCGCTTTCAAATTGTGTACATTCAGGAATTAATACGGTAGGTGTTCTTACACAGTACCAACCGTTGGAACTAAATAGATATATCGGTAACGGAAACCCTTGGGATTTGGACAGAAGTCATGGCGGTGTTTATGTACTTCCTCCATACCAAAGTGCAAAAGCGGGTGAATGGTATAAAGGTACGGCAAATGCCATTTATCAAAACTTAAGTTTTCTTGAAAGCTTTAAACCTGAAAACGTTCTTATACTTTCAGGCGACCATATCTATAAAATGCACTATGGCGAAATGCTGAAGGCACACAAGGAATCGGGTGCGGCTGTAACTATTGCCGTAATGCCTGTACCTTGGGAGGAGGCAAGCAGATTCGGTATAATGAACGTTGACGAAGAGGGTACTATCACAGACTTTGAAGAAAAACCGGCAGAGCCTAAGAGTAATCTTGCGTCAATGGGTATTTACATATTTACATATGAAGTGCTTAAAAAGTATTTGGAGGCTGACGAACGTGACCCAAGTTCTGCAAATGACTTTGGTAAGAATATAATTCCTACAATGCTTGAAAACGGCGAAAAGATGGTATCATTCAGATTTGAGGGCTATTGGAAAGATGTCGGCACAATTCATAGCTTGTGGGAGGCGAATATGGATCTTGTTGACCAACCACCTAAGTTTGATCTAAACGATAGAAGTTGGAGTATCTATTCAAGAAATATGGCACTTGCTCCTCATTATGTTGGACAAAATGCTAAGATAACAAATTCAACCGTAACAGAGGGCTGCTTTATTGACGGCGAAATAAAACATTCGGTTATTTTCGGCGGCGTTGAACTCGGAGAAGGCAGTGTTGTCAGTGATTCGGTAATTATGCCGGGTGCGAAAATCGGAAAGAATGTTGTAATTGAAAAAGCTGTTATAGGTGCAGACGCAGTTATAGGTGACGGTGCGAAAGTCGGAGTTAATTCTTCGGACGATAACAAATACGCATCAAAATTGTGTACCAATGATCTTGTTCTTATCGAAAGCGGTGCCGAAGTCGGCGTTGAAGAAGATATTTGCAAGGGCAGTATGGTAGAAGCATAGGAAAGGGGACAGAGCCAATGAGAAGAGATACTATGGGTATTATTCTGACAAGTAATGACAGAATACCTCCGATTACAGATATAAGAGCAAATTCAGCACTTCCTATCGCAGGAAGATACAGAATAATAGATTTCGTACTTTCGTGTATGGCAAACTCGGGTATAACAAATATCGGTGTTGCAACAGAGGCAAATTACTCATCTTTGATGGACCACATTAAATCGGGTAAGCCTTGGGACCTTGACAGAAAGAATTGGGGACTTAATATACTTCCTCCAAATCTGGAAAAGGTATCATACGGTTCAATAAAGGGTAATATAGATATACTTGCAGGTATAAGCGATTTTATTCACAGAAGTCAGCAGACATATGTAATATTGTCGTTAGGTAACAGCATCTACAATATTGATTTTGAAGAAGTTGTAAAAAATCATATCGAAAGTCAGGCAGACGTTACAATTCTTTATAAAGATATGAAAGGTATGCCTGAAAGAGAAATTTCAAGATTTACAACGCTTGAGCTTGACGATGAAAATCGTATTACGGATATTGAAGTTCAGCCGTATTATCCAAAGTCGAGTATGGCAAGTATGGACGTTTACGTTATGGAAAAGGCTTTGCTTGAAAGTATCGTTGACGAATGCAGTGCAAGGGGCGACAGAGATTTCGTAAAGGATGCACTTGTTAAGAAAATGACAGGCCTTAGAATTTACGGATATGAGTATACAGGTTATACTGATAAGATTGATTCACTTAAAGCATATTACAGAAATAATATGAATTTCTTAAATTCGGATATAAGACGTGAATTGTTTAATCCTAAAAATCCTATCTACACAAAGACAAAAGACCAGTCACCGACTAAATACGGAAGTGACGCGTCTGTACAGAACAGCTTTATTTCAGACGGTTGTGTAATTGAGGGTACTGTAATTAACAGTGTACTTTCAAGAGGTGTAAAAGTCGCAAAGGGTGCGGTCATTAAAAATTCAATCATCATGCAGGATTCTGTGATTGAAGAGGACGTTGAACTTAGTCATGTTGTATTTGATAAGGAAGTTGATATAACAAAAGGAAGAAAACTTATAGGACAAGAGAGCTATCCTCTTGCAATATCAAAAGGAACGAAGATTTAATAATAAAGATTTTAATGACAAATATATAATAGAACTGTTCAAAATTTGAGCAGTTCTGTTGAAGTTTTACGGAATTTAAGAATATTTATTGACAAATAATTCTTATAGAGATAAGATTTAAGCATATAGAAAGGAATAATTTGTTATGAAAGTTTTATTTGCTACTTCGGAGGCGGCACCTTTTGTTAAAACAGGAGGTCTTGGTGATGTAGCGGGTTCTTTGCCTGCAGCGCTTAACGAAAAAGGCGTTGACGCAAGAGTGATTTTACCGCTGTACAACTGTATACCGCAAGAATATAAGGACAAGATGAAATATATTGACCATATCTATATCGATATGGCTTGGAGAAAACAGTATGTCGGTGTTTTCGAGTTGGAGTATAACGGCTGTAAGTTCTATTTTATAGACAACGAGTTTTACTTTAACGGCGATAAGCCTTATGACTTTATACACCTTGATTGTGAAAAGTTTATATTCTTTTCAAAGGCTGTATTGTCAATTTTGCCGACAATAGATTTCAGACCGGACGTTATTAACTGTAACGACTGGCAGACAGGACCGATACCTGTATTCCTTGATACGTTCCAGGATAATCCGTTCTATCAGGGTATCAAGACTGTTATGACAATTCATAACTTGAAGTTCCAGGGAAGATGGGATTTCAACAAGATTAAGGACGCAATGGGTATAAGCGACTATTACTTTACTTCCGACAAGCTTGAATTCTACAAGGATGCAAACTTGTTAAAGGGCGGTATGGTTTATGCAAACAAGGTTTCTACGGTAAGCTCAACTTACGCAAACGAAATCACAACAGAAGAATACGGAGAGGGACTTCACAATCTTCTTCGTGCAAGACAGAACGACCTTTTGGGTATAGTAAACGGTATTTCTTATATTGACTGGGATCCGAATACAGATCAGTCTATTTATCAAAACTATACAGCAAAAACAGTTCACAAGAAAAAGGCTGAGAACAAGAAAAAGTTGCAGGAAGAATTAGGTCTTGAAGTGAATGCCGATAAGATGATGATTGGTATTGTATCACGTCTTACAGACCAAAAAGGTTTCGACCTTGTAGCTTACAAGATTGAGGAACTTTGCAACGGCGGCTGTCAAGTAGTTGTACTTGGTACAGGTGACGAAAAGTATGAAAATCTTTTCAGACATTATGCTTGGAAGTATCCTGACAGATTCTCGGCACAAATTTATTTTTCAAATGATATGGCACGTAAAATTTATGCGGCAAGTGACGCATTTTTAATGCCGTCAAGATTTGAGCCTTGCGGTTTGTCACAACTTATCAGTATGAGATACGGTACTGTTCCGATTGTTCGTGAAACAGGCGGACTTAAAGACACTGTTATTCCATATAATGAATATACAGGCGAGGGAACCGGTTTCTCATTCGCAAACTACAATGCAGACGAAATGATAAATATTATTTGGTATGCAATGCAGATTTACTATGACAGAAAAGACGAGTGGAAGAAAATCGTTGATAACGGTATGGCAGTAGATTACTCATGGAATGTATCGGCTGATAAATATATTCACTTGTATCAAGAACTTACAGGTATATATGATTTACCTGAAAAGAAAAAGCCTGCCAGAAAGACAGCCGCAAAAACTACAAAGAAACAAGAAAAAAAGGAAACTTTTGAGGACAGTATAAAGGCAGATGCCGAGGCGGCTGCAAAGGCTGCGGCAGACGGTGCAAAAGAGCCTGAAATAGTTGAAGTTAAAAATCCTTTTGAGGAGGAAAAAGCCCCTGCGGCAAAAAAGACAACAACGAAGAAAACAACAACAAGAAAAACAGCGGCTAAGAAAACTACAACTAAAAAAGCAACGGCTAAGTCAACAGCAAAGAAAGCGGTAAAAGAAGAACCTGCAAAGGCTGAACCTGTAAAAGCTGAAAAGGCAGAGCCTGCAAAGACGGCAAAAACAGAAAAAACAGAGCCTGCAAAACCTGTAAAAGCCGAAACAACTAAAGCAGAGACTAAAAAGGCTGAATCGGCTAAGTCGACGGCAAAGACAACGACTAAAGCCGAAACGGTTAAGGAAGGTGCAAAAGCGAAGACAACGGCATCAAAGAAAACGACACAAAAGAAGACTGTAAAATAAACCGATGATAAGAAATCTTCGCAAGAAATAAGAAGAATTTTAAAGGGGTGTAAAATAAATATGGCACAAGCTAAAAGTATGGCACAAAATAAAAATACAAAAACAACAGCAACAGCAACAAAAAAATTGACAGCGTCTGAAGAAGTATTGAAGAAGGAAATTGTAGGTAAGGTAAACAGACATTTCGGTAAAGTTATGGAGGATGCAACTCCTCATATGGTTTATACTGCATGCGCACTTACTGTTCGTGACAGAATTATGGAAAAGTGGGCCGTATCTCATCAGACTGTAAAGAAGATGGGTGCAAAAAAACTTTATTATTTATCATTTGAGTTCCTTATGGGCAGACTTCTTTGCACAAACATTTTAAACCTTATGCAGACTGAAGAATATCAGCACGTTTTAAATGATTTGGGTTACTCACTTCCTGAAATTGCCGAACTTGAAAATGACGCAGGTCTTGGTAACGGCGGTTTGGGACGTCTTGCAGCTTGCTTTATCGACTCACTTACAACATTGGATTTGCCTGCATATGGTTGTACAATCCGTTATGAATACGGCTTATTCAGACAAAAGATTGTTGATGGTTATCAGACAGAACTTCCTGATTCGTGGCTTGATAACGGTAATGCGTGGGAAATCGCAAGACCTGAAGAAACTGTTGAAGTTAAATTTGGCGGTGAAGTTTATACTGATTGGGTAGACGGTAAATTTACTTGCCGTTACAACAACTCACATACAATTTTGGCTATGCCTTATGATGTACCTCTTTGCGGTTATGATTCAAAAATTGTAAATAAATTAAGATTGTGGAGTTCAAAATCTCCTGACCATATGAATATGCAGGAATTTAACAGCGGTAACTATGTTCGTGCCGTTGAAGAAAAGGAACTTGCAGAAGTTATTTCAAAGGTACTTTATCCGGAAGATAATCATACAGAGGGTAAGGAACTTAGATTAAAGCAACAATATTTCCTTGTTTCTGCAACATTGCAGTGGATTTTGAAAGAATTTGAAAACAGAAACGGTCAAGATTGGTCAAAATTGCCTGATAAGGTTGTTATTCATATCAATGATACACACCCTACAATGGCTATTCCTGAAATGATGCGTTTGTTGATGGACGAAAAAGGTCTTGGTTGGGATGAGGCATGGGACATCGTAACTCATGTATTCGCATACACAAACCATACAGTAATGAGCGAGGCTCTTGAAAAGTGGCCGCTTGATATGTTCAGAAAGATTCTTCCGCGTGTATATATGATCGTTGAAGAAATGAACAGACGTCTTATGATCAGACTTAACGAAGTTTATCCTAACGATTCGGCTAAGCATAAGTATATGGCAATTATTTCTGATAATCAGATATTTATGGCTAATATGTGTCTTGCAAGCTGTTTCGCAGTAAACGGTGTTTCAAAGTTGCATACAGATATTCTAAAGCAGGATATTTTTGCTGATTACTATAATATGAATAACGACCACTTCTATGCAATCACAAACGGTATTACATTCAGAAGATGGATTGCTAACTGTAACCCGGAACTTACTGAGCTTATTTCTTCAAAGATAGGTAAGAATTGGATCAAGGACGCTTCAGAACTTTCAAAGCTAAAGAAATATGCTAAAGACCCTGCATTCAAGAAGCAATTTGCTGAAATTAAGCGTAATAACAAGGTTAGACTTGCACAATATATTAAGGAACACAACGATATAGTTGTAAATCCTGATTCTATCTTTGACGTACAGTGTAAGAGATTGCACGAATATAAGCGTCAGATGATGAACGTACTTCATATTCTTGCAGAATACAACAGAATTATTGAAGATAACGTATATGCTGAAAATTACTATCCAAAGACATATATATTCGGTGCAAAGGCTGCTCCGGGTTATAAAAGAGCAAAGCTTATTATCAAGCTTATTAACTCAGTCGGAGATATGATTAACAACGATCCGAGAGTTAAGGATAAGATTAAAGTTGTATTCCTTGAAAATTACAGCGTATCAATCGCTGAAAAACTTATCATTGCGGCTGATATTTCAGAACAAATTTCAACAGCTGGTAAGGAAGCTTCGGGTACAGGTAACATGAAGTTTATGCTTAACGGTGCGCTTACAATCGGTACACTTGACGGTGCAAACGTTGAAATGCTTGAACAGGTCGGTGAAGACAATATATATATCTTCGGTCTAAAGGCTGACGAAGTTGCCGCAAGAGTTAAGTATGCGGGAACTGATGAAGTTAAGAATATCTACTCATCAAACGCAAGCCTAAGACACGCACTTGAACAGCTTGTTGACGGTTCAATCGTTCCGGGCAGCAACCAAATGTTCAGAGATTTGTATCAAACATTGTTGTTCGGTGACTACGGATTCCCTGACACATATATGGTAATCAGAGATTTTGAAGAATATATGAAGACTCAAGAAAAGATGTCTGCTGATTATCAAGACAGAGATAAGTGGATTGAAAAGGCAATCTTGAATACTGCAAGTGCAGGATTCTTCTCAAGTGACAGAACTATTGAAGATTACAATAAGAACATTTGGCACTTGACACCAATTAAATAATAAAAATAAAGAAGTGACTTAGGTCACTTCTTTTACGATAAAGGGGTAAATATGGATATAGAGCATAATTCCAGAGAAAAATTTTATAGATTTCCTTTCGGAGCGGTGACTTGCGGCGGTGAAGTCAGATTGCGTTTGGCTGTATCGGGCGCAGGTATTCCGTCGGCGGTTCGTCTTGTCTATATGGAGGATGGCAAGGGCGAAGTCAGAAAGGATATGCCGTATATTTTTGATGTCGGTGACCACTGCATATATTCGGTAAACGTAAAAATGCCTGAAAAAGCAGGACTTGTTTGGTATTATTTTGAACTTGAAACCGAAAGAGGTATGGTTTATTACGGCAACAATTCAAAACAACTCGGCGGAATTGGTGAAATGTGTTTTAATTCACCGAGTAATTCGTATCAGATAACTGTTTATAACGAAGATTACAAAACTCCGGATTGGTTTAAAACTGGTATTGCGTATCAAATTTTTGTAGACAGATTTTGCAACGGCAACGAAAACGGAGAATTTTTAGGAAATCGTACAGATATAATAAAGCGTAATTGGGGCGAACAACCGTTTTATAAAGCCGAACAATTCGGCGGTGAGTATAAAGCAAATGACTTTTTCGGCGGTAATTTGAAAGGTGTAATTAAAAAATTGCCGTATTTAAAAGATTTGGGAATATCGGTAATTTACTTAAATCCGATATTCAAAGCATACTCAAACCATAAATATGATACGGGCGATTATGAAACAATCGATCCGATGTTTGGTGATGAGGAAACATTTAAAGAGCTTTGTTCAAAAGCAAAAGAAATGGGAATACGCATAATTCTTGACGGTGTATTTAACCATACGGGAAGTAACAGCCGTTATTTTAATAAATACGGCGAATACGACAGCATTGGCGCTTATCAGTCGAAGAAATCACCGTATTACACTTGGTTTAGATTTATGGATTGGCCTGATGTGTATGAATCATGGTGGGGAATGACGACACTTCCGCAGATTGAAGAACACAGTGAAGAATGTCGTAAGTATTTGCTTTCGGACAAAGAGGCAATCGTTAAAAGATGGATAAAGAACGGTGCGTCCGGTTGGCGACTTGATGTTGTCGATGAATTACCGGGATTTTTCGTTAAAGAACTTAGAGAAAACGTAAAGAAAGCCGATAAAGATGCAGTTATTATAGGTGAAGTTTGGGAAGACGCGTCAAATAAGTCCGCTTACGGTGAAAGACGTGAATATTTCTTGGGTAAGGAGCTTGACTCCGTTATGAATTACCCAATGCGCAGAGCGTTGATTGACGCGGTAAGCGGAAGAATTGACGTTGAAGAATTTGACGCACGTCTTATGAGCATTAAAGAAAATTACCCTGCACCTGCTTATTATTCGCTTTTGAATATAATAACAAGTCACGATGTCGAAAGAATAATGACCCGTATGGGTGATGCACCGTCAAGACACGAAATATCAAAAGATTTTCAGGCAAACTTTAAACTTGACGGATATGCACTTGAACTTGCCAAGGAAAAAGCAACTTTAGTAGTCGGACTGCAGATGATGCTTCCGGGTGTGCCTTGTATATATTACGGTGACGAAATCGGTATGCAGGGATATGGCGATCCGTTCTGCCGTCAGACATATCCATGGGATAATGTTGACGAAGTTGATAAGGACGGAAGAATCAGAAAACGCTATAAGAATATGATTAAATTGAGAAACAGTTCGAAGGCATTCTCAATCGGCGATTTTGAATGTGTTCATAAAGTAGGACACGTGTACGGTTTTGTACGTTGTTATCATGATGAAAAATATCTTATTGTTGCCAATCTGGGTACTAGAGAAGAAAGAGCACGTGTAGATGTTGCGAGATACGGTATGAGAAAACTAAAATGTCAAACGAGTGACGATAACAGCTTGCTTGAATCGTCTGACGGTATTCATTTTATTGATATGCCGAGATTATGGATAAAGGTTTACAAGGTGGAAAAATAATGCAAGGTAAATTTTCGGATTATTTGCTTGTTTCGGATATGGATGCAACGTTGCTTAATGACGATCACACCATATCCGAAGAAAACAGACAAGCGATAGATTATTTCATAAAAAACGGCGGACGGTTTACTGTCGCAACGGGAAGAATGGTCGAAGCAGTTCGTGCATATATGCCGAATTTGCACATAAATGCACCGGCGGTATTGCATAACGGTGCGAAGATATATGACTATGAAAAAGATTGTGCAGTATTTGAACGATTTATTGAGGAAAACAGAAAACAGGCAATAAAGCGTGTATATGATGATTTTCCGCAAATAGGTTTGGAAGTGTACAGTGATGAAATTGTGTACGTTTACAGAGAATGTGAGGAAACAAAGCGATTTTTGACACGTAGCTATGATGTTATTTATAGTTTGCCCGATGAAATTTGGCAAAAACCCTGGATAAAGGTGCTTTTGATTGGTGAAAGAGAATTGCTTGACAAGTACGAGCCGATATACAGAACCGAATATGATAACGGCTATGCGGTCAGAAGCGGTGACAAGTATCTTGACGTTGTTGCGAACGGAGTTTCAAAGGGTAAGGGAATGCTTGATATGGCGAAAAAAATAGGTATTGAGCAGAACAAAATTATAGCTGTCGGTGACAATATGAATGATATTTCAATGTTGGAAGCAGCGGGAATTTCGTATGCAGTTGAGAACGCAGAAGAAAGCGTGAAAAAAATTGCGGACAACTTAGCGCCGTCTAACAACGGCAGTGCTATCGCATATATCATAAACAGACTTGAAAAAATTGTAAAAACACAGAATTAAGGCTTGAAATATCGGCAGTTTTATGTTAACATAACTCTATAAAAAGTATTTAAGGAGGTATTTATGTTTAACATATCACTGTTGCTTTCGGCGGCTGTTATTATAATTTGCGTACTTGCAAATAAGTTATCAAACAAAATCGGAATGCCTGTACTTATTGCGTTTATCGCACTTGGTATGGTGTTCGGTTCGGACGGAATACTTAAAATTCCTTTTGAAAATTACAGCTTTGCAGAACAGATTTGTTCTGTTGCGCTTGTATTTATTATGTTTTACGGAGGTTTCGGCACTAAATTAAGCGAGGCTAAACCTGTGGCAGTAAAGGCACTGTTGTTGTCGAGCGTGGGAGTTATTTTCACGGCGGCTCTTACAACAGTGTTTTGTTTTTTTGTTTTAAAAATAAAATTGCTCGAAAGTATGCTTATCGGTGCGGTTATGAGTTCTACTGACGCAGCGTCTGTGTTTTCGGTACTGCGTTCAAAAAATCTTAACTTGAAGTATAACACTGCGTCAATGCTTGAAATGGAAAGCGGAAGTAATGACCCGTTTGCATATATGCTGACCGTTATAGTTCTGTCGTTTATGAAGGGCGAAAACAGTGTCGGACAGATGGTTTACAGTATCGCCGCACAAATCGTTTTCGGTGTTTTGATAGGTTTTCTGATTGCACTCGGTGCAGTATGGTTTATGAAACATTTCACTTTTAATACATCTGGTTTTGATGCGGCGTTTGTGCTTGGAGTGGCGGTGCTTGCGTACGCATTGCCGACATTGGTCGGCGGAAACGGTTATCTCAGTGCGTACATAGTAGGTATCGTTTTGGGAAATCAGAACATACATAATAAAAAATCACTTGTACATTTTTTTGACGGAATGACCGGACTTATGCAAATGCTTATATTTTTCCTTTTGGGACTTTTGTCGTTCCCGTCAAAAATATTAACTGTTTTGTTGCCGTCAATATTTATAGCACTGTTTATCACATTCGTTGCAAGACCGTTGGCGGTTGCGACTGTGCTTGCACCGTTTAAAACAAAAATTTCACAATATCTTGTTGTGTCGTGGGCAGGTCTCAGAGGTGCGGCGTCAATCGTGTTCGCAATAATGGCTATGGTAGGCGGTGTGACAATGGAGCAGGACGTTTTCCATATTGCATTTTGCGTTGTATTGTTTTCAATTACGCTGCAAGGGTCGCTTCTTCCGTTTGTCGCAAGTAAAACGAATATGATTGACAAGACCGGTTCTGTACTGAAAACGTTTAACGACTATTCGGACGAAACGGAAATTAATTTTATTCGCTTGAATATTGACAGCGGTAACAGATGGATTGACCGTGCGGTAAAGGATATTTCCCTTCCTCCGCAAATGCTTTTTGCGGCGATTTACAGAAATGACGAAACGATTATTCCGAACGGTGAAACGGTAATATATGAGGGTGATACGATAATTCTCGGTGCACCGTCACACGGAATAAACGGTGATGTTCGTTTTAGGGAGATTTCGGCGAACGACAGAAAAAATTGGCGTGGAAAAAGTATGGCTGAAATTGAATTTCCCGACGGCTATCTTGTGATTATGATAAAACGCGGTGATGATGTCGTTATTCCTGTCGGAAGTACGATAATAGAAAAAAATGATGAGCTTGTGCTGGTTTCAAAATAAAAAACATAATATTCAAAAAATCACATCATATGATGTGATTTTTTTTGTTAGCTTAAATATATGGTTTTGTTACAGGCAAAGGTTCAGAGCCGAGTGAACGCAAAAGTTGCATTCCTGCGGAACGTGCGTCTGTGACGGCGGTTTTAACCGCTGACGCCTCACCTGTGAAAATTATAATCACTTCATTTGAATGGCTTGTACCGCTGTCCGGACGAAGTGTTTTTATCAATTCGACACCGGCAGATTTTAACGCAATATCTGCGATTACCATACCAATCGGAGCAGGTGACGCACATACAAAGCCGAACGGTCTGCCTATCGGCACATCAAATGCCTTGTTGATAGCCTCACCGCACCTTGCACTGTACTGGAATTCCATGTGACCTGCTTCACTTATGTATATTTCGCCGGCATTTATGTCTATGTATTCAAGCGCTAATTCAACGGCTCTCTTAACGTCGGCAGGTGTTTCACCGCCGATTATGATAAAGTTTCCGTGACCGCCCCAGCCTTTTGTATCACGCGGAATTTCGATAGAGATAACCTCTGTCGAAGTAGCTTTAACCGCGTCATCAACGGCTTGAATTTGTGCTCCCGCACCTGTACGGGAACCGATAAGACCGACCGCGTGGAACTTTTCCGGGATATTCATTTGTTTTCTTAAATCGTCATCAATATTGGCGATATAAAGACAGATTGTATCGCAAACGCCGACACCGACAAACTGTGTCATACCGCATTTCCCAAACATATCGTTATTCATAATATCCCTCCCTAAACCAATCTTATATATATTATATCATTATTTTAACCTTTTTGCAATCCTAAAATGAATTGTTATACATCAAAATGTAGAAAATTTCAAATAAGTATTGATATTTAGGGCAATTTTTGATATTATATAGAGTATTGAAATAAAAATACATTAGGAGTTGAAGATATGCCTGCTTGGGTTGTTGATTTGTTAAACCGCTTGAACTCTACATTTGTGGTAGACGGACGTTGGCAGTGGTTTGTTAGTGGATTGGGATATACGCTTTTAATATCTCTTTTCTCGGTATTGTTGGGTTTGGTAATCGGTATTCTGATGGCACTTATGCGTCTGTCAAAAAGTAAGATTTTAAGAGCCGTTTCGGGAATTTATATTGATATTATCCGTGGTACGCCGACAATGGTGCAGCTGCTTATAATTTATTTTGTTATTTTTGCAAATGTGCATATTGATAAGTGGGTAGTCGGATTTATTGCATTCGGTATAAACAGCGGTGCGTATATTGCGGAAATCGTCAGAGGCGGTATATTGTCCGTAAATATCGGTCAGACTGAGGCGGGACGTTCGCTTGGTATGACGCATAAACAGACTATGGCAAGCATTGTTATGCCGCAGGCTATGAAAAATATTCTGCCGGCGCTTGGTAATGAATTTGTTGTATTGATAAAAGAAACAGCCGTAATCGGTATGATTGCGAATATCGACCTTGTCGGAGCGGCAAGAAAGGTACAGAGCCTTACATATGATTACCTTATACCGCTTTTGTCAATAGCAGTTATATATTATGTTGTTATAAAGATTATAAGTACGTTGCTTTCTAAAGTTGAAAAAGGTATGAGAAAGGCGGATAAGAGATGATAAAGGTTACCGGTTTAAAAAAGCATTTTGGAGATTTGGAAGTATTAAAGGGAATTGACCAGCACATAAAACAAGGCGAAAAGGTTGTTGTTATAGGTCCTTCGGGTTCGGGTAAATCAACATTTTTGAGATGTCTTAATTTGCTTGAAGTGCCGACAGAGGGTGAAATTCTCATTGAGGGCGAAAGCATTACCGCTCCAAAAACAAATGTAAATAAAATTCGTGAAAAAATGGGTATGGTGTTTCAGCAGTTTAATCTGTTCCCGCACCTTACAGTGCTTGATAATATAACTCTTGCACCGATTAAGGTTAAGAAAATGCCGAAAGCAGAGGCTGAAAAGCTTGCACGTGAGCTTTTGAATAAAGTAGGTCTTGCGGACAAAGAGGACTCATATCCCGCACAGCTTTCGGGCGGTCAACAGCAGAGAATTGCAATAGCACGTGCACTTGCAATGCAGCCGGATATAATGTTGTTCGATGAACCTACATCGGCACTTGACCCTGAAATGGTCGGTGAAGTTCTTTCTGTTATGAAAGACCTTGCGGACGGTGGTATGACAATGGTTGTTGTAACTCACGAAATGGGATTTGCACGCGAAGTTGCATCAAGAGTTTTGTTTATGGACGGCGGATATGTACTTGAAGAAGGCACTCCTGACGAAGTGTTCAGCAATCCGAAAAACGAAAGAACAAAAGAATTTTTGAGCAAAGTTTTAAAGTAGTTATCTAACACAGAATGTGTTAAATATAAAATAAGTGATTTTTTAGGAGGATACAAAAAATGAAAAAGGGTTTAATGAAAGTGGTAGCTTTGGCAGCTGCATCAGTTATGGCAGTGGTAGCACTTGCAGGTTGCGGAAGCAGTGATAAGTTGATTATGGGTACAAACGCAGCATTCCCACCGTTTGAATACACAACATCACAAGGTCTTGTAGGCGAATTTGACGGTATTGACGTTGCTATTGCAAATAAGATTGCCGAAAATGTAGGTAAAGAACTTCAAATTGAAGATATGGAATTTGACGGACTTGTTGCATCTGTAAGCACAGGTAAGGTTGATATGGTTGTTGCAGGTATGACTGCTACAGACGAAAGAAAGCAAAGCGTTGATTTCTCTGATCCATACTATGTCGCATCACAGGTTATCGTTGTTGCACCTGACAACACAGATATTACAAGTGCAGAAGATTTGAAGAATGACAAGACAGTCGGCGTTGTTCTTGGTTACACAGGCGACAATATCGTAACAAACGATTTACAGCTTGCAGAAGACAAGGTTACAAGAGCAAACAGAGGTATTGATATAGTTCAAGACGTTAAGAACGGTAAGCTTGACGCAGTAGTTATCGACTCTGCAACAGGTAAGGCTCTTGCTGAAAAGAACGGTCTAAAGATTGTTGAAGACCCACAGGTATTTGAAACAGAAGAATATGCAATCGCAGTTAAGAAGGGTAACACAGAACTTCTTGACAAGATTAACGAAACACTTTCAGAAATGAAAGCTTCAGGCGAAATTGAACAGCTTGCAATGGAATACGACGAAAAGCTTGCTGAAAACAATCAGTAATTGATAATTGAAAATTAAAGGACGGCTTTATTATGCCGTCCTTTTTGTTTAAGGAGTTATATATGCGTATAGATAAATATATTTCCGGCTGCGGATATGCAAGCAGAAAAGATGTGAAAAAACTAATAAAACAAGGTCTTGTGTTTATAGACGGTGAAGTGTGTAAAAAGCCGGAGGAACAGACTGATGAAAACAGTATTGTTGAGATTGACGGTGAAAGATTGATTTATCGTGAATTTGTGTATTTAATGCTAAATAAACCGCAAGGGTGCGTAAGTGCTGTTTATGATAAGAATTATCCCGTTGTAACCAAATTTGTTCCGGAGGAATACGCACATTTTGAGGTGTATCCCGTAGGCAGACTTGATATAGATACGGAGGGTCTTTTGATACTCACAAATGACGGTCAATTTGCTCATGAAATGACATCACCGAAAAAAGATGTGTATAAAAGATATTTCGCGGTGCTTGATAAACCTATGGAAGAAAAAGATGTTGAAATATTCGCAGGCGGTATGGAATTTAAAGAGTTTACCGCAAAAAGCGCAAAGCTTGAAATAACGGAAAATCCGAATGAGGTTTATATCGAAATTGCAGAGGGTAAATTTCATCAGGTAAAACGTATGTGCGAAAGAGTCGGTAAGACGGTGACGTATCTGAAACGTGTAGCAATCGGCAATTTGAAACTTGATAAATCACTCGAAAAAGGCGAAGTCCGTGAATTGACAAAAGATGAACTTGATATGCTGTATAAGAAATAACTTCAAACAATAATTCGTAGGGTGACGTTAAGGAAAGTTATAACAGCCGTTCACATCCGTAGGGGCGATCATTGATCGCCCGTTTTGGTAGACTAAGATAATAATAAAGAGAGCAGATAACGGCGCTCGCAACGTCCCGCAAAGCCACCCCTCAGGCGTCAATGCCGCCAGCTCCCATTGAGGGGAGCCTATAATGAGAGTAGGGGATGCTCCTAAAAAGCCACCACTCCGTCACTTCGTGCCACCTCTCCTCAAGGAGAGGCTTTCCGTAAGGCTCCCATTGAGGGGAGCCTATAATGGATAATGAGAGTAGGGGATGTTCCTAAAAAGCCACCACTCCGTCACTTCGTGTCACCTCTCCTCAAGGAGAGGCTTTCGGTATGGCTCCCATAGAGGGGAGCTGTCAACGAAGTTGACTGAGGGGTGGTAACCACAAAATACAAGGGCGGTCAATGACCGCCCTTATTACGTTATTCAAATTTAATTTCCCCGTCATCAAGTGCATAAATCACCGCCGCAACGGCACTGGAATTATTATCAACCGTTATAAAATCAGCGACTTCTTTTACTTCATCAACGGCGTTACTGACCGCAACACCGACATTTGCCATTTTAACAAGTGCAAGATCGTTTTCGTTATCGCCGATACCGATTGTATTACTTCTGTCAACATTCATCAAATCGGCAAGGTGCATAAGCCCCTCACCCTTACTTGCGTTTTTAGGCAAAAGTTCATAGTACCAAGGACTGGACTGCACAAATTCATAATCATTAACAAACGGTGAATTTGCAATCGCATCTCTTATCTGCTGAATTTCATTTTCTTCAACCATAAACAATACTTTTACCCAATCTTCCTTTATATCGTGATAATCAAGAAAATTATCGGGTAAATCTTCAAGAACTTGATGTTCTCTTACTTTTTGATTAACTTTACAGAAATAAATTTTATCCGAAGTACAAACTTCAATTCCCACAAAGTCAAACATTTTATCCATATATTCAACGCATTTCAAAGCGCCTTTATCAAGTGTGCTTGCCCATAAAAGTTTTTCATCGTTAAAATCATATATTGCCGCACCGTTAAAGCAAACCATAGGTGCATTTGGGTGAACGTAGTTTAGCATTAACTTTGCGCCTTGCGGCACACGTCCTGTTGCAAATGTGAAAAGTCCGCCCTCTGACTTGAAATATTCAATAGCTTTACTGTTTTCGTCCGATACACGTTTATCGGTTGTAAGAAGTGTATCGTCAAGGTCGGTGCATAAAAGTATTCCGTCAAATTTTCCCATACTGTTCGTCCTTTCGTGTTTTTTTCTACACGCATAATTTTAGCATATTATATGAATTTAATCCATTTGTATTTTATATAAAAATAATATTGTATCATAAGTTAAAATGTGCTATAATTATAAGATACAGAATGGGTGTACAATATTCAAAACGGGAAGGCTGTAAGGTATGAAAATAACAGATTCAATGATAAAAAAATCCTGCTCGGCGACTATTTACAAGCGTGGCTTGGAATACTTTAAAGAGGGCAGAGTTCATTTAAGAAAACGTGAGGATAATTTAATAACAGCCGTAGTTGATGGGGAAGAACTCTACAATGTGCAGGTAAGACTGTCTGAAAAAGGTGTAGAGGATTGTTTTTGTACCTGTCCTTATTTTGAAACGATGAATTCTGTTTGCAAACATATTGTTTCAACATTAAAGCAACGTCAAAAGGAGCTTGACGAGGGTGCGGATTATGTTGATGAAAACGATAAGATTGCAAAAACGCTATGCGGTGAATTTGCATCAAGAAAATACGAAAAACAGCCACTATATGCAAAGTTTACACTGCACATAAATAAGCACAATACAAACGGTGTATCGTATGCAATGTCTGTTGAAATCGGCGGTAATAAAGTACACGGTATTGAAAATTTTTTGGAATGTTATTTGAAAGGCAAGGAGTTTAAATTTGACAGATACACGTCATATAATCCCGCAGTAACGGAATTTCCGAAACATCAAGACGAGATAATAGCAATACTTGCGGAAACATACGAAAATCGTGCGGCAGATGTTCAGATGTATATGAAAGCGGCATATCAAACGGCTTTCGGCTCACTTGCGGCAAAGAGAATATTTCCACTGCTGCAGTATGTTGATTTTTCTGTTGTATTTGATGGGCTTTCTTTGGGCAATGTAAGAATAGAAGAAGACAATCCAGATATAATAATTGATGTTGACGCAGGTGACGGCGAAGTTGATATGTCTGTCAGTGACAGAGGTTTTGCACTGACGCATGACGGTGAGTGGTTCTTTTACGAGAACACGATATACCACACAAGCGAAGAATGGCGTGAGTATTTTATGCCGATATACCATGCACTTGCGACGGAGGGCAGAACGCAAATCAGTTTTAAAGGTGACAATACAATTTTGTTTGCCACTCACGTTTTACCCGATATACGCAGTAAGCACGGCGTTATAACACGCGGTATCGAAGATATGATTGTCGATGCGAAACCGACATTTGAAGTGTATTTTGACGCGGCACAAGGCGGTATAACTGCCGTTGTTAAGGCGAATTACGGAAGTATAGGATTACGCTTGCCGAACGATGTAAACGGTAACGGCAAAATTGTTGTGCGTGACTATGAGATTGAAAACGATTTGCTTTCGTCATTTAAGATGTTCAATTTACAAGACGGTACATTCATGTTGAAATCGGACAGAGAAATATATTTATTCCTATCGGACGAAATTCCTGTACTTAAAGAAAAAGCAAAGCTCTATTATTCCGACAGATTTGCCGGTTTGAAGATTATGGACCGAGTGGATATAAGTGCGTCTGTAACATATAACAGCGGTGTTGATTTGCTTGAGGCTGACTTTGAAAGTAATCTGTCATATGAGCAGATCAGCGGAATTTTAAGTGCGGTTAAACTGAAGAAAAGATTTTACAGATTATCAAACGGCAGTTTTATCGACCTTGAAAACAGTAAACAAAAGGATATTTTCAATTTGCTTGATCAACTTGATTTTTCTTTTGAGGATATTAAAAATGGTAAAAAAGTAATTCCGAAGTATCATGCACTTTACTTAAATTCTCTTTCATCTGTTGAAAAGAATGAAGAATTTAAAAAATATATTGAGGAAATAAAAAATATAGAGCCTGTAATTCCGAGTGAAGTCAGCGACATTTTGCGTGGCTATCAAAAAGACGGAATGGCATGGCTCAGCCAGCTTTCTTATCTTGGCTTCGGCGGTATATTGGCGGACGATATGGGTCTTGGTAAAACGTTGCAGGTTATTGCGTATATTCACGGAATAAAACCCGAAAAACCGACGCTTATCGTTGCACCGAGTGCACTTACTTATAACTGGCTCAGCGAAATAAATAAATTTACACCGAACGCCAAAACCATAATAGTTGACGGTGCAAAAGAGGACAGAGAAAAACTTATACAGACTATCGGTGAGTATGAATTTGTAATCACGTCATATCCGCTTTTAAGACGCGATATTGCACATTATAAAGAATTTGAATTTTCGTATTGCTTTATAGACGAGGCACAGCATATTAAAAATCCGAAAACTATGAATGCAAGAAGCGTCAAGAAAATAAATGCGGAGCATAAATTTGCCCTTACCGGTACACCGATAGAAAATTCGTTGCTTGAATTGTGGTCAATATTTGATTTTGTAATGCCGGGATATTTGTATTCGGCACACGAATTCAGAAACAGATATGAAATGCCGCTTGTAAAAGACGGTGACAAAATGACGGCGGACAGTTTCAGAGCGAGGATAAAGCCGTTTATGCTAAGACGTATGAAAAACGATGTTTTAAACGAGTTACCGGAAAAAATCGAGAACACAATGTATGCGGAGCTTACAGGTGAACAAAAGAAAATGTACACATCTTATCTTGCACTTGCGAAAAATCAGACGCTTGCGTTACTTGGTGAGGGCGGTCAAGGTAAAATGCGTATTTTGACACTGCTTATGCGACTAAGACAGATTTGTTGTCACCCTACATTGTTTGACGAAAACTATGATAAGGACAGCGGTAAACTTGATTTGCTTATGGAACTTGTCACGAATGCGGTTGAGTCGGGACACAGAATACTTGTATTTTCACAGTTTACGTCAATGCTTTCAATTATAAGAGAGAGCCTGAAAAATGTGGGGATAGATTCGTTCTACCTTGACGGAAAAACTCCGTCTTACGAGAGAGCGGAGCTTTCCGACAGATTTAACGGCGGTGAAAACAACGTGTTCCTTATATCGCTTAAAGCAGGCGGTGTAGGTCTTAACCTGACGGGTGCGGATACCGTAATTCACTATGACCCATGGTGGAATCCTGCAGTTATGGAACAGGCTTCCGACCGTGCATACAGAATAGGACAAACAAAAGCGGTACAGGTTATACGTCTTGCCGCAAAGGGTACAATAGAAGAAAAAATACTTAAATTGCAGGAAAACAAGAAAAATCTTGCAGACGATATAGTCCGCGTTAATACGGACACATTTAAAAGTCTTTCTAACGAAGAAATACTTTCATTATTTAGCTAAACAGGAGGGCTGAGTCAGGTGAAATTCAGGGCGATTTTAAACGATAAGTATGACCTTGAAGAAATTGCACAACGCAAACAATCGGCAAGACCACATCATAAAACTTTGATTTATTTTGCGGTTGTATGGGCGGTGCTTAATATTTTGGCGATTATTTATATTACAAAAAGTAATTATATATATTTTTGGGACGATTCGACGTATTGGGATATTGCAAGAAAAATTGCGTCGGGAGCGTTTAGTGAAGGCGGTTTTTGGCATAATGTCTATAATTCCGTTGCTGAACAGGATTATAACTATATAGCTGGACTTCCGTCGGCGTTGGTTGTAAAAATTTTCGGTGAGTCACGGCTTGCGTATATTTTGGGACTTGTCAATTTATATTTAGTGACGTCATTTGCAATGGTGTATGTGTTGGCGAAAAAAGTCAGTAAAGCACCTAAAATTGCAGCGGTGATTTCGCTTATGATATGTCCGTCTATGGTGTTTTTGACATTTAACGGATTTGTTGATATAGGAGGACTTTTAGGGTGTCTTGTATGCTTTAATTTGTATTTTGTAAAAGACAAAGATGATGACGCGATATGGCGGTATGCGGTAATCGGCGTACTGCTTGTCGCACTTATGCTTTGGAGAAGATGGTACGCGTTTTTCACGGTATCGTTTATAACCGCAATGCTTGCGGATTGCGTACTGTTTAAGAAAAAATGGTACAAACCGATTGTAACAATCGCAGTTGTCGGATTGATACTCGTTGTATTTTTCAGAGATTTCCTTGTGTACAAACTGATGAAAGATTACGGCAATCTTTATTCGGGATATAAGTTTTCGGTGGGAACTGATTTGAAACTTATAACAAGATATTTCGGTATAATATTCGTTGGGGTGCTTGCTGTTTCATCAGTGGTTATGGCGGTTAAAAAGAAAGAAACAAGAACGCTGTTTATGTGGGTACAGATGATAGTGTGCCTGTTTATGTTCCTTTCAACTCAGACACACGGACAACAACATTTGCTTTTATACATTCCGTCACTTATAATGCTTACACTTATATCAATAAGACATATAACAAAAGAATGGGCTTTGGTCGGAATATCGCTTTTGGCGTTGGTACATTCGGTGAATGTATATATTCCACGCACACAACCGCATAATATACAGGAAATTAAGCATATGGTATTGATACCGAATTTTTCGATGCTGCCTGTATCAAGAGACGATACGGACGAAATTCTTGCGTTAAAGAAAAAACTCGACACAACCGTTTATGACGGTGATACGCTCGGCGTACTTGCGTCATCGTTTACGCTTAATGAGGATATACTTATAAATGCAGAACCGTCACTCGGAGTAAAGTCGATACGTGATAATTATATCGTGTCATTGCCGCAGGTAGATTCGCGTGACAGGGATTTGACACCGTTGTATACCGTAAATTATGTCCTTGTCGCATCTCCTGCACAGACGCACTTGGCAGAGGGCAGTCAGACGGTTGTTGAGGAGGCTGTAAACAGTTTTATGAATTATGCGGATATTGCAACGGCATATGAGGAAGTTCCCGAATGTGAAACCGTTATAGACGGTATAACGATAAAATTATTCCACCGTGTCCGTGACGAACATCAGGCGGATATTAAAACATTTGAGGCACGACTGTATAAATAAGACGGGCGCCGTCAAAAGTATTCTGAAATAATTAACATTTTGTTTACACTTGGCACATTGACAACCATTTATTACAGGTTTATAATTTATATATACTTAAATTATGAAAGGGTGTATATATGAGAAGCTGTATATATTGCGGCAGAGAACTTGAAAAAGGCGAAGTTTGCGATTGTCCGCAGAGTGTTGCACACAGAGCGGGAAAACAGCAATCATCTGCCGAAAGAAAAAACGAAACAAAAACAGAAGACAAAAAATCGGATAAAAAACAAGAGAAAACACAGGCTAATTACAGTAATCCGTATAAAACCGAAACTTCTTACAAAACAGGCTATGCCGGAACGGAAAGTAAGTTTGAAAGAGCAAAGATAAAGCATAAGGCGAGAAAAGCGGCAAGGAAAGCTAAAGCAACAAGAACGTCAAATATTAATCCGAAAGGATTTTTCGGTGAGTTGGGAAGATATATCGTGAGATTTATAAAATCACCGATTGACACAATTTCCAATCCTCCACATCTCGGAAAAGCGGCAATAATGACTATTGCGGCACTTCAAGGCGTTGTATTGTGGCTGTGTATGTTCTTTATATTAAGAGGCGGCGGAGTAGGACCGCTTAAAATATTGACGTCACTTATGAATTTTAACGGCGGTGCGGGTTACAGTCTTGTATTGCAAATCATATTTTGTATGGTATCCGGTGCGATAAGCGGAGTGATTTTATTTTTCTTGTATTCGGGAATATTTTGGCTTATCAATAGATTTGTAATGCGTCTTAAAACGGCATATTGGGAATTTTCAATACGTCTTGCGTCAACGTGGATACCGTTTACGGTAATATGTGCAATCGGCGTAATTCTCAGTATGTTGTCACCTGTAACGCTTATGATATTGATTTTGTGCGGCGCGGTCAGTGTGGCGGTGCTTACCTATGAGGCACTGCGCACAGAATGGATTTCTAAATCACCAAGTCAGGTATTGTATGCAATGATGCTTGGATATTTCGTATTCTTCACTGTTGTATGCTATTTAATTACCATATAAATTTTATAAAACGAGAGGAATGGTACAAATGAAAGAAACAAAGACAAACAATGCTCCGGCTGCAATCGGACCTTATTCACAGGCAATAACTGTCGGAAATATGCTGTTCACATCGGGACAAATTCCGATTAACCCTGCAACAGGCGATATTCCTGAGGGCGTAGAGGCACAGGCAGAACAGGCACTTACAAACGTAAAGAACCTTATCGAAGCTGCCGGCGGAAGTATTGAAAATGTTGTAAAGACAACAGTGTTTATTAAGGATATGAATGACTTTGCAAAGATTAACGAAGTATACGCCAAGTATTTTACAGAGCCTTATCCGGCTCGTTCATGCGTAGAAGTTGCAAGACTTCCTAAGGACGTACTTCTTGAAGTTGAAACTATTGTAGAATTATAATAAAACAACAAATTAAAAGGTCTGTGGTAAAGCCACAGACCTTTTGTATTAATTTTATTGAACACCGATTCTAGGTGAAATAGGTGAAGTAGGAGATACTGACGGAGCAGGTGAGCCTGACGGCAGTGTCGGTTCAATCGTCGGCATAGCCTCAAGTTCTGCGTGAAGTGAATCTATTTCTTCCTGCATTTGTGCAATCTGGTCGTTAAGTTCGTTTACCTTTAACTTTAATTCCGTATTTTCTTGAATTGCGTCGGCTATTTGGTTGGATTTGTCGTTGTTGCTTCCGACTGTAATACCTATATAAAATATAAATGCAAGTATTAAAACCGCAATACAAATCAAGGCGATAATAATTTTTTTACCTTTTCTGTTCTTATTTCTGTTTATATTCAAATTGCCGTAGTTTGACATTATATCACCTCAAAAAATTTTACTAATCTAATTTTACCACACTTTGCGGAGAAAATAAATACAAATATTTATCTTTTACAGATTTTTTTAAGATTTTTTCCATGGCACGTGCATAAAGAATTAATTGCTTTTCATATTTTTTTGCAACTGCAAGTTGTTCTGCTTTGGAAGTGCATTTGTCGGTTTTGTAATCGACAAGGATTATATCACCGTTTTTATCCTCAAAGTATAAGTCAATAATACCTTGCAAAATAATTTGTTCGTTTCTGTACTCATCCGGTAAAGTGTTGTCATATTCATATGCCGGAATTGATATTTCAAAAGGACTTTCACGATATACTTTCTTGGCACTTAAAACTTCTTTACCCATATCGCTTTTCCAAAAGCTTGTGACATTTTTGCATATCATATCGGCTATATTTTTATCCGAAACAACATTGCTGTCAATCTGACCGTCATTTGTGACGCGGACAAGCTCGGATGCGACAAAGTCGGCGTAATTGTTTTCGGTAAGCGTCTTAATCTTTTCAATATCGAAAAATGCCATAAGCTGATGGTGTGCCGTACCGATTTGTGTACCGAGTTTTTCTGTGCGCATAAAGTCAGGTTTTTGCATCATATAAATCGGCTCGTATTCAATGTCACTTTTTCGTGTAAGTTCTTCTTCCGCCATTTCTTTTATTGCCGTTACGGATGTTTTTGTCGGAATGTTGCCGGATTGCGGACGTTCATAATGAAATTCAAGCAGTTTTTGTACCTTTTCACGCATTTCATCAATGTTTTTGACCTTTATCGTTTCTTGTTTTTCTTTGATGACGTCCGATACAGTGGTTTTGGCAAGAAATCTTGGTATGAAATTCCAGTGATTTAACGATATGCCTATTGACGGAATCAGCCAATCGGAATATTTTTTTGCTTTTGATGCGATGATGTACTTTGGCATTGTCTTTGCATTATATACTGCTTCTTGGATTTTTTGATTAAACTCATTTTCATCTTTGTATTTGTCGGACGAAACAATAATTAATTTTTCTTTTGCACGAGTCATTGCGACATACAAAAGACGCAATTCTTCCGAAAGCGTTTCGGATTGATTTTGTCGCTTTATATATTTTGTAAACATCAGCTTTTTTAAATATAAATTTTCATAATTTATATAATCAATGCCGATCCCCAAATCTTTGTGAAGTTGTATTCTGTGTTCCTCCGTAGGTTTTGCGGCAAGCATATTTTTAGTTGTGCGCATAATAAATACGACAGGAAATTCAAGACCTTTGCTTTTGTGTATTGTCATAATTCGTACAACATTGTGGTTTTCATTGATAAGCTGAGCGCCGCTTAAATCTTCGTTTCTCTTTTCAATTCTTTCGATATATCGAATGAAGTTGAAGATCCCCTTAAAGCCCGATTCCTCATACTTTCTTGCACGTTCATATAAAAGTTTTAAATTTGCCTGTGCCTCGTCACCGCCTTCGAGAGCACCCATAAAGTCGTAAAAACCCGTTTCTTCATACAACGTCCAAATCAACGCGGAGATTGACTTCATCTTAACATATCCGCGCCAACGGTCAAGGTCTTTTAGAAAGCTCTTGCATTTTTTTGAAAGTTTCTGTTCTTCTTTCGTCAAATCATCGCAAGACGATTTATAATATTTTACGGCATTGTAAAAAGATGAGGCTCTGTTTTCAAGTCTGATTTTTGAAAGTTCGTTTTCGGTAAAATTACCTATCGGTGAACGCATAACGCTTACAAGCGGAATATCCTGAATGTGATTGTTGATAAGTGAAATAAGTGTAAGCATAAGCTTTATCTCACGTTTTTCAAAATATTCTTCCTTTTGCAAAAATGACGGTATGTTGTTTGATTCTAATATTTCCTGCAAAAGTTCGCCGTTTACTTTTGTCGAACGCATAAGAACGACTATATCGCTGTACTTCAAATCACGATATTTTCCGTTGCCGTCATAAACCTTGAAATGACTGTCAACAAGCTCTTTTATTCTGTTTGCCACGGTAACTGCCTCAAGATAATCGGAAGAATATTCTTTTGAATCCTTCGATTTTCCGATACAGTAAAATTCGGATTTGTAGTCATTCCGGGCATTTTCTGCGGTGTTTATATAACATTCGCGGCTTTCTTCACGCTGCAAAGCGGCGGTGTCGTTATAATCAACGTCACCGACATCCTGCGACATATTAAATCTGAACACGTCATTTATACTGTCGATAACCTGCATACGACTTCTGAAGTTCTGTGAAAGGTGTATAATTTCGATTTCATCACTGTCAAGACTGTATTTTTTCTTGAAAATAGTCGGGTCACCGCCGCGAAAACGATATATACTTTGCTTTAAGTCGCCGACCATAAACATATTTTTATTATCTCTCGAAATAAGCGTGAAAATCGAATCCTGCAAGCCGTTTGTATCTTGATATTCATCTATAAGTATTTCGTTATATTTCAGCGAATATTCGTTTCTTATATTCTCATTTTCGCTGAAAAGACGATAGGCAAGATGTTCAATATCGGAGAATGTTTTGACATTCTTTTTTGCTTTTGCATTCTCATAAAGTTCCGAGAACAAAACCGTTATCCAAACAATATCGTCAATCGTTTGTTTCAATTCTTCCGAGTGAACATACTTGTTAAATTGCTCGGCAGTGCCGTTAGGCAAGTAAGATGTACTGCTAAGTAAATCTTCACGCATAGAGTTATATTTGTTCGAGTAATACTGCCACTCTTCAATCGGCGATTCAGCTTTTTTGTATGCTCTTACGGCTGTTCCAAGCTTTGTTTTGGCGATGTAAGTATCGTATGCTGAGCCGACTTCGTCAAATGATTCAGCTGATTTTAATGCTTTTACACTGTCGGCGCATATACATATGTACTCCCACATTTTTCCCCAATATTGCTCACATTCAGGAATACAAACCGGCGGTACGGAAGTATCTGTATCGGGATATACTTTCTTTACAATCCCAATCATTTCTTTTATCAGCTTGTCCCAAAATTCGCCGTGATGTTTTAAAATGTTCTCTTTGTGGACTGATAAAAATATTTCCTTAAACCATACACTTTGCGACATATTATTGTCATACATAGCCGCTTTGTCGTAAAGCCATTTTATCGGATCGGGAAATGACTGTATAAAGTTGTAAAGTTTGCGTATAACTTTTTTCAATCCCTCGTCATCGCGGTTTGATGCGTAAGTTGTTACAAGGTGTTGAAAACGATTTTTGTTTTCTTCGTTTTCTGTTTCGTAAAGTGCCGCGAATAAATCGGTTAATGTATCGTCAATGAGCATTTTGTCCTCGTTGGTGTCCATAATGCTGAAATTCGGATCAATACCTAAAACGTGAAAATTGTTTTTGACCACTCGCAAACAAAATGCATCGATTGTGTTAATATCCGCACCTGCCGTAAGGTGCATTTGTTCTTTTAAATATTTGCTTTGTGCAATATCACCGTTTTCAAGTGCCTCACGATATGATTTGTTAATTCTGTTTATAATTCTTTCTTTCATTTCGGTAGCCGCCGCCTCCGTAAACGTTGCTACCAATATACTGTCTATCGGAAAAGGGTTTTCGGAGTTGGTTATAAGATTTACGATACGTTCGACAAGTACCGCCGTTTTACCAGAGCCTGCGGCGGCGGAAACAAGTATGTTTTTCTTGCCTGACGGCTCATATATCGCTTTTTCTTGTTCTTTTGTCCAATTAGGCATCTTCGTCAACTCCTTTCGATTTGTTGTTTTTTAACGCCGCACCTTTTGTTTTTAATATCTCCCAAATATCTTCTTTTTTGACCGATGAATCCGCAATACGCGGTGTACAGTTATCCTTATCAAATTTGCAGACAGGGGAGTAGGAACAATAGTCACACACGCTTGTATTTGATGTGGTGTACGGACTAAGGCTTATTTTGCCGTTTCTGATATTGCTGTCCATTTCAATAATTGTATCAGCCACATATTTCATTAGACCGTTAATTTCATCTGTGGTGTGAACTTCTTTAAAACCTGTTTTTGTACCTGTTTTTATGTTTGTGAATGAAACTTGACCGCTTTCAAGGAATTTGTTATCCATATTGTAAAGCAGTTTTGTTTGAAGTTGTTCGTCTTCGTCCGTGAATGTTACACCGTCAAGTTTTAGTGCGTTTTTGTTGGACTCAACTATATTGTCCTCTGTAGTTGATGAGTTAAGCTCCTTTATTTCATCACGCACACCTGTGTAATAAATACCTGCCACATCAGCGTCCGTATTTTTTATTTTTGCGGCTATGGCATATATAACCATCTGCATATTGTAGCCGTTGAAAATATTTTTTATATCAAAAACCGTTTTACCTGTCTTGTAGTCGATAATTCTGAGATATGATTTGTCACCGTCGCGGCATATGTCGATTCGGTCGATTTTGCCTTTTAATGCGACTGCATCGGAAATATCTTCTTCAAAATCGTATTCCATACCGTTCTCGGCAAAATTGCCGGCAGAAAGTGTTTTTTGAACAAGTATTGCGGCATTTGAAATTGTTTTGCCCATACGGGTGAAAATATTTGCGGTACGTTCTTTGTCGCGAACGTCTGACGACAGCAGATTGCTGCACGATTCATTTATAATACCGCCTATAATATCGTCACGTTTTTCGTCACTCAAATTACGCCAACGTTCTATTTTATCATCGTTGGTATTTGCACCGTCCTCGACGGTATCGCAGAATTTTCTGATTACCTCGTGAGCATATGTTCCGATATTTGAAGAATTGACTTCCCATACGTCACGCTCTTGTGCGTTAAGTCCGTATCTTAAAAAGTATTGGAACGGACAAGCGGCATATGTGTTGATACGCGTTGCACTGTATGTGATTTTGCCGTCATACATCATATTTGATATATCGCTGTCAAGCATTACACCGCGTTCACTGTAATAATCGGCACGTTTTATAAGCGAAAGCATAGGTTTCCATTTTGTTTGGTGTTTGTACCAATCGTATACGATTTCCCATAACTGATTTTTACTGCCGTTAAATCTGTCGGACATATTGATAAGCATTCTGTGTATTGTTGCTTGCGGGGTGGAAATGTAAATTCCGTCTTTCAATGGGTCGTTTAAAAGGTTATCCGATACGGTCATTTTAGGGAATTTACGCATTATGTCATTTATCATATGCGACGGTGATTGTGACTTGCCTTCTTCATTTTGAATTGAATAGCTGAAATACAATTTTTCGCTTACCGCACATAATGCTCTGTAAACCTTAAAATACTGTTCGTCAAGTTTCTTTTTAGTATCGGGTGCAAGAGTTACGCCGTATTCTTCCTGCAAAGTGCATCTGTCGCGGTTTGAAAGAAAACCCTCGGATGCAATACCCGTAGGAAAAGTACCGCTTTTTGCGCCGACAATAAACATTACCTTAACGCTTGTATGACTGCTCCTTTCCACACTTCCTACATACACTTGGTCAATACCCGATGGAATAGTGCGTATTTCGCATTGCGACAGACCTACCGTTATATATTCCGCAAATTCCGAAATGTTAATTTTGTCGCCGTCAAGTGCGATTGTGACTTGATTTAATATATCAAGAATAAGGTTCCATATTTTCGTAAATTGTTCGGATTCGTTCAGTTTGCCGTCTTTTTGGAATTTTGTGATGTCGGATTTTAATCCGCTATACAGGTTGATGTCCTCAAGGTATTCAAACAATGCCGTTGCAAATTCTACGGCCGTTTTTCTGCCTTTTGTTTTTTCTTTGAATGACGCAATCGGTGCGGCTATTTCGTGACGGAGTTTTTCTATAACTTCATTTGCATCTTCTTCAGACTCTGTTTGAAAAGCAGTGTCTACGATATTGTTTTCGCCAAGCCACTCTTTTTCACCGAGCCACTTTGAACCGCCTCTTATGCCGTGCTTCAACACAAAGTTTTCAAGTATATCTATTTCTTCTTGATTAATCGACTTGAAAAATTTTAACTTTCCGTGTTGTTCTTTTCTGTAAATAAAACCGGCACGAAGATAACGGAAAACAGAATCATAGCTCCAATCGTCTTCAAGAATACCGAATAAAGATAAAATCTGCATTGCGATAGGATGGTCGCACAAAATGATTGTTCTGTCGGTGAAATACGGTATTTCGTATTCGGAGAAAACAGCCTCTATAAGATGTCTGTAATCATTTTCATCACCGCATAACAGTGCAATATCTTTAAAACGATAGCCGTCATCGCGGACAAGGTCAACGATTTTGCAGGCAATTCGTTCGATTTCACCGTAGGTGTCACGGCTTTGGAAAAGTGCCATATTTTTAGGCTTGTCGGGATATACAAAGTCCTCTGTCCAATATCTGAAAAGCTTGTATAGGTCGTCCTTGCCTTTTAAGTGACGAAGCCCGTCAGAGATTGTGTATTCGTTTTCAAGACCGTATGTTTGCGACAGTTCGTAAACTTTTTGTACAGTCTTTTCGGTCTGAAGATAAATTTCGCGTTCGTTCTCGTATTCTGTAACAGGACAGCATACACTTATCGTCATATGTACGCCTTTTTTCAGAAGTGCCTCAAGTACGCAAATCTGCTGCGGCATAAATTTGTCAAAACGATTTACCCATATATAAGTGTTTTCGTCAAATTCGGTGCCGTTTTCGATACGGTTGGCAAGATGAAAAAGGTCGTCCTCGCTGTCGGTACAGCCACTTTCTTCGACGTAAGAAAGATATTTCTCCAATACGTTTGAAAGTGCAATCAGTTTGTTTTTTAAAGTCTTGTTGTCCGTTAATGCATTTGCCTTTTCAAAAAGTATTTCGGGTGTGATAAGGTAACGCTTCATTTCACTTATCAGTGACGACATAACGTCAAGAAAACCCTGCTGACGCATAGAGGTGATAAGTTTTATATCCATATCCTTTACGTTCAAAAGCTCGTCACACGCCGCCGAAACAGCCTTGTATATAAGCATCATTTTACCTGGGGCGGTAAGATGGTTTTGTTGTTTAGCACTTAAAAAGTTTATGGACATACGTCTTAGCGTAAGAACTTCAATATTGTTAAGTCCTATACCGCCGAAAAAATCAACAAATTTTCGTTCGGTTTCGTATGAATAATGGTCGGGGACAATCATTATACATTTTGAATCGGGATTTTTTTCGTGTATTTCACTTATTTGTTTAAGGCACATATCACTCTTGCCGGAGGAGATAGCGCCTCGTATAATACTGACTCCCATAATTTTAATCCTTTCGTAATATATATTAAGGTAATTATATCATATTTAAAGTACAAAAAAAAGTACATAAATACAGGAAATCGCGAAAATATACACGTGAAAAACAAAATAAAAGAAAAAATATGAAAAAATAGCTTGACTTATAATTGTAATAATGTTATAATAATTTTGCTCGAATAAAAGCTCTTTTTTTTATGCTTGAAAAGAGAGCTGAACATATATAAATGCGGAGGTGTAAAAAATGAGAGTAAAGGTTACATTAGCGTGCAGCGAATGCAAGCAGAGAAACTATAATACAATGAAGAATAAGAAGAATGACCCTGACAGACTTGAAATGAACAAGTATTGTAAGTTCTGCAGAAAGCACACTCTTCACAAGGAAACCAAGTAATTTTGATTGAGTAAGGATGTGTAAAAATGGCTGATACAAATTTATCTAAAGCAAATAAGCCAAGCTTTGGTACAAGAGTCAAGAGATTCTTTAAGGATACTAAGGCTGAGCTAAAAAAGGTCACATGGCCTGACAAGGAACAGCTTATTCATAACACAGGCGTAATTATTGTGTTTATCTTAATAATTACAATCATCTTGTCCGTACTTGATTTTGGTTTTGCAAAATTGTTCCAACTATTAACTAACATATTATAATTCATTAAAAGAATTGTTAGGGAAGGAGAACGGTTATGGCAGAAGAAGCAAAATGGTATGTGGCACACACATATTCGGGTTATGAAAACAAGGTAAAAGCCAATATTGAGAAATCTGTTGAAAACCGTGGTATGCAGGATTTAATTCTTGATGTCAAGGTGCCGACCGAAGAAGTCGTTGAGGAAAACGGTGATAAGAAGAAAGTAGTTCAGCACAAGATTTTCCCAGGCTATGTCATTATCAAGATGATAATGACTGATGAAAGCTGGTACATTGTCAGAAATACACGTGGTGTTACAGGATTCGTGGGACCGGGTTCAAAGCCTGTTCCGCTTTCGGACGAAGAAGTTGAACGCATGGGTGTTGAAGTTATTCGTATGAAAGATATTGATTTTACCGTAGGAGATCTTGTTTCAATTAAATCAGGCCCTATGGAAGGCTTTTCGGGTAAAGTTACGAGCATTAACAATGAAACACGTAAGATTAACGTCGCTGTTTCGATGTTCGGACGTGAAACCCCTGTTGAAATTGACTATACACAGGTTGAACATATGGAATAGTCAATCAAATTATTTTGATATAGACAGCAAATGCTGTTTATAATATCCCTCTGGTAACAGTGGGAGGGCTTTATGCCCGCAATTACCACATTCATATAGCGATATGCTATGAAAAATTCAAGGAGGTGGCCATTATGGCACAAAAAGTTGCAGGTTATATTAAATTACAAATTCCTGCCGGCAAAGCAACTCCGGCACCACCGGTTGGTCCTGCTCTAGGTCAACACGGCGTAAACATTATGCAGTTTGCAAAGGAATTTAACGAAAAAACAGCAAAGGACGCAGGTCTAATTATCCCTGTAGTTATTACAGTATATGCTGACCGTTCTTTCTCATTCGTAACAAAGACACCACCGGCTGCAGTTCTTATCAAGAAGGCTTGTAAGATCGAAAGCGGCTCAGGTGTTCCTAACAAGACAAAGGTAGCTACAATTTCAAAGGCAGATCTTCAAGCTATCGCAGAACAGAAGATGCCTGACCTTAACGCTGCAAGCGTAGAGGCTGCTATGAGCATGATCGCAGGTACTTGCAGAAGTATGGGCGTTCTAATCGGTGACTAATTTGTTAAGAGAAGTGGGAGAGATATAAAATCTCGTTTAACCACGAAGGAGGATACGAAATGTTTAGAGGAAAGAAATATCAAGATAGCGTAAAGCTTGTTGAAAAATCAAAGTTTTACGATATAAATGAGGCTATGGACCTTATTACAAAGACAGCTAAGGCTAAGTTTGATGAAACTGTAGAGGCTCACATCAGACTTGGTGTTGACTCAAGACACGCTGACCAACAGGTCAGAGGTGCTATTGTACTTCCGCATGGTACAGGTAAGACTTCAAAGGTTTTGGTATTCGCTAAGGGTCCTAAGGCTGACGAAGCAAAGGCTGCTGGTGCAGATTACGTTGGTGATGCTGACTTAGTAGCAAAAATCCAGGGTGAAAACTGGTTCGATTTCGACGTTGTTGTTGCAACTCCTGATATGATGGGCGTTGTTGGTCGTCTTGGTAAGGTACTTGGTCCTAAGGGACTTATGCCATCACCAAAGGCAGGCACAGTAACAATGGACGTTACAAAGGCTGTAAACGAAATTAAAGCAGGTAAGATTGAGTACAGACTTGATAAGACAAATATCATTCACTGCCCAATCGGTAAGGCATCATTCGGTGCTGAAAAACTTCAGGAAAACTTTAACGCACTAATGAGTGCAATCGTTAAGGCTAAGCCGGCTGCTGCTAAAGGTCAATACCTAAAGAGCGTTGTTGTAGCTTCAACAATGGGACCTGGTATAAAGATTAATGCAGCTAAAATTGGCTAATTAATTTAATAGCAATAAAAACCGCTCACAATATGAGCGGTTTTTGCATTTTGTTAAAATTTTTTTGATGAAAATAAAAAAAACTATTGACAAGCTGTTTAAATTATGCTATACTATAAAAGTTGAAAATCCGTAGACAGTCGGCGGCTTGCAATATTTATTGCAGACATAAGTCCTACCGAGGGTGTTTTAGTAATGACTATTACAAAGCTCTTGGTCTATGACTGAGAGCTTTTTGTTTTATATGTAAGACATTGCTTTTGGATTTTCAAAGGTGATTATTCTTACAGGAGGTGAAACGAATTATGCCAAGTGAAAAGGTTTTAGAGGCTAAGAAAGCACAAGTTGCCGAAACAGTTGAAATTTTGAAGGCTGCTCAGACAGGTGTGCTTGTAGACTACCGTGGTTTGAACGTTGAAGAGGATACTGAACTTAGAAGAAAGCTTAGAGAAGCTAACGTTAAGTATTTCGTTATTAAGAACACACTTCTTCGTCTTGCTGCAAAGGAAGTTGGTCTTGATGCTCTTGATGAAGCACTTCACGGACCGACAGCTATCGCTGTTTCTTCAGAAGACGCAGTTGCACCTGCAAAGGTTATTGCTGATTTTGCTAAGGAAAACGATAAGCTTGAAATTAAGACAGGTTTCATGGACGGCGCTGTAATTTCTCTTGACGAGGTTAATAAGCTTGCAGCTACACCAAACATGGATACATTGATCGCAAAGATGATGGGAAGCTTGAACTCACCTATTTCTTCACTTGCAAGATTGCTTGCAACTATTGCTGACGGTGGCGAAGAAATCGCAGACCTAATAGCAAAGAAGAGCGCTGAGGAAGCTCCTGCAGCTGAAGAAGCTGCATCGGCTGAGGAAACTCCGGCTGAAGAAACAGCAGATGCTGAATAATTTATTTGAAAATTAGTTATAATTAATAGGAGGAAATTAAAATGGCAGATTTGAATGCAATTCTTGATTCAATTAAGGAATTAAAGCTACTTGAAGTTGCTGAATTAGTAAAAATGATGGAAGATGAGTTTGGCGTAAGCGCTGCTGCACCGGTTATGGTTGCAGGTGCTGCTGACGGTGCTGCTGCAGGCGGTGCTGAAAAGTCAGAATTTGATGTTGTACTTGCAGAAGCAGGCGCATCAAAGCTTGGCGTAATCAAAGTTGTTAGAGAGCTTACAGGTCTTGGTCTTAAGGAAGCAAAGGCTCTTGTTGACGGTGCTCCTGGTACAATTAAGGAAGCTGTTGCTAAGGAAGATGCTGAAGCAATGAAAGCTAAGCTTGAAGAAGCAGGCGCTAAGGTAGAATTAAAGTAATTTTGCTCTGATTCGTATTTATCAAGGAGTATGTTATGACAATAGATGTATCAACAATTCTAAAGGAACTTGGCGGAAAGATTGATATTAACGGTGACGTTGAAATGTCTGACACCGATTTTCTTGGGGAAATGTATCATTTTAACGAGCCTGTTAAGGTTTCGGGCAGTGTTTCAAACAACGGAAAATCTTTGATATTAAAGGCTAACTGTACAGGTCATATGACTACACAGTGTGCAAGATGTATGAAAGATATAGTCGTTGATATTGATTTTGACATTGACGAAAATCTTGCTCAGGATGACGGCAGTGTATCGTCAGATGATGATGTTATATTGTTTGAGGACGTTAAAATTGATATTGATGATATAGTAGCTAACAATTTTCTTATGAATGTTGAAGGTAAGTATTTGTGCAGTGAGGACTGTAAAGGTCTTTGTCAGCATTGCGGTGCGGACCTTAACGAAGGCGATTGCGGCTGCAGTCAGGAAAACATAGATCCGCGTTGGGCGGCTTTGGTAGATATTATAGAAAAAGATAAGTAAGATAAAGTCAGAGAGAATTATGGAGGTGTAATCATGGCAGTACCTAAGGGTAAAGTTTCAAAAGCCAGAAGAAATAAAAGACGTGCAAACTGGAAGCTAAGTGTGCCAAATATGGTTGAATGCCCACAGTGTCACGAATTTAAAATGCCTCATAAAGTTTGTAAGTCCTGCGGATATTACAACGGCAAGGAAGTTATAAAAAAAGTTGAGGATTAATTCGGCTTGTTAAATTAAAAGAGAATGTCTATGACATTCTCTTTTTTGTGTGTATTTTAATGATTCTGCTTTATGATTTCCGCTATATCAAAAAGCATTTTTTTCTGTTTATCGTTCATTGTATTTAAAAGATTTAAAAAGTCATTATTTAAGTAGTTTTTATTTTTTTCAGTTACATTGGAAAGAAATTCGGTGATATCACAATTTAACTCGTGCGAAATATTTGCGAGAGTATCCAAATTCGCATGAGCGATACCGCGTTCTATTTGACTGATATAACCGACGGAAACTCCTAACTTTTCGGCAAGTGTTTCTTGGGTTATTTGACATATTTTTCGTCTTTCTTTAATTCGCTTTCCGATGATTTTGTAATCAATACTCATATTAATACCTCTTGTTGTAATCTTATTAATATTATATAAATAAGATATGAAACAATACAGATAGTAATAACTAAATATTTAGCTATTACTATTGACAAAATGTTTTTGTTGAGATATAATAAATTTAGTAAAAATAAGGGAGGTGCATTGATATGAAGAAAAAATCGTTATTTAATTTGCTTATAATAATGGTGATAGTGGCGTTCTTAGGACTCGGATTGACAATAACTTTAGCTGTAATTATGGGTGGAAATGCAACAAATATTTTTGATATATCAGCCATGAATTTGTTTAATGTCGGAATTGTTCTTTTGATCGGTCTGATTTCTTTGTGTCTGATTTTAGCAGTTTTCTTGTTAATATTCGCAAAAATCGGTTTTGAAAATATTGTCGATTTTATTAAAAACAAAAAGTGGGAGGATTAAAAATGAATTGTACAAATCATGAAAATGTAGAGGCAAGCGGAATGTGTACATATTGCGGTAAACCGTTCTGTAAAGATTGTCTTGTGGAAGTTAAGGGAAAAATGTATTGTAAGAATGATTTGGATAAGGTATTTGATGAAAAGGAAAGTAAAAATGCCGCAGCTGCTATGCCGCAAATCAATATTACAAACACAAGCTCAAATGTAAACACAAATCAAAACGTAAACGGCGGTTTGCCGGTATCTCGAAAGAGTAAAGTTACAGCAATTATATTATGCATTTTGCTTGGCTGGCTCGGCGGACATAGATTTTATGTCGGTAAGGTCGGTACAGGACTTTTGTACTTATTTACGGCAGGGTTGTTCGGAGTAGGTGTTTTAATTGACTTGATAATGCTTTTGCTTGGCAATTTCAGTGATAAATTCGGTTATCCGCTTATATAATGTGTGATTTTAAAGACTGTTATTTGAGATTAATTTCTTGAATAGCAGTTTTTTTATTTCAAAATTTTCTGTTCTAAACGTGTCCGAAAAGTAATATATATCAAATACAAAACACGAATGGAGGACAGAGAGATGTACATAGCAAACAATGAAACGGCTGTTTCTTCAAAAGGCATATTGAACTATATGCCACAGGGGATACGGCGATATATGTACGGCGTAAATCTTGACGGAGCTTGTGAAATACATATGAGGCTCGGCAAGCCGCTTTGTATAAATTACAGTGACGGTCGGTTTTATCTTAACGCAAAAGGTAACTTGACGCCGATACCGAATTCAACGCTTAAAGTCACTCGTGAGCATATAGATGAAGCGATTGAAATTGCAACAAGTTCGTCTGTATATTCGGTGCGTGACCAAATAAAAAACGGTTACATAACAATAGCCGGCGGTCACAGAATCGGTATAACGGGTACGGCGGTTATAAAAGAGGACAAGGTTTCGTTTATAAAGGATATATCGGGACTGAATTACCGTCTTGCAGGTGAAGTTATCGGAGCGGCGAACGAGGTTGTACCGATGATATTAAAAGGCGGAGGAATAAAAAACACGCTTATAATATCACCGCCCGGAGCGGGAAAAACAACAATGCTCAGAGATATTGTACGTCAGCTTTCGTACAAGTCGTATCGTGTGAGTGTTGTGGACGAAAGAAGTGAAATTGCGGCACTTTGTGAGGGTAGAAGTGCATTCGATTTAGGCTTTTCAACCGATGTTCTTGAGGGCGTGGACAAGGCGGAGGGAATGCTTATGGTATTGCGTTCAATGAGTCCTGATGTAATTGTTACAGATGAAATAGGCAAGCAGTCGGACATTGACGCAATAGAGCGAATAACAAACAGCGGTGCGGCGGTTATTGCAACGATACACGGAAGAAATATTGATATGATAAAAAGACGCGACGATTTAAAACGTATGCTGAAATTTTTCGATTTAATTATAACGTTAAGCAAGCGAAAGGGTATCGGAACGGTGGAGGAGGCTCTTACGGAATGGTGAAAATTCTCGGAGCGATAATGACAGGTTTTGCGTGTGGATATTTAGGGTTTAAAATAAGTTATGCAATGAAAATAAGGGCGGAAAGTTTAAATAATATAATCACTTCGCTTGAAATGCTCGAAAGTGAAATAAATTTCAGTATGAATAAGTTGAAACAAGCATTTATGCGTGTGGACAAATGTGGATTGTTTAAATTCGCCGCGGAAAATATGGATGAAAAAGGCGTAAAAACAGCTTGGACAAATGCGGTGAATGAATGCAGTACTAAACTGTCATTAAAAGACGCGGACAAAGATATACTTATGACACTTGGGAAAAACATAGGAAGAACGGATACTGATGACCAGATAAAGAATATAAAATATATAAAAAGTATGATAGCCGAGCAGGAAAAACAGGCACAGAGCGAATACCGCCGTTTCGGAAAAATGTACAGAAACGGCGGTGTACTTGTCGGACTGTTGATTGTTATTATGCTGATATAATGGAGATATAGTTATGAATGTAGATTTGATATTTCAGATAGCCGGTGTCGGAATAATCGTAGCGGTATTGAATCAGCTTTTAACGCGTGCAGGACGTGACGAACAAGCTTTGCTTACAACGATAGCCGGACTTGTGGCAGTACTTTTTATACTGTCACAGCAAATCGGAGATTTGTTTGATACGGTGAAAAATATTTTTAGTCTTTAGGTGAGAAGAATGGATATATTTAAGATTATAGGAGTGGGGCTGATAGGCGGAATTTTGTCAATGACCGTAAAACAATACAAGAAAGAATATGCTTTGCTTGTTGCACTTGCGACAGTGACGGTGATATTGTTTTTTACGCTTGATACGCTTGAAACCGCAATTTCGCAGATTTCGCTTATAACCGAGAAAAGCGGTGTGGACACAAGATATTTTACGGCAGTTATGAAAGTGGTCGGTGTGGCATATATAACGCAGTTCGGAGCGGAAATATTGCGTGACGGCGGCGAGGGGGCTATTGCTTTGAAGGTAGAGCTTGCCGGAAAGGTGTTTATATTGGGACTGACTCTGCCGATAGTTACGGAATTTTTGGAGGTGTGCGTAAATGCACTTTCTGCTGTGTAAAATAATCATTATCCTTACGCTGATAATGCCGATAACCGCTTATGCGGACGTACCGACACTTGAGGGTGAGGATTTGTTTAATCAAACGGTGGAGAGGAGTATGACGGGTGATTTGTCGTTAAATCCGACTGAGATATTAAATATGCTGTCGGACGACATTATGGGGGAGATAAGGGAATGTACCGATGATGTAATAATACTTTTTATAATAGCGGCGATTTCGGGGATTATAACAACTATTTCAACATCGTTCGGAAATAAATCGACAAGTGAGGCAGCGTTTTTCGCCTGCTTTACGCTCATGTCGGCGGCAGCGATAAAATGTTTCGGAACGGCTATGGAGTACGGAACAACGGTTGTTACGGCAATGACGGACTTTATAACGAAATTTTCACCGCTGTTGATGATTATGATTGCGACAAGCGGTAAAGCGGTATCGGCGTCGACGTTTCAGCCTGTTATGTCGGCGGCGGTGTATGTTGTGTCGATAATTATTGAGAAGTGCCTTGTACCGCTTATAGCGTTCAGTTCGGTGCTTGCGGTTGCAGGGAATATCAGTGACAAGGTACAGCTTTCGGGGTTTTGTAAGGTGGTTAAGTCGATTTCAAAGTGGCTTATGGCGGCGATCATAACGATTTTTACCGGTATAAGTGCGATATACGGCTTTTCTTCTCCTGCACTTGACGCGGTAAGCGGTAAGGCTGTTAAGTTTGCGGTAGGAAGTCTTGTTCCTGTTGTCGGTACGTTTTTATCCGATACGCTTGAAACGGTTGTGAGCGGAACGAGGCTTATGAAAAATGCGGTCGGAACATCGGGAATTATTGTGATGTGCGTTATATGCGTATTGCCGATACTTAAAATCGGCGTGATACAGTTAATGCTAAAACTCACATCATCAATAGCCGAACCGCTTACGGATAAACGTGTTTCGTCTATGCTTTGGGAGGTGTCGGAGTCGGTTACAACGATATTTGCGGTAGTGGTTATGGTAGCGGTACTTTTTATGATTAATATAAGTATTATGTTAGCCGCCACTGGCATAGGAGGATAAGCGATGAAAGAATATATCATAACCATAATCGGTGCGACTTTGCTTTCGGCTATGGCTGGGATTATTGCACCTGAAAAGTGGCGCAGTTATGTACAGGTTATAACAGGTTTGGTTATAATAAGCTGTATCATTTCTCCTGTGACGGCTATTGTAAAAAGTGATATATTTGACGGCTTTGACAGTGTACAGGAAAACATAGCCGACAGCAGTAATATGCAGACGGAACTTGTTATAGAAGAACTGAAAAACAGGATAAACGAGGATATTAAAGCACGAATGGAAAAAGAATTTAAATTATCGGTTACGGCGGAATGTGAAATAATGGTGAATGACGATGGTGAGATTGCAGGGGTAGACAGTGTACGCGTTTACGGGGATAAATTAACGGACCGTGCAAGGAGCAGAATATGCGAGGTATACGGTTTGAAACCTTATGAGGTGCATGATGAATAAGGAAGATTTACTTAAAATATTCAAAAATAAGAATAACAGACTGATATGCTTAATATTAATAATTGGAGTTGTACTTATGGCAGTGGCAAGTGTGGACAAAAATAAAAAAGCTGACGTACAACCTACGGCAGCCGTAACAAGTGTTGAAGATGAAGAAAAGCGTCTTGCGAACATTCTTTCACAGATTGACGGTGCCGGAGAGGTATCTGTTATGATAACCTATTATTCAAGTTCGGAAAAGAACATCGCTTATGAAACGAAAGTTTCATCAAGAGAAAAGGAAGAAAGCGAGGATAAAAAGGCTGTTATGACAGACGGTGAACCTATGGTGGTAAAAGAGGTGTATCCAAAAGTCAGAGGTGTTATAGTGACTGCCGACGGGGGAGGAAACAGTGCAGTCAGAAGTGCTATTTCCGAGGCGGTTACAGCATCACTTGACGTGCCTGCACACAGAATATGTATATTTAAGAAGGAGGAAAAATAAAATGGTTTTGAAGAAGAAAGAGATAATAGCGGCATCGCTTGTGGTACTTATAGGAGTTGCCGGATACTTGAATTGGTCGTATCAAGATACAATAAGGGTACAGGACGGCGAAAGCTACGTTGAAACCGGTAAGAAACTCGGTGAGGCACAGTATGTTTCTTCCGATACGGTAGCGGAGGAAACATCAACGGATAACGCCGAACAAAACGACGGCGAGCAAGCGGAGAAAACGGCTGTAACAGAGGATAACGGCGAACAGGCAACTGACAGTCAGGAAAGCAATGTAACGGTAGAAACCGCGTCAGATTCAGGCAATTATTTTGAACAGGCAAAGATGAATAAAGAAACATCACGTTCAAAGTCACTTGAAATATTAAATCAAACTGCCGAAAACGAAAGCTTTGACGCTGATATTCGTAAAAAAGCCGGTGACAAAATTCTTGAAGAGGCAAACAACGTACAGAAAGAATCGGAAATCGAAAGTATCGCACAGTCAAAGGGTTACAGTGAAATATGTGTGTATGTAGACGGCAATGAGGCAAATATTATGGTCCGAAAAGACGGATTTTCGGACGAAGATGTAGTAAAACTTACGTCAATCGCAACCGAACAACTTAAAATTTCAGCACAAAACATAAAAATAGTTGAAGTAAAGTGATTTATCTGTTATAATATACATATAATAATTTATTCGGAAAAATTTACGGAGGTAGCATTATGGATGAAGAAATTAAGAATGTTCAAAATGAAGACGGCATAAACGAAGAAACTGCCGAAGAAACAACTGCAAATACAGAAGTTGAAGAAGAACCAATCGGAAATATAAAAATTTCAGTTGACGTTGTATCAACAATCGCAGGTATCGCAACAACAGAGATTGACGGTGTTGCGGGAATGTACGGAACGTTTGCCGGCGGCATTGCAGAAATGTTCGGTGCAAAGAAAAATCCGTCAAAGGGCGTTAAGGTTGATATGAACGAAACAACTGCAACGATTGACCTTTATATTGTGGTGGATTACGGTGTAAGAATACCGGAACTTTCTTGGGAAATTCAAGAAAACGTTAAAAACAGCGTTGAAACAATGACAGGACTTGATGTTCAAAAGGTTAATATCCATATCGAAGGCGTAAGCTTTGAAAAGGAAAAAGAAGAAAAAATCGAACTTGACAGCAACGTAAACGAAACACCTTTACCGACTGTTGACACTGATGAAGATTCTATGGACGATGAGGATATTCAAGACTGAGAAAATAAATCAAGGATTGTGTCTTATAGGCATAAGCCTTGATTTTTTTATGTTATTGTGGTATAGTTTTAACATAGAATTTAAGTAGCCTTATTATTTTGGGAAAGGAATAAAAATATGAAAAAACAGACGAGAAGTCAAGCAAGGGACGCTGCTTTTACACAAGTGTTCCAAATGAATATGCACGAGGATGATATGGACGTAATTTTGGAGGAGCTTTTAAATGCACGTCCCGAATGTGAAACAAATCTCGGTTATATAAGACAGATTATTGACGGAGTGAAAGAACACGAAAGCGAGCTTGAAGATACGGTTGCAAAGTATTTGAAAGCAGGTTGGACGCTTTCAAGAATTTCAAAAGCGTCACTTTCAATAATGAAGCTTGCAATATTTGAAATGAAGTATATGGACGACGTACCGCCGAAAGTTGCGATAAATGAGGCGGTTGAACTTGCAAAGCGTTACGGTGATGACGGTGACCCTACATTCGTAAACGGACTTTTGGGTAATGTATTTAAGGAGTTAGCGTGAGTACAATAGGCTTTGATACAAGCAATTACACAACGTCAACTGCGTGGACTGACGGAAAAACCGATATAAATGTACGACAGATTTTATACGTCAAAGACGGTGAAAGAGGAATACGTCAAAGTGACGGCGTTTTTCAGCATATGAAATTAATGCCGGTGATGTATGAAAAATTGTCGGAGCAGATTGATTTTAAAGATGTTAAGGCGGTTGGAGTCAGTACAAGACCGAGATGTGTAGAGGGATCATATATGCCTGTATTCCTTGCAGGTGAGGGGTATGCAAAGGTTGTCGCTAATACTTTGGGTGTGCCTTTGTATGAATTTTCACACCAAGACGGACATATAATGGCGGGAATATATTCAAGCGGCTCTTTTGAATTGCTTGAAAACGATTTTATATCGGTACACCTTTCGGGCGGTACAACGGAAATTTTGAAAAGCCGTTACAACGAATTTAATTTTGACAATGAAATTATCGGCGGAAGTAAGGATATAAGTGCCGGACAATTTATTGACAGAGTGGGCGTAAAAATGGGTTTGCATTTTCCTGCCGGTAAGGCTTTGGAACAGCTTGCGCTAAAGACTGAAAAAGGTGAAAAACTTCCGATAGCCGCTGACGGTGCGTATATGAATTTTTCGGGTGTTGAAACAAAAGCGTCACGCATGGCGGAGAGTGAAAAATGCGATAAATCCGCTCTTGCACTCGGCGTACTTGAAAATGTTCGTGATACACTTGTTAAAACGATAAATAAGGCAATGACGGACACAAACACTCACCGCGTGTTGATTGTGGGCGGTGTTGCGTCAAACGGAATTATAAGAAACGGACTTACAAAAAAACTTGACGGTGATGTGTATTTCGCAAAATCGGAATATTCAACCGATAATGCAGTCGGAACAGCATATCTTGCACATATGGCACATAAGGAGGCATAGGCTTGGAACCTAAAATTGCTACCGTTTCACAGATAAACGGTTATGTAAAGAAAATACTTGACCATAATATAATACTGAATAATGTTTGGATAAAGGGCGAGATATCGAATTTTAAACATCATTATTCCGGACATCTTTATATAACGCTTAAAGACGAGGGCGGAGTGCTTAAAGCGGTAATGTTCAGAGGCAGTGCGCAGTCGCTTAACTTTGAACCGAGCGACGGTATGAAGGTCCTTGCACGAGGAAGAATAAGTGTGTATGAGGCAGGCGGTTCGTATCAGCTTTATATAGAGGAAATGATACCCGATGGCGTGGGGGAACTTTATATTGCATACGAACAATTAAAAAAACAGCTTGAAGAAGAAGGACTTTTCCGTCCCGAATACAAAAAGCCTATTCCGAAATTCCCTAAACGTGTCGGAGTTGTTACAGCCTCAACAGGTGCGGCGGTAAGGGATATTATAAATGTTATAACAAGACGTTATCCTATGGCTGAAATTGTGATATATCCTGCACAGGTACAGGGTGTCGGTGCGGCGGAAAGCGTTGTTAAAGCGATTGAATACTTTAATGCAACAAATGAGGTTGATACGCTGATTGTCGGACGCGGAGGCGGCAGTATAGAGGACTTGTGGGCATTTAATGAGGAAATCACCGCAAGGGCGATATTTAATTCGAATATACCGATTATATCGGCTGTCGGACACGAAACAGATTTTACGATTGCCGATTTCGTTGCGGATTTGAGAGCACCTACTCCGTCAGCGGCGGCAGAAATAGCAGTACCGTCAATGATTGAACTCAGAAACAGAATAAATACCGATAAAAACCGTATTTCTCAAAATATAGTCAAGCGTATCGAAAGCTGTAAATTGCTTTTAAAACGATTTAAAATGCGTACTCCTAAGGATAGGATTGACGATTATTATTTGAAGATAGATTCGCTTGTTAAATCTATGGATAACTGCATTAAAATGAAAACTATGTCGCTAAGACGTCAGCTTGCGGAACAGGCGGCAAAGCTTGACGCGTTAAGTCCTCTGCAAACTCTTTCAAGAGGATATTCGATTCCGACAAAAGAGGACGGAACTGTTATAAGAAGTGCGAACGATATGGAAAAGGGTATGGAATTTACGCTTAGAATGAAAGACGGACAGACAAATTGTGTAGTAAAGGGAGAATAGATATGGCAAAGACATTTGAACAGTCAATAGCTGAACTTGAAGAAATTGTTGAACAGCTTGAAAACGGTGACGTGACTCTTGACGAGTCACTCGGACTTTTTGAAAAGGGAATAAAGTTATCGAAAAGCTGTCAGAAAATGCTTGACACGGCAGAAAAGAAAGTTTCTATACTGATGACAAATGATGACGGAGAAATAGTAAAAGAGGACTTTACAGGTGCGGACAATGAATAATATAAAGGAATTGCTGAAAGAGCAGATTAAATTTACAGACGGTTATCTTGATAAGTACCTTGCCGAAAAAGACAATCCGCAGAATATTATATACAAGGCAATGCGATACAGTGTTTTTGCGGGCGGTAAAAGACTTCGTCCGATACTTATGATGAATACTTGTAAAATGTGCGGCGGTGATGTAAATGAGGTTATTCCGTTTGCGTGTGCGCTTGAAATGATACACACATATTCGCTTATTCACGACGATTTGCCCGCAATGGATAATGACGATTTACGACGCGGTATGCCGACCAGTCATATTAAATTCGGTGAGGCAACCGCTATTTTGGCAGGTGACGCACTTTTGAATAAGGCATTTGAAGTTGTGTCGCAGTACAACGGCAACAATCCTCAAAGGGCGGTCAAAGCAATGAATATGCTTGCCGTATCGTCAGGTACAGAGGGTATGATAGGCGGTCAGATTGTCGATATGGAGAGTGAAGGTAAGGATATTACCCTTGATGAACTTAAATATCTTCACCTTAACAAGACTGGCGCAATTATAAGAAGTGCCTGCACAGTCGGCGCGTTGATGGGCGGTGCGAGTGACGGAGAAATAAAAGCCGTTGATGAATTTGCTCAAAATCTCGGTGTTGCGTTTCAGATACAGGACGATATTCTTGACGTTACAGGCGATGAAAAAGAGCTTGGTAAGCCTATCGGCTCGGATGCGGAAGAAAACAAAAATACATATGTAAAGCTTGTAGGGTTGGAAAAGTCAAAGGAATTGGCAAAGGAATATTCGGAAAAAGCAAAGAAGTCACTTGAAATGTTCGGTGAAAAAGCGGAATTTCTTATAAATCTTACAGATTACTTAATTGATAGAAAATTCTAAAGGAGATAGTTAATGTCATATTTACAACAGCTTATTTCAAATTCGGTGCTTATAACGGCTCTTATAGGTTGGTTTGCGGCACAGGTACTAAAGATGATACTCGTTTGGGATAAAAAGAAGTTTGATTTTAAGAGAATAATCGGTTCGGGCGGTATGCCGAGCTCACATTCATCTTTTGTAATGGCACTTACAATGTCTATCGGATTTACGCAAGGCTTTGACAGTGTGGCTTTTGCAATATCGGCGGTTATGTCGTTTGTGGTTATGTATGATGCGGCAGGCGTCAGAAGAAGTGCAGGTCAGCAGGCTGCTATACTTAATAAATTGGTTGAGTCTGTTATGAATGCCGATTTTTCAAAAACAGAAAAACGTCTGAAAGAACTTTTGGGACATACTCCGATTGAAGTTTTTGCCGGTGCTATTTTGGGCGTAATAATTGCGATTATAAGGTATGTATGATGAAGATACTTGTTGATGCGGATGCGTGTCCTGTTAAAGAAATTATTGAAAAGGTTGCAAAACAGAAGAATATCGAAGTTGTTATGTATATTGATTCAAGCCATATTTTAAGCTCGGATTACAGTAAGATTGTGACGATAAGTAAGGGCAGGGACGCGGTTGACCTTGCACTTATAAATGACAGTGAAAAGGGTGACGTCATTGTTACACAGGATTACGGCGTTGCGTCGCTTGCACTCGGACGCAGTGCGTATGCAATCGGTAACAGCGGACTTATTTATGATAACAATAATATCGATAAACTTATGTTTGAAAGGTTTTTGGGACAGAAAGTACGCCGAGCCGGCAGAAAAGGCGGTAAGACGTTTAACCCGAAAAAGAGAACTAAAGAAGATGACGAACGGTTTGAACGAAATCTTTTAACGATTTTGGACAGGGGATAAAGTATGAATAAACAAGAAATACTTGATTATTTAAAAGAAAAAGATGTATTGCACGAAGTAACCGAACACAAAGCGGTTTATAATATGGAAGAAGTGTCGCAGATTGATATTCCTTATCCCGAAGCGGAAGCGAAAAATCTTTTTGTCAGAGATGATAAGAAAAGAAATTATTATCTTATAACCGTAAAAGGCGATAAAAAGGTTAATTTAAAGGAGTTTAGAAAGGAAAATAATACTCGTGTTTTAAGCTTTGCATCAGAGGACGAGTTGAAAAGTATAATGGGTGTGATACCGGGAGCGGTTACACCGTTCGGATTGTTAAACGATAAAGAGTTAAAAGTTAAATTTTTTATAGATAAAGAATTTGCAAAAACGGGACACTTAATAGCCGTACATCCGAATGATAATACCGCAACAGTGTATTTAAAAGCAGAAGATTTAATTGATATAATAAAAGAACACGGAAATCAAGTTGATGTCATTACATTATAGAATTTGCCCATAAGGGCATTTTTTTTATATCTGAAATTAAAAATAAAAAAAGGAAGTACATCGTACTTCCTTTTTGTTGGCGACCCGGATGAGGCTCGAACTCACGACCTCCAGCGTGACAGGCTGGCGTTCTAACCAACTGAACTACCGGGCCAACTCTTGACTGCTTGACTATTATAACTTATATTTAGACAAATGTCAATAGTTTTTTGAAAAAAATAAAAAAACTTTTCAAAAATATATTTTACACAAAAATCGGAATTAAAAATTGACACAAAGCAAAAATAAGGTTATACTATATATAAGACTAAAAATGATAGGAGTGATGAAAATGACAGCATTGGCTAAGACAATCGAAACATTACTTGAAAACAAAAAATATTCATCACTTCGAGATGTACTTTCGTCAATGAATGAGGCGGATATAGCGGCAATGTTTTCAGAGGTTTCTTCGGACAGTTTACCGCTTTTATTTAGACTTTTGCCGAAAGATTTGGCGGCGGATACATTCGCACTTATGGACACCGATGAGCAAGAGCTTTTGATACGCGGTTTTTCGGATAATGAAATCAAGGAAGTATTTGATGAGCTTTACGTTGATGACGCGGCGGATATAGTTGAGGAAATGCCTGCAAATGTGGTGAAACGTATTCTTAAAAATACAGAGCCTGATATGCGTCAGATGATAAATGAGATATTGAAATATCCGGAGGACAGTGCCGGAAGTCTTATGACGACCGATTATATCAGTCTTAGACCGAAAATGACAATCAGTGACGCAATCAAACGTATAAGACGTACAATCAATGAGGCTGAAACGATTTATACTTGTTATGTCACTGATGACAACAGAAAACTGTTGGGATATTTGTCTGTAAAAAATCTTTTGCTTGCCGAGACGAATGAAAAAGTGTGCGATATAATGGATAAGACCATAATATGCGTGCATACTTTGAGCGATAAAGAGGACGTTGCAAAGGATATGAATAAATACGACTTTGTAACAATGCCTGTTGTTGACGACGAGGGCAGACTTGTCGGTATCGTAACCTTTGACGACGCAATCGACGTTATGCAGGACGAGGCAACAGAGGATATCGAAAGAATGGCGGCTATCAATCCGACGGAGGAATCGTATTTCAAAACGTCTGATTTTAAACACGCCAAAAACAGAATTTTTTGGCTGTTGATACTGATGTTGTCGGCGGCGATAACGGGAACTATTTTAACAAAATATGAGGACGCGTGTACGGCGATACCTGCGCTTGTATCGTTTATTCCTATGCTTATGAGTACGGGCGGTAATTGTGGTTCGCAAAGCTCAACAATGATAATTCGCGGAATGTCGGTTGACGAAATTAAACTGAAAGACTTCTTAAAGGTCATATTTACCGAATTCAGAATTTCGCTTGTAATATGCGTTATATTGGCAATCGTAAACGGTGTGCGAATATGGATAATGTCAGGTGATTTGCAAATTGCGACTGTGGTGAGTCTGTCGATTATATTTATAGTCATAATTTCGCAGTTTATAGGCTGTTCACTGCCTATGCTTGCAAAGCGTTGTAAGCTTGACCCCGCTGTTATGGCGGCACCGCTTATAACGACCATTGTCGATGCAACGAGTATTTTGATATTTTTCAATATCGCAACAAGATTTTTTAATTTATGACATTGAAAAGTGTACAAAATAAACCAAGAAATTTATGCAAAAGGTAAATTTTTTGTAAAATAGGTTTAAATCATTGAAAAAACGAATATAAAGTGATATAATGTAGTTGTTAGATTGATAATAATTTAACAACTACTTTTTTCTTATTATTAGAGGAGGTTATTTATTATGGGAAGATTTACATTACCAAGAGATTTGTATTACGGAAAGGATTCACTTGAAAACCTAAAGAATATTGACGGTAAAAAAGCTATCGTCGTATCGGGCGGCAGTTCAATGCGTCGCGGCGGTTTTCTTGATAAAGTAGAAGCATATTTAAAAGAAGCAGGAATGGAAGTACAGTTGTTTGAAGGCGTTGAGCCTGACCCGTCAGTTGAAACTGTTATGAAGGGTGCAAAGGCTATGACAGATTTTCAGCCAGACGTAATCGTAGCAATCGGCGGCGGTTCACCGATTGACGCGGCTAAGGCTATGTGGGCATTCTATGAATATCCTGAGGTTACTTTTGAGCAACTCTGTACACCTTTCTCATTCCCGAAACTTCGCCAAAAAGCTAAATTTGTAGCTATTCCGTCAACATCGGGTACGGCTACTGAAGTTACTGCATTTTCGGTTATCACAGATTATGCAAAGGGTATCAAGTATCCTCTTGCAGACTTCGAGATTACACCGGACGTTGCAATCGTAGACCCACAGCTTGTTGAATCATTGCCGATAAAGCAAGTTGCATACACAGGTATGGACGCACTTACTCACGCAATCGAGGCATATGTATCAACGCTTAATTCACCGTTTACAGACCCTCTTGCAATTAAGGCAATAGAAATGGTGCTTGATTACTTACCGCAGTCGTATAAGTGCGATATGGGCGCGAGAGAACAAATGCACTATGCACAATGTCTTGCAGGTCAGGCATTCTCAAATGCTTTGCTTGGTATAGTTCACTCAATGGCACATAAAACAGGTGCGGCATTCTCAACAGGTCATATTCCTCACGGATGTGCAAATGCAATTTATTTGCCGTATGTAATTAAGTACAACGCACACGAGCCAGAGGCTATGCACCGTTATGCAGATATTGCAAGACGTGTAGGACTTGGCGGAACATCTGAAAAGGCACAGGTAAATGCTCTAATCGCTAAGATTGAAGAATTTAACAGAGCTATGAATATCCCTAAGACATTGCAGGAATTCGGTGTTAAGGAAGATGAATTTAAAGAAAAATTGTCATCAATCGCCGAACTTGCAGTAGGTGATGCTTGCACAGGTTCAAACCCACGTTCAATTACTCCGGAACAGATGGAGAAATTGTTTACTTGCACATACTACGGTACAGAAGTAGATTTCTAATGAAAAAGTTATTTGTATTAAAAAAAGCACATCGTAAGATGTGCTTTTTGAGTGCATAAAAATCCGATGGTCAATGCCATCGGATTTTATTGATTATTTAATTGCAGCTTTCAATTCTTCAACTTTATCAAGTTTTTCCCAACTTACGCCTAAGTCCTCACGTCCCATATGACCGTAAGCGGCAAGGTTTTTATAGATAGGCTTTCTCAAATCAAGTTGTTTGATAATTGCGTGCGGTCTTAAATCAAAGACTTTTTCGATTGCCTGTTCAATCTTATCTTCATCAACTGTTGCAGTACCGAAAGTATCAACCATTATTGAAACAGGGTGTGCAACGCCGATTGCATATGCAAGCTGAACTTCGCACTTCTTTGCAAGTCCTGCCGCAACAACATTCTTTGCAACCCAACGAGATGCATATGCGGCACTTCTGTCAACCTTTGTAGGGTCTTTACCCGAAAAAGCACCGCCGCCGTGTCTTGCATAACCGCCGTATGTGTCAACGATAAGTTTTCTTCCTGTTAAACCGCTGTCACCGTTAGGACCGCCGACAACAAATCTGCCTGTCGGATTGATATAAAACTTAGTGTTTTCATCGATAAGTTCAGCCGGAACAGTTGTTAAAATAACTTCTCTCTTAATATCTTCACGAAGTTTTTGAATATCAACATCAGGAGAATGCTGGCTTGATACAACAACTGCGTCAACTCTTACAGGCTTATCGTCATCATATTCAACAGTAACTTGAGTTTTGCCGTCAGGGCGAAGATAATCAAGGATACCGTCTTTTCTTACTTGTGTAAGTTTCTTTGCCATTTTGTGTGCAAGAGAAATCGGCATTGGCATAAATTCGGGTGTTTCGTCACAAGCGTAACCGAACATCATACCCTGGTCGCCTGCACCTGTTGAATTTTCGTTGTCATTACCGCCTTGTTCACGGTTTTCATAACCGTCATTAACGCCTTGCGCAATATCGGGCGACTGTTCGTCAATAGCCGTAACAACGGCACAAGTTGTACCGTCAAAGCCGTATTTAGCTCTGTCATAGCCTATGTCAAGAACAACCTGTCTTGCAACCTTAGGGAAATCAACATAGCAAGATGTTGTAATTTCACCCATAATTGAGATTATACCCGTTGTACAAGTAGTTTCGCAAGCGACTCTTGCCATCGGATCTTCTTTTAGTATTTCATCAAGAATTGCGTCAGAAATTTGGTCACAGATTTTATCGGGATGACCTTCTGTTACAGATTCCGAAGTAAATAATCTTTTACTCATTGGTTTTATTTCCTTTCCTATATTTACAATGTACCTATAATATACTATTATATATTGTATCGTAAATACACGAAAAAGTCAATATATTAAATTATACTGTCAAAATTCCTTCTTCCGATTCGATAAGCAGGAATATTTCTTCTTCACGACCGTTTTCGGCATTGACATAGATTAAAAAGTTTTTGCCGTTAAAAGCACCCTTAAATTCATAGCAAAGCACTTCTCTCATACTGTCCTTCGGAACAAGAGCAAGTTTTGTTGCGGTCACGTCAAGTCCTGTGGATATTTTTGATTTTGCGTCATCAACGGAAAGTGCAGGGGCTGATAAGTTTCTCTCTGCGTGATTCATAATATATCCGTTTGTTTCAAGACCTACAATTTCACCTGTATCGAGTGCAACACGAACTTTTACAAGGTCACTGTAACACGTTACGTTGTCCTGTACATATGCAAAGTTTATCGTTGCGATACCGCCTGATTTTTCGTAATAACTGCTCTGCATACTGTAAAAACCGTTTTTCTGCAAAAATTCAGCCGCTTTGTCTGTTGCGGAATTAATGTCAAGACGTTCGCCGTCAATATTTCTGCTGTTCAGATATGAAAGAATATATCCGCCGTCTTTTGTTATACTTATTGAAATTTGATTTGAGTCGGTGTTTTTCACAAATGTGTATGACGGTATTGCGGTATTTTCCGAAAGACTTTCAAAAGCTAAGCCTTTTGTACCGACAAATTTCTCGGCGGTGTTCAGTGCGTCCTCTTGTGAAATTGTGTGTGCGTTTTTCAAAAGTGCAGGCTCTCTGTTTTCAATATGCTCCGAGAACGGACCGTCATATATAAGTGACGGATATTCGTCAAACGATTTTTCTACGTTAGCCAAATCGTCAAGTACGTTTGAATCTGCTGCGTCTGCGACTGTTCCGCGCTGTCTTGTCCTTGACTGTGAAATGCGTACTTCTCCGTTGTAAATTTTTGTTTCTATTTCCGAAAGGGTATTTTTTAGTGTTGCGGCATATTCGTTCATTGATGCAAGATTGTCATATTCTTCCTGTGAAATTTCTTCGCCGTTAATCATTGACTGCGAAAGCACATAGGTGTAATCGCCGACTTGTGAAAGAAATTTTGACGTGTTGTCAAGCTGTACCTCTGATGTGGGAAGCTGACCAAGACATGACTTTGCCTCTGCACTTTGTCGAAAAATATCGCTTGAAAGTTTTGCAAGCTGTGCGGGACTTTTTGTAAGCTGTGTTTTGCTCAAAAGAGTGTCTATATCGTCAACATAACCGACAAGCTCGTGGAACGCTCTGTTGTACTGATTTTCTGTTGTGACTTCAAGTGCTTTTGCATTTTTCGTTGCGGTAGCACCCCATATGACTGCGGCGATTATTCCTACAATAAGTATTGTATACAGCCAAACGTGTATGCTTTTTTTTCTCTCCATATTATTTTCCTCTCTCTCATATTATTTGCAAAATCTGTGCTTGCCGATGGTTTTTATAAGCGGTCTTGACCATATCCAAGCATTTGTGGCGGTGTCGGGATTAAAATAGTATATCGCACCGCCGGACGGATCCCAACCGTTTAAAGCGTCATTGCAGGCTTTGTAAACCGTAGAATTTTCGTCGATAGGAACATTTATCTGTCCGTCACTGACCGCCGTAAATGCACCGGGCTGATAGATAACACCCGAAATTGTGTTAGGGAATGACGAATGACGTACACGATTTAAAATAACTGCCGCAACGGCAACTTGTCCTTCGTAAGGCTCACCGCGTGCCTCGCCGTTTACCGCTCTTGCCAAAAGCTGTTTTTCGTTTGATGAGGCACTTACCGCGTATGCGTTGTTTTCGTTAGTGTAATAAACGACGCCGCAAGTTATCAATGCAAATGCCAGAACGACAGATATTAATTTTTTCATATTACTTCCTCCTTGTGATTTTTCTTTAGTATTTCCATAAAATCGTAATAAATATGTATGCGAGATGAAAAATAGGTTAATAATTTCAATACAAGATTAAATCAGTGAGGTATGAATTATGAATAAGATAATAGCGGTATTTTTGGTGGCACTTTGTATGACGGTTTGTGTAACTGCATATTCGGATGGTGTACAGGCGGATTTGCAGGATAACTTGATAAGATTACATATTATCGCGGACAGTGACGATGATAACGACCAAGCAGTTAAATTAAAGGTGCGTGACGCAATTTTAAAAAATGTCGGCGCCAGACTTTCAAAAACGGATAAAAACGAATGTCGCGATGAGATAATAAACGATTTGAATGAATTTGAAGATATAGCGAATGACGTACTTCGTGAAAACGGTTTTTCATATACGGCACACGCCGAATACGGTAAATTTGAATTTCCCGAAAAAACATATAAGTCAATGATTTTGCCGGCGGGCGAATATTACGGTGTAAGGATTGTTCTCGGCAGCGGTGAAGGACATAATTGGTGGTGCGTTATGTATCCGCCGTTGTGCTTTAAAGAGGGTGAGGAAGTTCGGCTCAGTAAAGAAAGCGAAAAAATTCTTCGCGAAAAACTTGATAAAGATACTTACGATATAATTACCAAAAACGATAAAGAAGTTGTTGTTAAATTTAAGTTGGTTGAAATAGTTCAGGAAATAAAGCAAAAGATAAACGGTGATTAAAAATGATTTTCATTTTTAATCACCGTTTTTGTGATTTGATTAAATTATGATAGTAAGTTTACTTTCAGAATGTTTTATTTCATTCTGCTTTCGTAATCAGCTATCATCTTTTTAACCATTTGACCGCCGATACTTCCGGCCTGCTTTGCTGTAAGATCACCGTTGTAACCTTGCTTTAGGTTTACGCCTACTTCGTTAGCTGCTTCCATTTTGAACTGTTCCATAGCTTGCTTTGCCTCAGGAACTTGAATCTTGTTTTTACTCATTTTGTTTCCCTCCTTAAAACCAAAGTCTTAATCTATTTAAAATTTTGTGTCGAATTGTATCGACTACACTAATATTTTGTACATTGATGAAAATTATATTCAAAAATTTTATTAGTAATATTTAGAATATAAATATGTTGAAAAAAACGGCGTAAAATGATATAATTTAATATATTATAAAAAGAAACAGGGAGATAAATATGATAAAGGATATAGCGATTGGAAAAATGAAATCTGCGTCAAATTACGTTATTACGTTTTTGAAATGGGCGTTGATTTCAATAATAATCGGAGTGGTTGGTGGGTGCGTCGGCGCGTTGTTTCATATGAGTGTAAATTATGCGAATATTATTTTTACAAGGCACGATTGGTTTGTACTGTTTCTTCCGATAGGCGGTATTATAATTGTGGCAATGTACAAAGCGTGTAAAATGCTTGAAAACAAGGGTACGGACAGTATTATTTCGTCAATAAGAAATGATGAAAAAGTACCTATTTTACTTGCACCGCTTATATTTGTAAGTACGGTTATAACTCATCTTTGCGGCGGCAGTGCCGGCAGAGAAGGTGCGGCGCTTCAGCTTGGCGGAAGTATAGGAAGCAATATCGGCAGACTTTTTAAGCTTGATGAAAAAGATATGCATATGGTTGTAATGTGCGGAATGAGTGCGGTGTTTTCGGCTCTGTTCGGTACACCTATAACGGCGGCTGTGTTTGCACTCGGTGTGACAAGCGTGGGAATTATGTATTATTCGGCACTTGTGCCGTGTCTTATGTCATCACTTGCGGCATTTTTGGTTACAAGATTTGCCGGACTTGAGCCGACTCAATTCGCAATAACCGTTATTCCGCAAACAGGCGTTATAACGATTTTACAGACAATACTTATTTCGGCATTGTGTGCGGAACTAAGCATAATATTCTGTACGACAATGCACTATACGGCAAGATATTTAAAAATATGGTTTAAAAATCCGTATATAAGAGTAGTTGTCGGTGCGTTGGCGATAATCGCACTTACATATTTAACAGGCTCACGAGATTATAACGGTTCGGGCATGGATATAATTGAACATGCCGTTGTCGGCGGTCACGCAAAAGGTTGGGCGTGGGTATTGAAAATTGTGTTCACTGCAATAACAATCGGTGCGGGATTTAAAGGCGGAGAGATTGTTCCGACATTCTTTATCGGTGCGACATTCGGCTGTGTTGTCGGTCATTTGTTCGGCTTAAATCCTGGATTTGCGGCGGCAATCGGAATGATTGCAATGTTCTGCGGTGTGCTTAACTGTCCGATTGCGTCAATAGTTTTGAGTATTGAACTGTTCGGCTCGAAAGGCTTTATACTTTTTGCCATTGCGGCAGGTGTGAGTTATATGCTGTCGGGATATTACGGACTATACAGCAGTCAGAAGATTATGTATTCGAAGTTGAAAGCGGAATACATAAATAAGGATACGAAATAATTTTATAACGAAAGGAACAAACAAATGATATTAGGCTATTCAATTTATGAACTTTTATGGCTATTCTTCATTTACGCATTTTTCGGTTGGTGTATCGAAGTAGTATTTTGCGGACTTAATGAAGGTCATTTTATAAACCGCGGTTTCCTAAACGGACCTGTTTGTCCGATATACGGTGTAGGCGGTGTGATAGTTGTATTATGTCTTACGCCGATAAAAGACAATATATTTTTACTTTTTGTCGGCTCAGCGTTGCTTACGTCAATATTGGAACTGATTACAGGTTTTGCACTCGACAAAATATTTCACGCACGTTGGTGGGATTATACGGATATGCCGTTTAACATAGGCGGTTACATATGCCTTAAATTTTCGATATATTGGGGGTTTGTGTGTATCACACTTATGAAAGGTATTCACCCTGTTATACTCGGATTTGTAAGATTTATACCGCATATGTTGGGACTTGTTGTAGTTGTATTTTTTGCGGCAGTGTTTGTGGCTGACGTTATTATAACCGTTATAACCATTAATAATCTTACAAAACGTGTTAAACTTATGAATGATATTGCGAAGAAAATTCATAGTGTTTCCGACGAAGTCGGCGAACATATTTATGACGGTGCCAACGATATTATGAAAAAGGGCATTGAGATATACAACAGTGAAAACGTACAGGAAATTCGTGAGAATTTGGACGATATGAAAGAGAAGTACGAGCATAAGAAAGAAGAAATCAAGTTAAAGCATAAGGACGATTTGGACGAACTTAAAGCGAAGTACGATAATCTTGTTAAAGAAACGCATATATTCCAAAAACGTATTATTAAAGCATTCCCAAATTTGACGTCAAGAAGATACGAAGAACAGCTTGCAAAACTTAAAGAAAAAACGTGGAAATTAAAAAAGAAAAATAAAAAATAATCAAAAAATCCGATGGTTTCATACCATCGGATTTTCGTTTTTAATTGTTGTCACTGTAAAGGTAAACCCATAAAACAGTAAGCAAGGCTATTGCGATACCGCCGCCCAAGCATACTGCCGGCAGACGGGTTGAACTCTTTAATGATTTCTCAATATGAATAGCCGGTGCTTTTGTAGGCTCTGAAAGACCGTCGCTGTCATCATACTTTGATGTTTTTGAAAGCTTCAGAGTACCTTTTGATTTTTTATAAAGTAAAGTGTTTCTGTCGTAATCGGCTTTTATCTGTTTAAGTTCTCTGTCCGAAAGAGGTATACAGTCTGTTCTGACCTTTAAAATCTGATAACCGTTATCAGCCATATCACTTCTGCGCAAAAGTGCATAGTTGTAATATGAACGGTCGGTAGAGAAACGAACGTAATAAATCTCGTCACCAAGATTATATGCCTCTGAAATCAGATAAAATCTGTCACCGTTCGGTTCGACGTTAAGTGCGTTTTGGTATTCGTCCATAGTAGTGTAGTTGGCAATATCAAAATCGGTATAGCTTACTACATTTTTAAGAACTTCTTCAATCTGATGTTCGTCCTCATCGCTCAAACGTTCCGCAATGTCCTCATATGTAACACTGTCTGCGGCTGAGTTTTTCAGCTTGTCGAAAAAGTTGCCGATATTTTGGTTATAATGAGAAACGTCAACATTAGGGTGGAAATATTCCGAACTGAAGTCCATAACACCTGTTTCCGAAAGTACCTGCGGTGCGTTTACATATTCAAACGCATCACCGTCGATAACGGTGTAATAATCCGCGTGAACAAGTTCGTCACCTTCAAACACCTTGTATGTTATATAACGTTTTTCAGCGTTTGAACCGAGAGAAAATACACCCGATTGACCAAGCGGTATTTGATTGTAATTAACGTCTAAAATAGCGATACGTTCCGCATTTTCCGTTTCTTCGTTATATTTCCAAACGTGACATGAGGCGGTAGTGTATCCGCTGTCCGCAAGGAAAATAACAAGATACGGATTTTCATTTGCGTCAAAATTTACTATATCACTGTACACAACGCCGTTAGGTATATTGTCCTCCGAAATTGAAAGAGAATCACCTGCGTTTTCGGTGTGCATTGAACTGTAAGTGTACAAATAGTTATTAAGTACATAAGCATATACCGCCGCCATTTTGCCGACAGGCTCATCAGCAACAACAGTGCTGAATGTAAGACAGGACATTAAAATTACAATCGAACAGAAAACAGATAACAACCTGAATATTCTGTTTTTCAACATCACACCCCCCTATGTTTACATAATTCTTAATATTATACATTATACAAGTAAATCTGTGACAATTCAACTTGATTTTTGTTAAGAGCATATTACAATAATGTGGCATTTTACCCTTTACAAATTTCAAAATGTGTATTATAATTAATTAGATAGTAGCAAAAAATAGGGTAAAAAAACGATAAAGTGCCTTATTTTTTATTTGGAAGGAAGGATACGAAATGATAAAAGCGGCAGTTCTCGGAGCAACGGGATATGCAGGTATTGAGCTTGTAAGATTATTAACATCACATCCGGAGGTAAGTATTGAAATACTCGGTTCGCACAGTTTTGCGGGACAGAAGATAAGTGATGTTTATAAGAACTTCAATCATGTACTTGAAAAGGAATGTGAAGAACTTGACCTTGATAAGGTCGGTGCTTGTGATGTGGCATTTACCGCACTTCCGCACGGTGCGTCAAAATCGGTAATTCCGTCATTACTTGAAAAAGGTCTTAAAGTTATCGACCTTAGCGGTGATTACAGATATGATGACGTGGCAGTGTATGAAAAGTGGTACGGTGAAAAACATTCATCACCCGAACTTTTAAAGGAGTCTGTTTACGGACTTCCCGAACTTCACAGAGATAAGATTAAGAATGCAAGACTTATCGGTAACCCCGGCTGTTACACAACTTGTTCAATACTCGGAACAGTTCCGCTTTTGGCAAATAAAATTGCTGAAACAAAGAATATTATTGTTGACGCAAAATCCGGTGTTACAGGTGCAGGACGCGGTCTTAAACTTCAAAACAGTTTCTGCGAATGTACTGAAAATATGAAAGCGTATAAGGTAGCAACTCACCGTCATACTTCTGAAATCGAGCAGGAGCTTAGCAATGTTGCAGGTGAAGAAATAATGATTTCGTTTACGCCGCACCTTATTCCGCAAAAACGCGGAATACTTTCGACAATCTATGTAAATCTAAACAGAAAGTCAAGTGCGGAAGAACTTACGGAAATGTACAAGGAATTTTATAAAGACGAATTTTTTGTAAGAGTTAAGGAAGTGGGCGACTTGCCCGAAACAAAACACGTTGCAGGTTCAAACTTCGTTGATATAGGCGTGTGCTATGATGAAAGACTTCAAAGAGCCGTAGTCGTATCGTCACTTGACAATATTGTAAAGGGTGCTGCGGGACAAGCCGTTCAGAATATGAACTTGTTATTCGGCTTGGACGAAAAGACAGCCCTTACAAATCCGGGATTTTATTTATAATAGAGGGTGGAAGTAATGCAAGAACTTATAAAAAAAGCGGGAATACTTATTGAAGCACTTCCGTATATACAGAAATTTTCGGGCAAAACCGTTGTTATCAAATACGGCGGTAATGCTATGATAAACGAAGAATTAAAGAACTCCGTAATGGAGGATATTACTCTTTTGAAGTTCATCGGACTTAATCCGATTGTCGTACACGGCGGAGGTCCCGATATTTCAAAGGCACTTAACGAACGCGGTGTAAAGAGTAAATTCGTAAACGGTTTGCGTGTGACGGACGATATTACAATGCAGACTGCTCAACAGGTACTTATAGGTAAAACAAATAAAGAAATTGTCGCACTTCTTAATACAAACGGCGGTCGTGCAGTCGGTATCAGCGGTATTGACGGCAGTTTTATCGAGTGTAAAAAGCAGTATACGGAAGTGGACGGCGAAAAGGTTGATATAGGCTATGTCGGCGATATTGTTCACGTTAAGCATTGCTTGATTGACTTATTGTCATCGGATCAATATATCCCTGTTATCGCTCCTATCGGTACAGATGAGGACGGTAACAGCTACAATATTAATGCAGATACGGTTGCGGCGGCAGTTGCGGCGTCTGTTGAGGCGGAAAAACTTATTTTGCTTACTGATGTTGAGGGTATTAAGGATAAAGACGGCAATGTTATTGCCGAAATACATAAAAATGAAATATATGAAATGATACATGACGGCAGCATCAGCGGCGGTATGATACCAAAGGTACTTGGCTGTCTTGAATCAATCGACGGCGGTGTTACGGGTGCGCATATCATTGACGGACGTATACCGCATTGCCTGTTACTTGAAATCTTTACAAAGACAGGTATCGGCACGCTTATTAAGAGTGATAAATATTAATAAAGAGAGGAATTTATATAATGAGAATGTCTAACTTGCTTATGCCGACGCTTAGAGAAGTACCGGCAGAGGCGGAAATAACAAGTCATAAATTAATGTTGAGAGCAGGTCTTATCAGAAAACTTGCGGCGGGTATATACTCATATCTTCCGCTTGGACTTCGCACTTTGCAAAAGGTTGAACAGATTGTCCGTGAAGAAATGGACAACGCTGGTGCACAGGAACTTTTGATGTCTGCACTTTTGCCGGCAGAGGCTTATCAGGCTTCGGGCAGATGGGAAGTGTTCGGACCGAGTATGTTCAAAATGAAAGACAGAAACGACCGTGATTTCTGTCTTGGTCCTACACACGAGGAACTTTTCACTCAAACTGTAATTGACAGTGTTCGTTCATATAAAGAATACCCAATGACTTTATATCAAATTCAGCACAAGTATCGTGACGAGGGACGTCCGAGATTCGGTATTATAAGAAGCCGTGAATTTATAATGAAGGACGCGTATAGCTTTGACCTTACGGAAGAAGGACTTGATAAGTCATATCAAAAAATGTATGACGCATATTGCAGAATATTCAACCGTCTTGGACTTGATTTCACTATCGTTGACGCTGACAGCGGTGCTATGGGCGGCAGCGGAAGTCAGGAATTTATGGTTAAGTCGCCAATAGGCGAGGACGGTATTGCTTATTGTGATGACTGCGGATATGCGGCTAACTATGAAAAAGCTGAATGTATTCCTCAAGAAAAGCCGTCACCGGAGGGTGATTTGGATATGGAAAAAATCCATACTCCGAATGCTCATACAATCGAGGAACTTGTAAGTTTCTTAAATGCAGAGGCTTATAACTTTGCAAAGACTATAATATATAAGGCTGACGATAAGTATGTTGCCGCAATGGTAAGAGGTGACAGAGAAGTAAACGAAGTTAAGCTTAAAAATCTTGTCGGCTGTGTGGACGATTTGGAACTTGCCGAGCCGTTTATGGTAAGACAGATTACAAATGCAGAAGTTGGTTTTGCAGGTCCTGTGGGACTTGATATTCCTGTATACGTTGATAAAGAAGTCACAATGATGAAGAACTTTATTGTTGGTGCAAATGAAACAGATATGCACTATAAGAACGTAAATATCAATAAGGACTTCACACCGACAGAAGTTGCTGATATTCGTACAATCGAAACAGGCGACGTTTGCCCTAAGTGCGGCAAGCCTATAAAGACTGCTCAAGGTATCGAAGTAGGACATATATTCAAGCTTGGTACAAAGTATTCTGACGCACTTGGACTAAAGAGCCTTGACGAAACAGGAAAGAGCAAGACTGTTATTATGGGTTGCTACGGTATAGGTGTTACACGTTGTCTTGCAGCGGCTATCGAGCAAAACAATGACGAAAACGGTATTATCTGGCCTGTATCAATCGCACCGTATCACGCAATCGTTATCCCTGTAAATTCTAAGAATGAAGAACAGAGTGAAATTGCCGAAAAAGTATATAATGACCTAAAGGCAAAGGGAATAGAAGTATTGCTTGACGACAGAAACGAAAGAGCCGGAGTTAAGTTCAAAGACGCTGACCTTATCGGTATTCCTGTAAGAATTGTCGTAGGTAAAAAATGCGGCGAGGGCGTTGTTGAATATAAGGAAAGAACAGCAGAAAATGCTGTTGAAAAGAATATTGATGACGCAGTTAATGGCGTTGTTGAATTTATAAACAATAACAAATAATTCAAAAGGAGTGGCTAAGCCACTCCTTTATTTATGATAACTTTCATTATTATTAATTTTAAATGCACGGTAAATTTGTTCAAGAAGAACTACACGCATAAGCTGGTGGGGAAGTGTCATTTTACCGAAACTCAATCTTAATGCCGACTTTGATTTTACGGTATCGGAAAGACCGAGTGAGCCACCGATTATGAATGTAATATGACTTGAAGTCATTGAAATATCGGCGATTTTTTTCGCTAATTCTTCGGAAGAATGTTCCTTGCCCTCAATGCAAAGTGTAACAACAAACGAATTTTGCGGAAGTTTTGCAAGGATTTTATTTCCCTCTTTTTCTTTTATTTGCTCCATTTCCTTTTCGGACGCATTATCGGGTATCTTTTCATCGGCTACTTCGATTATATTTAATTTCGCAAACCTTGAAAGTCGCTTTGAATATTCATCAATAGCGGCAGTGAAATATTTTTCTTTAATTTTGCCTACGGAAATAACAGTTATATTCATATTTTCCTCCGTTTAAAATAAAGTGGGCTTATATCTGTCGGCAACCTGCAAAGTCATATCTTTGCCGACATCAACACCCGACTGTGAAAGTAAATTGTATGTTTCGAGCATAGCTATTTCCGGACGGTTGTTTTCTTTGCTTAAATGACCGAGCATAATGTGTTCAGTGCCGTTCTGTACAAGGTGCAGAGCGACTTTTGAGGCGGTTTCGTTTGACAAGTGACCATATTCACCCAATATTCTGCGTTTCAGCGGATACGGATATGTACCGCATTTAAGCATTTCAACGTCGTGATTTGATTCAAGCAATATTTTTTTGCTGCCCGTTATATTTTCTAAAATGCTTTTTGTAATTTGGCCTATATCTGTTGCAAGCGAATATTTTTCATCGCCAATCATAAAATTAAAACCGACAGGTTGTGCGGCGTCATGCGGAATTGCAAAAGGACATATTCCGATATTTCCTATTTCAAAATCTGTATCTTCGGTGATTATTTTAATATTTTCATCGGCAATATTGCCTATATCCATACTTGTATGAGTACCTTGTGTAGTGTAAATAGGAATATTGTAGCGTCTTGAAATAACCCCTGCACCTTTTGTATGGTCAACGTGTTCGTGCGTTATTAGGAGTGCGTCAATGCTTTCGGGCATTACGTCAATAGCGTGAAGCGATTCTTTTAATTTTGCACCCGACATACCGCAATCTATAAGTAAATTTGTTTTGCCGTCCGAAACGAATGTCGCATTACCGGACGAACCGCTTATAAGTGAAACAAAAGTAGCCATTTTAACCTTCCTAAAATTAATTAAGCCTGCCGACAAAAGTCAAGCAGGCTTGTATTTTTGAATTAATCCAATAAATCATCAACGACTTGTATTCTTTCAATACTGCCTCCGAGGTTAACGAACTTTTCTTCAAAGTTTTCGTAACCTCTGTCAATATGATAGATGTCGGTGATTTCGGTAGTACCCTCAGCCATAAGACCGGCAATAATCATTGCCGCACCTGCACGAAGGTCTGTTGCCTTAACGTGTGCACCGATAAGTGAATTAACACCGTTAATAATCGCAAGTTTGCCCTCAACTCGAATATCAGCACCCATACGCTTTAATTCGTTTACATATCTGAAACGGTTGTCCCAAACACCCTCACGAGCCATACTTGTGCCCTCGATTGTTGTAAGGAACGTTACAAGCTGAGGCTGCATATCGGTAGGAAATCCGGGATAAGGCATAGCGATAAAATTAATGTGTTTAAACTTTGTATCGTCATTAACCCAAACTCTTACGCTGTCTTCACCCTCTGAAATATTAACGCCTGCCTCGATAAGTTTTGCACTTATGATTTCAAGGTGACGCGGAATTACATTTTTAAGAACAACATCGCCTCTTGTAGCGGCTGCCGCTATCATAAATGTACCTGCTTCAATTTGGTCGGGGATAATTGTGTATGTTCCGCCGTGCAAATCTTTTGTACCTTTAATTTTAATTGTATCAGTTCCCGCACCTCTTATGTTTGCACCCATATTGTTAAGAAAATTCGCAAGATCAACAATATGAGGTTCTTTTGCGGCATTTTCGATAACGGTAATACCGTTTGCGGTTGTCGCCGCAAGCATAGCGTTGATTGTCGCTCCGACGGTTATAACGTCAAAGAAAATATTTCCGCCAGAAAGATTTTCGGCAGAACCTTCGATAACACCTTTTGATGTGTCAATGTCAGCACCGAGCGTTTCAAATGCTTTTATATGCTGGTCGATAGGACGTGTACCAAAGTCACATCCTCCCGGCGGGTCAACAATAAAATTAGAAAAACGACCCAAAAGTGCGCCCATAAGATAGCTTGAACCACGCATTTTGCGTGTAAGGTCACCCAACGGACGATATGAATCAACATTTGTACAATCTATATCAACAGTATTTTTATCTATATATTTAACATCAGCATTAAGCTGTTCAAGTATTCGTAAAAATAATTTTACGTCTTTTATATCAGGCAGATTTTCAATTCTGCAATTACCTTTAACCAAAAGGCAAGCCGGCAATATTGCGACTGCGGCATTCTTTGCACCGCTTATAGTAACTTCGCCTTTAAGCTTGTTACCACCCTTGACTAAGAGTTTCTCCAATCCGATACACCCCTTCAAAATCTATTCTAAACTATTATAACAGAAAAACCAATAAAAAGCAATTTAATTTATAAAAAAAATGACTTATTTTTTGAAAATAAATTGCGGTATGTAATGAATAAAAGTAAGAAAAAAACAGCCTGCCTAAAAAATAGCAAGCTGTCTCTATCTAAAAAAGTAATCAAACAGCACGTTCTACCTTTCCGCTGCGTAGGCAACGAGTACAAACATGCATTGACTTAACTGAGCCGTTAACAACTGCTCTAACCTTTCTTACGTTTGGCTTCCAAGTTCTGTTAGATCTTCTGTGAGAGTGGCTGACCTTAATACCGAAAGCAACGCCTTTTCCGCAAACATCACATTTTGCCATTTCATTACACCTCCTGACACGTTTGTTAAAACATCAAGAAATATTTTAACACAAAATTTTTAATAATGCAAGACTTTTATTACTTTTTTATTAAATTTTTTTAAAATTATGCTTTTGCACATATTATGACCGTAAATACAGCTAAAAACTTATGTATTTTTTATTGAAAAATGTATCGGTATGGGTTATAATAATAGAATAGGATATTTATAAAAATGTCATGAAAGGCGGACGTTCCAAATGATGAATGTTGATGAATATAAGCTCCCGCTAAAAAAGGTTATTGAGGAGTTTGAACTTGAAAAGATTTACGAAACAGATGATCTTGATTCTGTAATGATAACCAATACAGACGTAAACAGACCGGGACTTCAAATGGTGGGATTTTTCGATTATTTTGACAATAATCGTATTCAGATTATGGGAAAGGTTGAATTTACTTACCTTGAACAGTTCCATGCCGACGAGAGAGCGGAGAAGATTGAAAAACTTATGTCACAGCATATTCCCGCACTTATCGTCACAAGAGGACTTCAGATTTTCCCTGAAATGATTGAATTGGCTGAAAAGTATAATGTTCCGCTTTTGAGAAGTGAGAGCGGTACTTCGGCATTTATGAGTGCGCTTATTGCGTATCTTAATGTACAGCTTGCGCCAAGACGTACACGTCACGGTGTGCTTGTCGAAGTATACGGCGAGGGTATTCTTATTTTGGGTGAGAGCGGCGTCGGAAAGAGTGAAACGGCTATCGAGCTTGTTAAGAGAGGTCACAGACTTGTTGCCGATGACGCGGTTGAAATTAAGAGAGTTTCGGACAAGACGCTTGTCGGCTCGTCACCTGAAATTATACGTCACTTCGTTGAACTGCGCGGTATCGGTATTATTGACGTAAAGGAAATATTCGGTATAGGTGCGGTTAAAGACACTGAAAATATTGATATGATTATTCATCTTGAGCCTTGGGAAGAGGGCAAGCAATATGACAGACTCGGTATGGTGGATGAGTATACAAATATAATGGGTATAAACGTACCGTCACTTACGATACCTGTAAAACTTGGCAGAAACCTTGCGGTAATTGTCGAAGTTGCATCGATGAATAACAGACAGAAACGTATGGGATATAATGCGGCTGTTGAGCTTAACAACAGACTTATGAGTCAGATGGAAAGTCAGCTTGGTAATTTGTAAAGAGCCTGTTGACAAATGTCGACAGCTCCAAACCATTGTAATTTTTAGATAAGGAAGATATAACGTGAAGATATTATTGGACACACATACACATACATTGGCAAGTACACACGCATATTCAACAGTTCTTGAAATGGCGAAATATGCGTCGGAGGCAGGAATGGAGGCTATTGCGATAACAGACCACGCACCTGCTATTCCCGACGGTGCACACCCTTGGCATTTTCAGAATTTGAAGGCCATTCCGCGTGAAATATACGGTGTAAAGATATTATACGGTGCGGAAGTGAATATACTTGACTTGGAGGGTAATATAGACCTTGCCGATGAGGTACTTGAAAAACTTGACGTTGTAAATGCAAGTATACACGCACCTTGCTACAAGGACGGTGACGCGACAGACCATACGAGCGCATATTTGGCGATAGTCAACAACCCTCTTGTGGATGTTATATGTCACAGCGGTTCACCGGCTTTTGCGTATGATTATGAAAAAATCATAGACCTTGCAAAGAAAAATCATAAGCTAATAGAAATAAACAATCATTCGTTTGATGTCAGAAAAGCAAGTATTCCGAATTGCAGAAAAATTGCGGAAATATGCAAGGAAAAAGAAGTCGGAATAGTTGTAAGTTCTGACGCACACATTACGTTTGATTTGGGTAATTACAATAATGCGCTTGGTATGCTCAGTGAAATTTCATTCCCCGAAAAATTGGTTATAAACAGAGATTTAAAATCATTTGAAGCATATATGAAAGAAAAGGGAAAAGAACTGTTTAAGTGGCATATGTAATTACGGAAAGGCGGAATATATGTTAGACAGAGAAAGACTTTCGGCTATTACTGACAATGTTGTTTACGATGAACCTATGAGTAAGCATACAACATTCAGAATAGGCGGCACGGCAGACGCGTTTGTATCGCCTGAAAACGCACTTGAAATCGAAAAAATCATTCATTTTTGCAAAGATACCGATACACCGTATATGCTTATGGGCAACGGCTCAAATATGCTTGTCGGTGACGGCGGTATAAGAGGCGTTGTCATACACATCGGAAACGGTATGTCAAAGTGCAGAATTGAGGGTGAAGAAGTATATGCCGACGCAGGAATACTGATGTCAACGCTTTCAAAGAAAATCCTTGAGGCTAATCTTACCGGTTTTGAATTTGCCGGCGGAATACCGGGTACACTCGGCGGCGGTATATATATGAATGCAGGAGCGTACGGCGGTGAGCTTAAGGATATAATTGAAAACGTAACATTTATATGTCCTGACGGACTTATAAAAACCGAAACGGCAGATAAGCTTGATTTCGGTTATCGTCACAGTATGTTTGAAAACGGCGGTTATACCATTCTATCTTGTAAATTAAAACTTAAAAAAGGCAATTATGACGAAATTAAGGCATTGATGGCTGATTACAATAAAAGACGAAGTGATAAACAGCCTTTGTCACAGCCGTCGGCGGGAAGTACATTTAAACGTCCGGAGGGCTATTTTGCAGGTAAGCTGATACAGGATGCGGGACTTATGGGATATTCCATAGGTGGTGCAATGGTCAGCGACAAGCACGCAGGCTTTGTTGTGAACAAAGGCGGTGCAACGGCTAAGGATGTTTTGGATTTAATTAAGTATGTACAAGATACCGTGGAAGAAAAATTCGGAGTGAAATTAGAGCCTGAAGTAAGGCTTATAGGGGAACAGTAAGGAGAAGAAATCGGATGCAATATACAATAGTAACAGGAATGTCGGGCAGCGGAAAAACTAAAGTAATAAGATATTTGGAGGATATGGGATATTTTTGTATAGATAATATGCCTCCTATGCTTATACCGAAGTTTTCGGAAATGCTGACTTCGGTAAACGGTAAATTTAATAATGTTGCGTTCGTTGTCGATACCCGTGTCGGCGATATGATAAATGAACTTTTGGCACAGATTGATGATTTAAAGCAAAAGGGATACGATTGCAAACTTTTGTACATCAATGCGGATGATGAAACACTTGTAAAGAGATATAAAGAAACACGACGTATGCACCCTATTGAAAATACAAACGGGCTTTTGGCATCAATAAGGCAGGAAAGAAAAATGCTTTCCGCTCTTTACGAGGCTTCGGACTATGTTATAGATACGTCACATCTTACGGCGCAGGGACTTTTGCAGGAATTGAAAGAAATTTATGCGTCAGGCGATACAAAGCAAGGACTTGAAATTAATGTAATGGCATTCGGTTTTAAATACGGTATGCCTCTTGACGCCGACCTTGTGTTTGACGTAAGATGTTTTCCGAATCCGTTCTATATTGATGAATTAAAGCATAAAACAGGTAATGATAAGGAAGTTCAGGACTATGTTATGAGCTTTCCGAAATCGGTTACTTTTATGGAAAAGCTCGAAGATTTTATGGAATTTATGATACCTCTTTACATTGAGGAGGGAAAAATTTCTCTTACAATCGCAATCGGTTGTACAGGCGGTAAACACAGAAGTGTTACTATGACAAATAAACTTGCGGATTATTTAAAATCATGTGACTATACGGTTAATGTATCGTATCGTGATATGGGCAGGGAATAGTTTAAAAGGCGAATATTTCGCCGACGTTAGCTTTGTGAAAGGAGTTAATGGCAGATGATTTCAGATACAAAGGTTGTGGCGATAGGCGGAGGAACAGGTCTTTCGACTATGCTCAAGGGTCTAAAGCTACATACTCATAATATAACAGCGGTTGTAACGGTTGCCGATGACGGTGGTTCATCGGGAATACTTAGAAGTGACCTCGGTATGCTTGCACCCGGTGACGTGAGAAACTGCGTAAGTGCGTTGGCAGAGGTTGATCCCGTAATGGGCGAACTTTTGAATTTCAGATTTAAAGACGGAAGTTTAAAAGGTCACAGTCTCGGCAATCTTTTTTTGGCGGCACTTAATGAAACCTCGTCAAGCTTTGATGAGGCGGTAAAAAAATTCAGCCACCTTGCAGGTGTGGTAGGAACGGTGTATCCCGTTACGAATGAGTCTGTAACGCTAAGCGCATTGCTTGAGGACGGCAGACTGATTGAGGGTGAGTCGCATATCGGTGTGCACCATGACGGTCCTAAAAACGGTATAGTTAAATTAATGGTTAATCCCGAAAAACCAAAGGCTGTTGACGGAGTTATAAAGGCTCTTGAAAAAGCCGATATAATTGTTTTAGGTCCGGGAAGTCTTTACACGAGTATTATACCTAATTTGCTTGTGGACGGTGTTGTTGACGCAATCAAAAAGAGTAATGCCGTAAAAATTTATGTGTGCAACATAATGAGCCAGGCAGGCGAAACGGAAAATTATACGGTGTCCGATCACCTTGCGGCGATTGAACGTCATTCGTATGAGGGTATTGCGGATATAGTTATTGCGAATAACGCAATAATTCCCGAAAGTCTTAGAATTAAGTACGCGTCCGAACATGCGCGTGAAGTTATGATTGACTCAATAAACGTTCTCAAAAGAGCGAAACTTGTACAAGGTAATCTTTTGCTTGTACGAAGCGATAAAATACGTCACAATTTCAGCCGTTTGGCAAGAACTATTATGAGATTGGGCAGTGACGTAAATTATTTTGAAAATAAATAAGATAAAGATATGAGAGGATTATTTTAATGTCTTTTTCATCACAGATAAAAGAAAAGCTGTGTAAGAGTGAATACGGTTGTATGAACTGTGCTGCATATGAATTGTCTGGAGCATTGATGTTCGGAGGAAATATAGGCAGTGACAGCATTAAGTTTGCAACAGAAAACGAAAACATTGCAAAGAGAATAACAGCGGATATAAATACGGCTTACGGAATACAGGTGGAAACACAGGTTATTTCAAAAGTACAGCGTATTATTATAGATAATATATATCAGGTTGAAAATATCACAGGCGGTATATCGCAATCGGACGATATACCGTTTTCGTGTTGCAGAGCATCGTTTGTGCGTGGTGCGTTTTTGGGCGGTGGCTCTGTTACAGACCCTCAAAAAGGGTATCATATGGAATTTAATACGAAAAGCGATGAGCAGGCACTTCGTTTGCAGAAATTGCTTAAAAATGAGAGTTTTAATTCGAAAATAACATACCGTAAAGGGTATAACGTTGTGTATATCAAGGGTAGCGAAGAAATTGCGGATATACTCGGATATATGGGCGCGGCACAAGGAGCGTTTGAACTGTTTTCGGTACAGATTGAAAAAGAAATGCGTAACGAAGTCAACAGACGTGTAAATTGTGAAAATGCCAACACGAACAAAGCTGCGAAGGCGTCATCAAAGCATTTATTTGCGATAAAAAAAATCAAGGACGCAAAACAATGGGACAAACTGCCCGATGTATTAAAGGAAATAGCGATTTTACGCGAAGAATATCCCGAGGACAGTTTGAAAGAATTGGGTGAAAAAACAAATCCGCCGATTGGCAAATCGGGTGTAAATCACAGACTGAGCAGATTGGTTGAGTTAGCGGAAACGATATAAAGGAGGTTTGGGGCATATGCAGTTTTGCCATCTTCATACACATACTGAATACAGTCTTTTGGACGGCGAGGCAAGTATAAAAAAACTTGTTGCAAGAGTTAAAGAACTTGGCATGGATTCGTGTGCCATTACCGACCACGGCTCAATGTACGGCGTGGTTGACTTTTATCGTGAAGCAAAATCACAGGGAATACACCCCGTTATAGGCTGTGAGGTGTATATGGCACCGAGAAGTCGTTTTGATAAGGTACATGATATTGATAATAAAACAAGTCACCTTATTTTGCTTGCCGAAAATCAAAGGGGTTATAAAAATCTTATAAAACTTGTTTCGGCGGGATATATTGACGGATTTTATTATAAGCCGAGAATTGATTTTGAAATGCTTAAAGAGCATAGCGAGGGTATTATCGCACTGTCGGCTTGTATTGCGGGTGAAGTGCCGAAAGCGTTGCTTAGAGGCGACTATGACGAAGCAAAAAAAATCGCTTTAAAATATGCGGAGGTTTTGGGTAAGGATAATTATTTCCTTGAAATTCAAGACCACGGACTCAGCGAACAAAAGAGAATAATTCCGGATATGTTGAGATTGTCGGAGGAAACGGGTATCGGACTTGTTGCGACAAACGATATACACTATTTGAAAAAAGAGGACGCAAAGTATCAGGATGTTTTGATGTGTATTCAAATGGAAAAAAAGGTTGACGATCCCGACAGGATGAAGTTTGAAACGGAAGAATTTTATATCAAGTCACCGGAAGAAATGACGTCGCTTTTTGAATATGTGCCGCAAGCGATTGAGAATACGGAAAAAATCGCAAAGAGATGTAATGTTGATTTTGATTTCGGTACAAGGCACTTGCCTGCTTATGCAGTGCCGGACGGTAAGGACGCGTTTGAATATTTACGTGAACTTTGTCAAAGCGGTCTTGAAAAACGATATTCACCTGTATCGGACGAATTACAGAAACGTCTTGATTACGAACTCGGTGTAATAAAAAGTATGGGGTTTGTGGACTACTTTCTTATTGTATGGGACTTCATACATTTTGCAAAAAATAACGGTGTTATGGTCGGCCCGGGACGTGGAAGTGCGGCAGGCAGTATCGTTGCGTACAGTCTTGGCATAACAACGGTTGACCCGATAAAATACGGACTTATTTTTGAACGTTTCTTAAATCCCGAGCGTGTAAGTATGCCAGATATTGATATAGACTTTGCACCAAACGGCAGACAGAAGATTATAGATTACGTTGTTGAAAAATACGGTGAAGGGCAGGTTGCACAGATAATTACATTCGGTACAATGAAAGCAAAACTTGCGATTCGTGATGTCGGACGTGCTCTTGATATACCGTATGCGGAGGTTGACAAAGTTGCGAAACTTGTGCCGTTTGATTTGAAAATGACGATAAGCAAAGCACTTGACATAAGTACGGAACTTCACGCACTTTATGAAAATGATCCCCAAATAAAGGAATTGCTTGATACGTCAATGGCGCTTGAGGGACTTCCGCGCCACGCGTCAACGCACGCGGCAGGTGTGGTTATAACAAGTGAGCCGATAGTCAATTATGTGCCGTTGCAGTTAAACAGTGAAAATTTTATAACGACGCAGTTTACGAAAGATACAGTTGAAAATCTCGGTCTTTTGAAAATGGACTTTTTGGGACTAAGAAACCTTACCGTAATTGAAAACGCAGTAAAAATTATCAAGCGTACAAGGGGTATTGCTCTCAATATGGACGAGATTGATTATGACTGTAAGGAAGTATATGAACTTATTTCAAGCGGTAATACAGACGGTGTATTTCAGCTTGAAAGTGCCGGAATGCAGTCGTTTATGCAGGAATTAAAGCCTGATACGCTTGAAGATGTTATAGCAGGTATTGCACTTTATCGTCCCGGACCTATGGAACAAATTCCGCGATATATAAAAAGTAAGAAGAATCCCCAAACAATTCAATATAAGCACCCGCTGTTGAAAAATATTCTTGACGTTACATACGGTTGTATGGTGTATCAGGAACAGGTGCTTGAAATTGTGCGTACACTTGCGGGATATTCGCTCGGCAAGGCTGACTCTATGAGAAGAGTTATAAGTAAGAAAAAAGCCGACCAAATGGTTATTGAACGTAAAAATTTTATTTACGGCAGTGATGACGGAGATATACCGGGTTGTATCAAAAACGGAATTGACGAACAGACGGCAATTTCGATATTTGACGAAATAAATGATTTTGCAAACTATGCGTTTAACAAATCACACGCGGCGGCATATGCATTTGTAACGTATCAGACCGCATATTTAAAGACGTTTTATCCCGTTGAATATATGGCGTCACTTATATCGAGTATTGATGACCTTGACAAGATAAACCATTATATCGCAAACTGCAAGGAAATGGGCATCGACCGTTTGCCGCCTGACGTAAATAAAAGTGAGGATACGTTTACTGTTGAAAATAACAGTATTCGTTTTGGATTGTCGGCGGTTAAAAATGTCGGTCGTGCGATGATTTTAAATCTTGTCAATGAGCGTAAAAATAACGGCGAATTTAAAAATTTTTCTGATTTTATCGACCGTATGGCAGGTCAGGATATGAATAAACGTGCGCTTGAGGGATTGATTTCGTGCGGTGCGTTTGATTCCATGGGCGTTAAACGTTCACAGCTTTTGGCTGTTTACGAAAAAGCACTTGACGGTACGGCAAGAGCCGCAAGGGATAATGTTGCAGGTCAGATGTCGCTTTTTGATACAATCGAAGAACAAAGTGAAATGCAATTTCCGAATATTGACGAACTTGACAAAAAGACGATGTTAAAGATGGAAAAACAGTCTACCGGACTATATTTTTCCGGACATCCAATGGAGGAATATACGGATAAAATAAAAAAACTTACAAAATATAATATAAGCGATGTTTTAACCAGTGTGCATAAAGATGAGGACGGCAATTATCATGCGGTTGAGGGCGGGCTTCAGGACGGCGATATGATGATTATATGCGCCGCCATAGCGTCAAGAAAAAATAAAACGACACGTTCAAATGCACAAATGGCTTTTCTTAATGTGGAGGACGTATACGGCTCTGTTGAATGTATAGTATTCCCTAAAGTTCTGAATGAATTTTCACCGCTTTTGCAGGAAGATAATCTTGTTGCGATAGCTTGCAGATTGTCGATAAGGGAAGACGAGGCTCCTAAAATATTAATGCAGTCCGTTCAGCTTTTGGACGAGGCGCTTATGGCGAAAAAAGAGCCGAAAAGACTGTACATTCAGCTTGAAACGAGAAATGACGAAAATTTGAAAAACGTAGAAAAGTATCTGTCACCGTATCAAGGTGATATGGAAGTAAGACTTTTCTTTAAAGATACAAGAAAAATGTCGTCTGTACCGAGGAGATTATGGTTTAACGGTACAGAAAATGCAATTTATGACTTAAAAAATATCTTCGGAGAGGATAATGTTAAAATAAAGTAGCAATATTCACTAAAACATAAACTTGCATAATTAAAAATTTTATTGTATTTACTCTTGAAATATTTTGCGAAATGCTATATTATATTATAGATGTAGTATTTTGCAAAATTACCGAAACGAGGTATTAATTATGGATGAGTATATTGTAGTAAAAGCACTTGAAAACGGTGTGAATATTATAGGGCTTACAAGCGGCAAGGATACAAAGTTTCATCATACGGAGAAACTTGATAAGGGAGAGGTATTTCTTGCTCAATTCACAGATGTTACAACAGCAATAAAGATTAACGGTGCTGCTGAGATATACACGAAACATGGTAAGCTAATGTCAGATGCAAGATAAGGTTTGCCTTATCGGCAGGAGGTTTATTTTATGTGGACAGTAATTTATGTATCACAGTCAATCGAAACAGCAAAAAAGCTTATAGATGTACTTTTGACGAATAAAGTAATTTCCAAATTAAGACGCATAAATAACTGCAATGGAAATGAAAGTAATTGCTACGAGGTACTTGTACCGAGTACGGAGCTGGAAACAGCACAGGATTTAATTTTTGAAAACGAACTGTTTTAAAAATTTGTGGGAGGATTGACAAATTATGGAGAACAAAAATGTAAGAACAATAGGTGTTTTAACCAGTGGTGGTGACGCACCGGGAATGAATGCGGCAATTCGTTCGGTTGTCAGAGTAGGTTCATATTACGGACTTAAGGTCTTTGGCGTAAGACGTGGATATAACGGTCTTATAAACGGTGAATTGGAAGAAATGAATGCAAGATCTGTTTCTGAAATTCTTCAAAGAGGCGGAACTATTCTTCAAACAGCACGTTGTCTTGAATTTAAGGAAGAGGCAGGCGTAAAGAAAGCTGTTGAGATTGCAAAGGTATTCGGTCTTGACGGTCTTGTTGTCGTCGGCGGTGACGGTTCATTCAGAGGTGCGAGAGATTTATGTGCGGCAGGTCTTCCGACTATCGCACTTCCGGGTACAATCGACAATGACATCAGTTGCAGTGAGTATACAGTTGGTTACGACACTTGTCTTAACACTGTTAAAGACGCAGTTGATAAAATCAGAGATACGGCACAGAGCCATGAAAGATGTTCAATCATCGAAGTAATGGGCAGAGCGGCAGGTTATATTGCTATTCAGGCAGGTATCGCTTGCGGTGCTGAGGTTGTTCTTGTTCCTGAAAGAAAGTGGAGTTTTGACGAAGACGTACTTCGTCCTATTCTTGAGAGTAAATCAAGAGGAAGAAAGCACTCTATTATTATCGTTGCCGAAGGTATCGGCGGCGTTATTGAAATGGCTAAAGAAATCGAAGAAAAGACAGGCATTGAATCAAGAGCTACTATTCTTGGTCACGTTCAAAGAGGCGGCAGTCCGACAGTTCGTGACAGAGTTGTGGCAAGTGAAATGGGTTGTAAGGCAGTTGAGCTTTTGCTTGAGGGTAAGCAAAACAGAATCGTATGTATGCAACAACATGAAATTGTTGATGTTGATATTGAAGAAGGTCTTGCAATGAAGAAAGAATTGCCTCAGAATTTAGTTGATTTAGCAAAGAAGTTAACAGTGTAATATATGAGGCGGACATTTTTGTCCGCCTTTTGTTAGATAAGGGTAAAAAACAAACGGTTACGTTTGATATAAGAGAGAATGGGGTATAACACTTATTAAAGGAGTAGAATAGATTTATGAGAAGAACAAAAATTATTTGTACAATGGGTCCGGCGACTGACAACGAAGATGTGCTTAGGGATTTGATGCTTAACGGTATGGATGTTGCACGTCTTAATTTTTCACACGGAAGTCATGAAGAAGCATTAGAAAGAATCAATAGAATTAAAAAGGTCAGAGATGAACTTAACATTCCTGTTGCAATTTTGCTTGACACAAAAGGCCCCGAAGTTCGTATAAAGGACTTTAAGGAAGGTAAGGTTGAACTTAAAGAAGGTCAGAAGTTCACTTTATGCACAGATGACGTTGTGGGTGATGAAAATCAAGTTTCTATCACTTACGCAAATCTTCCGAATGACGTTAAGGTGGGAAGTAAAATTCTTATTGACGACGGTCTTATTGAGATGGAAGTTATCAGCGTAAAGAATAGCAAAATTCTTTGTAAGGTTAAAAACGGCGGAGTTGTTTCAAATAAAAAAGGTGTTAACGTCCCAAATGTCGCACTTTCAATGCCTTATATGAGCCAAAAAGATATTGACGATATTCTTTTCGGTATCGAGCAGGACGTTGATTTTATTGCGGCGTCATTCGTAAGAACTGCCAATGATATAAGAGAAATTAAAACTCTTTTGAGAGATAACGGCGGAAGAGATATAAGAATAATCGCAAAGATTGAAAATGCCGAGGGCGTTGATAATATTGATGATATTATTCGCGAAACTCACGGTATAATGGTTGCGAGAGGTGATATGGGCGTTGAAATTGATATGCATGACTTGCCTGTGCTTCAAAAGAGCCTTATCAAGAAAACATACAGAGCAGGTAAAGTTGTTATTACGGCAACACAAATGCTTGATTCAATGATAAGAAACCCAAGACCGACAAGAGCGGAGGCAACTGACGTTGCAAATGCAATTTATGACGGTACAAGTGCGATTATGCTTTCGGGTGAAACGGCTATCGGAAAATATCCGGTTGAAACGGTTAAGACAATGGCAACAATCGCGGAAAGAACGGAAAATGATATTGACTATGTAAAACGTCTTGACAGAATGAATTTCGATTCGCGTATGGACGTTACAAACGCTATCAGCCATGCTACTTGTACAACGGCACATGATTTACATGCGGCGGCTATAATTGCGTTGACATATTCGGGCGGTACTGCAATGCAGCTTTCAAAGTTCAGACCTACTTGTCCGATTATTGCACCGACATTGAGTGTAAAAGCAAGACGTCAGCTTAATCTTTCGTGGGGCGTTATCCCGATTATGAGTGAAACAAGAAAGAATACCGACGAACTTTTTGACCATGCGGTTGAATGTGCTCAAAAGACAGGTCTTATCAAAGACGGTGACCTTGTTGTTATAACAGGCGGTGCACCTATGGGTGTTGCGGGTACGACTAATATTATGAAAGTTCACCTTGTCGGTCATATACTTGTAAGCGGCCGCGGACTTGATTCGATTAATGCAACGGCTAATGTTTGTGTTGCGACAAGTTACGAAGAACTTAAAAAGAATTTCTGTGACGGCGATATTGTTGTAACAAATAACGTCACAAAGAATATGATACCTATTTTGAAAAAATCATCCGGAATTATTTCTGAAGAAGTGGGTGAAGCGAATAATGCAAGCGTGCTTGCGGTTGCACTTGATATTCCTGTAATTGTTGCGGCGGCAGGTGCCACAAAAGTACTAAAGAGCGGCACGACCATTACTATGGACGCAAAACGCGGACTTGTTTATTCGGGAATGGAAGAGATAAACTGAGCTTGCCAGCTCCAAAAATCACATCTTGCGATGTAATTTTTGAGTATTTTCAGAGAAAAAATCATAAAGTTCCTCCAAAGTCGAAACTTTAGATTTTAAGCCATTTCTGCCGCGCATGTCGGCAGAAATGATTTTTATTTGAGGTTAGCACCTCAAACTCCCAAAAATAAAGTAGACAAAACCGTTACGGTTTTGCCTATTAATATACATCGGAAAGGAAAAGAAAAATGGCATTTGTAAGTGAAACGCATTTGACAGTAAGATACGCAGAAACCGATATGATGGGAATTGTCCATCATTCGAGATATTATCCTTGGTTTGAAGTTGCGAGAACGGATTTTATCAAAAAAATCGGTATGAGCTATACCGAAATGGAGAAAATGGGGATAATGTTACCGCTCACCGAAACGGCGGCAAAGTATTATTACGGTTTAAAATATGAGGACGAAGTGCTTGTAACTTGTAAAATGACAAAGCTTACCGTTGCAAGATGTGAATTCACTTACGAAGTCTATAAACTTCCGGAAAAGAAGCTTATGACTGTCGGAAAGACCGGTCACGGCTTTGTAAACCGTGAATTTGTACCGATAAATCTTAAAAAGCTATATCCTGAAATATGGAACAAAATGCACGACCTTTTGGAGGATTAAAATATGAAAATAGTAATCCTTGACGCAAAGACGCTTGGTGACGATATTGAATTTTCTATGTTTAATAAGTTGGGTGATGTGAGCGTTTATCAAACAACGTCATCTCTGCAGCTTAAAGACAGAATAAAGGACGCCGATATTATAATCGTAAACAAAATCAAACTTAACAAAGATAATTTGACCGACGCAAAAAAATTGAAATTGATATGTGTTACGGCAACAGGTTACGATAATATCGATATAAATTATTGTTGGCACAAAGGAATAGGTGTGTGCAACGTAAAAGGCTATTCAACCGATTCTGTTGCACAGATTACCGTTTCTATGGCATTGTCATTGGCAAGTCATTTGAATGAATTTAATAACTATGTCAAAAGCGGAAAGTATATGATAAGCGGTGTGCAAAACCACTTGAAACCGTATTTTAATGAGCTTAAAGGTAAGACTTGGGGTGTAATCGGACTAGGTAATATCGGTCAGAGAACGGCTGATATTGCTTATGCACTCGGTATGAAAATTGTGTCAAATTCACGCAGATACCATGAGGGTTATGAGTGGCTTGAACTTGACGAATTGTGTAAAGTTGCGGATATTATATCCGTTCATGTACCGCTTACAAGTCAAACTAAAGGTATGATAGACGAAAAACGTCTTTCATTAATGAAAGACGGTGTTATATTTATTAATGTTTCACGCGGTGCTGTGGCAGATGAAAACGCACTTGTTACGGCGGTTGAAAACGGCAAAATAGGCGGACTGGGTGTTGATGTGTATTCGGTTGAGCCGATTACGAATGACAGCCCGTACAATCGGATTTTAGACCGCAGTAATGTTATATTAACTCCGCATATGGCATGGGGTGCGTATGAAGCGAGAGTCAGATGTATGAATGAGATTGTTAAGAATATAGAAACGTTTATGATGGGCGGTAAACGCAACAGAGTAGACATTGACATATAGAATAGAGTTTGGCGACGATTTCAAAAAATTAAGTAATAAAAAGGGGACACTAAATTTTTAGTGTCCCCTTTTGTTAATTTGATTTAATTTCGGTTAATTTAATATTATCAGTTGCTTTGATTTTTTCTTTTTCGTAAAGTGTAAATGAATACGAATTATTATAAGCAACGGCCAAATCTTCGCTTACACGAGCTTTACCGCCTGATGAATAAATTACAAGAGTTCCCGTACCTGTGGCGATGTATCGTCCGGCAGGGATTTCTGACGGGCAAGTATAGCTTTGGTCTTTATTTAATGTATATGTCTTGCCTGTCTTTTCGGTTGTTTGTAATGACGAGTTTTGATTTTGCAGTTCCTCAATTTGTGAGTCGAGTTCAGATGACTTTTGATTTAATTCGGTAATGTCGTTTTTTAATTTGTCATTCTTTTTCTTTGCCTCCATAAAGTAATTATTTACGGTGGTTTTTGTACTCAATTCCGAATTTAGATCATTTATCTGACTTTCCAAATCATTTTTTGTATCGGTAAGTGATGATGTATTTTCTTCAAGTGCAGATATTTGAGTTTTCAGTTTTTCTGTTGCAAGAGAATTTGTGTCAAAATAGTTGCCGAGTGAAAAACAAACCACACCGATTATAATCGTGAAAAACGAAAGTATTATAACATATAATTTTTTTTGCGTCATAATCGTCATATCCTTTCATTATTTTATCGGAATAAATTGAGCCTTGCCCTTGATTTTTATTGTTTCATCATCGTTTAATACGTAATTTTTTCCGTCAGCGGTTAAATTCGAGTTTACTCTTGCTTTTCCTGATGACGAAATCGCAATACTTCCCGAACCCATAATTGTATATTTACCCGCTTTTATATTTTCACCTACTGTATAAGTACCTGATGTCAAAGTCAAGGTTGATTGAGAAGTCGATGATACTTGGTTATTCAAGGAATCGAGTGTGCTTTGCTTTGTATTGACCGTATTTTGCAATTCCTCTTTTTCCTTTTCGAGTTTATCGTTTTCGTCATTTATTTTTTCAAGACCGTTTTGCGACGTTGTAAATTCTTCATAGTTTTTTTTCTTATCGGCTAAATCCGAATTAAGAGTATTTATTTCATCGGAAAGCGATGAATAATTGTTTTGTGCCGTAATATATTCCGAATTTGTATTTTGTAATTTTTCAAGTCGTTTTGTTATTTTGTTATCGTTTTTCGGTATGAAAAAGCCGACAAAAAATACTCCCAAAACAATCATAATACATACTGCCGATGATATTTTTATAAACAGCGGTGATAAATCCTTTGCGAGATTATCCCAATATGCAAACTTGATTTTTTTATTGTTTGTCGGTTGTTCGTCAATGATTACTTCTATAATATCCTTGTCTTTCTCCAAAAATAATCACCTCGTTTAATTTAAAACTTGCGTAAGAAATACGTCCTTAAACTGATAAGCAAAACTGTCAGCGGATTTTTTTGCCTTTTCAAAATCGTCAAAAATACCGAAAACAGTCGGACCCGAACCGCTCATAATGGCATTAACGGCGCCGTTCATAATCATTTTGGTTTTGATACCGCCGACAATCGGATACATTTTAGCGGTCACGTTTTCCATAACATTGCAAAGCCTGTCTGCAACGCCGTAAAGGTCGTTATTATTTAAAGAGTCAATCATTCCGTCTGTGTCGGGACGAATTTCGATAGGTGCGTTGTCGATTTGTTCGTAAATAAGTGCCGTAGATACGTTGATAGGCGGTTTTACAAGTAAGATGTACGCATTCGGCATAGGGGAGAGCGGTTTTAAAATTTCACCGATACCCTCCGCAAGCTGTGTACTGCCGTCAAAACAGTACGGCACATCTGCACCGAGTGACGCACCGATATGCATAAGCTCATCATTAGAAAGAGGATTGCCGTGGAGCATATTTATTGCGGTAAGAACCGCCGCACAATTACCGCTGCCGCCGGCAAGCCCTGCGGCTACGGGTATATTTTTGTGAATTACGATTTTTGCACCGCCGCGAATACCTGTCGCTTTAAAAAATGCGTCTGCCGCTTTATAGGCGATGTTTTTTTCATTGCAAGGCAAATACGGCAAATTTGTTGAAATAGAAATACCCCTGTGCGTTTTATCGACTAAAATAAGGTCAAACAGCGATACTGTCTGCATAATCATTTTAATGTCGTGATAACCGTTTTCGCGTTTTGAAAGTACGTCAAGTGTAAGATTTATTTTTGCATATGAACGTGTTATCGCACGTCTGCCTGTTAAAACTGTATTTTCGGCAAGCATTTCTGTTCATTCCTTTCTTAAAGCAGATTGTGTGATTTATCTACTATTTCTTGTATTTTTTCATCTGTGATGTTATCCTCACATTCGGCTTTTTTCAAATATGCAAGATATTCAATGTTGCCCTCCGGACCTTTGATAGGTGAGAATGAAAGACCTGCAACGTGCAAATCAATACTTCGTGCGAAGTCAAGAATTTTCTTTATAACTTCATAGTGTACCTTTATGTCCTTTACAACACCTTTTTTACCGACCTGTTCACGTCCTGCCTCGAATTGTGGCTTTATAAGTGCGACAATTTCGCCGTTATCGGCAAGAAGTGTTTTTGCAACGGGTAGTACAAGTTTAAGCGAAATAAATGACACGTCAACAGACGCAAAATCAATTTCTTCGCCAATGTCCTCAGGTGTCACATAGCGGATATTGGTACGCTCCATATTTACGACTCTTTCGTCCTGACGTAATTTCCACGCGAACTGACCGTAGCCGACGTCAACGGCGAATACCTTAACAGCGCCGTTTTGGAGCATACAATCGGTGAAACCGCCTGTTGACGCACCTATGTCCATTGTGGTTTTACCCTCAAGGGTAATCGGAAATTCCTGCATAGCTTTTTCAAGTTTTAATCCGCCGCGGCTTACATATTTTAAAGTTTCGCCGCGAATTTCCGCAACGGTTGTATTTTCGTCAACCATCTGTCCGGCTTTGTCGCATTTTTGGTTTTTTACATACACTTGTCCTGCCATAATTAGAGCCTTCGCTCTTTCACGGCTTTGTACCTGTCCGTTTTTGACAAGAAGTGCGTCAAGTCTTATTTTTCCCATAGTTCTTATCCTTTTAATCTATTTTTGATGCAATCGTCTTTGCATCAAGTCCGTATAATTTATCAAGTTCATCTATTGAACCGTGCGTAATTGGTTGGTCGGGGAAAGCAAATATTTTAAATTTGCAGTCAATATGGTTTTCTTCAAGCAATGTGCCTATCATACTTCCCATACCGCCGATTTTTACGTTGTCCTCAATAGTTATAACACTGCCTGTCTTTTTTACCGACTCGATTATGCTCTTTGTATCGAGCGGTTTTATTGTAGGCATAGCTAAAATTTCAACGGATTTCGTTGTAAGTTTTGCAACTTCTTCGGCACGTTTAACCATTCTGCCTGTTGCGATAATTGTAACATCCGAGCCGTTTTGTATGCATTGTGCTTGTCCCAAAGTGAAAGCGGAAGGCACATCTTCAGCCTCTGTTCCGCCGCGTGGGTAACGTATTGCAATCGGTGCATTGAATTTATTGATTGCAAAATCAAGCATATATTCAAGCTGATCGAGCGTGGCAGGTGAAAGAATTGTCATATTCGGCATATGTGATAAGTACGAAATATCGTATACACCCTGGTGTGTTTCACCGTCTGCGCCGACTATACCGGCACGGTCGATAGGAAATACAACGTGAAGTTTTTGCAGACAGACGTCGTGCAAAGTTTGGTCGTATGCACGTTGCAAGAATGATGAATACAACGGTATAACAGGAGTGTATCCGACCGTTGCCAGTCCTGCTGAAAGCGTAACACCGTGCTGTTCGGCAATACCGACATCAAAAAATCTGTCTTTATATTGTTCTTGAAATTCGTCAAGTCCTGTGCCGTTAGGCATTGCACCTGTGATTGCAACTATTTTCTTGTTGTTTTTCGCTAATCTGACAAGCGTATTACCAAATCTTGCACTGTATGTTTCACTGCCTTTTTTCGTTTCACCCGTAGCTTTGTCAAAAGGTGATATGCCGTGGAATTTTTGCGGATTGCTTTCTGCGGGGGCATAACCTTTGCCTTTTTTCGTGTGGACGTGAATAAAGACAGGTCGCTTTTCTTCTTTTGCATATTCAAGACACTGTATAATTTCTGTTAGGTTATGACCGTCAACAGGTCCCATATATATAAATCCCATATCGTCAAAAATCGTTGTAGGGATTACAAGCCTGCGGAAGAAACGTTTTATTTGCTTTAATATATTTGCGGTAGGTTTGCCTATTGTAGGCATTTTTTTTAAAAAGTTTTCAACCGCGTGTTTTGAACGGAAATAAAACGGCGACATTCTGAGTGAACGCAAGTGTTTTGACACCGCACCGACATTTTTTGAAATAGACATTGCGTTGTCGTTCAAAATAAGTATAAGCGGTGTTTTTGAATGACCTGCGTCATTCATAGCCTCGTACATCATACCGCCTGTAAGAGCACCGTCACCGAATACTGAAATTACATTGTAATTGTCACCGGCAAGGTCACGCCCTCTGGCAATACCGAGTGCGGCTGAAATTGAAGTTGAACTGTGACCGGTATTAAATACGTCACAATCACTTTCACTTGTTTTCGGAAATCCCGACATTCCGCCGAACTGACGGAGCGACTTGAACCCGTCTTTTCTTCCTGTAAGAATTTTATGCACATAAGACTGATGACCTACGTCAAAGACAATCTTATCTTCAGGCACATTAAAAACAGTGTGAATAGCAACGGTCAATTCAACAATCCCCAAGTTTGAGGCGAGATGACCGCCGGTTTCCGATACACTGTCAATCAGAAACTCACGAATTTCACTGCAAAGAGTTTTCAATTCGTCTTTATTTAATTTTTTCAAATCATCGGGTGATTCGATTTTATTTAAAATTTTCTCCATCACCAATGCCCCATTAATGTTATTTGCAACGTTTAAAAACACTCATTATTTTTCCAACCGTAAAAACGATTGAGTTACCGTTATTCATAGAGATTCCCTTGGACATAGCTTTACCGCCGATAGTAAGAGAACTGACAATACCTGTAAGTATAAGGCTCGGCAATATACCGCTCAGGTTAAATTTTGCGACAAGTTCCGAAACAATAAGAGTTGTCGTTGCACCGGAAATAATTCCGGCAATATCGCCGATTACGTCACAGCATAAGTTTGCAAGTTGAGGTGCGTGACGTATTACGGAAATACTTTCTCTTGCACCTTTGACTTTGCGTGCCGCAAGGGAATGAAAAGGCTTTTCTTCCGCAGACTGAACAGCCGTACCAATCATATCGAATAAAATATTTATTGCAATGATAGCGAACAAAACTATAAATGCAAAAAATAAATTGAGCGATTGCATCGCAACCGATGTTATAAGACTGAATACCAATGACAGCACGAACGAAAGGAAGATTACGAAAATCGTCCATTTGTGTGAAGTCGAAACATTTGAATCAGGTTTTGGTACTTTAAATTTTTTTCGCCTGTGAGAGTCAGATTTATCCAAGTTTGTAAATCTCCTTTTCTATAATAATAAATCGGCAAAATGCCGATCAAGAATTTCAATATTTAAAATAGGGTAATGAACAGAGTAAAGTTTGCGGCATAGGTCCGGTTGGCTTTCCCATAAATCTGCTTAATCGTCGCCGAAAAAGCGGTTTCCCATTAAAGACTTATACTGTTTTGTAGTTACCGGATTGCCACTGAGTCCGCACTGCAATCCCCTGTTCATCCAATTACGACAGCCTAGAAGTTTTCCCAAACAGCCTGAGCTTTCCGTATCCTCTTTTGCAAATATGGTTTCAAGACGCATTGCCTTTTTGCCACTGGCCGAGCGGCGAAAAAGTTTTGGGCGTCTATCCGCCATATCCACTCAAGGCTGGCTACGCTGCCCACAGCATTCATACCACGTCCCTTGTGAGGACGTGAATTACTAACCGCAAAACAGGTTTTCCCCTATGCCGTAACGACTTGCTCCCTTAGGAGGTATGGGCCGCCACAGTCATAGGCCTCCACGGAAAAGGGGGTAAGGTTACCATGCCGTTGGAAACCGCCCCTAAACCTTAACTCCCAGCATCAGCCCCGAACTGGGCGTTCAAAGCAAAACACCAGAAACTTCATCGATGTGCCATTTGGCGGATTTTTAGGCCCGCTTTCCGAAGAGCCGTACTGACTAGGATACTGCACCACTATTAATTGTAATTAAATATAACATATTTTTTGTGAAAAGTCAACAAACCAAAAAAAAATTTACAATTTATACATATTTATTTAGAAAAAATATATAAATAAAAGTTCGGATAAAAAAATCCGAACTTTTAATACAGAATTTTAAATTTTATTTGCTTTGAAATGAGTTAACGATGTCGATAAAATCGTCAATTTCAGCCGAACCGTAGAATACTTCGTCTTGTATAAGCGTGAATATATGAGCCGTTCCGTTGTCACAAGTCATATATACGGTTCCATATGATTTATAGTCAGCTTTGCTTGTTGTTGTATATGTGAAATAAGCATAACGTTTACCGTTTATTGAAGTGTACTCAACTTTTTTGAACATTTCGTGTTCATCGTCTTGAGTTATACTCTTTGAGTATGAGTTTGCAACTGTAGAAAGGTTAGTTTGCTTGAAATCAGAACCGGTCATGCTGGCATAAATAATTCCCGAAGTTGTATATGTGTTTACATATGAAACGTTCGTATATGAAGATCCTTGAGATGCTTTTGAGAAAAGTTTCCATGACGCAGGAATTGAAAATTGATAATCTCCGACTTTTGCTGTGTTTAAGGTATCCTCAGGGTCGTTTCTCATCAATTTACCGATTTTTGAAGAATCAAGTTCTTCTGCCTTTATGCTGTTTAGAATTGTGTTAAGTTCCATTTCATCGTAATCTAAATTAGTCGTTATGGCAAAATTGTACACATAATCGCCTTTTTCAAAGAAAGTATCGACTGTGTATAAATCGGAATCGGTTGAACCCGAAATAGTTTGAGTGTACTTGTATGAATTAGTACCTGTTTCTGATACAGGGGTAAGAGTGGAATATTTTGTACTTGCGTATTTTTCTCTTATGGCATGGTCATGTGTGGCAAGCGAATAAGCAGTCGTGTCACCTGTTTTTGAATAAATACCCAATGAGATGTGTGATGTTGATTCGTTTTTAGGCTCATAGAATGTAAATTCGTTTTCAGTATTATCATCTTCCATTTGATAATTAGCCGGTACATAGAAACTTACTTTATATGTATCGTCTGTGATTTCACGGTATTTTCTTGTACCTTCTGTTTTTACTGTGGAAAGATCATATGTTTCATTATCTATTTTGCCAATCTTAAATGAATCCACTAAAGAAAGTATCATATCTTTTGTTGATGTATCGTCATTAATTTTTATCATCGACAAAACTAAATATTTGTAGTTCTTTGCATAGTATTCGTGTAAATCAATGATTTGCTCTTTATTTTTTGCCTGAAAGTGCATATGCTGTGTTCCGTTTGATTCAGGTAATTTTTCTGCATTGATAAGTGTATATGAAGAAAAAGAGTCTTTTCTCTTTGAATATTCTTCATCAAAATCGACAGTATCTTCTGTTATAGGATAAACTTCTATGTACATTGAACTTTCGTCATCGGCGACAAATTTTGTTGTCATTGCGTCAAGAGTTCTGTCAGCCATTTTCATTTGAGTAGGAGTGTCAATGCTCCATAAATAATAGCTGTCACCTGTTTTTGTCATATCGGTGATACCTGTAACGGTAGAAGAATTATCCATATTTTCTTTTGTTACAAGTATTGCTTGAGTGTCGTTGTCATAACCTACTGTTGCACCGAATGTTTCGGAAATAAATCTTAGCGGAACCATTGTAACGCCGTTTTCAGAAAGTGCAGGTGATTCAAGAAGTGTTTCTGTATGGTCGTTTACAGTTGCAACGATATTGCCGATTTGAAGTTCAATATTTACGGCAGGGTATGTAAGAGTTATTTTTTGAGTATCACCGTCCCAGTCAACTTTTGCACCAAAAGCCTCTGTTATTACTCTTAACGGTACCAATGTAGTGTTGTTTTCTGTTACATACGGTGTTTCAACTTCTGTTTCAATGCCGTTTATTTTCAGAATGCTGTCACCTACGTTGAATGCGATTTCTACTTTGTCATTTGTGTTTTCGTCATTTTCAGCAAGCGCAAAAGGTGCTGCTGAAAGAGCTGTTGTTGCGGCAAGAATTGCAGCGATTAGTTTTTTGTTCATTTTAATACCCCCAATTTTATTATTTTAGATTAGGAACGATGTCAGTTGAAATTTGTTCACCGTTCCTTGTATAAATTACGTTGATACTTCCCGAAGAATATGTATCACGCAATGCTTTATTAAAGTCCACAATACTGTGTACTTCAACGCAGTTGATAGAGTTTATAACATCACCGCTTGAAAGTGAACTTGACGAAGATGTTTTTACGGTGACGCCTTTCTTTGTCGGCAGACCGATTCGTGCCTCCCATGAATTTTCAAGAGTAACGCCTAAATCCGGTCTTATGACTTTTCCGTTTTGCTCAAATTGATTGAGTACATAATTAATCGTGTCAAGCGGGATTGAAAAGTTAATTCCCTCAATTCCGACACCGGCATATTTTGAAGAATTAATACCTATAAGCTGACCTTTCATATTAAGAAGCGGTCCGCCGGAATTACCTGCATTGATAGCGGCATCAGTTTGAATTAACGGATAATACGCACTCGGAGTGCTGACGTTGAGTCCGCTTACGATACCTTTTGATGCACTGTTTCGCATTGAAAGTGAAAGAGGAGTACCGATTGCAACAACGGACTGCCCTGCGAAGATACTGTCCGATTGTGCGAACGATATTGGCTTTAAACCAAGACGACCAACCTTTACCAAAGCCAAGTCGGAATCTTTGTCGATTGCCTGAACTTGTCCGGCATAGCTTTCGCCGTCGGAGAAAACGACTGTTATGTTGTCAATATCGCTTACAACGTGTGCGTTTGTAAGGATAATACCGCCTGATTTGATAACTACACCTGTACCGTGAGCGGTAAGTTCGTTGTAATTTGAAACAGTCTCTGTCATATATTCGGGTTTGTAATTTCCTACTATCGCAACGACACTTGAACTTGCGTTTTCAATCACTTGAGCAGTGACTGTATCTTCATCGGAATCAATGTAAACACTTCTTGTATTTCCGTCCCAGTTTACATTTGAACCGAGAGCCTCACTGACCGCTCTAAGCGGTATATACGTCGAATCATTCATAATGAAAGCACCTGTGTTTAAGGCATTTCCGTTTACGAATATGTTTATGTTGTCGGACGCATATGCGGTTGAAGAAATCGCTAACATCAGCGCAGTTGCCGCAATTATTTGTTTTTTCATCATTACCTCCCACAATGTTGTATAATGTATAATAAAATTCACATTATTGTTATATGATACAATGAAAATTTTGTAAAAATATATTTATATAGTATCATAGAGAGTAAAAAAATGCAAGTAAAATTTTGAAGAATAAGGTAAAATAAAAATGACTTTACAAACCACCCATAAAGCGATATAATAGAAATAACTATATGCTTTATAGGAGGATGGCAATGAACGATATATTAAAGGACGTGTCTATGGCGCACAGGATTGTTGTCAAAGTCGGAACGTCTACGCTTACATATGAACACGGAACAATGAATTTAAAACTTATAGACAGACTGTCTATGGTGCTTTCCGATTTAAGAAATCAAGGCAAGGAGATAATTCTTGTTTCATCGGGTGCGCAGGGAATTGCACTCGGTAAACTCGGTTTGGCTGAAAAGCCGAGAGATACAAAGGGCAAACAAGCCATTGCGGCAGTCGGACAGTGCGAACTGATGTATCTTTACGACAAAATGTTTTCGGGTTACAACAACACCGTTGCACAGGTACTTTTAACGCGTGAGGATATTGCAATTCCGCGCAGAAAGAGAAATATTCAAAATACTGTTACAACGCTTATTGAAATGGGGATAATTCCTGTTGTAAACGAAAATGATACGGTAAGTTATGACGAAATCGAAATCGGCGACAATGATAATTTATCGGCAGTCGTTGCCGACCTTGTTGACGCGGATTTACTTGTACTTTTCTCCGATATTGACGGTTTGTACGACGATGACCCACACAAGAATAAAAACGCAAAATTACTTCCTACAGTATATGATATTGACGAAGTGAGAGATGTTGCAGGCGGTGCGGGAACAAGCAGAGGTACGGGCGGTATGGTGACAAAGCTTGAGGCTGCCGAAAGAGCGACGAATGCCGGTATTCATATGATAATCGCAAACGGAAACAATGTTGATTCACTTTACGATATACTTGACGGAAAGCCTGTCGGAACATTGTTTGTGTCGAAGAATTTCGATAAGGAGGAAGAATAATGAGCGAGCTTTTGGAAAAATGCACTCTTGCAAAAGATGCAGGATATAAAATGGTTTCAGTAAGTACGGTTACAAAGGACAATGCACTTGAGGCTATTGCAAATGCACTTGTAGAACGTGCCGATGAAATTATTGCGGCAAACAACATTGACATAGAAAACGCAAAGAAAAACGGAACACGTCAAGCTATGATTGACAGACTCACTCTTACAAAAGAACGCATTGACGGAATTGCGGAGGGAGTAAGACAGGTCAAAGCACTTGCCGACCCAATCGGTGAAGTAATAAAAATGTGGAAAAGACCAAACGGATTGACTATCGGTCAAAAACGTGTGCCTATGGGCGTTATTGCAATAATTTACGAGGCAAGACCGAATGTAACGGTTGACGCGGCGGTACTTTGCCTTAAAACTTCAAACGCCTGCATTTTAAGAGGCGGAAGTGAGGCAATCAATTCAAACAAAGCCGTTATGAAAATTATGCAGGATGCGGCATACGGTGTCGGAATACCTGAGGGGACACTAAATATAATAGAAGATACTTCGCGTGAAACAGCAACTCAGCTTATGAAAATGAACGGATATGTGGATTTGTTAATCCCACGCGGCGGTAAGGGACTTATTCGTTCGGTTGTTGAAAATGCGACTGTTCCCGTTGTTGAAACGGCGGCTGGTAACTGTCACGTTTATGTTGACGCGGACGCGGATGTTGATATGGCGGTTAAAATTGTGCTTAATGCAAAAGTACAACGTCCGTCTGTGTGCAATGCCGCAGAAACTTTGCTTATAGACAAAAAAATAGCGGATAAATTTATTCCTGTTATGTTCAAGGCACTGAAAGAAAAGAATGTTGAAATCAGAGCCGACCAAAATTCAAAAGCAATATTTGCCGATGTAAATGACGCGACAGACGAGGATTATTATACGGAATATAATGATTATATTATGGCGGTGAAAGTCGTTGACGGAATTGATGAGGCGATTGAGCATATTAATAAGTACAATACAAAACATTCTGAGGCGATTGTTACAAACAATTACGAACATTCGCAAAAGTTCTTGAATGAGGTTGATGCGGCGGCGGTTTATGTTAATGCTTCAACAAGATTTACGGACGGTTTTGAGTTCGGATTTGGTGCTGAAATAGGCATAAGTACACAAAAAATGCACGCAAGAGGTCCAATGGGACTTGAGGCATTGACTTCTATTAAATATATAATTTACGGGGACGGTCAGATAAGAGAATGATAGAGTGGATATTTTTCGATGTTGGTTCAACGCTTGTTGACGAAAGCAAGGCGTGGAAAAAACGCGTCAGCGATACGGTAAAAGGGAGCAACATAAGCGTAAGCGAGTTTTATAAATTAATGGACGACTGTGCTTTGAAAAATTTAATTCCGTATGATGACGCTGTTATTATATCGGGATTGAATAGGGCAGAATGGCACAGTGAGCTTGAAATGCCTTATGAATATTCTGAAAATGTTTTGTCACAACTGTATGGTAAGTACAAAATCGGAGTTATAGCCAATCAGCCGTTGGGGACACAAAAACGCCTTGAAAAGTACGGCTTGGCAAAGTATATCAGCCTTGTCATATCCTCTGCGGAGGAGGGCGTATCAAAACCCGATATAAGACTTTTTCAAAAAGCACTTGAGAAAGCCGACTGTAAAGGTGAAAATGCTGTGATGGTCGGTGACAGGGTGGATAATGACGTTGCACCGGCTAAAAAGTTGGGTATGAAAACCGTATGCGTAAAACAAGGTATTCACAAGTTAAACACACCTAAAAATGAATTTGAAGTGCCGGATTATACTGTGGATACAATAGAAGAATTATTAAACATATTAAAAGAGGGACACTAAACTGAAATTTAGTGTCCCTCTTTGACGATGGAAGAAAAAACTGTTAATTAAAACAGCTTTTCAAGCAATTTATTGGAGCGTTCGATAAACTTTGTCATTTGTTCTGCCGGCAAAGGACTGTGGCTTATTTTCGCTAAGTCGTAAACATGGTCAATAACAAGATTTGCGTCCTCGTCATTTAATGTATCTATTTTCTTGATAAGTGAGTTGTTTGAATTTAGTACAAGTGTAAATTCATCGTGGAACATATCAGCCATACCTGCCATTTGTTGACCGTAAGCCTTATACATCTCCTGCATACGTCTTGACTGTTCACCAAGCAAAATTACGGCAGGGATTGAATCGTCTTTAAGTGACTGCACTTCGATTTTCAATGTATCGTCCTTGATTTCATTCTTGAACTTTTCAATCAACTTTTCTTCTTGTTCTTTAGTTGAATCGTCTTTTTCTGTGTTGTCCGAAATGTCATTTATGGCGGAATCAATACGTTTGAATTTAACACCAGTCTGTTTCATTTCAACAAGTGAAATAAAATGTGTATCCATCATTGACGGAAGTACAACGGCATTAAGTCCTTGATTTTTGAACATATTGATATACTGCGATTGAGTTTGCGGATCGGAAACGTAATAAACGTCTTTTTCTTCCTTGCCGTCAAGGTACTCGTCCAATGTCAAATATTTACCGTCAATATCCTTATAAATAATTACGTCCTTAACTTTTTCATAGAACTTTTCATCTCTTAAACAGCCGTATTTAATGAATATATTGATATAATCCCAATACTTTTCATAGTTTTCACGTTCGTTATTATAAATACTTGTAAGCTTGTCCGCAACTTTCTTTGTAATATGTGAAGAAATTTTCTTAACATAACCGTCATTCTGTAAGAAACTTCTTGATACGTTAAGCGGTAAGTCAGGACAGTCGATAACACCCTTTAAAAGCATTAGAAATTCAGGAATAACTTCTTTTACGTTGTCGGCAACAAATACTTGATTGTTGTATAACTTTATCTGTCCCTCTTGACCCGCAAATTCATGATTGATTTTAGGGAAGTACAAAATACCTTTTAAGTTGAACGGATAATCTACATTAAGGTGAATCCAGAAAAGCGGTTCGTTGAAGTCCATAAATACGTTTCTGTAAAATTCCTTGTATTCTTCGTCTGTACACTCCGACGGCTTTTTCATCCAAAGCGGTGTTGTGTTGTTGATAGGCTTTGGCTCTGACGGTGTATCGTCCTCGTGTTCATGATCATGATCGTGACCGCAGTCGCAGTGATCTTCGTGTTTGTCCTCAGGAACTTCAACATATATTTCAATAGGTAGGAATGCACAATACTTATGAAGAATTTGACGGATTGTGCTTTCTTCAAGAAATTCTTCCGAATCTTCGGCGATGTTAAGAGTTATTGTAGTACCTCTTTCTGTTCTGTCACCGTCTGTTAGGTCAAATTCCATACTTCCGTCACAAGTCCATTTTGCGGCTTTTGCACCGTCTTGATATGAAAGCGAATCAATTTCAACACTGTCGGCAACCATAAACGCACTGTAAAAACCAAGTCCGAAATGACCGATAATTTGAGAACCTTTGTCGTCCTCCTCCTTGTACTTTGAAAGGAAGTCGCTCGCACCCGAAAATGCTATTTGATTGATGTACTTATCAATTTCTTCGGCGGTCATACCGATACCGTTATCACTGATGACAAGCTTTTTAGTGTCCTTAAATATTGATACGGTAACTTTGAATTTTTCGTTTTCGTCAATTTGAGCTTCACCGATACTTGCAAGTTTCTTTAATTTTGTGACCGCGTCACAACCGTTTGAAACAAGTTCTCTAAGGAAAATATCCTTATCGGAATAAAGCCATTTTTTTATAATAGGGAAAAGATTTTCACTGTCAACTGAAATATTACCTTTTGCCATATAAATCACTCCTTGAAGTTTAATTAATTTACATAATATATATTAATACTCAAAGTAAGATTTGTCAATACAAAATTAGCACTCAACAAATGTGAGTGCTAACAATTTACAATTTATTCATAATATATCCGATTTTAGATGTAACCGTAGATACCTCTGACTGAAACTTCACCGGAAGTGACGTGAATAATACCGTTTTCGGTTTGTACGGCGAGTGAGCCGTTTTCGTCAACGTCAACGGCAGTTCCGCGAACCGTTTCGTTTTTGAAAATGACGTTTACTTCTCTGCCGAGCGTGACGCAACACTTTTTGTATTCATCAAGAATTGCACTGAGTCCGCCGTCGAGAAATTTCTTATAATAATATTCAAATTCGTTTAACAATTTTGCGATTAATTCGTTTCGCACATATTTGTGACCGCTTTCGATAAACATTGAAGTAGCCTTGTCGGCGATGTCGTCATCGAATGATTCTGTGTTTACATTTACACCGATACCGCATACAACGTAGTTGACCATATTTATCTCAGCAGACATTTCGGTTAGAATACCGCAGATTTTTTTACCGTTAATAACAATGTCGTTAGGCCATTTAATCATTGAATTAAGACCGATAGCCTTGCAGACCGCAAGACCTGCAACGAGCGTTATTTGCGAAACTTCAAGCGGGGAGATTTCGGGCTTTAAAAGGATTGAATGCCAAATGCCTATCCCTCTTGGAGAAGTCCAACCGCGTCCGCGACTGCCTTTGCCGTGCGTTTGCACTTCGGCGATAAATACACTACCGTCGGGTGAGGTATTGCTTTCCTTTGCACGATTGTTTGTCGTGTCGGTTTCATCATATATAAATAAGTTGTGACCGATAAAATCGGTTGTAAGTCCGCTTTTGATGCCGCTTTCGGTTATGATGTCTGGCGAGGAAACAAGGCGGTAGCCTTTGTTTGTGACTGATTCGATTTTGTAACCGCTTTCACGCAATGATTTAATATGCTTCCATATTGCCGTTCTTGAAACGTTCAGCATTTCGCTTATGCGTTCGCCTGAAATATATCCGTCTGCATTTTTTAATATATCTAAAATTTCTTCTTTCAATTCAAATCAACCCTTTCGGGATAAATTATATAATTTTTTGTCAAAAAAATCAATCCTTTTAAATAATTTTGTGTTATTGATTGACAAAATAAAAAAAAGGTGATATAATACTTTATTATTGAATATTAAAAGCAATGATGGAACAAAGTAAGGTATATACCGCCTAAAGAGAGTATCGGTTATTGAGCTGTGAGCCGATACGGTAAGGATTTATTTGAAATTTCATTCCGGAGCTGCATAGGTGAAAGCGGTTTGCAAGTAGTCTGTGACGGGTAGTGCCGTTATACATAATTGAGTGCCGATATTTTATCGGAAGTCGGGTGGTACCGCGGAGTTTGAATTTACACACTTCGTCCCTTATGGGACGGAGTGTTTTTTAATTTATATCGAAAGGAATTTTGAAATGAGAGAAAAGTTAGAAGAAATCAAAAAAAATGCCCTTGATGTACTTCAAAAAGCAACTGACATTGATGCTCTTGAAGAAGCAAGAATAAAGTTTCTCGGTAAAAAGGGTGAACTTACTGCCGTACTAAAAGGTATGGGACAGTTAAGTAAAGAAGAAAGACCACAAATCGGTGCGCTTGCAAATGAAATTCGTGGTGTAATCGAAAACCACATAGATACAAAGAAAGCGGAAATTTCAGAAAAGCTTGAAGAAATCAAGCTAAAGAGCGAAGTAATTGATGTTACAATGCCGGGTAAGGCACAAAAAACAGGCAAACTTCATCCGCTTACAAAAGTAATGAACAACATTAAAGACACATTTATCGGAATGGGTTTTGAAATCGCGGAAGGTCCGGAAGTTGAGCTTGACTACTACAACTTTGAGGCGCTTAACATTCCTCCGAATCACCCTGCACGCGATACTCAAGACACATTCTATATAAACGAAAATACGGTTTTGAGAACACAAACTTCACCTATCCAAGTTCGTGTTATGGAAAAGAAGAAACCGCCTATCAGAATTATAGCACCGGGCAGAGTTTACAGAAGTGACGCGGTTGACGCAACTCATTCACCTGTATTCCACCAAATCGAAGGCCTTGTAGTTGACAAAGGTGTTACAATGGCAGATTTAAAGGGTACTCTTGAAATGTTTATCCACCGTCTTTACGGCGAAAATACAAAGGTACGTTTCAGACCTCACCATTTCCCGTTTACAGAGCCGTCAGCCGAAGTTGACGTTTCGTGTTTCGCTTGTGGCGGTAAAGGCTGCAGCGTATGTAAAGGCGAGGGCTGGATTGAAGTTTTGGGCTGCGGTATGGTACACCCTAAGGTACTTGCAAACTGCGGTATTGACCCTGAAGTATATTCGGGCTTTGCTTTCGGTATCGGTCTTGAAAGAATTGCAATGGGTAAGTATGATATTAACGACCTTAGACTTTTCTTTGAAAATGATTTGAGATTCTTAGACCAGTTTTAATATATTATTCGGAAATTGAAAGGAATGAAATATAATGAATTTACCTATGAGTTGGCTTAATGACTATATGGATATAGACGTTACGCCGAAAGAATATTCAGACAGACTTACAATGACAGGCTCTAAAGTTGAGGGTTGGGAGAATATGGGCGAATCTGTTCAGAATGTAGTTGCGGGTAAGGTGCTTACCTGTGAAGATCACCCTGACAGTGACCATCTTCATGTGTGTACGGTTGACGCGGGAACAGGCGAGATTTTGCAGATTGTCTGCGGTGCGCCGAATGTAAAAGCGGGTATAATCGTTCCCGTTGCACTTGTCGGTGCGGTACTTCCTGACGGAAAAATTAAAAAAGGCAAGCTTAGAGGCGTTGAATCTTACGGTATGCTTTGCTCACATGATGAACTTGGTATAACAGAGGATATGCTTGGTTATGAACCTGAATACGGTATTCTTATTCTTCCGGACGATACAAAAATCGGTACGGATATTAAGGATATATTCGGTATGAACGAAACTGTCGTTGAATTTGAAATCACTTCAAACAGACCTGATTGTTTCAGCATAATCGGTCTTGCGCGTGAAACAGCGGCGTCATTTAATAAAAAGTTCACTATTCCTGAAGTTAAGTTTAACGAAAACAGTGAAAATATTGCCGATACAATAAGTGTTGATGTACAGGACAAGGATAAGTGTAAGAGATACTGTGCAAGAATGGTTAAGAACGTTAAAATCGGTCCGTCACCGAGTTGGATGCAGGAAAGACTTCGTGCGTGCGGTGTAAGACCTATCAACAATATTGTCGATATAACAAACTATGTACTTCTTGAATACGGTCAGCCTATGCACGCATTTGATTTGAGAGATTTACAGGATAACAAAATTATCGTAAGACGTGCAAATGACGGTGAAGTTATAAAGACTCTTGATGAACAGGACAGAACACTTACTTCAAACGACCTTGTAATCGCAGACGGCGGCAGAGCTGTTGCTATTGCAGGTGTTATGGGCGGATTTAACAGTGAAGTTAAGGATGATACAACAACTGTTATTTTTGAATCGGCTACATTTGACGGTGCGTCTGTAAGACTTGCAGCACAAAGAGTCGGTCTTAGAACAGAATCATCATCAAGATATGAAAAGGGACTTGACTATAACAATACAGTTCCTGCCGTTGAAAGAGCGTGTCAGCTTGTAGAAAAACTTGGCTGCGGTGAAAATGTCGGCGGAATGATTGACGTTATGGGTAACGTAACAGATATGCAGCCACTTGCTTTCAGACCTGATAAAATTAATGCGTTCCTTGGAACAGAAATTCCGACAGAGGATATGGTTAAGTATTTTGACGCACTTGAAATTAAGGTTGACATTGACAAGATGACTGTAACTCCTCCGTCATTCAGACCTGACCTTGAAGGTGAGGCGGATATTGCGGAAGAAGTTGCGCGTTTCTACGGTTACGATAAAATACCTGTAACACTTCTTTCGGGCGAGGCTACTTGCGGAATGAAAACAGAACGTCAGCAGGTACAGGACAGAGTAAACGAACTTCTTACAGCACAAGGTATGTACGAAATTTACACATACACATTTACAAGTCCGTCAATATTCGATAAACTGAATATTCCGAAAGACAGTGAAATGAGAAATGTTGTAAAAATTACAAATCCGCTTGGCGAGGACACATCAGTAATGCGTACAACTACTATCGCAAGTATGATGGATATATTGTCAAGAAACTATAATTACAGAAATCCGTCTGCTAAGTTGTTTGAAATAGGAAAGATATTTATTCCGACAACTGACGGTGAACTTCCTAACGAACCTGTTAAAATTACAATGGGTATGTACGGTGATAACGTAGATTTCTATGACATTAAGGGTATATGCGAAACAATGTTTGCACAACTTAACGTAAAGAATGTTAAGTATGAGGCCGTAACAGATAACCCGACATTCCACCCGGGAAGATGTGCAAAGATAAGTGCCGGCAATAAGGTAATCGGCATAATCGGTGAAATTCACCCTGCAGTAAGCAGAAAATACGGAATTGAAACTCCTGTATATATTGCCGAATTGGATTTTGAGAATGTATTCCTTAATATTAAGACTGATATTAAGTTTAAGGAACTTCCTAAGTATCCTGCCGTAACTCGTGATATAGCAATGCTTGTTGATAAGACAGTTCCTGTTGCGGATATTGAAAATGTAATCAAAAAGGCATCGGGTAAAATGCTTGAAAGCTTGCAGTTGTTTGACGTTTACGAGGGTAAACAGATACCTGAGGGCAAAAAGAGCGTTGCATACAGTGCTATATACAGAAGCACAGACAGAAGTTTGACAGGTGATGAAGTACAGAAAGTATTTGATAAGGTTGTTAAAAATCTTGAAAATCAAATCGGTGCTCAATTAAGATAAGATATAAAAAACTGCATTTTGATTTTATTCAAAATGCAGTTTTTGTTATTTTGTAGACAAAACCGTTATGTTTTTGTCTGCTTTGTTTTTTGGAGTATGAGGTGCTAACCTCATTGGAAATCATTTCTGACGACATGTGCGGCAGAAATGGCTTAAAATCTAAAGTTTCGACTGTGGAGGAACTTTAGATTTTTTCACAAAAAATACTCAAAAATTACATCGCAAGATGTGATTTTTGGGCTGGCGACATTATGTCGACAGCCTCTGTATTAGATATTGGTGATGTCTTTGTCAAGGTCGGCGAGTTCGGATGCTTTCGGAATGTTGACAAGACCGATTGTTTTTAAGTGTTCGATTTCTTTTGAATTTTGCGGTTTGACACTTGAATCGTGTTTTGGCATTTCAACGTTAATCATATCTTTTTTGATTAAGTCTGCTATTGGCTGAACGTTGTTTTTAATCATTTCGTTTGCAACAAATCGTGCAACGATGTTGCCGCCGATGTCGTTTGTGTGGGTGTAGTCGCGGTCAGTGCCGTTGCCCCAGAAATAATCCCAAGCTTTTACCGCTCCTGCTGCCTCAAAAAATTCGGTTGTGCGTGACCACAAGTCAATAAATGGTACATTCATTTCGTCACATACGTTTTTAACTGCTGTTCTGTAATCACCGAGCAAGTTAAGAAGTGTTCCGTCCTCTTGGAATATAATTCTGTTGATTGGTGAACATATTATCGGATTTGCACCTTTTTCGCGGACAAAGTTTACAAAATATTTTAAGTTCTCCGTGTATCCGCCGAACGCGTCAAGAGTATCTATTTTTTGGTCGTTGTGACCGAACTCAATAATCAGGAAATCACCCTTTTTGATTTTGTCTTTGAATGCGGTGAAATTCACATTTTTAAAATCTTCGGTTGTAGAACCTGATTGAGCGTGGTTTTCAACCGCAATGCCCGCGTTTAAAAATTGCGGAAACATTTGACCCCAACCGCAGTATGTAGAGGTAGCGTTGTACGGATATTCGGCAGGCTGGTCTGTGACGGTTGAGTCACCGGCGATGTAAACTGTCGGAATATTGACAGGCGATACTGCGGAAAGTGCGGTAAAATCACCGTCGCACATAATATCAATTTCAACTCCGTTTACGTTTGTGTAATCTTCGTTGTTTTTGTGGTAGTCACATACGCTTACATTGAAAGTGATGTCTGTGCTTTCTCCTTTGCCAAGATTTATATCCTGTGCCATAAAACGGCGTGACTGCGAAAGTATTGAGAAAACAATATCTTCGTGTGCGGTAACCGTGACCGTTACTTCATAAGTGCCGTTGGGTACGGAGGTTGAAATATGCAGTGGTTCTTTTTCGTAATTCATTTGTGAATTTCCTTTCTTTAATTTAATGTGTTTTTATTTTTCCTTTTAAATATGCGTCAACAAGTGCATTTAAGTCGGTGATTTTTTTCGATAACGATTTACCCGCGTCAGTGTCCTCAACAAGTAAACGATTCGGAGCAAGTTCAACAACGTCAAGCGTTGAGTGAATATCCTTTTCTTCTTTTATGGCACTTTCGATAGATTCAAATGCGTCATGCGCACTTAAAAGCAAACCGTGTGAATTGAACAGCAATGTGTAACCGGCAAGCCCGGTAACTTTCTGATATGCCTTTGAAAGACCGCCGTCTATGACTAAAAGTTTGCCGTTTGATTTAATCGGGCTTTCGCCTTTTTTTATTTTTACTGGAACATGGCCGTTTATAATATGAGAAAAATTGTTCGGGTCAATTCCGAACTCGCATAAAATTTTGTTGCATACGCTCGGTTTTTCAATAAGGTGATAATATTCGTCTTTAATTTCCACCCATGTACTTTCATCATCAATAAAATATCGTTCAAACGAAGTCATTTTATTTTTGCCGTAAACAGGGGAGTAGCAACCGCACCATAAAAACCACAGAAAATCTTTTCCGTATTCTTTTTCTTCGGAACCGTTTTTGGCAAAATAACCGTCACGTGCAAGCTGTTCGGCTTTGTCCATGAGCGATTTGCCGCTTACCGTTTCACCGAAAAGTGTAACTTCCGTAAAAGTACCGTCACTGTTCATCGGTATACAGCCGTGATACAACAAATTGTTGTTGAATGTCAGATATATACTGCCTTTTTCGTATAAGAATTTGACGTGATTTTGAAGTTTTTCACTGCGTAAAAACGATGAACGCAATAAATTCATAAGCTCTTTTTCGGCGTCTGTAAGTTCAAACGGATTTTCGGGATTGATTGTAGGGAAGTTGGTATCTTTTAATTTGTATTCTTTGCCCTCAAGCATAATTGTTCCGTTTTCGTAATTGATTTTGTCAAGCATAAGGTGGTTGTCCATATTAAATTCAGGGTGACGTTTTATAATTTGTCCTTCTAACTTAAACTGAATTACAGATATAGCTTTATGTACCTTCGCCCAAAAGTTTTCGTCATGCTGAGAAATATAAACCATATTCGGATTTCGAGGTATAAAGCATTCGCACGGATCGTCCGCATAAGTTTCAAGTGCAAATACCGTAAGCGGACGCATATTAATTCCGTAACCGTCCTCAAGACAGTCAAAGTTTGAATACTTGGTGGAAATAGCAAGCACATTTGCAATACAAGCCAAACTGCCCGCAGCGGCACCCATCCACTGAACATCATGGTTGCCCCATTGAATATCGACACTGTGGTACTTCGTCAGTGTGTCAAGAATTATATCTGCTCGCGGACCACGGTCAAAAATATCGCCTATAATATGCAGACGACCGATTGCAAGCGTTTGGATAAGCGTTGAAATTTCCACAATAAAATCATCGGCTTGTCCGAGTTCAACGATTGTTGAAATAGATTCGTTATAATATGATTCCTTGTCCGAGCCGTAATCGGTATTTGCGTGTATAAGTTCGTCTATCGTACTGCCGAAAGCCTCCGGCAAAAATTCTCTGATTTTTGCACGTGTGTATTTTGACGCAACAACACGACATATTTCTATAAGGCGATATAAAGTGATTTTGTACCAATCGTTAATATCGTCCACTTCGTCCTTGATATATTCAAGCTTTTGCTCTGGATAATAAATAAGAGTGGCGAGAACTTGTCTGTCACGTTCGGACAACGTACGACCGTAAATTTGCGTAATCTTGTCCTTGATTACACCGGAGGCATTTTTCAATATGTGCAAAAAAGATTCGTATTCACCGTGAATATCACTCATAAAATGCTCTGTAAGTTTCGGCAATTTTTGCCTTGACTGCAATCGAATAATTTCGGTTGACGCGGCTTTAACTGTCGGATACTGCTGTGAAAGCAGTGTCAGATAATCAATATCGTAGCTCATAACATCCGTTCCTTTCTGATAATATAATATGTAAATTTCGGTAGTATATTACACAAAAAATCCGCTCACAAATGCAATTACGACAGACGTAACGGCGGCAGCCATAAGCCCCTTGTCGAAAAAGGACATAAGCATAGCACCGACCAATCCGAGCGAGGCGGAGAAAACCGAGCCTGTCGAGAAAAATATAGCCGGAAACGTCATAGCACCGAGTACGGCATACGGTATGTAATATAAAAACGATTTAAGCCATTTTGATTTTATTTCTTTTCTGAAAAGTGTTATAGGCAATGCACGAATTATGTACGTCACTATTGCCATAACTGCCATTAAAGCAATCATTTTCATTTTTCGCCCTCCTCATTATGCGGGAAGAACGTCGCACCGAATGCCGACGCCAACACTGCCGTTATGATAACGGCCCAGCCCGATGATATAAAAGGAAGTGCGAAATACAGCACGCAACTTAATATAACTGCGGCGATAAGTACAAAAAGTACGTTTTTATCTCTCCTTGACGCAGGGATAATTATTGCGATAAACATTGCGTATAATGTTATTCCCATTGCGTCCGCAAGTGATGTCGGCAGCAGATTGTTTATAAAAGCACCGAGCACTGTGCCGAGTGTCCAGCCAATGTACGGTATTGCAATCAGTCCGAGCATAAACGGAAATGTAATGGCAATCGGTGTTGTTGACGCAACGGCGAATACTTCGTCTGTTATGCCGAATGCTGTTATAAGCCGTTTTGCAAGCGACATTTTACCGATTTTTTGCGACAGGGAAAGCGACATAAGCATATATCGAAGATTTATCACAAACGTTGTAATTGTCATTTCCCACATACCGCCGGCGGCGGAAATTATGTTCATACCGGCAAATTGTCCGGCGGAAGTAAGGTTAGTCATTGAAATTACTATTGCCGCCCAAGCGGGTATTCCGTTTTGTACGGCAAGCATACCGAATGAAAATGAAACGGGTATGTATCCGAGTGCAATAGGCATACCGAGCCTTGCACCTTTTAAAAATTGCGTTACTTTACTCAAAATATTTTATCACTCCGAATTGTTTTATTACTTATTATTATAAGGGAAAAACGATATAAAATCAATATCTTATAAAAATATAGGTAACAAATAATGTTTAAAAATCAGTGATAATATTTTAGTCGTAGAAATACTATTGAAAAAAAATAGTAAATGATGTATAATATATCTATCATGTTGTATTATGCGATGGTTTGTCGTGTAAAAATCAGAAAGAGAGGGAGAAAGCACATGAGTAACAAAAAGAAAATATTGTCATTGGCAATCGCAGTGTCAATGATAACTTCTGCATTTACGAGCTTTGCGGCTCCTGTAAATTCAAAAGACAGTTTGTTCGATGTTTTTGACAGCGGAATAACTATGTTTGACGCAGAAAATGCGGGAGATTCGACTGTTGCAACAACAGAGCCGACTGCAACGACTGAAGTAACAGAGGCTACAACAGCGCCGACTGCAACAACAGAAGCGACAGAGGCTACAACAGCACCTGCTGCAACAGCGGAAGCAACAGAGGCTACAACAGCACCTACTGCAACAGCAGAAGCAGCAGAGGCTACAACAGCGCCTACAGAGGCACCGACAGCTGCTCCTACAGTTGACCCGTCATGGGACGGCAGTGTGGACATCAGCGAAAACTTTGACGGTGAAAGTGCTGTTGACGGTAACGGTTACAAATGGGATGTAGTTATCGGAAATGACTGGGGAGGTACAAACAAAGCACTATCTCTTACTGCTAATGACGGAAAGAGCATTCTTAAAGTTCCGAACGGAATGGGTAGTAAAACAAAAGATGTTAAAATGACATTTAAAGCAGGTTCGGTTAAGAGCTTTATGCAAAATACAGCAACTTGGGACATGGTATTTAAGTCAACTGACGGCACAGAATTGTTCAAATTCAGAGTCACAAGCGGTGGCAGTGATTGGGCAAGAAGAATAGCACTTGTAGTAGGTGATGAAGTTAAAGATGCAAGCTATTCGGCATTTTCAGACAGTAAATATACAGACATCAGCGCATATGTGACATTTAATGAAAATGGCGGAGAAGTTACATTGGGTAATACAACAGCTGAATTTGCCTCAGGCAGTAATATCGGCGAAATTGCTATTGAATATGATCAGAAAAAAGATTGGGACAGACCTTTCTTTATTGATGACTTTACAGCAAAAACAGTTGACAGAGAAAAGGTTACATTTAATGTAAAATCAAACAAAGACGGTGAATCGGTTGAAGGTGCAACTCTTGCAATCGGCAATGATACATATACTGTTCCTGCAAACGGTAAAGTAGAGGCATATTATCTTCCGGGTACATATGATTATACATTAAAACTTGCAAAGCACAAGGCTTTGACAGGCAAAGTGACTGTGGCAAAATCAGGCGAAACAAGCAGTGTTTATAAATTTGAAAATATTGCGTCAGATGTAAACAAAGCAACTCTTGTACACGCTTATTACAAGGATGACAAGACTCTTGACAGCGTCACAACAACAGATGTAGATATTCAAAACGGTACATACACTGTTGATCCGGTTGAAAAAACAGGTTGCACAGAAAAGTATATGCTTTGGGATTCTACTCAAGGAATGAAACCTGTTTCAACTGCAAAATTGGAAACTACAGAAATTACTAATGATAATGATTTAGTTCTTGAATATGTAGGCGAAGCAGTTGCAACAAAAGCAGAATTAGGCGGAGGAGAAGATTATATCTATCTTCCTACAAGCGGAACCGCAACTTCAAAAGCATTCACTGCAACAATATATGATAATGCAGGTCTTGTAATGGATAACGCAGAAGTTGAATGGTCACTTCCTGGTCAGCCTGATACAATTTCAATCGGCAATGACGGCGTTATTACACTTACACCTCAATATCCTCTTACAGACGATAACGGTGTTGATGTAGTTGTAAGAGCAACTGTTAAGGGTACAAACGTAACAGCTGAAAAAACAATTCATATTCATAACACAGCAAGAGCAACAACATGGGATATTGCCGGCCCGGCAGTTATAAAAGACGGAACGGCGGCAACATATTCTGTTGCAAATGTAAAAGACCAATACGGCAATGACTTCACAGGTGAAAATACATATACATTGACATCTGATGACGCAAAGGCAGCAATAGAAGGATTGTCAATTACACCAAACGTTGGTACATCACGTACACAGGAAGTTAAGCTTACAGTAGCATCTGCGTCAAATCCTGCAATCAGCGTAGAAAGAACAGTTACTGTATACGGATACGATTTCTATGAACCGGGTACAGGTGAAGCAACATACGGTACACCGAGAATGGAAACAGTAAACGGTGTTAATTCAATAGTATGGCCGGCAAGTGTGGGCGGAAAGGCAACAACAGAAATTACATTGCCTACACCGGTTGAACTAAAAGCAGGCAGTGCAAAGATGATTACATTCGATAATATTATGACTGTAAAGAACATCAGTGCACAAGAAAGAAGCTTGAAGTTCCTAAACTCAGAAGGAACAGCGGTAATTGATATTGACTTTGCCGGTTCAAGCGTTGTCAAAGATTACTCTGTTGTAGATAAGGCATATACAGGTACTGAAATAGGTAAGATGGGTGAACTTGGTGAAAAATCAAGTGCTACATTTGTTCTAAAGACAGATGCATCAGGCGTTACATCAGCAATTCTAAGCTACAACGGTACTACTTTGGCAGAATATGAAGTAGGTACAGTTAATGATATTGCTAAGATTGTAATGACAGGCGGTGCAGGTGTTCCGAACGAAAGATTGTGTACACTTACAAATCTTGTTATTTCAGATTCTGATGTAGCAGAAGTTGAAATTGTCGGTGACAGTCAACTTGCTAAGGTTTCGGGTACTACAGCAACAAAGACATTTAAGGGTTCAATCTTCTCACTTTCAGAAGGTGAAACATATACTTGGTCAGTAGCAGACGCAAGCGGTAGTCCGATTGACGGTGTAACAATCGACCAAAAGGGTGTCCTTTCAGTTGCAGATACAGTTGCGGCAGATACAGTTGCAGTTGTTTCTTATACAAGCAGTCTAAGCACAACAGAAACACCTAAGAAAGCAACTCATGAAGTTACAATTAAGGATTTTGCAGAAGTAAAATCATTTGATATTGAAGGCCCGGTAGCAGTCAATGCCGGTGACAAAGTAACATATCAAGCAAAGAATATCATTGACCAATACGGTGACGAATCACCGATGGCTGTTACATATGCTATAACAGACGGCAGTGATATTGCAACAATAGATTCAGCTACAGGTGTTGTAACAACAACAGGTAAACTTGGCAGCTACACAGTTTCAGTTACAGTAGGTAACCCTGGTAAGACAAAGACAGAAACTAAGACTGCAACAGTTGCTAAGTACAGTGAATCGGGCGAGGCAACAGGCAATGTTGAAGTTGATGTAACAAAGCTTGCAAATTATGCGGCAGATACACAGTATCGTGTAACAACAGCAACAGCTGACGGCGTACTTGTTAATCAAACAGAAACAAAGTCAACAGACGGTAAAGTAACTGTTGATATGACAGGTGCTGCTAAGTATGAAGTATCTCCGATTTATTCATACACAAGTGTTGGTAATGTAGCGGCAGGTAAGACAATTCCTCTATGCGACGGTTTGTATGACTTTACATTTAAGAAGTCAAACGGTACAAGAGCCGATATATTCGTAAACGGTAATATGGTAGGTCAGAACGTTGACCAATACGGTAAGGGCAGAGCAACTTCGGGTTCTACTTACACAGCTAAGGACGTTAAGGTTGAAGGCGGCAGTGCGGTTGTAACAATGAAGGATAATGATTCAAATATGGATTCAATCGTTGTTAAGAAAGCACCTTCAATTATTCCGAGAAAGACTCATGTATATATCTTGGGTGACTCACTTGTATCGAACTACTACGGCACATTTGCCGACGAAGACGGTGACGGTATTCCGACAGCCGGTGACGCTCAGACAGGTTGGGGTCAAGTTATGGATAAGTTCATCTCATCAGACTTGAATGTAACTAACCTTGCAGAAAGCGGTAACTATGCAACAGGCTTGCAGGCAAGCACATTCCCTGGTGTATTGGCTAATGCAAAAGCCGGTGACTACATGATTATGGAATGTGGTTACAATGATGCAAACTACAGTAGTGAGGCTAAGATGGCAACTGCTCTTGAAGAAATTGCAGACGATTGTGAAAAAGCAGGTATCACATTGATTCTGTCAACACCAAACTTTGGTGCGGCTCGTGGTGATACAAATAAGGCAGACGTTAAGTTCGGTCCTAAGATTCTTGAAGTAGCTAAGGAAAAAGGCGTTTTAGGTGTAAACCTTTCAGGTCTTGGATATGCTGATTACACAGCATCAGGCTCAAATAAGGAATACTGGTCAAAGAACTTCAATGTTTACTTTAGCGGAGCACAGCAAGACGATCTTCACCTTTCATATTTCGGTGCTATGAAGAATGCGTCACTTGTTGCACAGGCAATCTATGATGCACAAAATGATACTGAAAATGCTGAATTGGCAGAAACACTAAAGGGCTTGAAGATTAATACACAAGCTTATCAAATGAAAGATTCAGAAGGTCAAACAGTAACACTTCAAGTTAAATAATCTTGAACAAATTAAAATACACACTCTGCGGAGTGTGTATTTTTTTTATGTATTCAATTTTTTATCGATTTCCCGTAATGTCAAAATTCTGCATAACTTCTTTACGTTTTTCGATTGCGTATTGAGTGTAGTATTTGTGGGTTACTTCGATGTTTTTGTGTCCCATAAGCTCCGCAACCATTTTTATATCAATGCCGTCGGCAATAAGGTTACAGGCGAATGTACGTCTTAATGCGTGCGGACGTGCTTTGTCGGGGTCGTATATACCGACAGTTGCACAATATTTTTTCAGCACTTTTTCAACACCTTGTGCGGTCATACGCGTTCCGAGACGGCTGATAAAAAGTGCGTCGTCTTTTGCTTTTTCGTTTTCAACACGTTCCTGCATATATGTAAACAATTCGTTTTCCACTTGAACAGGCATAAATATTTCCTGTTCGTCACCGCCCTTACGGGTGACAACGAATGATGAGGTATCAAAGCACACGTCACGAATATCAAGGTTGATAAGTTCACTCACACGACAACCCGTACCGAGATATGCGGTAAAAAGTGCAATATCACGTTTTTTTCTGTTCTTGTATTCCGTAAGGTCACGACCTGTATAATATTTTTCACCGTTATATATCACGTCAAGAAGGTTGACGGTTTCTTGTGATGTAAGCGGACGTTTCATTTTTTGATGCAGTTTTTTAAAATCTAACTTATCCGTTACGTTTTGAGAAATCAAGTCGTTTTTGTAAAGATACGAAAACAGTCCGCGTATTCCCGAAAGTTTACGGTTTATGCCGTAAGCACTGTTGCGGCGGATTCGTTTAATGTGTTTGCCGTCAATCGAAACGGTGTCGGTTTCGTATTCTTTTAGATATGCCGTAAAAGCGTTTAAATCACGGAGCGTAACTTTCTCCATATCGGCTACCGTGAAATCTTCAATTTTTTCTATATAACTGAAATTGAATTTTTGCAGATATTCCAAAAATGTTTTTATATCTATACTGTAACCGATTTGTGTATTAATGCTTTCGCCGTTATACGCAATTTCGATATAGTCAAAAACAAAATCCGGCATACCCGAAAGAAAATTCATTAATTTTGAATGTTTGCTCATAATATATAACCTCTGATTTATCTTTCAAAATATTTAAAAATTACATCGCAAGATGTGATTTTTGGAGCCTGCTGGCAGGCTCCTTTTTATTATATAATTTATTTTAAGTCAATGCAAGTGCCTTTTTTTCAAAATGGTATTTACTATTTTTGAATTTTATAGTACAATAAAGATATATAGATATTTTGGATTATTTTGAATTGAAAGGAATGAATAGAGCGATGGTACTTAAAACAAGTGGTGATTTAGGCGAGGTAACCATTTCAAACAACGTTATCTCTGAAATTGCGGGTGCGGTTGCGACAAAGTGTTACGGCGTTGTCGGAATGGCATCGAGAAATAAAAAAGACGGAATTGTGAACCTCCTAAAGCCTGACAGTATGACTAAAGGTATCAGCATAACAGTTGAAGAAGGCGGAGTTATCGTAGAAATACATCTTATCGTTGAGTACGGCATAAATATTAATACAATATGTAAAAGTATTGTGAACAGAGTCAGATATACTATCGAAAATACAGTTGGAATTAAAGTGAACAGAATTAATGTTCGTGTTGAAGGTGTCCGTGTTGACTAAAACTGATTAGGGGTGATTAAAATTAATACGCTTAACGGAAACACATTTGCTCAAATGATTATAAGCGGAGCAAATAATTTATATAATAACAGAAAAACTGTTGATGAACTTAATGTTTTCCCGGTACCGGACGGCGATACAGGTACAAATATGTCGCTTACCGCAACGGCTATGGCGACTGAACTTTTGAAAAAAGGCGACACAACTCTTACAAAAGCGGCTGATACAATGTCATTCGCAACTTTAAGAGGTGCAAGAGGTAACTCCGGTGTTATCCTGTCACAGTTTTTCAGAGGTATATCAAAGAGCCTTAAAGGCAAAACAGAATGTAATGCGGAAGAACTTGCAGTTGCTTTAAAAGACGGCTCGGATGCGGCATATAAGGCGGTAATGAAGCCGACAGAGGGTACAATTCTTACTGTTTCGCGTGAAGTCGCAACAGGTGCACAGCTTGCCGCAAATACAAACGAAAACATTATTGACGTAATGGAGAGTGCCATTGAAAGAGGTAACAAGGCACTTCAAAAGACAACTCAAATGTTACCGGCATTAAGACAGGCAGGCGTTGTTGACGCAGGCGGTCAAGGCTGGATGTTTGTGCTTGAGGGTGCACTGTATTATCTAAAGAGCGGTAATGTTGTTGAAAGACAAGGCGAAGCACTTGAAACGCAGACTGCTCCTGTAAAGAAAAAGTCACAAGAGGCAATTAAGACAGAAGATATAAAGTTTAAATATTGTACGGAATTTATCGTTGAGAAAAAGCAAAAAGGTCTTAGCGTAAGTACGTTCAGAGATACTATTGCCCCAAAGGGTGACTGTATGCTTGTAATTGACGATGATGAAATCGTAAAGGTGCATATTCATACAAATCATCCGGGTTTTGTGCTTGAAGAGGCTATAAAACTCGGTGAAATGATTAATTTAAAAATAGATAATATGAAACATCAGCACAAGTCTATTATTGACGGAAGTAATGAACAGACTTCGGAAAATGCCGAAGTTAAAACAGCGGAAGTCAAGGCGGAGAAAAAGACTGAAAAGCCTAAAAAAACTCCTAAACCGAAAGCACCTGTTGAATTAAAGGATTACGGTTTTGTAGCGGTATGTATGGGTAAGGGAATTACAAATATTCTTAAAGACCTTGGCGTTGACAGAGTTATTGAGGGCGGACAAACAATGAATCCGAGTACGGACGATATTTTGAAAGCCGTAAAACGTGTCAAGGCAAAGACGGTTTATGTGTTCCCGAACAATAAAAATATTATTATGGCCGCAAATCAAGCCGCAGAACTTGTTGAGGATAAGAAAATCGTTGTAATTCCGTCAAAGTCAGTTCCGCAGTGTATAAGCGCAATGGTGGAATTTAATGATAAAAAGTCGGCAGAGGCTAATGAAAAGGCTATGAATAAGGCTATCGGCAGAGTTACATCGGGTCAGCTTACTTATGCCGTTCGTGATACGGAAATCGACGGTATTGAAATAAAAAAAGACGATATTCTCGGAATGGTTGAGGGTAAAATCGTAACGGTAGGCAAGGATATTGATGATGTACTTAACCGAGTAGTTTCACAGATGGTTGACGAAGATACTGAATTTTTGAATGTATATTACGGTAAGGAAATCAAGAAACCGCAGGCTGATGTAATGCTTAAAGCACTTGAAACAAAGTATGCGGACGATGAAATCGAAGTTTCGTTTAAGAAAGGCGGTCAGCCGCTTTACTACTATATTATTTCCGCAGAATAATATTATGGAGTCAGAATATGCCTAAGGATATAAGATATTTGAAAGGTGTCGGCGAGAAAAGAGCCGAATTATTCGCAAAAAAAGGAATAAAGACAGTCGAAGATTTACTTTACTATTTTCCGCGTTCTCATGAGGACAGAACGGAAAAGAAAGATATTGCCGACTGTGTCGAGGGAGAAACGGTGTGCGTGAGCATTACCGTTTTTTCGCCTGTCAGAGAAACAAGAGTAAGACGGAATATGCTTATTTCAACAATGATTGTATCGGACGAATCGGGTGTTTTGAATGTGGTTTGGTACAATAACAGATATGTAAAAAATCAGTTTAAGACGGGCGATAAGTATGTTTTATACGGCAAGGTAACTAAGAACAGAGGTAAACTTGAAATGGTAAACCCTGTTTGTGAACAAGAGGGTAAAGAGAGATTTACGGGTAAAATAGTACCGCTTTATCCGCTTACAAGCGGACTGACGCAGAAAATTTTACAGTCGACAATGGAGCTTGCAATAAAGGAAGTCGGACGAATGGAGGAATATATTCCGTCCGATATAAGAGAAAAATATCACATTGCAGAGCTTAATTTTGCAATGAAAAACATACATTTTCCCGAAAACTTTGAAAGCTACAACATTGCAAGAGAACGATTTGTATTTGAAGAACTGCTTGTGCTTCAGCTTGCGTTAAGCGGAAGAAAGGATATAAATACATCGCAGGACGGTATTGTGTTTGAAGATATAAATTGTGTGCGTGAATTTACGGATAATCTGCCGTTTTCGCTTACAAACGCACAAAAGAAAACGCTGAATGAAATTTTGAAGGATTGCAAGAGCGGTAAGATGATGAACAGACTTGTTCAAGGTGATGTCGGAAGCGGTAAAACGGCTGTTGCGGCGGCGGCAATTTATACCGCCGTAAAAAACGGTCATCAAGCCGCAATGATGGCGCCGACCGAAATTCTTGCAACTCAGCACGCAGAAACATTGGCTGAATTTTTCAAGGGTACGGGTATAACGGTGGTAATGCTTACCGGAAGTATGCGAGCTAAGGAAAAAAGACGTGCATACGACTTGATTGCGACAGGCGTCGCAGACGTTGTTGTCGGAACTCACGCGATAATTCAAGACGCGGTGGAGTTTTATGACCTTGCATTTGTGGTGGCCGACGAACAACACAGATTTGGCGTTGAACAAAGGGCAAAACTTGCGGCAAAGGGAAATAATCCGCATATGCTTATTATGTCGGCAACACCGATACCGCGAACACTTGCACTTATTTTGTACGGCGATTTGGATATATCGGTTATTGATGAATTACCGCCGGGAAGAAAGCCCGTTAAGACGTACGCAGTCGGTGAAAGTATGCGAAAGCGCATTTTTGCATTTTTACAAAAAAACGTAAGTGCCGGTATGCAGGCGTACGTTGTATGTCCGTTGATTGAGGAAACGGAAACGAGCGACTTGCAAAATGCCGAAATGCTTGCAGAAAAGTTGCAGACAATATTTCCTGAGTTCAAAATCGGTCTTATGCACGGAAAAATGAAAGCAAAGCTGAAAGAGGAAGTAATGGACGAGTTTGTGCGCGGAGAGATTAACATACTTGTATCGACAACGGTAATTGAAGTCGGCGTAAACGTACCGAACGCAAATATTATGGTTATCGAAAATGCCGAACGATTCGGACTGTCGCAACTTCATCAGCTTAGAGGCCGTGTCGGACGTGGCAATGCACAGGCATTTTGCATATTATTTGCACACGGTAAAAATGAAGTGACTAAAAAACGTATGGAAACTATGTGTATTTCAAACGACGGTTTTTATATAAGTGAACAGGATTTGAAACTTCGCGGACCGGGTGATTTTTTCGGTACACGTCAACACGGTTTGCCTGAAATGAGAATTGCGAATCTGTTTGAGGACAGAGATATTCTTGCTATGTCGCAGGAGGCGGCAAAAAAGATTATGGCTGAGGACAGACATTTGGAGTCCGAAAAGTACAGCGGACTTCGTAAACGTGCCGAAAGTATAATCAGTGATGACATTGTTATGAATTAGTAAAAATTGTATGTTTATATTTTCGTATTTTACATAAATTATGAATGAGTTAATTACTCACTTAAATACTTTATGTAAAGGAGAAATAATCATGTCAAAGAAAAGCAAAACAGCAGGATTGGAACAATTCAAAATGGAAGCAGCAAGAGAAGTAGGCGTAACACTTGGTCAAGGCTATAACGGTGAACTGACAGCGAAACAAGCCGGCAGTGTAGGCGGTCAGATGGTTAAAAAGATGATTGAAAGCTACGAAAATCAAATGAAATAAACTAATTGGGAGATACAACAGATGTATCTCCCTTTTTTAATTCATATTTTTGGGCGTCATACCTGTTTTTTTGACGTACTGTCTGTAAAAATGCGAGTAATTATTAAAACCGGCATTGGTGCTTGCCTCAAGGAGTGACTGACCTTGCGTATGCAGTTCGCGTACAAGAAGTATGCGTTTATGATTGATATATTGACTTAGTGTGTATCCCGTATTTTTCTTGAACAGCTTACAGAGGTGGTATTTATTTATAAAGAATTTTTCTGAAAGGAAGTCAAGTGTTATTGTTTCAGAAAGGTGTTCATTTATGTACATAATTATGTCGCTTATTCGTTTGTCTTTTGATTTTGACGGTGAGATTGCCGATTTTGAAATATTCAAAAGATAGAGAAATTCTATAATAACACCGTTTGCGGCGGTGAGTGAGCCGTTATGGATATACACGCTTATGCGGTTTATCGGGTTTAGCAAATCGTCCTTTACAATGTCGGACGGTATTAGGTTGCCCGTACCCGGCGGGCGGTTTATGAAAATATCTTCAAATTCTTCACAACGGTTTTGTTTGAAATATTCTGTCGACAGATACAAAATGATCCTCTCATACGGCTTGGCACTCAAACAACGTATATGGTGCATTTCAAACGGACGCGTTATGAGCATATCGTAAGGCTTTAATTTGTACACATTTCCCTCTGCGTAAAATTCAGAATCACCGCTTAGAAACAGCACTATTTCATATACATCATCGTGATTGTGAAGCTTGAAATCGTTGTTGTCCGGCACTTCATCGTAGCAGTGAGTTAAACCGAAAAACATATTCGGAAATATTTTTACTGTTTTCTCTGTCATATCAATCAGCCTTCCCAATCAAAGTATATTTTTATTATATCAGACAATGCAAAGATAATCAATGTTTTAACCAATATATTAGATGAAAATATGATTAAATTGTTGTAATGTATAATTAGATTTTATGAAAAGGAGCAAAATCAATGAGTTTTTGGTTTAACCTGAATACGAAGATACATACCGAAACGGAAACAAAGCCTGTTATGAATGCGATTAATATTTTAAAGCGTGATATGGCAAAGGTTTTCGGTGCAAGTGATGAAAACGGAAATGATATTCATTTAAAAAAAGACGATACATTAGATGAGGAAAGTTACAGAATTGACATAGCGGAAAATATCGTGATAAGTGCGGCGGACGATTTGGGGTTTGTGTATGCACTTTTGAAAATAAGTGAAAAATATCTCGGTATTAAGCCGTTTTGGTTTTGGCTTGACCAAAAAATCGAAAAGAAAGACAGTGTTAAAATAGAAAAATACGAAATTAATTCACCGAAACCAAAGGTAAAATATCGCGGTTGGTTTTTCAATGATGAAGTGCTTATGATGAAATGGAAAATCAACGGTGACAAAAAAGAGCCTTGGAGAATGGCTTTTGAAACGCTTTTGCGTTGTGGCGGAAATATGACAATTCCGGGTACTGACAAAAATTCAAGACTGAACAGACAAATGGCGGCGGATATGGGATTGTGGATTACTCATCACCATGCAGAACCGTTGGGAGCGGAGATTTTTGCAAGAGCATATCCGGGCGTTGAGGCAAATTTTATGGAAAAGTCTGAGCTTTTTTATAAACTTTGGGAAGACGCAGTGATTGATCAGAAAGACTGCAATGTTGTTTGGAATTTGTGCTTTAGAGGACAGGGTGACTGCCCATTTTGGAGTAGCGACACGAGCGGTCAATTTGACACTCCGCAAAAACGAGGTAAGCTGATAAGCAATATTATAAAAAAACAATGCGATATTGTTAAGAAATACGTCAAAAATCCTGTTTTTTGTACCAATCTGTACGGCGAAATAATGGAACTTTACAAGGACGGTTATATAGAGCTTGACGAAGGTATTATCAAGGTTAAAGCCGATAACGGTTACGGCAAAATGGTTACAAGACGACGTGACAATCATGCGGCACGAGTGTCGTCAATGCCTGTTAAAGACGGCGGCAGACAGGGTATTTATTATCATGTTTCGTTTTACGATTTGCAAGCCGCAAACCACATAACAATGCTTCCGAATACGGTTGATTTTGTGAACAGAGAATTATCGGACGTACTTGAAAACGGCGGCGATGATTTTTGGGTTATCAACTGTTCAAATGTCAGACCGCATACGTATTATCTTGACGCGGTGAGAAAAAAGTGGTTCGGTGAAGATATATCGGACGAAAGTCACAGCAAGGAATTTGCGGACGATTATTTTAATTCGGCTTATGACGTACCAAAATGCCTTGCGGAATATCCGAAGTCAACGATTAAATTCGGTAAAAATGAAGATGAACACGCAGGCGAACAGTTTTATACCGAGAATGTGCGTATTATTGCGAATAAGTTCATTAAGAACGATAAAAATTGTATTGATTCGCTTGATTGGCTTGTCGGAAAAGGAGAGTTTTACAGGCAGGTGAGAGATTACAAAGTTATATGCGAAAGAGGTATTGACAAGATAAATTCATATTACGAAATGTGCGAAAATACGAGCGAAAAACTAAGCGGAAACGAAAAACAGCTTTTTGACGAAACTATATTGTTACAGGCGAAAATTCATTATTATTGTGCAAATGGCGTAATAAAATTTTGCAACGGTATAGAGAAATTTGAAAAGGAAAATTACAAAGAAGCATTTTTGCTTTGCGGTGACAGTGCGGTTTTATTTGACAAGGCGAATGAGGAAATGCGTAACAGTGAAAACGGAGTTTGGCAAGGCTTTTATCATAACGATTGTTTTGCGGATATTAAGCATACCGCGTATATGGCAAGAAAGGTAATGGGGGTTATCAGAGAGTTCGGCGATAATATCAGACATGACAAATGGTATCGCGAAACAATGTATGCACCCGAGGACAGAGAGGTTATGCTGTTATTGGTATTGGATAATCATATGACGGACGAAGAACTTTATAAAGAAATGAGGTCGATGGAATAATGATATTTGGTGTAGACTATTATCCCGAACATTGGAACAGAGATGAGTGGGAAAGTCAAGCTAAACTTATGCAAAAGGGCGGTTTTAACACTGTAAGAATGGGCGAATTTGCTTGGAAACTTTTTGAGAAAAAAGAGGGTGAATTTGATTTTTCATTCCTTGATGACGCAATAGAGATACTTGCAGAATACGGTATAAAAACTATACTCGGAACACCGACTGCCGCACCGCCGAAGTGGCTTGCGGATAAATATGACATCGTGCAGAGGGACAAATACGGCAGAAAAAAGGATTGGGGTTCAAGACGTGAAGGCTGCGGAAACAATCCGAGCTACATAGAAAAGTCGAAAATCATAACCGAAAAAATGGCTGAACATTACAAGGACAATCCAAACGTCATAGCATGGCAGATTGATAATGAGTTCGGATGTCACGGAAGTACAAGATGTTATTGCGAGCATTGTCGAAAGGCTTTTGCAAAATGGCTTGAGGAAAGGTATCAGACAATAGAAAACCTAAACGAAAAATGGGGAAGCGTATTCTGGAGCTTAAACTATGATTCTTTTGAAGATATAATACTTCCGAAATACAATTCGTGCGAGGGTACATACGGCGATTTGTGGTCACACAATCCCACACTTGACTTGGAGTTCAGACGTTTTTCTTCTGATACTTGGGTGAATTATCAGAAAATGCAGATTGATATTTTGAGAAAATACACCGATAATCCGATAACGCATAATTTGATGGGTCATTTTTCGGATATAAGCGCGTATGATTTGTCAAAAGACCTTGATTTTGTGTCATGGGACAATTATCCCGACAATCAATGGGGTACGTCCGAATATGAATATGTGTCTATGGCACATGAAAATATGCGTGGTGCGAAGAACAAAAACTTTGTTGTAATGGAGGAACAGGCAGGTCCTGCCGGTTGGGATATTTTAGGCTCAACGCCGCGTCCCAATCAGCTTAGATTATGGACATATCAGGCAATCGCGCATGGCTGCGAGGGCGTTGTGTATTTCAGATTCAGAACGGCTCTTTTCGGTATGGAGCAATATTGGTACGGTGTACTTGACCATGACGGTGTGCCGAGAAGACGTTTTTATGAAATTCAAAAGACAGGTCACGAACTTCCAAAACTTGAAAAATATATTGTCGGCTCAAAAAATAAGTATGATGCATTGCTTGTGAAGTCGTACGACAATGTATGGGGACATGATATAAAACGTCACGCACAAAACTATAATTATGAAAATCACTTGTATTCATTTTACAAGGCAAATTGTGATTTGAACATAAATACAGCCGTTTCAAACGGCAAATATGAAGATTATAAAATCGTGTATATGCCTGCGTACAACATAGTCACAGACGCAGAGACGGAAAAAATAAAGGAATACGTCAAAAACGGCGGTACACTTGTTTTGACGTTTAGGAGCGGTACGCGTGATGAATATAACAGAGTAAGACCAATGGCACTGCCGGGAGTGTTCAAGGAATTTGCGGGCATTGAAGCGGTTGAATTTGACTCACTGAGAAAACCTGTAAAAATATACGGCGAATTAAGCGGAAGTGCGGAAATATGGTGTGATATAATAAAACCGGATACCGCAAAAACCATATGCACATACGGAAGTGAATACTACAAGGGCGAAAGTGCAGTGACAGTAAACGAATACGGCAAGGGCAGAGTTTATTATGTAGGCTGTGATTTGGACAATGACGCAATGAAAGAGCTTGTAAGAATTATAGCAAAGTCGGCGAATGTGGAAACAGTTGATACACCGAACGGTGTGGAGGTTGTTAAGCGAGATGACTGTACAATTATTTTAAATCACAATGAAAATGAAGTTGATACAAAAATTAAAGGAGTATCGCTGTTTGACGGCTTGGAATTTAACGGAGTATTGGACGGCTACGGAGTACAATTTTTGGAGGGAAGTATATGATATATAAATTTAAAGAATTTAAAGATGAACCGCTTTTGATAAATCATTTGAATATGGGCGGTAAAAATCCGAAAGGTGAAGAAATTAACGTCACAAGCAGATATTTCACACGAAACGGAAAACCTTGGATAGGCGTTATGGGCGAGTTCCATTTTTCGAGATACAGCAGAGAGAATTGGCACAGAGAACTTGCAAAAATGAAAGCCGGCGGTATAACTATTGTTTCAACGTATTTGTTTTGGATATACCACGAAGAAATTGAGGGAAAAATGGATTTTGGCGGTGACAATGACATCAGAGCATTTATCGAAGAATGTAAAGATGTCGGTTTGGACGTTGTAATTCGTATAGGTCCTTGGGCGCACGGCGAGTGCAGAAACGGTGGTTTCCCCGATTGGCTTTTGAAAAAGGATTATAAACTTCGTGACAACAACGAAGAATATCTTGCGATTGTTAAGAAGTGGTATCAGAGCATATATAACGAAGTGAAAGGACTGTTCTATAAGGATGGCGGAAACATAATTGCGGTACAGATTGAAAATGAATTTGTCGACAACGCCGAGCATTTGGCAAAACTTAAAGAAATAGCCGTAGAATGTGGATTTATTGCACCTATATACACAGTTACGGGCTGGAACAGTGCATCGGGTGCGAAAATTCCCGTTGATGAGGTTGTGCCTGTATTCGGCGGTTATTGTGAGGCACCGTGGGAAAATCATATGAACAGACTGTCGCCGTCACCGCACTATTTCTTTAACAGAATGAGAAACGATTCCGCAATCGGAACGGACCTTATCGCAAAAACTCAAAGTGACGGCTGGCAGCTGCCGTATGAGCGTTATCCGTTCGCAACGTGTGAGCTTGGCGGCGGTATAGAGGTTACGCATCACCGCAGACCGATTATAAAGCCTATGGATATATATGCGGTGTCGCTTGTAAAGCTTGGTGACGGAAACAACCTTGTCGGCTATTATATGTATCACGGCGGTACGAACAAAATAGGTGAGCTGTCAACTTTTAACGAAACAAAGGCGACAGGTTATCCGAATGATTATCCGATACTTTCGTATGATTTTCAAGCACCGTTGTCGGAGTACGGAGAGGTCAGAGAACAGTACGGATTGCTTAATATGCTGCATATGTTTGTAAACGATTTCGGCGAAGAATTTGCACCGATGATTGCGGTTGATTCTGGAAATACGGTGGCGGCAGACGATACAAATTCTTTGCGTTACGGTATGAGAACGAACGGCAAAAGTGGGTTTGTGTTTGTAAATCATTATCAGAGATTGACCGAACTTGCAGATATTGAAAATGCAGTGATAAGTGTGGGAAATGTTGAGTTTCCGCCGATTGACGTAAAGGGTGAAGTGAGTTTCTTTATGCCGTTTAATATGAAAATGGGCGACAGTGTGCTTGAATATGCGACAGCACAGCCGTTATGCAAGTGCGGTGATACATATTTCTTTGCGGAAATACCGAATATCAAAGCGGAATACAAATTCAGCAAAGGCAGTGCAAATATTGTTACAGTGCCGTTTGAAAATGCTAAGTATATGCGTAAATTAAACGGAACGGTGTATATTGGCGGAGGTTGTAATTTGTATGAGGAAAACGGACAAATACATTCCGTTGAGGACGGCGAATATATTTGTCAAAAATGGAACGGCAGTGAATTTGAAACGGTTAAAATTGTTCAGTCGGCAAAGCAATCAAATGTTGAAATTACAGGCGTGGAAAATGCACCGTTTGAGCCGAAGTACAAAGAAGAATTGTGCATTGGCGGAGAAAGAGAACTGACATGGAAGAAAATCAATGTTGACGGCGGATACGGATTTGCCGAGATTGACTATGTCGGTGACGTGGCACAAATTTACGCAGACGGTGAACTTGTTGCAGATGATTACTATTACGGCAAGACGTGGCGAGTACCTTGTAAATTGCTTTACGGCAAAGAATGTTATATGGTAATATCGGAAATGAAAGAAGATTTTTATAAGGAATTTTAACAGGAGAGATAAAAATGGAAATGACATTACGTTGGTACGGTTCAGAATTTGATACCGTAACGTTAAAGCAAATACGACAAATACCGGGCGTTACGGGCGTTATAACAACACTTTACGATACCGCACCGGGTGAAGTATGGAGCAGAGAAAGAATTAAAGAAATGAAAGATGAAGTCGAAAAAAGCGGACTTCATGTAAGCGGAATTGAAAGCGTAAATGTTCATGACGCAATTAAAGTCGGAACATCGGACAGAGATAAGTACATAGACAATTATATTGAAACTCTTGAAAATCTCGGAAAAGAGGACATTCATCTTGTGTGCTATAACTTTATGCCCGTATTCGACTGGACAAGAAGTGAGCTTGCAAGAAAACGTCCGGACGGTTCAACCGTGCTTGCATACAATCAAGATGATATTGATAAAATCGTTCCCGAGAAGATGTTTGAATCTATTTCAAAGGATATGAACGGCACTGTTATGCCGGGTTGGGAACCTGAGAGAATGGAAAAAGTAAAAGAGCTTTTTGAAATGTATAAGGATGTTGACGATGAAAAGCTTTTTGAAAATTTAAAATATTTTCTTGAAAGAATAATGCCTGTATGCAATAAGTACGATATAAAAATGGCAATTCACCCAGATGACCCTGCTTGGAGCGTTTTCGGTTTGCCGAGAATTATCATTAATAAGCAGAATATACTTCGTATGATGAAAATGGTTGACGATGTGCATAACGGCGTTACTTTCTGTTCTGGGTCGTACGGAACAAACCTTGAAAACGATTTGCCCGATATGATTCGTTCATTAAAGGGAAGAATACATTTTGCGCACGTCAGAAATCTTAAATTTAATTCACCGACCGATTTTGAGGAGGCGGCACACTTGTCATCCGACGGTTCGTTTGATATGTACGAAATAATGAAAGCACTTTACGAAATCGGATTTGACGGTCCTATCCGTCCCGACCACGGAAGAATGATATGGGACGAAGTGGCTATGCCGGGTTACGGACTTTACGACAGAGCGTTGGGTGCGACATATCTAAACGGTTTGTGGGAGGCTATTGAAAAAAGTTCAAAATAACAAAAGTGAGGCTATAATAGCCTCACTTTTATTTTTCTTCATAGTCATTATTGATAAAACCTGAAATTTTGTCGATTGTTCTGATTGGTGCGTCTTGTGCGGTACCCCATTCCATATCTTTGTTGCGATAGTCGAATTTGAGTGTAAATTTATGTATATCCTGCTGTATTCTTGAAAGTTCAGTCTCTTGCTTTTCAAACAGGCAGGCAAGGAATTGGGCGGCTTGTGAGTCTTTTAATGATTTCGGCACTGTATCAACAAGCAATTTCATATGCTTTAAGCATACACCTTTTGATTTATTGAATTTTTCTTTAAACTTTTCGTCATTTGCCCACATATACAAAAGCACATCGGCATATCTTTCCATAGTGTGATTGATTTTGTCACACACAACACAGCCGTCCGATATACCGTCAAGCTTTTCGGAAAGTGCTTTTGAAAAATCAGCCGAGCCTGTTTTCTTAAAAAGACCGCCTTTTTGATTTTTTAAAGCCGATGCGGATTTCTTCAGCGAATCAAGTTTTTTGAGTATTTCCTCTAAATGTGTGTCAAGCACAAGCGACAATGCAAGTTTGTTTGACATACCGAAAAGCATTGAATAATGATGGTTGCAAAAGCCTTTTTCGTTTGATTCTATACGAAATTCAGGCTCCATCATTGCCGCACCGAGTGCATAGTCGAGCGTTTCTTTTTCGAGTTTTTTCTCAAGTTCACAAAGCGGACATTCGCAGTCTGTATCGTAAACTTCATTTACCGGTATTGTATAAATTTGTTCTTTCATAAGTAATAAATCTGCCTTTCAAGGATAAATATATAATTATTATAACACTTAAAATAATACCTTTCAAGGACAAAAACGAAAGTTGTATTCTGCAAATTCAAAAAGGTTATGATTTATTTGTGCAAAACGTCACATTTTTAACGAAAAAGTAACGTATTTCTGATAGTAAATGATAAAAAAATAAAAAAATCATTATAAATTCTTTAAAAAAAACAAAAAATATGTTATAATATATTCGTCAGTTAAATAGAAAACAATGTTACAAAATAACACTGTATAAAATTAAAAAATGTATTGGAGGATTTTTACCATGACAGAAAACAAGACAGTTCTTGCATGGCTTGAAGAAATGAAAGCTATGTGTCAACCTGACAATGTTGTTTGGATTGACGGAAGTGAAGAACAGCTTGAGGCTCTAAGAGCAGAGGCTGTTGCAACAGGTGAAATGATTAAACTAAATCAAGAAAAGCTTCCTGGATGTTACTATCACAGAACAGCTGAAAACGACGTAGCTCGTGTGGAAGACAGAACATTTATCTGTACTCCTACAGAAGAAGAAGCCGGCCCAATCAATAACTGGATGGCTCCTGACGAAATGTATGCAAAGCTAAAGAAACTATATACAGGTTCAATGAAGGGCAGAACAATGTACGTTATCCCTTATTCAATGGGTCCTATAGGTTCACCTTTCTCAAAGATCGGTATCGAGCTTTCAGACAGTATCTATGTTGTACTTAATATGGCTATTATGACAAGAATCGGTCAAAAGGTTCTTGATCAGCTTGGAAATGACGAAAACGCTGAATTCATCAAGTGTCTACACGCTAAGAAAGACGTAAATCCTGATGACAGATACATCGTTCAATTCCCACAGGATAACACAATTTGGTCAATCAACTCGGCTTACGGCGGTAACGTTCTTCTTGGTAAGAAGTGTTTCGCTCTAAGAATTGCATCATATCTTGGTAAGAACCAAGGTTGGATGGCTGAGCATATGCTAATTCTTGGTCTTGAAAATCCTCAAGGCGAAGTTAAGTATATCTGTGCTGCATTCCCATCAGCTTGCGGTAAGACAAATCTTGCAATGCTTATTCCACCGGAATACCTAAAGAACAAAGGTTACAAAGTATGGACAGTCGGCGATGATATTTCATGGCTAAACATCGGTCCTGACGGCAGACTATATGCTATCAACCCTGAAGCAGGTTTCTTCGGTGTTGCTCCTGGTACATCAGTAAAGACAAACTTCAATGCTCTTGAATCAACAAAGAAGAACACAATCTTCACAAACGTTGCTCTTAATAATGCAGACAATACAGTTTGGTGGGAAGGTCTTGACAAAAATCCTCCTGTTGATGCAACAGAATGGAAGGGCTCAAAGGTTAACGGTCCTGAATACTCTGCAGCAGGTAACAATCTTGCTCACCCTAACTCAAGATTTACAGCTCCGGCTATCAACTGCCCATGTATCTCATCTGAATTTGAAAACCCACAGGGCGTTCCAGTAGAGGCTATTGTATTCGGTGGCAGACGTGCTAAGTGTGCTCCGCTTGTATATCAATCAAGAGATTGGCAACACGGTACATTCGTTGGTGCTACAATGGCATCAGAAACAACAGCAGCAGCTGCAGGTGCAGTAGGTGTTGTTAGACGTGACCCAATGGCTATGAAACCGTTCGTAGGCTACAATATGGCTACTTACTGGGGTCACTGGCTTGAAATGGGTAAGAAGCTTGGCGACAAAGCTCCGAAAATCTTCCACGTTAACTGGTTCAGAAAAGATGACGAAGGACACTTCATGTGGCCTGGTTTCGGTGACAATATGCGTGTACTTCTTTGGATTCTTAACAGATGTGCAGGTAAGGTTGACGCCGTTGAAAGCGAAATCGGTTACCTACCAAAGCCTGAAGATATCGACCTAACAGGTCTTGAAGACGAAAATGTTGATATTAAGGGTCTTCTTACAATCGATAAGAAGGTATGGCTTGAAGACGTTGCAAATATCGAAGAATATTTTGCACAGTTCGGAGATAAACTTCCGAAGGAAATGGCTGACGAACTTGCTAAGTTAAAGGCTAACCTTTCTAAGTAATTTTAATTACAGTGTATTAAGAATTTAAAAGCAGACAAAATCCTTATGGTTTTGTCTGCTTTTTTTGTTGACATTTATAGACACATAGGTTAAAATGTAAGTGTATAATATATACAGATTATCTATAGAAAAGAGGAGAAAATATGAAGAAAAAAGGTGTAATTATCGGTGTTATAATAGCGGTAATCGTAATTATAGCGATAAGCATTATAGGAAGTTACAACGGACTTATAAGTTTAGAAGAATCGACCAACACGGCATATTCCGATATACAGGTTCAACTTCAAAGACGTATGGATCTTGTACCGAACCTTGTTAATACGGTAAAGGGATATGCGGCACACGAAACAGAAGTGTTTACTGCCGTTTCTGACGCTCGTGCAAAACTTGCCGGTGCGGGAACAGTTGAGGAGGCAAGTGAGGCAAATGAAGAACTTTCATCGGCACTTAGCAGATTGATTGCAATTTCGGAATCATATCCGGAATTAAAGTCAAACGAAAACTTCTTGTCACTTCAAGATGAACTTGCAGGTACGGAAAATCGCATAGGTGTTGCAAGAAAGGATTATAATGACGCCGTTCAAAAATATAACGTAAAAATACGTTCATTCCCTACAAACATATTTGCAAATATGCTTGGTTTTGAAAAGAAACAACAGTTTGAGGCAGATAATGCGGCACAATCTGCTCCTTCTGTAAGTTTTGATTGATATGAGTAGGGGGAAGATACGTTTCGCGGCATTAATTTCCGCAATATTTGTTTTATTTATAAATATTTGTGCGTTTGCGAAGGTTGATATACCGAATCATACGGATAGATTTTTTATAAATGACTATGCGAATGTTATTGACAGTGAAACAGAGGATTATATATTTGAAAAAGGTAAGGCATACAATGCTAACGGCGGACCGCAAGTTGTTGTTTTGACAATGGAAAGTATAGACGGAAACGACCTTGAAGACTTTTCGATTGAAACGGCGAGAAAATGGGGAATTGGCGATAAAGACGCGGATAACGGAGTCCTTATTCTCCTTGTTATGGATAGCCGTGATATTCGTATCGAAGTCGGCTACGGACTTGAGGGCGTTTTAAATGACGGTAAGTGCGGTCGATTTATCAGAAATGCAACAGATTCTTTGTCGGCAGGTGATTACAGCGAGGGCATTAAGCAGATTTATGATTCGGTAATCGGCGAACTCGAAGACCCGACACCCGATGAAGAAGATGATGATGACACTATGGTTGAAATAATGACATATGTAGTGTTTTTCATAGTTTTAGCGATTGTGGTATTTATCACTAATATCAAAGGACGTGGCGGACGTGGCGGACATGGCGGCTATCGTAGCGGCGGCGGTTACTATGGCGGCGAATTTTCCGGCGGAAGCAGCAGCGGAGGAGGCGGATTCTCCGGCGGCGGCGGAAGTTTCGGCGGCGGCGGTGCCAGCGGTAAATTTTAATATTGAATCATATGTCGAGAAATTAGTTCGGATTTTGTGAAAATGAACTCGTCGGCGTACGTTGGTACGTTAGAGTTTATTTTCGCAAAAAGTGCACAGGCAAGCCGTATATCGAAGATAGGCTTGCCTGTTATTTGTTATAGCTATAAATTAAATTGTAAATATAAAAAATAATGTTTTGCACGTTCCGGACAATTTGTCGACAGTCTGAAATGGTGTTAATATAACACCATTTTGTGTTAATTAAAAAATCAAAAAAATTTTTAATTTAATGCAACCTTTTGGCGTGCTGAAAAGTATTATATATGAAAGGAAAAATAATCCGATAAATTTAAAAAGGAGGAAAAAGTTATGAAAAAATTATTAGCGGTAGCGGTAGCGTCAGCGTTGGCTCTTACTGTATCGGCAGTATCACCGGCAGTTTTAGCCGCTGAAACGTTAGCCACACAGCAAACAGAAACATCTGCAAGAGAGAATATGCAGAAAATATTGGAAAGCGTTAAACAGAGAGTTGAAATTCCGAGTGAGTGCAGTGAATTTTCGAGCAGAACAGAGGAACAGTACGGCGAAAAAGTTTATAACTTTACATGGAATGAAAAAGACGGAAACAAGAGTGTTAATATAACTTGTACGGCAGACGGAGTTATAACCAACTATTCAATTAACGGTTTTAAATCTGATGATAAAAATAACACACCGAATTTACCGAAAATTAGCGAAAGTGATGCAAAAAAGACGGCGGAAAACTTCTTAAAACAAATTAATCCTGATTTTCCGTATGAAATAAAAATTGATGAAAGCAACGGCAGTATTTTTGGTCACGGATATACATTCTATCTTAAAACATATGTAAACGGTGTATTGTTCACGAACGGAAACGGCTCGGTTAATATTGACGGTACAGACGGATATGTAATGAGTTTTGATTTGGACTATGTACAAGCGGATTTTCCGTCAATTAATAATGCGATAAGCGTTGATGAGGCAAAAAAAGCGTACAGTGATAAACTCGGACTTAAGTTGGTTTATCGTACATATGTTGACGAGGATGGTAACACGGTAGCTTATCCTGTATACACACAGGAATACGACTACGATAAATACATTAATGCACTTACGGGCGATGCGGTTGATGTTACAAATTACAGATATTTCATCGGCAACAAATTTGAAAGTGCAAAGGGTGATACAGCAGACAGTGGACTTACCGAACAAGAAATAAAAGAGCTTGACAATATAGACGGACTTATTTCAAGAACCGCTTTGGAAAATAAATTAAAGTCGAACAAGCTTTTGTCAATCCCTAAGAATATAAATACAGACAGCATTTCTTTATATAAAAATTATGACGATGAATATACATATGCTGTATCAATGTCAAATGACAAGTGCAACATATATACTTCTGTTGATGCTAAAACAGGTGAAATAAAGTATTATTCACGTTGGGGAGAAGATGACAGTGAGGTAAAAAATAATGATGATTCGGCTTTAAAGACACTTGCAGGTGATAAGGCAAAAGAATACAAATATGATGAAAATTCACATCAGTATATCAGATATGTAAACGGTATTAAGGTAACAGGCGACTATGCCAACGTGACAACAAACAACGGCGTACTTACTGATTTCAGTATGAATTATACCGACACCGAATTTCCGTCAATCGAAAATGTAATGAGCAAGGAAGATGCTGAAAATATTTTATTTGACGCAAAGGATTACAGCATTGTATATATGCAGAATTATACCGACAACACAAGAGAGATTATCCCTGTATACACAATAGATACAGAAAATATCAATCCGTTTACAGGTAAGTTTGTTGACTATCAAAACAAAGAAATTACGGAGGATGCAAGCAGTAAACTTGAATATTCGGATATAGACGGTCACTATGCCGAAAAGTATATCAAAGAGCTTGCTTATTACGGAATAGGTTTTGAGGGCGGCGAATTTAAACCTGACGAAAAGATTACTCAAAAGGATTTTCTTGCACTTTTGATGAGCATAAACGGTAACGATATAATCGTATTGAAAAACAATTTGGAACAGGCAAATTGGGTGTACAGAAATTCAGCACAAAACAGTATTATTTCAGAAGATGAACGCGATGATGATGCGGAAGTAACTCGTGAGGAGGCTGCTGTGTATATGATTCGTGCAATCGGTGCTGAAAATTACGCGAAATATAACGATATTTACGTTACACCGTTCAATGATGTTACGGAAAATAAGGGATATATCGCATTGCTTTCGGCTATGGGCGTGTTAAGCGGTGACGGTAACGGTAATTTCAATCCAAACCGTGAAATGACAAGAGCGGAAAGTATAATTATGATTTATAATTATTTAACCAGATAAAAAATAAGAAGTGGCAAAATATTTTTGCCACTTCTTTAGTTATAATTCCTATTTGCTATTTTGATGACGGTGTCGGAAGATACGGGATAATTTTATTTGCAAATTCAGCCATATTCATTGTTTGCAAATATACCTTACCCGGACCGGTAAGAGTTGTAAGGAACAGTCCTTCACCGCCGAACAACATATTTTTAAAGCCCTTTACTGTTTCAACGTCATATTTGACGGTTGATTCAAAAATCGCAACACTGCCTGTATCGACTTTAAGTTTTTCGCCCGCAGCAAGGTCGATTTCTTTTACTGAACCGTCAAGCTCAATGAAAGCAGTACCGTTTCCGGAAAGCTTTTGAAGTACAAAGCCTTCACCGCCGAATAAGCCTTTCTTTATACCGCTTGTCACATATGTTGAAAGTTCAACATTTTGCTCGGCACACAAAAAAGCTGATTTTTGACAAATAAATTCTTTGTCGGAAGAAATGTGAAGTTCTTTGATTTCTCCGGGAAAAGATGAGGCGATTGTGATAGATTGGTTCGGTGCCTCGGCGGTGTATGTAGCCATAAACAATGACTCACCACTGAACATACGGCCAAGACCTTTCATAAATCCGCCTTTCATATTGGTGTCCATTTTTATTTTGTCCGACATCCATGTCATAGCGCCTGATTCGGTATAAATGCTTTCGCCTTGTTCAAGGTCGATTGTTACGGCAGGAAGAATATCTCCCCAGATTGTAGTTTTCATAAAAAATACCTTTCCTTTCTGTATAAAATAGTCCTCTGACTTTAATGATATTCAAATTATATCATAATATTCTGATTTTAAATATATCTTTTTTATTACAATTACACAAAGCGAGTTTTGTAAAATTGTCGTTAAAACTTGCAAAAGTAACGAAAAAGTGATAAAATAGATTATATACATTATGTTGTAGTTTATATATTAAAAAAATACAAATTGTAGTTACGAATGGAGATAAAAATATGCTTAGATATTTCACGGCGGGAGAGACACACGGTAAGTGTCTTACAGTTATAATCGAAGGTATGCCGTCAGGTGTTGAGATAAGCCTTGATGAGATAAACGAACAGCTTGCAAAGCGTCAGCAGGGCTATGGCAGAGGCGGACGAATGAAGATTGAAAAAGATACTGCCGAAATTCTTTCGGGTGTGAGAGGCGGAGTGACTCTCGGAAGTCCTATCGCAATAAAAATCGAAAACAGAGATTGGGCGAATTGGGAAAGTATAATGGGTACTGAAACGGCGAATAACGAAAAGTCTGTCGAATGCCCAAGACCTGGACACGCAGACCTTACCGGAGGTATGAAGTACAATCACAGAGATTTGAGAAACGTGCTTGAAAGAGCAAGTGCCCGTGAAACTGCAGCAAGAGTGGCTGTCGGCGCACTTGTAAGACAGGTTTTAAAACCGTTTGGAATAGAATTTTTAAGCCATGTTAAGAGAATAGGTGAGGTTGAAGATACAGCCGATTTTACTGCGGCAGATTTCTTTGAAAAAGTACAAAATTCACCTGTTGGGTTTGGCGATGAAAATGCCGCTCAAAAGGCTATGGAATACATAGACAAAATTAAGTCAAGCGGTGAAAGCGTAGGCGGAATAGTGGAAACTATCGTAAAAGGTGTGCCTGCCGGGTTGGGAAGTTATGTTCATTACGACAGAAAACTTGACGCAAACCTTGCTTTCGGTGTTATGAGTGTACAGGCTATCAAGGGCGTTGAAATCGGTATGGGCTTCGGTGTGAGCGAAATACCGGGTTCAAAGGTACATGATGAAATCGAATATTCGGACGACTTCCACAGACTTACCAACAATGCCGGCGGTATTGAGGGCGGTATGTCAAACGGTGAGCCGATTATTGTTAAGGCGGCAATGAAACCGATACCTACTTTGTATAATCCGCTTAGAACAGTCAATATTGACGATAAATCGGAGCATAAGGCAACTGTCGAACGTTCCGATGTGTGTGCCGTACCGGCTTGTTCGGTTGTCGTTGAGGCGGTAATCGCATTTGAAATCGCAAAGGCGTTTTTGGATAAATTCAGCGGTGACTGTATGGCTGACGTAAAGGCATATTACGATGTATATATGAACAGAATTAAAAATTTCTAAAATCAAACGTAGGGCAAATAAACCATGAGAGGTGGTGAGGGATTTTTGACCGAAAATGATTTGATTAAAAAGTGTAAAAAAGGTAGCCGAGAAGCTTTTAATATATTAGTTTCAAATTACCAACAGCAAGTTATAAATATCGCTTACGGAATGCTTTCCAATCAAGAGGATGCATATGACGCGGCACAGGAGGTATTCGTAAGGGTGTATAAAAGTATAGAGTCATTTAAGGAGCAATCTTCCTTTACCACGTGGCTTTATAGGATAACTACGAATGTTTGCTCCGATATTCTGAGAAAACGTCAGAAACATTCGGGTGTAATAAGTATTAATCAGGCGATTGACGAAAAGAAAGATATGGATATTAGGGACGAAAGTCCTACACCGGAAGAAAATATGGAAATATCGGAACGTCAGAGAGCTGTACGTGAGGCGATAAGCGAACTCAAAGAAGAATACAGAACTGTAATAACACTATGCGATATTGAGGGATTGAGTTACGATTACATAGCCGAGGTACTCGGAATACCGTCGGGAACGGTTAAGTCGCGAATTAATCGTGCGAGAAGTGCATTAAAGAAAAATTTAATGAATAAACGGGAACTTTTTTAATATTTCTTACGTCTAATATATTGTAAAAAGAAATTAATGAAAATTTAAAGAAAGGGGGAGTAAAAATGAATTGTGATAAATTTAACGAATGCTTGGACAACTATGAAAATTTGAGTGACGAAACAAAGCAGAAAATGGATAAACACGCATTGGAATGTGCAAATTGCAAAAGTGAACTTGAATTTATGCGTTCAATTATTTCAACGGCTAAATCTCTCCCTGACATAAATGTTCCTGTGGATTTTATGGAGAAATTAAATGTCCGCATAGATGAAGAGGAAAAGAAAAAAGCACGAATAACAAGACGTGTAATGCGTAATGTTCGCCGTAATTGGAAACAGTATACTGCGGCAGCGGCTTGCTTTGCGTTGGTAGCTGTTGTAACGGCTAACAGCAATATGTTTGTCGATAAGATGAACGGAAATGATGACGGTGTTATTCAAGAGGAAACAGTCGTGACTGACAGTGACGGAAATACTGCCGTAAGTACGACAGCACCGGCAGTGGCTGCTCAAGACAATGCGGAAGAAAATCAACCGACAGTATTTGAAGAAACGGTTGAAAACACTATTCCCGAAAATAAAACAGCGAAAAGTACATCATCGCTTGCAACGGCAAAGCCGCAAACAAGTACGAGTACAAATTCGGTAAAAAGCAGTGTGGTTGCAAATAACAGTAAATCCACATCTGCTCCGTCTGTAAGTCCAAAGGTACAAAATAATGCGGTACCGTCTGTTTCTGCAGAACCTGCAAAGTCGGACGAAGGTGCGGTTTCGCAGAAAACAACTGATGAGGTTGTTGATAATTCAAATGATGTTCAGCCTTATTCACAAGATGACGGAATAGCGATTGCAAGTATTGATGTTCAGTCGGATGATTGTCCCGTATATGACGGAACTGCTGACAATATCAATAATTCAAGAATAGTAAAATCAAGTGTTGAAGATGATTATTCGCTTGCGGGCGGAGCCCAAATCGCATACGGCAGATACTATAAGTTGGATAAAGACGGCAATCCGATTGAAGCCCCAGAAGAAAATAAACCTATCGGTTCAATCGTAATTTCCGCAAAAGACGCAGACGAGGCGTTAAGCGTTATAAGACAATATTCATACGATGAAGACGGTGAATTTTACACAACGAGTTCTGACAGATTGACGTCAATGCTTTCAGTATTATCCGTTCAGGGAATCGGTTACAGTAACTATACACCTGCTTATGAGGGTGAAGTAACATTTAAACTTGTTATAAGTTAATATAAATGCCTTTCACGACAGCATTATCTGTTGTGGAGGGCGTTTTTGTTTGGAAAAACAGAACAAAAAAATCGGACTGACAGTCCGATTTTTTGATATGTCTAAGAAATAAGTTGTTTTAAAACGCCGAATGATAAAAGCGACATTATAAGTCCTGCAGTAAGTACACCTAAAAAGATAAACAAAAGTGATTTTTTAGGTTTCATACCGAATAATACTGCGATAAGACTTCCTGTCCAAGCACCTGTACCCGGCAGCGGAATGGCTACAAAAAGGAATAAGCCGAGATAGCCGTATTTTTCGATTTGAGCCGATTTTGAAAGTGCTTTCTTTTCAAGCCAATCGGGAATTTTGTGAAGGCGTTTACTTTTTTTCATCCACGCAAATATCTTTTCAATAAACAGCAATATGAACGGTATCGGGAGCATATTACCCAGTACTGCGGAAATGTATGATGGGAAGAAACTCATTTTCATAAGTCCTGCCGCAAGAATACTTCCTCTAAGCTCCAACAACGGTACCATTGATACAAGAAAAACAATTAATTCCTTTGATATTTTTCCTGAAAGTGCTGTGACAATAGATTGTACAATAGAATCCATAAAACTTCTCCTTAAAATAAAAATTACAGAATTCATTATACACTATATTTTTCTAAAATGCAATTATTACTATATCAAATTAATGTAAAATCTTTGAAATTTGTTTGTATAGTACGAATGTTATGATTGATAACAACAGTGCTTTTATTAAATTAAACGGAATTGCTCCGTATAAAACATATCCCAAAGTGTTTGTTATAAGCGGATTAGCCTTGCCGCAAAGCGATATAATTTGCTCCATAGGCATAACGTTTGTATAGAACGGTATCAAGATAAAGTAGTTTGCAAGTCCGCCTACGATTGCCATTGCTATTGCACCGAGAACAAGACCTAAAACCGCACCTTTTCTTGTTTTGATACGCTTGTAAATAAGTGATGAAACAAGTACAAGTGAACCGCTTGCAAGGAAGTCGGCAAGTTCACCGACACCGCCTGTGTCTGTTCTTAGCAGGTGTAGAGCCGCTTTGATGAATGCTATCGCAATACCCGTAACAGGACCGTATGCAAATCCGCCTATCAAAGCAGGTAAAGTTGAAAAATCAAACTTTAGAAACGGCGGCATAAACGGGATAGGAAATTCTAAAATCTGCATAAGTACAATAGATATACCCGACAGTATTCCTACACTTGCAATAAATTTCGGTGTAAACCTTGTTTTGTTTTGAACATTGATTGCTTCCATAATTAAAAAGCCTCCTAAAAATTTATTTTGTATCTTTAGGAAAAGTTCTTCGCATAAATTTTGTCTTGACGCTATGAATGGGAAATAAAAAAAGCCCCATAGCATAGCTACAGGGCAAACCATACACAAAAAAACATCTTCTTCCGTCCGGACTTTAACCGTCGGTTTTGGAATTTCACCAAATCAGCCTACTGTACTGAGTAGGGTCGTGGACTTTAACCACCGGTAGGGAATTACACCCTGCCCTGAAGATACACTCATTTATATTATACACGTTTTTTTAAATTTTGCAACTGTTTTTTTAAAATTTATCAGTTTGTCTGCTCTGAAAATACTCAAAAATCACATCATAAAATGTGATTTCGTGAGTTGCTGACAGATTATCGACAGGTTCAAACAGCAATGCTCTGTAACAAAAATGTAATGTCGAAAAGGAAGAAAAATACTCAAAAATTATTGCATCGTACATCAGTGTACGGTGTATAATTTAAGTATGAACAGATACATAAATATAATAAATTCTTTAGAAAATATTTTTGTGGGAATAATATAATTTTAGGAGGAAAAATCATGAAATCTAAAAAATTATTATCAATCATACTGGCGTTGGCAATGATGTTCTCTGTGTTGCCTGCAAGTACCGTTTTGGTATATGCCGATGAAATTACAGAAACAATTTCCGCAGACACAACATGGAATGACGGTGATACGGTAGGCGGTGTTACAATATCAGGCGGAACCGTGACAATAAACGGTGATGTCGGTATCACGGCGGCAATTACTATCAAAGGCGATGTTACATTCACGGGCGGCGGAACGCTTAACAGAATGAGTACATCGGGAAATTTGATAAAAGTTGAAAGCGGAAGTCTTACACTTGGCAATGTTACAATAGACGGTAACGACGTGATAATTTCTGACAGCGGGGCGGCGGCTGCGATTAATATGGCCGGCGGTACTGTTATAATGAATGATGGGGCAAAGATTACAAATCATAAAAGAACCAGTGGTTATGGACCCGCAGTTTATATGACCGGCGGTAATTTTAAAATGATGGGTGGCACAATTTCGGGATGCGAAAGCAGAAATTATGGTGGTGCAATATATTTAGATGGCGGTAGATTTGAAATGAAAGGCGGTACTGTTGAAAATAATAAAACGACACTTTCAAGTGCCGGATATGGTGGCGGAGCGTTTTATGTAAGAGCAGCTACTCTTATTATAGATGACGGCCTTATACAAAACAATTCGTCAAATTCCGGAGGTGCAATCTATAATACATCATTCGGTACAACGATAATAAACGGCGGTGTGATAAAGGGTAACGCTGCGGTAGGTGATTCACCAAGTGGTTCTGCAATTTTTCATAGTTGTAAAACAACAGGAGAGGCTACATTGCAAATAGGCGGTAATGCAAATATTAATGTAGGAAATGATATTTATTTGATGTCAAATACCTCTGCTACTAAATATGTTGAAATAACTTCTTCAATAAAAAATCCGTTAATACTTACGGTAGAGGGCGAATCAGAAGGCAGAGTTATTGCTGATGCGGCAGACGGTGTTGTGCTTACATACAATGATATGGCAAAGATTAGACTTAGCAACAGCTCTTACGCATTGAAACTTGAGAATAATCAAATAAAGCTTACTCAAACATCAAGCGGAGAAACAAAATTTCCTGTTTATCTCGGTTATGACGCAAACAACGGTACAAATGCACCGGATGGTAGCAGTGCCGAAATAGTTGCGGGCAACAGTGCAACTTTTACAATAAGTGACAGTGTACCGACAAGAACAGGATATGATTTTCTTGGTTGGTCGACAAATAAAGACGCAACATCATCAGAATACAGTTCGGGTAGCAGTATTACAATCAGTTCCAATACAACACTTTATGCAGTTTGGAAAAAAATATCGACTTTTGAAACAAATGAATTTACACAACCACTTACAATAACAGATTGGACATACGGTGAAACGGCAAATAAACCGACTGCAAAGGCAAAATACGGAACAATTAAATATACATATTCAAATACGGCAGACGGGGAATATAACGACATTGTTCCGACAAATGCAGGTACACATTATGTAAAAGCAACAGTCGAAGCAACAGAAGACTATTCAGGACTTGAAAGTAATGCTTTTGAATTTGTGATAAAAAAGAAAACACTTACAAATGACAACATAACAGACATTGCAGATCAAACATATACAGGGGGAGAAATAAAACCTGCTATTGAAGTTAAGGACGGAGATAAAACTCTTTTACTTGATACGGATTATACGGTAACATATGACAACAATACAAATGCGTCTGATGAGGCAAAAGTTACGGTTGAGATAATTTCAAACAACTATGCCGGAACACTTGAAAAAACATTTACAATATTACCGAAAACAATAAATTCAGCAATAACACTGACTGCACCTGTTAAAAATGAAGTACCGCAGACAGAAATAACAACAGATGAATATACAGCAACGGTAGTTTGGTCACCGGGAGTTACAGAAAAGTTTGTATATAATACGGTTTACACAGCAACAATAACAATCACACCGAAAACAAATTATACTGTAAAAGGAATTGCGAAAAACGGTTATACGGTAAGCGGTGCAGAAACAGTCACAAATGAGGCAGATTCCGTAACGGTAAAAGTAGTATATCCTGCAACAGAAAATAAAAACAGTAACGAATTTACACAACCGCTTACAATAACAGGTTGGACATATGGTGAAACAGCAAATAAACCAACTGCAAAGGCAAAATACGGAACAATTAAATATACATATTCAAATACGGCAGACGGGGAATATAACGACATTGTTCCGACAAATGCAGGTACACATTATGTAAAAGCAACAGTCGAAGAAACAGCAGACTATTCGGGACTTGAAAGTAATGCAGTTGAATTTACAATATTGCCGAAAACAATAAATACAGCAATAACACAACTAACTGCACCTGTTAAAAATGAAGTACCGCAGACAGAAATAGAAACAGACGAATATACAGCAACGGTAGCTTGGTCACCGGAAGTTGAAGACAAATTCGGATATGATACCGTTTATACGGCAACAATAACAATTACACCGAAAACAAATTATACTATAAAAGGAATTGCAGAAAACGGTTATACCGTAAACGGTGCACAAACAGTTACAAATGAGGCAGATTCTGCTACAGTAACGGCAGTGTATTCTGCAACAGGTATCGATGACACAGTTGATACAAATGAATTTACCAAACAGCTTGAAATAGTCGGATGGACATACGGTGAAACAGCAAATACACCGACAGCGTCGGTAAAATACGGAACAATAAAATATACATATTCAACAGCGGCAGACGGAGAATATAGCGAAATTGTTCCGACAGATGCGGGAATATATTATGTAAAAGCAAAGGTTGAAGAAACAGATAAGTATACAGGGCTTGAAAGTGACGCAGTTGAATTTGTAATAGGAAAGAAAATACTTACAAATGACAACATAACAAAAATAGCAGACCAAACATATACGGGTGAGGAGATTAAACCTGTTATTGAGGTCAAAGATGGGGATAAAATTCTTGTACTTGATACAGATTATACAGTGGCATATGAAAAAAATATAAACGCATCGGAAGGGGCAAAAGTTAAGGTTGAGATAATTTCAAATAATTATGAAGGAACACTTGAAAAATTATTTACAATATTGCCGAAAACAATAAATTCTGCAATAATACTGACTGCACCTGTTAAAAACGGAGTACCGCAGACAGAAATAGAAACAGACGAATATACAGCAACGGTAGTTTGGTCACCGGAAGTTACGGATAAATTCGGATATAGTACGGTTTATACCGCAACAATAACAATTACACCGAAAGCAAATTATACGGTAAAAGGCATTGCAGAAAACGGTTATACCGTAAACGGTGCAGAAACAGTCACAAATGAGGCAGACTCTGCGACAATAACTGCTGTATATGCGGCAACCGGTAGTAAGAGCAGTGGCGGTAGCGGCAGAACAAAACGTTATACAGTTTCGTTTAACACAAACGGCGGTAATAAGATAACGAGTCAGACTGTTGCAAAAGATAATTCAGTCAAAGAACCGACTGCTCCGATAAAAGAAAACTTTGAATTTGCGGGATGGTATACTGATAAGGAACTTACAACAAAGTACGATTTTACGGAAAAAGTAACAAAAAGTTTTACACTTTACGCAAAGTGGACTGAACAGAAACAGGAAAACGGCGGAAGTGAAGATGTCGTAAATGATAATAGCGGAAATGAAAATAAAGAAAGTTCAAATACAATAGTTTTGACAATCGATGAACATGACGCACTCGTTTACGGAACAACAAAGACAAATGATGTTGCTCCAAAGGTTGTGAATGACCGTACAATGTTGCCTGCTCGTTTTGTTGCGGAAAATCTTGGCGCAACAGTTGAATGGGACGGCGAAAAACAACTTGTAACAATCACAGGTAAGACGGAAAAACAAGAGGACGTAACAATTCTTATCACGATCGGCTCGGATTATGCAAAAGTAAACGGTGAGGACGTTAAACTCGATAGTACTGCTTTTGTTGAAAACGACCGTACATATACACCGATACGTTTCATCTCGGAAAATCTGGGTGCAACGGTTGAGTGGAATGAAACAGAACAAACAGTTACAATTCAAAGAGTTAAATAAATAAGAAATAGCAGCTGATTTTTCAGCTGCTATTTTAATGTTGAAATATCTTACAATGAATAAGGTAACAATGCGAAGTTTAGCACTTGATGAATAGTGGGTGCTTTTTGTATGAAATAAACAAAAAAAGCGATAACCAAAGTTATCGCTTTAATTGGTGCAGATGAAGGGACTTGAACCCCCACGTCGGTGACACTAGATCCTAAGTCTAGCGCGTCTGCCAATTCCGCCACATCTGCAAACAACATAATACATTATAGCAGTGAAAAGTTGATTTGTCAATACTTTTTTATAAAAAAATTAAATTTTTTTATTCTTTCAACATATTATGCGTTTTATCAATGATAAAAGTCATAGCGGACGGCATAACATTTATGACGGTATGTTTAGGATTGCCACCGTATTCGCCGTCAAGGGTCCATTTAATATTCTCATCACATTCAAATTCAAAATACGAAGATTTTGCAAACAAATATTCATCGCCGAAATTTTCACCACGCATAAGATTAATAAGAATATTTTGAAATTCGATAAGATTAGTCGGACGTTTAAAAACGAGCATTTCAAACAATCCGTCATTCAAATCTACATTTTTAAGTTGTTTTGTCTTATGCAATCCTGCAACGGAGGTTGCGTTTAAAATCATACAAAGGAATATATCTCCTTCAAATTCGCCGTTATCATATTTTATTTTAACGTGATAAGACGGCAGGGAAGAAAGTCGTTTCATACCCTCCAAAACATATGCGGTATGACCGAGAATGTTTTTTGCTTCCTGCGGTGTATCGTAAGGGACATCGGTAAATGCACCGAATGCGGCAACATAGTTAAAAGTCGTACTGTTAAACTTACCGATATCGCATTTAAACGGAACGCCGTTTACGGCAATATCGGACGACTTCGCTATACTTTTCGGCAATTCAAGAGTAGAGGCAAAGTCATTTGTTGTGCCTGTTGGGATATATCCAAGACAAGGTCTTTTGTCGGCGTCAAATTCCATAAGTCCTTTTACTGCTTCATTTAAAGTGCCATCGCCGCCTGATACAACAATTCGGTCAAACTTATCACCGTTATTTTTTATATAATTGTAAGCGTCCAAACGTTGTTGAGTCGGACGGACTGTAATATCATATTCGGCTTTGGCAAATTTATCGAGAATATCAAGAAGATGATTTTTTATTTGCCCTTTACCTGAATGTGGATTAAAAATAAAAAGCATTTTCTTTGTCATAGAAATCACCTCAAACTTTTAAATATTTTATAGATAAATTATACCTTTTTAAAAGAAAATAGTCAAGAAAATACTTGCTATTAATGTAGTTTGCGTGTATAATATTACTATTATGCAACAAATAGGAGGGGAAATAATTGCATATAATAAAAGAAAAGAGATTTTACATTAATCTGCTCACAATAACAATACCGATTGCACTGCAAAATCTTATCAGTTTTGCGACAAGTATGATGGATACGATTATGTTGGGGCGAGCAGACGATACTGGCGTGTTTTTGTCAGCATCATCGCTTGCAAATCAGCCGTTTTTCATTTTATCGCTTGTCTGTTTCGGCTTGGCGGGGGCATCAACGGTACTTAGTGCGCAATATTGGGGAAAACATGATACTGCGTCAATACGGTCGATTTATTCGATTATATTAAAAGTTGCGTTTGTCATTTCAACACTTATGGCACTTGCGGTACTTATATTTCCGCAAGCCGTGATGGGGATATATTCAAACAATGATGAAATAATCGCGGCAGGAATATCATATCTGCGTATTATCGGTTTTGCATATATTTTGTTTGGTCTAAGCAATACGATGATATGCTGTATAAGAAGTATAGAGCTTGTGAAAATATCTGTTGTGGTAAATATTACATCGTTCTGTACAAACGTATTTTTGAATTGGGTGCTTATTTTCGGTAATCTCGGAGCACCGGCGCTGGGTATTCGCGGTGCGGCGATTGCAACGCTCACAGCAAGAATACTTGAATTTTTGATAGTAAGTATATACATTTTCTGCATTGACAAACGTCTTAATTTTAAACCTAAGCATTTGTTCTTGTTTGACAAGATATTTGCGCTTGACTTGTTTCAACACGGATTGCCTGTATTTATAAATGAAGTTATGTGGTCGCTCGGTGTATCGGCACAAGCAGCAATACTCGGGCACATTAAATATTCAGCCGGTGACCCCGTTGCAGCCAATTCAATCGCGTCAATGGTGCAACAGCTTTCAACGGTTGTTATATTTGGTATCGCTAATGCAGCAGGAATTATAATAGGTAAATCTATCGGTTCGGGAAAAATCGAAAGGGCAAAGGTTGAAGCAAAAACATTAAAATATTTAAGCTATGTTATCGGCGTTATTGCCTGCGGAGTTATATTGCTTTTGAAGAATTTTGTTATCAATTTCTACACAATTCCGCCCGAAACAAAGGCACTTGCAAATGAATTGATGGTAACGATTGCGTTCCTAACTATATTTGTATCGGTTTCATCTGTTACGATTGTCGGAATACTTCGCGGCGGAGGAGATACAAGATTTTGTATGTTTGCGGAAATTATTACGCTTTGGTGTGTTGCAACACCGCTTGCACTTATAGGTTCACTTTTAAGGTTGCCTGTACCGCTTGTACTGATTTTGATGAAAAGTGATGAGCCGTTAAAAAGTTTGGTGTCGGTCATTCGTATAAATAAAAATAAATGGATAAAATCGCTTGCAAGAGATTTTAACAGGGAGGAAGTATAATGAGAATACTCGGAATAGATTACGGTGACGCAAGAGTGGGAATTGCGGTAAGTGATTTGCTCGGCTTTATGGCACAAGGCGTAAGAACGATAAAAAACAGAGGTACCGAAAAATTACTGACCGAATTAAAGGAAATACTTGACGAATATAAACCCGAAAAAATAGTTATCGGTCTGCCGAAAAATATGGACGGCAGTGAGGGCTTTCGTGTTGACGCAACGCACGAATTTGCCGACGCACTTAAAACAATATATGACGGCGAAATTGTATTTTGGGATGAAAGACTTTCGTCTGTCGGTGCGGCAAGATTTCTAAATGAAACAAATACACGCGGAAAAAAACGAAAAGATGTATTGGATACCGTTGCGGCGTGCATAATACTTGATGGATATTTAAGTTTGCAAAAAAATAAATAGATTGACATTTCAAGTGGTATATATTACAATATAAATAGTTAAAATAAATAACGGAAAGAGAAAGGAATTTTTATAATGGAAAATAACATAATAATGCTTGAAGACGAACACGGTTGTATGATTGAATTTGAAACAATCGATGTATTTGAATTTGAAGGTGTAACATATTTCGCACTTCTTGAAGTTCTTCCTGAAGGTCAGGAAAATGATGAAGTTCTTATTATGCAGGTTGAGGGTGACGTTGAGTCAGAAGAGGCTGAGCTTGTAATGGTTGAGGATGAGGCAAGACTTGAGGCTGCATTTAATGAATTTTTAAGACGTGATGAGGAAATGGCAAACGAAGAATAATATCGGCAAAACCATAGAGGTAATGTCAAAATAATTCGTTTTGTAAGTTTTTTTGAAAAACTACAAATTTCCTATTGAAATTTTGTTCATTATGTGCTATTATAATATCAGAAAAACAAAATAGCTAATTACCCTGAGATTTCGCGTTTAAAAGTCTTTTTTTTACCAACACTTCTTAAAAGGGATATTATCTCCGTTTATGGCGTATACGCCTCCGTTCCTTCGGGAATGCCAGTGGACATATAAAGTAAACGGGATTTAGCCCACCTGCATGAGCAGGTAGAAACTCGACTTTAACTGACGGTTATTTTGGGGTTTTTTTATTGCCTGTTTTTTTATTGACAATACAATATTGAAATGATATAATTAAATATGTATATTTATGATAAAAATTACTTCGGAGGATATTAATGATAACAGGAAAACAAAGAGCGTATTTAAGAAAAATGGCGCATCAGCTTGAACCTATATTCCAAATAGGCAAAGAAGGTGTTACCGACGCATTTATTGACGGACTTAACAAAGCACTTACAAAACGTGAAATTTTAAAGGTGCATATACTTGAAACTGCAATGCTTGATACTCGCGACACCTGCAATTACGTTGCGGAACGTCTTGGAGCGGAGCCGGTGCAGGCAATCGGAAATAAGTTTATAATTTATCGTAAATCCGATGAAGAAAAATACAGAAAAATCGAGTTGCCGAGGAAATGAAAATAGGAATAATGGGCGGTACGTTCAATCCTATCCATAACGCACATCTCTTAATTGCGGAAATGGCAAGGGAGGAATACGGACTTGACCGTGTGATATTTATAACGGACGGCAATCCTCCGCATAAGAGTGCGAACGTTACGGCACAACAACGCTTTGAAATGACTCATATTGCCATAGCGGATAACAGTGCTTTTGAGGAGGACGATTTTGAAATTAATCGCAGTGAAAAATCGTATACGGTTAACACACTCGGATATTTAAAAGAAAAATATCCTAATGACAATTTGTTTTTTATCATCGGTGAAGATTCGCTTAATGATTTTGATAAGTGGTACAAGCCCGATAAAATACTTGAAATGTGTTCGCTGCTTGTATTTCCGAGAAAATCGCTAAAGTCGCTTACGGAAACGGTAAAGGCCGTAAAAGAAAAAATGAACGGTCGGATATTTCCTATATCAGCACCCGTTTTTAGAATATCTTCAACGGATATAAGAAACAGAGTGAAAAACGGTCAGACGGTAAGATATATGCTGCCTGAAAATGTTAGAGATTATATAAATAAGTATCATCTTTATAAGGAAAACGAAAATGATAGATAATTACAAGAATAAATTAAAGAGTACGCTAAGCGAAAAACGATACAAGCACAGCCTTGGAGTGTGTGACGAAGCGGTAAAGCTTGCCAAAAAGTACGGTGCAGATACCGAAAAAGCATACACAGCCGGAATTTTGCACGATTGTGCAAAGGGTTATGACATAGAAGAACAGATAAAACTTTGTCAAAAGTACGGTGTTGTGCTTGATGATATAACGCTTGCGTGTAAGCCTGTCATTCATGCACCTCTTGGCGCAAAAATCGCAAAGGCGGAGTACGGAGTGAACGACAAAGACGTGCTTGACGCGATAATGTGTCATACGGTCGCAAAGGAAAATATGTCGCTTTTGGATAAGATAATCTATATTGCGGATATGATTGAGCCTATGCGTGATTTTGACGGAGTGGAGGAGCTTAGGAAAGCGGCGTACGAAAATATTGACAGGACATTTATTCTTGGACTTAAACAAAGCATTGTATTTAACGCACAGAAAAATAAAATAATACACCCCAATACATTATCGGCATGGAATTATATGCTGATGAACGGAAAATAAAAGGAGGGACACTAAATGACTAAGGTTGAAATTATTCAAAAGGCACTTGAAGATAAGAAAGCGACAAATATAGAAGTGCTTGACGTTGCAGAACAGACATCACTTGCGGATTACTTTGTTGTTGCGTCTTGTCAGTCAACGGTACAGGTAAGAGCGTGTGTTGATGAAATTGAAGAAAAGCTTGAAGAGGCAGGCTTTGAGATAAATCATAAAGAGGGTTACAGAGGCGGCAGCTGGATTTTGGTTGACTGCGGTGACGTAATCGTTCACGTTATGCAGCATGAAATGCGTGAATTTTATGCTATCGAACGTCTTTGGGACGACGTCGGTAACGTAGAAGAATCAGAAGAAGAATAAATTTTAAAGGAGCAAATATACAAATGGAGAGTTACAACTTTAAAGCTATTGAAAAAAAATGGCAGGATAAGTGGGAAGAAACAGGTGCATTCCACGCTGAAACAAACAGCAAAAAGCCTAAGTATTATACAATGATAGAGTTCCCGTATCCGTCAGGTGCGGGCTTGCACGTAGGACACCCGAGAAGTTATACGGCACTTGATATTATCGCAAGAAAGCGTCGTATGGAGGGTTACAACGTACTTTATCCGATAGGCTGGGACGCATTCGGTCTTCCTACTGAAAACTTTGCTATTAAAAACAAGGTACACCCGAAAATCGTAACGGCAAAGAATATTGCTAACTTTACACGTCAGCTTAAAATGCTTGGTTTCTCATTCGACTGGTCAAGAGAAATCAACACAACCGATCCGAGCTATTATAAATGGACACAGTGGATATTCTTACAGCTTTTTAAGCACGGACTTGCATATAAGCAGGAAATGCCGATTAACTGGTGTACCGGCTGTAAAGTAGGACTTTCAAACGAAGAAGTTGTAAACGGTGTTTGCGAAAGATGCGGAAGTGAAGTTGTTCAAAAGAGAAAGAGCCAATGGATGCTTAAAATCACCGAGTACGCACAACGTCTTATCGATGACCTTGACGATGTAAATTATCTTGAAAAGATTAAAACACAGCAGAAAAACTGGATAGGCAGAAGTGAGGGTGCAGAGGTTAAGTTTAAACTTTCAACAGGCGATGAAATGATTGTTTACACAACGCGTGCAGATACACTTTTCGGTGCAACTTATACAGTTATGTCACCTGAACATCCGCTTATCGAAAAGATGAAAGGTTCAATTACAAATTATGACGAAGTGCTTGCATATAAGACAGAGGCGGCAAAGAAGTCTGAATTTGAAAGAACAGAGCTTGCAAAGGAAAAGACAGGTGTTAAACTTGAAGGAATTTATGCGGTGAATCCTGCAAACGGTGCAAAACTTCCTGTATTTATTTCTGACTATGTACTTGTAACTTACGGTACAGGTGCAATTATGGCAGTTCCTGCACACGACAGCCGTGACTGGGATTTCGCAAAGAAATTTAATCTTCCGATTATCGAAGTTGTTTCAGGCGGTAAGAACGTACAAGAAGAGGCTTATACAGATGTATACAAGGGTAATATGGTAAATTCCGAGTTCCTAAACGGTCTTCCGGTAAAAGAGGCTATTCCTACAATGATTGAATGGCTTGAAAAGCAAGGTCTTGGAAAGAGAAAAGTAAACTTCAAACTTCGTGACTGGGTATTCTCACGTCAACGTTATTGGGGTGAACCTATTCCTCTTGTACATTGTGATAAGTGCGGTTGGGTGCCTATTCCTGAAAGTGAACTTCCTTTGGAACTTCCGGAAATTGAAACATTTGAACCGGGTGAAAACGGTGAATCACCGCTTGCAAAAGCATATGATTGGATTGAAACAACTTGTCCGTGCTGCGGCGGTAAGGCACAAAGAGAAACAGATACAATGCCACAGTGGGCTGGTTCAAGCTGGTATTTCCTAAGATATATGGATCCGCATAATGATGAGGCACTTGCGTCAAAAGAGGCGTTGGAATATTGGTCACCTGTCGATTGGTATAACGGCGGTATGGAACATACAACACTTCACCTTTTGTATTCACGTTTCTGGCATAAGTTCCTATATGATATAGGCGTAGTTCCTACAAAAGAACCGTATATGAAACGTACTTCACACGGTATGATTCTTGGCGAAAACAATGAAAAGATGTCTAAGTCAAGAGGTAATGTTGTAAATCCTGATGAAGTTGTAGAAGAATTCGGTGCGGACGCATTCAGAACATATGAAATGTTCATCGGTGCATTCGATCAGTCAACTCCATGGTCACAGCAAGGTTTGAAAGGTTGTTATAAGTTCCTTGAAAGAGTATGGAACTTGCAGTCAATCGTAAATGACGAAGAAGGTTACAGTGCTGACCTTGAAAAGAATATAAATAAGGCTATAAAGAAAGTCGGCGAGGACTTCGAGAGAATGAAGTTCAATACGGCTATTGCAACTATGATGAGTCTTGTAAATGATTTTTCAAAGAAAGGCAGTGTAACAAAGGGCGAATATAAGACGCTCATTACACTTCTAAACCCTGTTGCGCCTCATATGACAGAAGAATTGTGGCTGACTTACGGTAACGGCGAACTTCTTTCACTTCAGCCATGGCCGAAATATGACGAGGGCAAGACTGTTGATGATGAAATTGAAATCGTTGTACAGATTAACGGTAAAATTAAGGATAAACTTATGATTCCGGCAGGTCTTGATAAGGACGGCACACAAGAGGCTGCAATGAATACCGAAAAGATAAAAGGACTTATCGAGGGTAAGAACGTTGTCAAGGTGATTGCAGTACCGGGTAAACTTGTTAATATAGTTGTGAAATAACAGATAAAGCAGACTTCGAGAAATTAGTTCGGAGTTTGAGAAAATGAACTCGTTGGCGTACGTTTGTACGTTAGAGTTTATTTTCTCAAAAAGTTCACAGGCAAGCCGTATATCAATGATAGGCTTGCCTGTTATTTGTTATAATTGCAAATTAGTTTTTATAGTATAATATTTTGCACGTTCCGGACAATTTATCGGTAGTCTGAAAGAGTGTTGCATTGCAACACTCTCTTTTAAGGAGTAAATATGGATAGTTTAATTTACAGTCTTAATGCTACACTTCCCGTATTCCTTGTTATAGTGGTCGGATACATTCTGAAACAGATAGGAATTCTAAATGACGGATTTGTTAAGACGGCGAATAAGTTTAACTTTGTTGTGACGTTGCCGGTGTTGTTGTTTGTTGACTTGTCAACAACCGATATAATCGGCGATTTTGATATTAAATATGTTTTGTATTGTGCATTGGTTACGACGGTGGCATTTTTCGGATTGTGGATTGCGGCAAAGTTTTTGATTAAAGATAAAAAGATAGTGGGTGAGTTTGTACAAGCAGGTTATCGCAGCAGTGCGGCGATATTGGGTGTTGCGTTTATTCAAAATATATACGGCGACAGCGGAATGGCGCCTGTTATGATTATCGGCTGTGTACCGCTTTTCAATATATTTGCGGTGCTTGTTTTGACTTTTGAGGGGGAAAAGGACGGCGACGGCAAAGGCAATATTATAAATTCACTTATTAATATTGTTAAAAATCCTATTATAATAGGCATTGTTTTGGGTGTTGCGGCGTCACTTTTGAAAATTAATTTTCCCGAAATAATCGATAAAACATTAGCGTCGCTTGCAAAAATGGCATCACCGCTTGCACTTATAACAATCGGTGCGGGCTTTGAGGGACGAAAAGCGATAGCGAAAATTAAGCCGACAATAGCGGCAACTATGATTAAACTTGTTGTCCTGCCGGCGGTATTTTTGCCGATAGCAATAAAGCTCGGTTTCCGTGACCAAGCACTTGTTGCACTTATTATAATGCTTGGCTCACCGACAACTCCGTCAAGCTATATTATGGCTAAAAATATGGGGTACGAGGGTGTGCTTACATCAAGCGTGGTCGTTGCAACGACGCTTATGTCTTCGTTGTGCCTTACATTTTGGATTTTTGTTGCGAGGTACTTCGGATATATAATATAAAGAGAACGGCAGGCGACAACTTGTCGCCTGCCCAAAAATCACATCTTACGATGTAATTTTTGAGTATTTTCAGAGAAAAAATCATAAAGTTCCTCCAAAGTCGAAACTTTAGATTTTAAGCCATTTCTGCCGCACAGGTCGCCAGAAATGATTTTCAATGAGGTTAGCACCTCAAACACTCTAAAATAAAGTAGACAAAACCATTATGGTTTTGTCTGCAATTTGAGATGGCTACATATTTGTAGCCATTTTTTTATTAACAAAATATTCATAAATAAAATTCTTCCTTTAAGGTTTATTTAAGAAACTAAATGTATAATGAAATCAACATAAAGGAAAGGGGTAATAAAAATGAATATCGGATTAAAGAAAAAGATAATAAGTATAGCAGCAGTAGTTGCAATTACCGCAACAATCGGCAGCGGATGTGTTTTGGCAAAGAGCAATGATATTACGGTTACATATGACGGTGAAAATATCAGCTTTGACGTTCAGCCTGAAATCGTAGATGACAGAGTAATGGTTCCTATGCGTACCATATTTGAAACATTCGGTGCAAAGGTTAAATGGGACAGCGACACACAGACGATAACCGCAAAGAAAAAGTCAAAGACTATACAAATGACTATCGGCAGCAGTGATATGACTAAGAATGACGAAACATATTCATTTGATGTTTCACCTATAATCGAGGACGGAAGAACACTTGTTCCGATTCGTGCAATAAGCGATATGCTCGGACTTGATGTTGAGTGGAATGAAAAGAACAACACAGTTACAATAACCACTCCGCAAGATGATGAGGACGAGTCTTGGAAAAACAACACAGGAACGGTTGATCTTGACAATGTTGAAGTTACAGGTGACGGTATAAGCGTATCGGATAACATTATAACAATTTCAAAGGGCGGTGACTTTGAAGTCACAGGCACACTTGATGACGGTCAAATTGTTATTGACGCCGAAGAAAAAGTTAAACTTCGTTTGTCGGGTATGAGTCTTACAAATAAAAACGGTTCGGCTGTATATGTAAAGAATGCCGACAAGGCTTATATCACTTTGACGGACAATACCGAAAATACTTTGACGGGCGGAGAAAATTACACAAGCGGTGATGAAAATGAAAAAGGCTGTATAACATCAAGAGATAATCTTGAAATTAAGGGCAGTGGCTCACTTACCGTAAATGGAAATTATAATCACGGTATTTTCAGCAGTAACAGCATTGAAATCGGTAACGGAAATATTACCGTAAATGCAAAAAATGACGGTATTCATGCAAATGACACACTTGCGATAAGCGGAGGTACTGTAAATGTTACTGCAGAGGGTGACGGACTTCAAGCGGAAGAAATACTTGATATATCTGACGGTGAAGTGAATGTTACGACAACAGGCGAGGTTAAGGCAAGTACATCTAATGACTTCGGCGGTCGAGGTGAAATGAAAGATTTGTCACAAATGACAGATGATGAAATTCAATCAATGCGTGAACAAATGAATAATAATCAATTTACGCAAACAGAAGAAAGTGACGATAGTGACGATACTTCAAGCAAAGGTATAAAAGTGGATTGGATGCTTGATATATCGGGCGGTAAAGTTACAGTTAATTCGACAGACCATGCTATTCATTGCACGTCTGATATAAATATTACGGGCGGTACACTTAATTTATCGTCGGAGAGTAAAAAAGGTATATCAGGTCATGGTGATGTAACGATTGATGACGGTGATATAACGATAACAAAATCAACCGAGGGTATTGAAAGTAAGAAGATTTTGACGATAAACGGCGGTAATATTGACATAACTGCAAGTGATGACGGATTGAATTCAGGCGGTACAGGTGCAAATCAAAACGGTGGTTTTGGAGGCGGTACTAATATGCAAGGCGGTCAGCAGGGCGACAGAGGTCAAATTGGCAGACAAAACAGTGACGGACAGGACGGTAATCAAATGACACCGCCTGAAATGACAAACGGACAGAACGGTAATCAAATGACACCGCCGGATATGTCAAGCGACCAGAACGGTAATCAAATGACACCGCCGAATATGCAACAAGCCGAGGGGAATGAACAGGACAGTGAACATCATATCCAAATCAACGGCGGTAATATTAAAATAGTTGCCGATGCAGACGGTATTGATTCAAACGGTTCATTGTTCATCAATGGCGGTACTGTTACGGTTGACGCACAGGCAACGGGTGCAGAAAGTGCTTTTGATACAGACGGTGCGTTTATAGTAAACGGCGGTACAATTATAGGTGTAAGCGGCAGCGGTATGGACGAAAGTCCAAACAGTTACTCTGCTCAAAACGTAATTTTAGCATACACAACTTCACAGTTTTCCGCGGGTGATGAAGTTAAGATAACTGATTCAAACGGTAAGACAATCGCTGAGTATACAGCCGTTAAAGGCGGAAGTAAGATTGTGTACTCATCGGATAAACTTAAAACAGGTGAAACGTATACGGTTTACGCAAGCGGTGAAGAAGTCGGAAGTGCCGAAATTGAAAGCAGTATAACGAAGATAGGAACAAAGTCAAATTCGGGTTTCGGCGGCAGTCGCAGACAAAAAACAACGGATAACACAACCGACACAAGTGCAACAAATTAATAAATAAGGCAAGCCATATCGGCTTGCCTTAACGTGTTGGAATATGGAAAAAGGACGTCGAATAACAGCCACCACTCCGACACTGCGTGCCACCTCTCCTCAAGGAGAGGCAAGTAAGGCTCCCATAGAGGGGAGCTGTCGACAGAGTCGACTGAGGGGTGGTGATAGAGGAACAGAAAAAGGGCGACCAATGATCGCCCCTGAGAAATAAAACATCATTCCACAAATTTAAAATTAATAACATCGAAAAGTCCCGAATCGGTAATACGAACTTCAGGGATTACCGGTAGCGGCAAAAATGCAAGTGACAAAAACGGATCGATTTTATCTGTTATATTAAGTACTTTTGCGGCGCTGTAAAGGTTATCGTGTTCTCTTGTAACTTCATCGGCTGATTTTACGGACATAAGTCCCGCAATATCAAGAGTCATTGATGCGATAACTTTACCCTCTGAACAAACCGCAATACCGCCGCTTGTAGCAAGAGTATTTACGGCAAGTGCCATATCGCTGTCATTATCGCCGATAACGATTACGTTATGACTGTCGTGACCGATAGAAGTGGCGATAGCACCGTTTGTAATTCCGTAATTGGTTACAAATCCGATACCCTTTGTACCTAAATTATGATGACGTTCGATAACGCATACTTTAGAAAGGCTGTCAGAATACGATACAGTAACCTTTTTTGTGATAATACTTTCGGGTATAAGTTCGATAGCGTCAAATTTGTCTTTAACATCAGTCTTGAAGAAGTCGTCTGATATTTTCGGCAGATGAACGGTATTTGTAACTTTTGAATTGTCAACTGTTTCGCATTCAAACAATGCTTTACCGTTTTCGCATACAAGTTTGCCGTTTTTATAGACTTGTGATATTGAACTTAAATTCAAATCATCGGCAACGACAATATCGGCAACGTATGACGGAGCGATTGCACCTTTATTCTTCATACCGTACATTTCACAAGCATTAAGCGTAGCCATAATGATTGCGTCAATATTGCTAAGACCGAGTGAAACGGCTTTTCTGATACAGTGGTCGATACTGCCGTCACGAATAATTTCGCCGACAAATCTGTCATCGGTACAAAACGCACAACGTCTTAACGTATAAGGGGTTACGCCCTTGATAAGCTTGGCAACGTCAAGCGAAAGGGTACCCTCACGAAGAAGAATATACATACCTTTGCTTATCTTTTCGGTCATTTCTTCAATGACACTGCATTCATGGTCGGTTTTTATACCGGCACTTGCATATGCGTCAAGCTCATGACCCGAAAGCAAAGGTGCGTGACCGTCAACGATGTCAAGACATAGCTTACCGAGCGTTTCATCATCACCTGAAACAATACCGGGATAGTTCATCATTTCACCGATACCGAAGAATTTAGGCGCAAGTTTTTGAGTGGTTTTTGCGTCAAGATTAGCACCTGTATGTTCAAAAGGTGTTGCAGGTACACATGACGGCAACATAAGATTTACGTCAAGCGGAATATTTTTCGCAGACTTTAACATAAATTCAAGACCGTCTTCACCGCATACGTTTGTTATTTCGTGAGGATCGGCAATAACGGTTGTAATACCGTGAGGCATAACTGCCTTTGCATATTCGGACGGCTGCGTCATAGATGATTCAATATGAACGTGCGAATCAATAAAACCCGGCATAATATATTTGCCGGAAACGTCTTGTTCGTTTTCACCGCTGTATGAACCGACACCGCAGATAATACCGTCTTTTATTATAACATCGGCTTTAATAACTCTGCCGGAAAAAACATCGACAACGTTTCCGCCTTTAAGTATTAAATCAGGTGCGATACGTTCCATAGCCGTATCAATATATGTTTTTTTCACTTAATATCACCTCGTATAATTATGATACAGTTATTATATACTAAAAGTTAATAATATTCAAATGAAATGTGAATAAAGTGTAAATTCATATTGTATCAAAAGTGTAAATGTTGACTTTGAATAATTGTGGTGGTAAAATGGTTAAGTAAATTAACAAAATTTAATATTACGGTGTGTGGGGGGATACACGGTGAAAGAAGAAATGTTTCTTCAATGTTGGGAAATCGTAAGCAGGATAAAGCTGTGGTTTCTTTCAAAGTGTCCTTTTGAGGAAATGTCAAGGGGCGATTATATGATGTTGAATTTACTTACTCAGTCCGCAAATGACGGAAAAATGATGACGGTCACTATGATGAGTGACATTTTAAAAGTCAGTAAGGCGGCTATTTCTCAAAGCATAAAGGCTTTGAAGAAAAAAAACTTGGTTAAAAGTATATCGGATACAACCGATAAGCGTAAGAGTTATATAGTTCTTACTGACGAGGGCAGAAAAGCATATGAAAATCAAAGGAAAGTTATAATCAGAAACTTACAGGAATGTTTCAGAGATGTAGATGAAGCAGACCTTAAAATGTTTTGCGATAAATTAACTAAAGTCGCAGAGCAGATAAGTTAAAAATATAAAGGTGCAGGAGGCAAGAAATATGGGAGATTTTACTTCTGAAAAGGAGCAAAAGCTTTTGGAAAGTGAAGCAGAAGTATCTAACACAGAAGATACAAATGCAGACGAACTCACTTTTGAAGAAATATCTGGATTTTCAGATGATGATGACAACAGTGATGAAGAAAAGAAACCGAAAAAGAAATTCATTGGATATGACAAGCAAAACAAGAAGTTCTTTATCGGTAAGTTTAAGATAGGAAAGAAATTACTTATAATTATTCTTGTAATAGCAATACTTGCAGGCATATGTTCGGGACTTATTATAAAGTCCAAAAACAACAGTGCCGTAAAAGTTATGTATACCGATTCTCCGGTTGAACGCCGAACAATCACTAATACAATCACAGGTTCATCATCTATCAAACCGAATGATTCGTATAACGTAACGACAATCAAGTCGGGCGATATAACAAGTGATACATTCAAAGAGGGTGACGTTGTTAAGAAAGGTGATAAGCTTTATCAATTTGAGGACAGCGACGCTCAAAATTCTTTGAGTACGGCAAAAAATGCACTTGCAAAAGCACAACAGGCATATGTTGACGCGGTAAAGCAAAAGGCACAGACCGTTTCTTCAAACAATATCGGTACAAAGTCTGCACAAAATGCAGTAACAAAGGCATTAAATTCGCTTAATGATACTAAAAACAATCAGTACATACAGTCAAATTCAGCAGGTAAAGTTAAAGAATTATCCGTAAAAGAAGGTGACCATATCAATGCCGGTGCAACGGTTGCAACATTGTATGACGATTCTTATATGAAACTGAGAATACCGTTTAATGAAGTTGATGCCGAAAGTATTCAGACAGGCGCAGCCGCAACAGTATCTGTTATAGGTTCGGGCGATACGATTTACGGAACTGTTAAAGAAAAATCATCGTCAGCCGTTTCAACAGACGCACACGCTAAAGTTGTGTATGTAACGGTTGAAGTCACAAATCCGGGCGCACTTACAACAAATGATTACGGCAGTGCGGAAATAAACGGAGTTGCTTGTGCAAATACGGCACAATTTGAATATGTAAGCGAGGGAACAATCACATCAACGGCATCAGGCACACTTGAAAATCTTAATATTGCGGTAGGAGATTCTGTTTACAGCGGTCAAAAAGTCGGATATGTTAAGTATGATAATCAAAACTCGACAATGAGCAATGCACAGCTTTCATATAATGATGCGGTTTTGGCACTTGAAAAGCAAGTATTGCAAAACGATACTTTCTCACAGGATTCAAGCATAAAGAACGCACAGCTTGCACTTGACGATGCCGAACTTGGTATTGAAAAAGCACAGGATGCAGTTGACGATTATGTTGTTGAGGCCCCGATTGAGGGTACAGTTGTTAAGAAAAACTCAAAAGCAGGCGATACGATAGATTCTTCAAATGCAACAGATCCGCTTTGTGTAATTTATGATTTGTCAAGCGTTAAATTCTCTATTGACGTTGACGAAACGGAAATAGCACTTGTTAAGACAGGTCAAAAAGCTACTGTAACGGCAGACGCGGTAGAGGGTGAATTTGAAGGTGTGGTTACAAAAGTTCCTGTAGACGGTGTAAACGAAAACGGTGTAACAACATACACTATCGAAATTCAAATAGAAAATTACGGCGATTTGTTGCCGGGTATGAATGTAAACGCTGAAATCGTTGTCGAGGAGGCTGATGATGTAATTGCTGTACCTGTAAACAGTGTAAACAGAGGCAATATTGTATTTGTAAAGGACGACGGAACAACTCACGAAAATGATGTTACGGATATTATAAAGGGTAATAAAGATAAATCGGGTAAACCGGACGGCAAGAAAGCTGATGACGGAAAACAAGCCGAAAATAAAGACAGTAAGCCACAGTCAAGCGGTATGCCTGTTGTAAGCGGCGATACACCGAACGGTGATAAATCGGATGAAAATTCGGCAGCTAAAGAAAGTGTACCTACTAATATAGATGTACCGGACGGTTACCGTGCAATTCAGGTTGAAACAGGAATTAACGATACAGACTATATCGAAATCAAGTCGGGTTTAACAGAAAAAGACCGGGTAAGAACGCTTGACACAGAATCGTCAAGTGCGAATGCGTCATTCGGTGTTCAAAATGCTCAAGAAATGTATGTAGTTCCTAATGGCAATATGGGCGGAATGCCCGGCGGAGGAATGTCAGGCGGCGGAATGTCAGGCGGCGGAATGTCAGGTGGCGGCGGAATGCCAGGCGGCGGAGGAATGTCAGGCGGCGGTGGCGGAATGCCGGGCGGAAGATAAAGCGGAGGTGAAGTAAAATGCCTCCATTGGTAGAAATGAAAGATGTTTATAAGATTTATCATATGGGTGATACGGAAGTTCACGCACTTGACGGAATATCTCTTACCATAAACAAAGGCGAATTTGTTGCGATAGTAGGTCAGTCGGGTAGTGGTAAATCTACTTGTATGAATATTATAGGTTGCCTTGACGTGGCAACAAAGGGTGTTTACAGATTAAACGGACGAGAAATTAATAATTACAGTCAAGATGAATTGGCTGATGTAAGAAATAAAATGCTTGGATTTATATTTCAGCAATATAACTTACTGCCGAAATTAACCGTATTGGAAAACGTTGAACTGCCGCTTTTGTATGCGGGACTTAGCGACGCGGAACAAGAGAAAAGAGCACTTGCTTCACTTGACAGAGTAGGACTTAAATCAAAAGCGAAAAACCACCCGACACAGCTTTCGGGTGGTCAGCAACAGAGAGTGTCAATAGCAAGAGCTTTAGCAGGCGATCCGTCGGTAATACTTGCCGATGAGCCGACAGGTGCACTTGACTCGCGTACAGGTCGTGAAGTAATGCTGTTTTTGCAGAAACTTAATGCGGAGGGTAATACGATTATTCTTATCACTCACGATAACTCGATAGCGGCGAAAGCAAAACGTATCATTCGTATAACAGACGGACGTATCGTTTATGACGGTCCGGCAGAGGGTGACGTAACAGTAATGAACCAACACGGTGCGGGCGAAGATGCTCCTGAAGATGAAAGAGCAAAGGGGGCGACTTGATTATGAGTATTTGGAAATGTTTTCAAATGGCAATGTCAAGTATTGTCGGCAACAAAATGCGTTCAATACTTACAATGCTCGGTATTATAATCGGTATTACGGCGGTTATTGCGCTTGTAAGTCTTATGTCGGGAATGACATCGGAAATAACGGACGCATTTGAAGAAATGGGTATTGAATCAATCAATGTTTCAATTCAAGACCGTTCCGCGACAAAGGAAGTAAAGCCTGAAGAAATGGAACAGCTTGCGGAAGAACATTCCGATATTATTGCAGGTCAGTCACCGACAGTTTCAATGCCTGCATTTATAAAAAACGGCAGTGATACAATTTCAACACAGGCAACAGGTGTAAACGAATACTATCTCGGAATGAAAAAGTATAATATTACATACGGACGTGAGCTTACATATGTTGACGTTGAGAGAAAGCAGAAAGTCTGCGTTATCGGTACTTATATAGCAAAAGAAGTTTTCGGCGGTGACGCACTCGGTAAGTCTATTCAAATAACGGGTACGCCGTATGAAGTTGTCGGAATACTTGAAGAACAGGACGACTCGACAGAAAATTCTTCGGATAACTGTGTGTATATACCGTACACTTTGGCGTCATACACAAACCGTACATCAACTGTAAGCAGCTATGTTGTCTATGCGGTTGACCAGGAAAAGGTTGAGGAAGCGGTTTTGCTTTTAGAAGCACTTTGTGATAAAGATATAGGCGACAGTGATTACTATACTGTAACATCAATGAAGTCTATGGCAGACAGTGTAACCGATATTCTTGATAAAATGGAACTTATGCTTATCGCAATCGCGGCTATATCGCTTGTTGTTGCCGGTATCGGTATTATGAATATTATGCTTGTGTCGGTTACGGAACGTACAAGGGAAATAGGTATCAGAAAATCGCTTGGTGCAAAGCAGAAAGATATACTTTCTCAATTCGTTATTGAGGCGGGTATGCTTAGTTGTTTGGGCGGTGTAATCGGTATTATTGTAGGCTCGCTTTTGGCAATACTGGCAGGTAAACTTTTGGGGATGGATATATTACCGACCTCGACATCTATTGTAGTATCGTTTACGGTTTCGGCGATGATAGGTGTGTTCTTCGGCTATATGCCTGCTAAAAAAGCTGCCAAATTAAATCCGATAGATGCGTTACGTTATGATTGATAACTCAGCAATGCAAATGATTTTCTCTCGGACTGAGATTTTCTCGGATTTATAACATATACGGAAAGGAAGTAAGTTATGAAGAAAATAATTTCTTTTGTTTTGGCGGCGGCTATGTCATTATCGACTTTGCCTGTATTGGCAGACTGGAACAATGACGAAGATATTATGTCGCTTTTGTCGGAACTTAATATAATGGTCGGCGATGATGACGGAAATTTAAGACTTGATGACAATGTATCAAGAGCGGAATTTGCGAAAATTGCAGTAGCGTCATCAAGCTACAAAGATACAGTAGCAACAGGTTTAAAAGTATCACCTTTTAAAGATGTTACATATACTCACTGGTCAGCACCTTACATAAAGGCCGCTGTATCAGCCGGAATTGCAGAGGGATATGTTGATTCAACATTCAGACCTGACAATACGGTATCATATGAAGAGGCACTTACAATGGTATTAAAGGTGCTTGGATACACAACACAGGATTTCGGTGATTCATGGCCTTACGGTCAAATGGGGCTTGCAAACAGTCTTGAAATTACAAAGAACGTAAATGCCGAGCAAGGCGAGGCACTTACAAGGCGTCAAGTTGCAAGACTTATTTACAACACACTTGACACAAAAATCAAAGATAATCAAAGCAAACTTATAACTTCAGTGTTTGACAGTAAAGTTATTGAGGGTGTTACGATTATTGCGTCACACAACGAGGACAGCTCACTTGGTACTGATAAAATCTATACAACAGCCGGAACATTTGAATTTGACGGTAATTTTAACAGTGATTATGTCGGCAGAAAAGGCGATATTGTCGTAAAGAACGATGAAGATTTTGTGTCATTTACACCGCGTGACCAGCAAGTTGAAGAATACACCGTTTCAAACGTAATCGGTTCAGATATAATTCTTGACGGCGATATGTATAACATCAATTCAAACACAACTACATATTACAAGTCACAGGCACTTACATACGAAAATGCCGCAATGCAAGCCGAAAAAGGCGATACATTCAAGCTGTTTAAAAATTCAAACGGTTCTGTTGACTATGCAATGCTTGTTGCAAAAGACAGCGAAACAGGTACGGACAGCTTTGATAAATATGTAATCTATTCACTTCTTTCAGATGCAGTTATATGTTATAAAAACGGCAGTTTTGAACAGATTGATATAACAGACGGCACAACTTGTTACAAAGATAAGAATAAGAGTACATACGGTGCTGTAAAGAATGAAATGGCAATGGGCGACATTCTTTATGTCAAGATGGACGGAAGTAATGTTGATTACGTAAGCTATGAAAAGGGTAATATGGAAGGACCGGTCAAGGTTACAAATTCAAATTGGATCGCGAATTTCGATACAAACGGTTCGACAACGGTAATGAGAAGCGGTAATAAGGTTGACGCATCGGAAATTCAGCTTAACGATATTATTTACTATTGTAAAGATTTGAATATGGTGCTTGCTTATACGGATAAGGTTACAGGCGTGTACGAAAAGGCGTCACCGACAAAGGATTCGCCGACAAGCGTTACAATTTCGGGTAAAGAGTATTCTGTTGAAAGCGTAGACGCATTTAATGCACTTTCATCAAGCGGAACATTTAAGTACGGTGATACCGTAACACTTCTTCTTGGCAGAAACGGCGAGGTAGCCGGAGTTGTCGGCGGAAGTGAAAGCACATCTTCACACACAACAGTAGGATTTGTTACGGAAACAGGCAAAAAAGATTTCACAAACCCTGATAATACGGTATATTCAAGTTACTATGCAAAGGTTGTTACACCTGACGGAACAGTAAATGAATATGCGACTTCATCAGATTGCAGTTCGCTTAAATGTGCTGTAGTAAATGTATCATTTACAAACGGTAAAGCAAGTCTTTCAAGAGCAAAGGGGTATGACAACGTAAGCGGTAAGTTTAATTCCGAAAAGAATAAATTTGGCGATTATACCCTTGCAGACGATGTGAAGATTCTTGACACTGCCGGAACTGCAAGCGACGACTTAGCAATGTACACAAGAATTTATCCGCAGCGTCTTGACGGTGTTACGATAAAATCTTCAAGCGTATTGTATTATTCAAAGAATAAAGCCGGTGAGATTGACGAGCTTATATTGAAAGATATAACGGGTGACGCTTATAAGTACGGTGTAATCACTGCTGCTGATTCGACAACTCATACATATACTATTGATATAGACGGTACGCAAAACACATATGCGACTGCATTCTCAACAAATGTAAGAGGCCCGCACAGATTCAGTATGAATCAGACAGGTATTGAAAGTATGCGTCAGCTTTCATCGTATCCAAGCAATATAACTTCGCTTACACGTACAGAGGCAAAAATCAATAATCAAACATATTTGCTTAGTGATAAGGTGATTGTATATCATAAGACAGATGTTAATAAATATCTGAAGATAACGCTTGATGATGCTATAAACGGAAATTATAAGCTTACTGCTTATTACGATAAGGCACAGACTTTGGGTGGCAGAATTCGTATAATAATAGCTCAATAAGATGAAAAACAAGCGATGAAAATCGCTTGTTTTTTGCGTAATATTAAAATTTTATAAATTTGACGGCAGATATATTGACATATTAAATGTCAGTGATTATAATAATAGGTAAAGAAGGCTATGTGTAAATTAAAAAAGGCGGTAGAATAAATGAATTCAGTTTTGTATTGTTTGCATAATTTGTCACAAAAATCGCATTTAAGACGTATGGAAAAGTTTACTCAGCACGGTGACACTTCGTGCCTTTTGCATACGATTGCGGTTGCGTATTACAGTATTAAAATTGCCGAGTTTTTCGGTATAAAATACAAAAAGCGTGACCTTATAAGAGGCGCATTGTTGCACGATTATTTCTTATATGATTGGCATGACGGCGAAAAGGAGAGAAGAATACACGGTTTTACTCATCCTATGACGGCTCTTAGAAATGCTGACAGAGATTTTGATTTGACCGATACAGAACGCGATATTATAAAAAAGCATATGTTCCCGCTTACTGTAATTCCGCCGACCTGCCGAGAAGGCTGGATAGTATGTTTGGCGGATAAATATTGTTCTCTTTATGAAACATTTAAAAAAGAAGCGTACAGAAAGATAAATACAAAGATTACGGGGGATTATGCTGAATTGTATAAGGAGATACAAATGATTTAAACAAGGGGGGAAAATGATGAGTTTTTGCCAATATTTCTTGTGCTTTGCGGTATTTAGTTTTATTGGTTGGGCTTATGAAACGGTATATTACAGCATACAACAAAGAAAATTTGTAAACAGCGGCTTTTTAAGCACTTGCTTTTGCCCTATATACGGCATGGGAGCAATGCTTGATTTGATATTGCTTGGATGGATTGAAAATCCTTTGATACTATTTTTTGCGGGAATGGTGGTTACCTGCTCGCTTGAATATTTTGTATCGTGGCTTTTGGAAACGCTGTTTCATAAAAGATGGTGGGATTATACAGGTTGGCCCGGCAATATAAACGGACGTGTTTGCCTTATAGGCGGAATTGCGTTCGGTACATTTACCGTTGCACTTATTAAGCTTATTGCACCGGTGACGATTGATATGATTGACAGCGTGAGTTTGCCGGCGTTACATATTATGACGTGCGTAATTGCATTTGTGATGATTGCGGATACGGTTAAGACGGTTAAGTGTATGGATTCGTCAAAACTTTGGTATGTGGAAAAACAAGCCGAATTTATGGACGAGCTGCGTAACGGCAGATGTGTGGGATTGGTTAAAAAAATAAAAGATACATTTAGAAGATAAACGGAGCGTTTTTGCTCCGTTTTTTGTGTGCAAAAAAGAACCTTTGGCGCGGGCAGATGGTGATATTTCACCGTCAAAGTCCGTATATGCCTCCGGTTCTGTTAATAACAGTATCATATAAAAATAGGAATGTCAAGAATATTAAGTAGGTAAAATAAAACAGATAAGATACCGACAGAAAAAAAATTCACCGAAAGTGAGTCAAGGCTCGATAGTATCTTTATCTGTTAATAACATTATATGTGAAAGTAAGCCGATTGTCAAGTGGTTGTTTGGCAGTGACACAAATAAGATACGGCTAAAGTAACTGCTCAAATTAATGATGCATCAAAAAGAAGATGTAGATTATTGAGAAGCGACTGCTACAAACAGTGTAACCACGCCTGACACGTCCAAAACGTCCCACCCACTACATCTTCTATCGGCAGCAAATATTGTATTGATTGTCAACAGTGGATGTAGGGGCGATATATTGGACTATTTCGTTACCGTTTTTGAGTCGGTGATTGGAACAAGATTGTTTAGAGAATTCCACCACATAACTTTTACGGTATGAGTTTCAGAAAGTAGGGAAACACTTATATTCTCCTGTGGTGAATGGGTAGTACAACGTAATAATTTGCCGTCCGAATTAAATTCAGAAATTAAGATAATTCCGACTGAAGTGCTGTTTGTAAGTTTAACAGATATATTGTTGCCTTCAATGTTGCAGTTAATATCATGTGTAGGACACGTTGTAGCAGTTGGGCTTGTTGCAGGAGTTATTGTCGGATTTGTAGTCGCAGTCGGACGTGGTGTAGGTTTTGGGGTAGAAGTCGGAATTAGTGTCGGACTCGCTGTCGGAGTTGCAGTAGGATTTGATGTGGGTTTTGGAGTTGCAGTAGGCGTTGTTGTCGGAGTTATTGTCGGGGTCGGATGTGGAGTAGCTGTCGGACTCGTGGTCGGAGTTATTGTCGGAGTTGCTGTCGGACTCGTTGTATGAGTAGGACGTGGAGTCGCAGTAGGAGTAGGACTCGGAATAGGACTCGGACTCACGGTTGGAGTGGGATTTATAGTAGGAGTCGGAGTAGGAGTCGGAGTGGGACTCGGAGTAGGACTCGGAGTCAACGTCGGAGTAGGGGTTGTTTCTGCAATTCCGCTAATTTCAAACTCTAATTTATCTGCTGACATATTTGTTACATAAACAAATATGTCGTTACCAATATAAAGTTCTTCGCCGTCACCGACTGCACAATCTGACATAGTTGAGTATTGACCGTTAGAAACGACCTGCATATTCCAGTTAACGCCTGTAGTGTTTATATTTGAGGGAAAACGTACACCTGTGTTAGCAAGATAGCAAATCATTCCACTCTTAAGCGTTACACCTTTTATCAAGTCACCGGTATTGCACGAATAGAGTTTCTTGTTTTTTGTATCATATTTGTTACCATTGTCATCGAATTGACGATATTCCAAATAAAGAGTTTTTCCGTTCGGCAAATCTCGTTTATATGCAACAACTTCATTTTGAGCTGAGGCAGGGTAGAGTGTGTATGTACCGTTTTTATCAATGGTTTTAATTTGATTATTGTCAAGCCAACCGAGCGATTCGCGTTCTTTAACGGAAATATACTGTCCGATAGGGGTTAGATGTTTTGCCATCAGTGACATATAATACACCGCGCTTGTTTGGTTGGAGCGGTACAAGTCTTTCAAGCCAAGTGCGTGCATGGTTTCGTGACATATTTTACCTGTCGGTAAAATAGGCAGATTATCCTCACCGCGATAAAGCACAAGTCCGTTTACGTTTTCGTAGTTGCACGTTAGCTGTAAATATTCTCCACTCTGATAAGTATTAACTCCTTCTTGCACTGAAATCATATTTGAATATGAGTGATAGTCCCAAAGAGGTGAATTCCAACCAACCGAAATATTTTGCGTTGTATTTTTGTAAATCACAGTAATTAAATCAATTTTTCCGTCACGGTTTCGGTCAAGATCGGCAAAATTATATTGATTTTCTTCTATATCTTTTGGTTTGTTTCCGTTCGTGATTGCGTTTGAAATTGTATTCGCCCAATCAGTCTGTAGTTCATACATTCTGGAATTTTCTTCTCCACTCTCGTAACCGTAAGGGTTTTGGTCATCTTTTTCGGCATAATAACCGCGTGGCTTTGAAAGTGTGAGCGAATTGTTGTTGTCAAAAAGATAAAGCGTTTGCATATTCATTTTCCCGCCGCTTACTGTTTTGAAATAGTCAGCGACATTATATACACTTTTATTATATGTATTGTCTAAAATGTTGCGAACAGTTGTGTCGGCATAAGTGTTGTTGATAAATTCGTCCTCGTCAGAAAATTTCATAAATACAACAAGATTTGTGTAAGTTGGTGCGTTTGATTCGTCCGATAAAACCGCACCACAGGGAATAGTCCCGAAAATTAATATTAACGTGGTTATAATACATATTGCTGTTTTAAATAGTTTTGTTTTATTTTGCATTGTTTTCTCCTAATAGTCAGAGGAATAATCTCAGCTGACAAAGTAATTTAGATATTGTTCAACGTCAATCGGTTATAGCATCAACAACGTCATTAAAGTTTTTCTTTAATAGCTATATTTTTGCAGTTAGGCGGGCATACCTTTCAAATTAAACTTACATTTCTCTAATCAACAATTTAGGAACACCCATTATTCGGCAGTGTTTTAATTCTTCACCCGCAATTAATATTGGCGGAACATTCGGATTGACAGGAACTAACCTCAACCAATCTTCATCTTCTACAAACTCGATTTTTTTTAATGTTGATATTTCGTCATTGTATATCACTGCTCCGACATCACCACTATAATTAACGGTGCTTTGACGTAAGATTAATACTTTATCGCCGTCTTGATATTGAGGATACATACTGTCACCCTTAATGCACAGTACAAAGAAATCTTTCGGAGTATGTCCTTTTAAATATGAATTAGGAATATCGACTTTATCTCCGTCCCATGATTCAATAGCGATATGATTATATCCTGTCGCTATGTCAAATATAACGGGGAATGTTGTGTAGTCCTCTGTTATATTCGGATTTGGAAATTTATCATCTGTATATGTTTCAGTTTCGCGTTCGTCCAGTCCCATTAAGTAGCTTGGAGTTGTTTGAAGTGCATTGGCAAAAGCTATGATTTTTGATTGAGTTATATCATTTTTGCCCATTTCAATTTTATTTATAGTTGAACGGGATTTATAACCTAACTTAGTTGCAAGTTCTTCTTGTGACATTCCGAGTTTTTCTCTGCGTGCTTTTATTCTCTTATATAATTCCATAAAATATTACTTCCTGTCTAAACATTTATTGTCATTATTAATATATCACAATGTAGACTATTTGTCAACTTTGCTTTAGAATTATAAAAAAAGTTGATGAATAATCTACAAAATAAGGACATTCCTGTTAAGTAACAAAAACGAGGTGAAATTCACAGCAAGATAGAGAAAGATTGCGAAAGTGACGAAATGGGAACAATCGCAAGGAAAAATTGTTGTGAAACTCATTGACAAAGGATATATAAACAAAACTATATAGCATATTTGCATAAAAAATGTAAAAAGAAACTTGACAGAGAAATTGAGAAAGGATATAATATCAATGTAAGCCCATATGCGATAGAAACATTGGACGCTACTGAGTATGATGAAACATATACAGAGTATAGGGTGCAGAAATTGTTAGAAAGGGGAATAATGCGATGAGATTAATAAAGACGGAAGAAGAAAAAAATTTGGAAAAAATATATGCACCGTACTATGATTATACAAAAACACCGGCTTTAAGTCCTGATGCACCAGATGAGGCAGTTAAAGCATATCAAAAAAAACAAGAGTTGTTTAAAAGAAAATATGCAGAAGCACAAGCTTTGTTTTTTTGAAACGGAAGTAATTGAAGATGAGAATTAAAGCACGTCTTTGGGCGTGCTTTTTTGATACCAAAAAGGAGAGTGGAACAAGTGAATATACGAGGTTTACCGCCTTAGCACCTATGAAACGGTGCTTTTTTTGATCGTGATATGGTGAAGAATGCGATATATGAAAAGTGGCTTGACGGAAGATTACTTATAATGAACGCAAGTTGTTTCGGCGACTAAAAAATGTTGCGATATTTTCCTTTTGTGATATAATAGAACAAAAGGGAGGTAATGGATATGAAGAAATATATAGCAGGTATTGCAACAGGTGTGATTTTATCATGCACGGTAGCTTTGGCGGTAAATTACACCGCAACGGAAAATACGTTTCCTATTCAGTTAAATGGTGAAAACGTTAATGTAGAGGGGTATAATATTGACGGCAGTACATATTTTAAGCTCCGTGATATAGCCGATACGGTTGGCGGATTTAATGTTGATTTTAACGATAATACAATTCAGCTTTCCAAAGACGGATATGTATACGAAACAAAATCTAGTACAAAGGCTTTTGTTTTAGACGATAATGCAAAATCGTTTCTTGCGGAGCAAGGTTATGTAATACCGTATTTTACACAGAACGATTTACAAAGTGAAGATTTTGTAAGAAGTTTTATCTTTTATTATTACACAGAAGGTTACGGTGCGGATACGTCTGCTCAATATAAAAACGGATATTTTGAATGGTCCGAAAATTCCGTAAGAGATACTTATAAATTGCTTTTCGGTGCAGATATGCCCGAATATCACCCAACCGATAACGGCAGTGTTTTATATGAAAACGGTAATTATAAAATCAGTGTTTCAAATCGCGGAGACGGCAGATATGAATTTATAAGTGCCGAAAATGTCGGTGACGGAATGGACGTAGTATTTAAAAATACCGATTCAACAGGAACTGATTTCGGAAATGTCACGTTCCGCCTTGTTCCGACAGATAACGCAAACGGATATATAATAACTCAAAAGACAAATTAAAAATTTCAAATAAGGCTTAAAAAGTACATCGAAATTCGATGTACTTTTTTGTATGTCGAAAAGGAGGTTTATATGGGTGTAATTGATAATGCAGTTCAATGGGCGACAGATAGTGCAAATGATGACAGTCACGGTTACAGTTAATCGGTGAGATGGAGACCGCATTATGATTGTTCTTCTTTTGTTATAACGGCATATCAAAATTCGAGAGTGCCTGTTGAAGATAATGGCACGACATATACAAGAAAAATTAAAATCACTCATTCACGAAGTACAACACGCAATACAAGTGCGAGAGGGATTTGCAGTCGGTGAAAGCCCTGATAGCAAAAACAGAAACCAAAGCGCAGGTGAAATCGAGGCTGACGATGTTAAGGCAAGACAAAGTATGAGCAAAGAAGAACGGCTTAATACATTCCCTAAAAGTATGAAACCTAATCAAAATGCGGACGTTGTATTTTGGGAGAATGGGAAAGGTACAAACAAAACAAAGTTTTCGTTAAAGGGCAATTCAGACAATGAGAACTCTAATATAGGCGAAAAAGATGTTGAGGCGATACAGTCAATAGCTCGAAAAAGTATATACGATTTTTCTGATGAAGATATGAAAAAAACAAAAAAAATAGCGGAAAGATATTATTCCGAAATGAAAGAAAAGTCACCATTTTTTAGAGCTTGGTTTGGCGATTGGAGAGCAAATGATAAAACGCCAGTACATGTGGTAACTGAAAAAGATAATTCACGAGGTGTACGCAAAAATATAGATACAGGTTGGGATATAAATGTGTCTGGCAAAGTGTTTAATGAAACGAAAGGGCATAAAGGTCCTAAAAATGTTAGTGCTGTATCACATCTTGATTACATAAACAGCATTGTAGAGAGTGCTATATTATTTGATAGCTATACGATACCAAACACAAATGCAAAATCAAATAATTCAATGATGATGCACAGTCTTTATGCCATTTCAAATATAGGAAATGAAAATGAGTTGGTAAAGCTGTATGTTGAGGAATTAAATAATATAAATAGTAACGGAACGATAAAACGGGCATATCAATTACAGAATATAAATAAAATTCCGTTGGAAAGTAAAAGGTTCAGCAATAATAGCTTAGCCTCATCAGACCAACGGAATAACTATACTATATCAGAATTACATGCACTTGTCAAGCAACATGACAAAAATTTCAAACCTACAGAGGCAAGCAAGGTTGTAAATGAGGATGGAACCCCTAAAGTAGTATATCATGGAACGGATAAGGGGGGCTTTTATGTGTTCGACCCTAAAATGTCTGACGATAAAATTTCATTGTTTTTTTCTGATAGCAAGGTGACATCAAATAGCTATGCTCAATCTGATAATCAGCAATTATACGAGGTTTATCTTGCAATAAAAAAACCATATGTTATAGACGCAAAAGGACATATGTGGAATGAGTTAGACGACAAATTAGGAAATACAACACGTGAAATAGCCGAAAAAGCTAAAAACCAAGGTTACGACGGCGTGATAATAGAAAATGTTCGTGATATGGGAGCAATCGTTATAAATAATACGACAGAGGAGTTTTACAATGATTTCATATCAACATTAACAGGTGGCAACGAATCAGCGGTCGTGTAAGGCAATATATGTCGTGATATTATACCACAATATTTTTGACTGACTAATAAAAAAGTATAACATTTTTATCACATTTTATCACTTTTTATCACGTTGATTTTCTTCTCGCAAGCACTAAAAAACCGCATAAACACTTGATATTCAAGCATTTATACGGTTTTTTGTGATTTTAAAATTTGGTGACTCGTGAGGGAATCGAACCCTCGTTGCCGGCGTGAGAGGCCGGAGTCTTAACCGCTTGACCAACGAGCCATTAACATATACTATAATACCACATTAATTTATATTTGTCAATAGAAAAATAGCGGATTTTGAAAAAATATCAAAATCCGCATAATAATCTTTTGGAGCTGTCGATATTTTTGTGACAGGCTCGATAGGTTTATCTGTAAAGTGGGTATTTATCACAAAGAGCCTTAACTCTTGTCTTAACTTCTTCTTTATTATTTTCAAAATCTTTGATTGTCATAGCGATAAGTTTACCGACTTCGACCATATCTTCTTCTTTAAAACCTCTTGAAGTTGAGGCAGGAGTACCGATTCTGATACCGCTTGTAACGAACGGACTCTTTGTATCAAACGGAATTGCGTTTTTATTTACTGTAATACCGACTTCGTCGAGCATTTTTTCAGCTTCTTTACCTGTAACGCCTGTATCTGTAAGGTTTACAAGCATAAGGTGGTTATCAGTACCGCCGCTTACAAGTTTAAAGCCTTCTGCCATAAGTGTATCTGCAAGAACTGACGCATTTTTAACAACCTGTTCTGCGTATGTCTTAAAGCTTGGGTCAAGTGCTTCTTTAAAGCATACTGCCTTAGCTGCGATTGTGTGCATTAGAGGACCGCCTTGAATACCCGGGAAGATAGCCTTATTAATCTTAACAGCGATTTCTTCGTTATTTGTAAGAATAAGACCGCCACGAGGACCTCTTAGAGTCTTGTGAGTTGTTGTAGTAACAACGTCTGCATACGGCATTGGTGACGGATGGCAACCTGCTGCAACAAGACCTGCGATATGTGCCATATCAACCATAAAGTATGCACCGACTTCGCTTGCAATATCAGCAAATTTCTTAAAATCAATAATTCTTGGGTAAGCTGACGCACCTGCAAGGATAAGTTTTGGCTTACATTCAAGTGCTATACGTCTTACTTCATCATAATCTATTGTGTTAGTATCTTCTGTAACACCGTAAGGTACAATGTTAAAATACTTACCGGACATATTAACAGGACTTCCGTGACTAAGGTGACCGCCGTGAGCAAGGCTCATTGAAAGAACTGTGTCGCCTGGTGTAAGAAGTGCAAAGAATACAGCCATATTTGCCTGTGCACCTGAGTGTGCCTGAACATTTGCAAAGTCTGCACCGAATAATTCTTTTGCTCTTTCGATAGCAAGTGTTTCTACAACATCAACGTGTTCGCAACCGCCGTAGTAACGTTTTCCCGGATAACCCTCTGCATATTTGTTTGTAAGCGGTGAGCCGTTAGCCTCCATAATTCTTTCCGATACAAAGTTTTCAGACGCAATAAGTTCAATTTTATTGTTCTGACGATTTGTTTCATCTTGAATTGCCGCATAAATTTCCGGATCAAAAGATTTCATCTTTTCGTATTTTTCCATTTTCCCATTTCCTTTCTTATAAAAAGTGTTGAGTTGAAAACAACTTTATGTAATATTATATATGTTATTTAATAAAAGTGCAAGTCTTTGTTGCAATTTTTTACGAAAAATTATATAATGTACTTATCAGAAAAATTGAATTGAGGTGATTTCTTTGACGAAGAAAGAACGAGTTTTGAAATTGCGAGAGCTTTTGGACAAGGCATATCCCGATGTCAAATGTTCGCTTAATTACACAACACCGCTTGAAATGCTTATTGCCACTCAAATGTCGGCACAATGTACCGATGCAAGAGTTAATATAATTACCGAAACACTTTTTAAAAAGTATAGGAATGCAGAAGATTTTGCTAATGCGGATTATGACGAGCTTTGTGAAGATATAAAATCTGCGGGATTTTACCGTAACAAGGCGAAAAATATAATCTTGTGCTGTCAAAGGCTTATTGACGTTTACGGCGGGGAAGTGCCCGATACAATGGAGGACTTGACAAGTCTTGCCGGAACGGGCAGAAAAACAGCAAACCTTGTACTTGGCGATATATTCGGTAAGCCTGCCGTTGTGGTTGATACGCACTGTAAGCGAATTGCAAAGCGTATAGGTCTTACAACGAACGACGATCCTACAAAAGTCGAAATGGACTTGAAAAAGATTGTACCGTCCGATTATCAGCTTAGAATGTGCCATCAGTTTGTGGCACACGGTCGTGCGGTATGTACGGCAAGAAACCCTAAATGTGCGGTATGTCCTATTAAGGAAGTTTGCAAAAGTGCGGGAAAATGCTAAATTGTTAAAAATAAAGCAGACAAAATCATAAACGATTTTGTCTGCTTTTGCATTTATTTTACTTTATATATCTGTATTGAATTTTCATCATATATTTTTTCAAACTGTGAAAGTGAATTGTAATTTATATTGAAATCCTGTTTTTCGTTGTTTCCTATATAAATATATGAAATGTTGTTTTCATCTGCAAATGACTTTAACTGTTGAGAAGAACCCTCATATGCTGTTTTTAATTCTTCACTTCTCTTAGTATATTCTTCTCCGAACCCGTGGAAATGCACATACAACGAAGAACCTACATATATTGTTCTTCCGGCAAGTGAAACTACAGGGTTAATGTGATTTGTACTTGTCATAAACACACCGTTTGCGTCGGTGTTGTCTTTAATATATTCAGAAACTTCAATATCAGCGGCACTATATGTCTGATACATTGCACCTGAGTGATATTCGCGGATAAGTGTCATAACTCCTGACAGAGTAGCGGAAATAATAACCAATGCCGCAAGGAAACCGCGTAAATTGATACCTTTAAGTTTATTATAAATAAGTACAAGATATTCCGAAACAATTATTACCGCAATCATATATGCTATGTAGAACAGTTTGTTGTTATCATAATCGTTAGGCTGGAACAATATAAGTTCGGCGATTAAGAACAACAATCCGCAGCTAAGCACTAATTTTTTATTATCCTTTGATGTATTGAAAAACGCAGGGATAATGAACAAGAAAGGAATTCCCCAATTCTTGATATAGAACCATAAATACGGATCAGCCTCATTTACCCAGTTAAATGAATATCTTAGGAATGAACTGTTTCCCGAAGTTTGTGAGAATGTCCAGAAGAAAAGCTGTGGCATAGCAAGTACAAGAGTGATGCCTCCGAAGTATATCCAACGCATAATATAGCTTTTCTTGTCTTTTTCATCGTAAAGATAAAGGAAGAACATTCCTGCACTTATAATTCCGAGTGCAAGCAATGAATGTGTGTGTATCATCGGCATACAGCCGGCGACAACTCCGAGAATAATGAAATAAGATGTCTTTTTATTCTTTACCGCATTTACAAGCATTTCAAGTTCAAACAGGATTACGCACCAACCAGCCATTGTTGTTCTTTGTGGTATAATCATATCGCAAATGACATTTGACCAACGTATATTGTGTTCATTATAGTTTGTCGGTGTCTGGTAGTATTCCGTAAAGAACTTTGTAAAGTTTGATGGGTCTTCTTTTGCACTCTCAAAGAAATACGCAAAACCAAATCCGCCGTTTAAGAAGAAGAACAATGTTGCAATGACAGATACGGTTGTACTCTTGGTAAGGGAGAATGAAAGAATGTAAAATCCCATTACTATACAAAGTGCAAATATAAAGCTTGGAATAAGTACGGCAATTCTAAGCGGACAACCGAACATATACAGGCTTGAAGAAAGCGAATCAATAAGGAACGGATAGTTTAATCTTGTTCCCGAAAGGAAACAGTATTCCGGCGGAAATGATTTTTGTTCGGCTATTGATGTAACAAATCCAAGGTGCATTTGTAAGTCACCGTATGTAGACTGTCCCGAGCTTACAGCACCGTTGGCATAAGGTGCAAGGATATGGTTTACCATAAGCAAGCATATTAACAGTGAGACAGGTATAATCAAAAACAGAAAAATCTTATTTGATATAACCACGTTTTCTTTGCATAAAAGATGTTTTTTTAAATATACTGTTTTCTCAGAAAAAATACTTTGCACAACGTCTTTGTGCTTAATTCCCAACACAACTATCGGTATAATCGCCGCAATAAGTAAAAGTATGTGGCTTATGTATGTGAATTTGAAAATCAAGGCAAACGGAATAATTCCTGCCATAAGTATTATATTGCCGAAAACAAGTCCCGACCATAGTTTGTAATAAATATCTTTTTCTTTGAAGAACATCGAACTGTAAATAAATCCGATGATAAGAAAAAGCAAATAATAAATAACTCCTAACAATTAAATCACCTCTGTTTAATAATTATTGTACAAAAAACATAATTGAGCCGACTAAATTAATCGCAAGACCGATAAAGAATAGGGGATAATTGAAACTTTCCCAATCATTATCCTTCGGCAGTAACATAACCGTTCCTATAAATATAATAGGAAGAACGTCATTTGTGTATCTGTTACCGAAATGTGCACCGCCCATTGTTTTGTGTGCAGTTATTGAAAGAAGTTCGATTATTGCGATTGCCAAAACAAGAAGCGTAAATTTCATATCAAATTTTTCGTGCTTTATAATTGAACGTGCAATATATATCAAGTAAGATATAAATATCGGACTCACCAAGAATATGCACATTCCGTTGGCGTAAGTGTATTGCCAAATTCCGCCCTGCGTCTGGGGAACAGAAAACATATTTTTCAGATTTTCAGCCATATATCCGATATTGAATTGACCGAGTTCCGAACGTGTAAATTCCGGCAGATAGTTGTGACCGAATTCCGTGATATTGCCAAAACGAGCGAAGTTTAAAATCATATACGATAATGCAATGACCGCCATAGGAATAAGGGCGAGATAGCGCTTTTTTATAATATCGATGATTTTATCTTCGGGATTGACTGCTTTGTGTGCATTGTATATCAGATATAGAAGTGCAGGCAGATATAATATTTGGAACGGTCTGCAACCTACCGCACATGCCCAAAATGCAAGTGAAAGACCTATTTTGTTTTTCAAAGCATAGTATATTGCCATAAGACTTAATGTAAAAGCCATATTTTGAGCGATAAACCATACCCAAGCATTTTGTGCAGTCATAAGCCAGTTTGAACCGACTGTAAGAAGTAATGTGAAAAATATTGCGGTTTTACTTTCAATATCAAAATGCTTTAATATCTTAAATGCGTATACCGCTCCCAAAAGTGATACCGCAAATGCAATCATACTGTCACAACTGTTCCAGCCGATAAGCAAAAACGGTAGCATAACATAAGACGGAAACGGCGGAAAGCTTACATAATATTTATTATTGAAAATCGCAAGCTCAAGATACGGATAGTCACGCCCTAAATCAAGTCTGCCCTCAAGCCATGACTGTGCTTGAAGTATGTATGAATTATATGCTTGAGATTTCCAAGGCCATTGTCCCGTAAATGTCCAGGCAACGAAGAAAACGGCTGTAACGCATAGACAAAGCAAAAGAATACTGATATAATCGGTATCGGCATTTTTTAATGTTCTTTTTGTGTTCATATTAATCCTCCGTTATAAAATTTGTTTCCAACACAAGTATCCTGTCAAATAAATGCCTAAACCTATTGCCATTGAGGCTGTGATAATAGGTTCTGTCCATTTGTGTCGTTCCGAAAAATCGGAAAGAAAAAGAAATGCCGGAATTGCACAAGTCATATATCTTGCAACGCTTATCGGCCAGTCAAATCCTGTGTTTATTATAATGTATACAGCCAAAAATGCACTGTACATACTTCTGTTTCGTCTTATACCATACAAAAGTGTGGAAATAACAAAAATTATTGATAAAGTTTCCGGAATCCAAATGTCAAATCGTGATTGGTCGGAAGTGAAAGCGTTTGTAAACATTTTTGCAATTCCGCTGCCGAAGTAGCAAGAACCGTTGTTCCAGTATTTTGCTTGATATTCGAGAAATTTAAAGCAGTTGCCTGTAACTTTATAATTGCATAGAAGATAAATTCCCGTTCCGAGCAACATTAGAAATATCCAAAGACCTTTGCTGTAAAACAGTTTCCAAACCGACTTTATATCTTTGTTTTTTAATTTTTCAAATATTTTATAATGTTCGAGCCATTCAACCGCCGCAGGTATTGCAAGCAATATTCCGACCATTCTTGAAAGAGCTGCCGCAGCTCCCCAAATACCGACAAGATACCACTTATGTTTTCTTATATAATATAAAGTTGCAGCAGATGTGAAAAGCAGCATACTTTCATTCATAAGTGTTCCGAAAAACAGTGCGTGTGGGAATACCGACATATAAATTATTGCACGAACGGCAACCGACTTGCTGTAATCGATTGAAAACAATTTATATAGGAAGCAGCACGCACCCGAATATAATGCAAATGATGTTAAAAGTCCGCTTACTCTTAAATCTCTGAAAATCAAATTAACAATTTTCATAATCCAAGAGTATAGCGGGAAGAATACAATAGTTGTAAAGTCACCGTCTATTTCAAAACCGGAATATCCGACATTTGCAATTCTGAAATAGTTGTTAGCGTCCCACTTCATATACTGTTCAAGTATATCCCCGAAACCGTTGATATTGTCATTGAACATATACATCGCACATATCGAAAACAAAAATACTGCAATTCTGAAAGCAAAAGCTAATAAAAATACAGATATAATTTCTTTGTGCGTTGTTTGGTGAGCAGAGCCAAGACTTTTATTGCAAGTTAAAGCAGAAATAACTTTATTGTTCGGCAGTGCAATCCCCGAATTTGTTATAATTCTGAGTGCAATTACAAAAACGGCACTCCATATAGCGATACTTGATAAAACAGAAATAATCATTGATAATTCTCCTTATTACTTTCTTTTACTATATAAATCGGTCGCTTTTTTGTTTCGAGGTATGTTTTGGACAGATATTGTCCTAAAATACCCAGACAGAACATTTGCACGCCCGAAAGAAAGCATATGATACACACCAAAGACGGATAACCGGCAACCGGATCGCCCCATATAAGCGTTTTGATAATTATTACAAATACAAGTATAAAAGCAATGATAAACAGTAAAAAACCAAGTATTGATGAAAGGGCAAGCGGTATTGTGGAAAATGCCGTTATACCGTCAAGGGAATATAAGAATAATTTCCAAAAAGACCATTTTGTTTCGCCTGCAACTCTTTCGACATTTTCGTATTCAATCCATTTGGTATTAAATCCGACCCAACCGAAAATTCCTTTTGAAAATCGATTATATTCTCCCATATCAATAATGGCATTAACCATTTGACGGGTCATCAGTCTGTAATCTCTTGCACCGTCTACAATATCGGTTTTAGATATTCTGTTTATTAATTTATAGAAACAGCGTGCAAAGAAAGAACGTATAGGAGGTTCACCGATACGGGTGGTACGGCGGGTTGCAACACAGTCATAATCACTTTCGATTATAGTTTTGTACATCTCCGTAAGCATATACGGAGGGTCCTGTAAGTCCGCGTCAATAATTGCAATATAATTGCCGGACGCATTTTTGAGCCCGGCATACATTGCTGATTCTTTACCGAAGTTTCGTGAAAAAGAAATATATTTTACGCGATTATCTTTACTTGCATATTCTTTTAAGACGGTTAAGGTATTATCAACCGAGCCGTCGTTTATAAATAAATATTCAAAATCAACGCCAAATTCATTTTTCATCAGCGTAGAATGTTCCGTTATTGCTCTATAAAAATAAGGTATGGCGTGTTCTTCATTATAGCAGGGAACAATTATGCTGATCAAATTATCTCTGTTATTCATCATACATTAAACCTAAACAAAACAATATCTCCGTCTTTCATAACGTAGTCTTTACCCTCACTTCTTACAAGACCTTTTTCCTTAGCGGCTGTCATACTTCCGCATTCCATAAGGTCATCATAGTGAACGACTTCCGCACGAATAAAGCCACGTTCAAAGTCTGTATGAATTTTACCTGCCGCCTGAGGTGCTTTTGTACCTTTTGTGATAGTCCATGCACGAACTTCAGGTTCACCGGCTGTAAGATAACTGATAAGACCAAGCAATGTATAGCTTGCTTTGATAAGTCTGTCAAGACCCGATTCGCTCATATTAAGTTCTTCAAGAAACATTGCCTTTTCGTCGCCGTCAAGTTGAGAAATTTCTTCTTCTATTCTTGCGCTTACAGGCATAACCTGTGAACCCTCTTTTTCGGCAAGCTCTTTAACTCTGTTTACAAATTCGTTGTTTTCGATACCCTTTGAGAAATCGTCCTCCGCAACGTTTGCGGCATAGATAACAGGCTTCATTGAAATAAGCGAAATTTCTTTCATTACAGCCATTTCATCGTCTGTGTATTCAATACTTCTTGCAGGAAGTCCTTCTTCCAAAGTCGCTTTAACTCTTTCCAAAAGTGCAAGTTCTGTTGCAAGTGACTTGTCACCCTTCATAGCTTTCTTTGTACGGTCAATTCTTCTCTCAATCATTTCAATATCAGAGAAAATAAGTTCAAGACTGATAGTTTCAATATCACGGATAGGGTCGATTGAACCGTCAACGTGAGTGATGTTTGCGTCCTCAAAACAACGTACAACGTGAACAATAGCGTCAACCTCACGAATGTGAGATAAGAACTTGTTTCCAAGACCCTCACCCTTTGAAGCACCTTTTACAAGACCTGCTATGTCAACAAATTCGATATAGGCGTGAGTAACTTTCTTAGGGTGATACATTTCTGCAAGTTTGTCAAGACGTTCGTCAGGAACGTCAACTATACCGACATTCGGCTCAATCGTACAGAACGGATAGTTTGCCGATTCTGCACCTGCCTGAGTTATTGCATTAAATAATGTTGATTTACCTACGTTAGGTAAGCCTACGATTCCAAGTTTCATTATGTTTTTCGTCCTTTCGTAGTGCCTGAAAATATATTCGACACCAATTTGTGAAAATTTTATGAATTTATTATATAACATTTAAAACATTTTCGCAATACTCTTTATTATTTTTTCGGTTTATGGTATAATAAATGTATCATATTAAGATGAAAAAACAGGAGGACAAAATAATGGCTAACAATAAGGTACTTATAGTAGATGACGATGAACATATAGTAGAACTTATAAAACTTTATATGGACAAAGAGGGTTTTGATACCGTTACTGCAAACAACGGTAAAAAAGCCGTTGAACTTTTTAAGTCAGAGGCACCGGCTATTGTAATTCTTGATGTTATGATGCCTGAAATGGACGGTTGGCAGGTGTGCCGTGAAATCAGACGCGTAAGTAATATTCCTATTATAATGCTTACCGCAAAAGGCGAAACATTTGATAAGGTGCTTGGTTTGGAACTCGGTGCGGACGATTATATGGTTAAGCCTTTTGAGCCGAAAGAACTTCTTGCAAGAGTTAAGGCTGTGTTGAGAAGAAGTGATACAAAGGAATCAAATGCGGAAAAAGAAATTGTTTTCCCTAACCTTACAATAAACCTTTCAAACTACGAACTTAAAATAAACGGAAATATAGTTGAAGTGCCGCCGAAAGAACTTGAACTTTTGTATTTCCTTGCGTCAAACCCGAACAGAGTGTTTACGCGCGAACAGCTTTTGGAAGAAGTATGGGGATTTGATTATTTCGGTGATTCGCGTACAGTTGACGTTCATATAAAAAGACTTAGAGAAAAACTTGAGGGCGTTGAGGCAAATTGGCAACTGAAAACCGTATGGGGCGTAGGTTATAAATTTGAGGTAAGATAATGTTTAAGAGTATTTTGGGTCGTTTGTTTTGGACGTATGCTATAATACTTATGCTTGTTTTTACGTCGGTTGCGGTTACGGTCGGTATATTTGTAAATCATTTTGCAATAAGCACTCATATGAATAACGTTATAAGCGTATCGCAGAATTTGGAGTATTGGACAGGATCACTGCAAATAGAAGATACCGATTATCGTGCAAGAGCGGCATATAAACAGCTTTTAAGATCGTGGGGCAGCTTTTTGAACTCGGATATTATAGTAACTAATTCAAACGGTGAAGTTTTGGAAAGTACAACAAGTTCCGCGACCGTTCCGGACGAACTTGTACATATTGTAACAAACGGAAATATCGTAAAGAAATACAGCACATTAAACGGTTCGTATAAAAATAAAATGATGGTTATAGGTGTACCGATTAAATATCAGGGAGGTATTATCGGAGCGTCGTTTTATGTGACAGGCATTTTTGATATAAGAAAAACTACGCTTGAGTTGTTTATGATGGTTATTATTACATCACTGTTTTCTGTATTGGCAGCATTTGTACTTGTGTATATGCAGTCGAAGAAAATCTCAAAACCGATAGAGGAGATTAATAAGGCTGCAAGGGGAATTGCGTCAGGTAAGTTTGACAAACGTGTTGAGGTGACAAGTGCCGATGAAATAGGACAGCTTGCGTCAAGTTTTAACTTTATGGCGGATTCTATAGAGGCATTGGAGGATACAAGAAGTGAGTTTATAAGCGACGTATCGCACGAACTCAGAACCCCGATGACGAGTATTTCGGGATTTATCGAGGGTATTTTGGACGGTACAATTCCGCCCGAAAAAGAAAAGGAATACCTTAAAATCGTGCTTGACGAATCAAAACGTCTTACGAAAATGGTTAATGATATGCTTGAAATGTCAAAAATGTCGTCAAGCGAATATAAACTTGATGTGTCTGAATTTGATTTGAACGAGCTTACAAGAATTTGTATAATCGGTTTGTGTAACAGAATTGACGAGAAAAATCTTGAACTTAATGTTGATTTTGAAGATGACATTTTGAAAGTTATAGCAGATAAAGACGCGATAAAACGAGTTGTCATAAACTTGCTTGACAATGCGATAAAATTCAGTTATCCGAATACGACAATCGGTATAAGAACATGGATTGAGGACGGCAGAGCGAGATTTTGCGTAGGTAATTTTGGTGACGGAATAAGCGGTGCGGATTTGAGCAATATTTTCAATCGTTTCTATAAAACCGATAAGTCACGCGTAAACGAAAAGAGCGGTGCGGGACTGGGTTTGTCGTTTGTAAAAAATATTATGACATTGCATAAGCAAAACGTTTGGGTTGAAAGTGTTGATACAAAGGAAGGCTCAACGGTTAAATATACAAAATTCACGTTCACACTTGAACTTGCGTGATTTTGGTATTGACTGACAATGAAAATAGGTGTAAAATAGTATTATATGAATTTCAAGGAGGAAAAATTTAATGGCTGAATTACGTTGGAACCCACTAATAAAGGATTGGGTAATGATTGCATCACACCGTCAGAACAGACCTCAGATGCCAAAGGATTGGTGTCCGTTCTGTCCGGGTTCGGGAAAGGTTCCTGACCACTTTACAGTGTATGAATATGATAATGATTTCCCTGCACTTTCACAAAATCCGCCTGTACCGGATGATGTTGAAACAAGAATTTACAAGACAAAGCCGGCATACGGCAAGTGCGAAGTTATTTTGTACTCACCGGAGCATACTGTAACATTGCCGGAACTTCCTGTTGACCATATCAGAGAACTTGTTGATTTGTGGACAGAAAGATTTGTTGAAATAAGCAAGGACGAAAAGATTAAGTATGTATTTATTTTTGAAAACAGAGGTGACGTTGTAGGTGTTACAATGCCTCACCCTCACGGTCAGATTTACGGTTATTCTGTAATTCCGAAGAAATTACAGCTTGAAATGGAATCATGTAAGGAACATTTTGACGAAACACATAACTGTCTAATCTGCGATATGCTTGAAGATGAAATGAACTGCGGTGACAGAATTATTATGGAAAACGAAGATTTCGTTACATTCCTACCATTCTTCAGCGAATATCCTTACGGTATGTACATAGCTGCAAAGCGTCACGTACAGAATTTGTCACAGCTTACAGACAGTGAAAAGACAAATCTTGCAAAGATATTAAAGGAAACAACAGGTACATTCGACAGTTTGTTTGATTATAAGTTCCCTTATATGATGTGTATGTATCAAAACCCTGTAAACGGTGAAGATGTATCTGATTATTACCACTTCCATATCGCATTCTATCCGCCGATGAGAAGTGCAGATAAGATTAAATATAACGCATCTTCTGAAACAGGTGCTTGGGCTCACTGTAACACTACTGCTCCTGAAGCAATGGCTGTTGAACTTAGAGCGGCACATGAAAAGTTTCTTAAGAAAATGAACGGCTAAACCGAAAGAGTCTGTCGACATTCTATTGACAGACTCTTTTTTTGTTTAAAAAGTGTCACATACACAAAAAGTCGGTTTATAGCCGATAGTGTTTTCAAAATCGCTTTTAATCATATTTATTGAATAATCGACCTTATCTGCTTCAACGATTGCCCAAATACCTTTATCCTGACATCTTGCGGCGGCTATGCCGTCTGTGTTGCGTGCAGTATTTGCAAGGAATTTATGTTCTGTGCCAATATCCCAAAAACGTTCCATGGATTGTTCCGAATTGTTTATTTCGCGGAAAAGTGTTTTTATATCACATCGTTTTAATGCGGCGGAAACGGTATTAATGCGTGTATTTTCGGTGGATAGGTGATACATATATTTAGCCGCTTTGCTGTTTTTAAACGATGATTTTGCGGTGCTCAGTATTTCGGGCGTCAAGTCTGATATTGAATTGACGTGAGGGTATAATCTTCGTATTTCAGACATGGCATATTTAATGTGCTTTGAATGGTTGCTTAACGGTTCTGTGCAGTGTGCGGTAAGAATTTTGTAGCCGGAAAGCGGCAACGGCAGGTTTTTCGGCTCACCACTGTTCATAAGTGTACAGTAGCCTTTTTTAGAAAAAAGTACAGCGAGATAAGGCGTTAAATCGTCGCTTAATGCACATATTGCGGCGGTTTCAAGAGGGGTGAGTTCTATATCACTTACTTGCATAAGTGATTTTATCAGTGCAGCCGAAAAAGCGTGTTTTGAGGATATAAAATTCGGTATCGTGTTATTGTACAGTATTTCTGCACCTTTTAAACCGCTGTTTTCAAGTGCGTGTATTAACTCGGCAAAGAATTTTGTTTTGCCTTTAAAAAGGTCTGTGGACGTGCCGAAAGGGTATTGCAGACATTTGTCTGTGGTGGTGTTTTCGATTTTTACATAGTTGCCGCCGCTTTTTCGTGCGAACATTTCAACTCGCATTGATAATGTACAGCATAACGACGGTGCAGTGGGTATATCTGTATGTCCGAGAAGTGTGCATAATGCACCGTATGAGGTGTAGTGAAGAAATTTGCCTGATGTTTCGTACCGCTTGTAAAAGTCCTCTTTTAAAGTGAGAAAATTCAAAAAAATCACTCCTTTTTATTAGCTTGCCCATAATTTTGAATTAAATTCATTGTTGATTTGACGTTGCTTTAATCTCAGGTAAATGAAAGGCTCCCCTTGAGGGGAGCTGTCGACAAAGTCGGCTGAGGGGTGGCTAAAATAAGAACATCACATGAATAGAAAAGCCACCACGCCACCGCAAGCGGTCACCCTCTCCTCAAGGAGAGGCAAGGGACGACGAGGCACCGTCCCGTACAAGTTGGGAAATCCATACTAAAAGGCTCCTCTCGAGTGGAGCTGTCGACAAAGACGATTGAGGGGCTAAATATATATTTTTTTTGGTGAACGATGACCGCCTCTACGAATGTTTTGCTTGAGGGGAGAAATTAGTGTTAAAATCCCAATACAGCTTGACAATTCACTCAAAAAAAGTTATAATAGTTAAATCGTAAGTGAAAATAAGAGAGGAATGACATAAAATGGCTGATGAAAAGGAATTTGTTTTAACACGAGAAGGTAAATTGGAACTTGAAAACGAACTTGATACTTTAAAAAATGTTACAAGAAAAGAAGTATCTGAAAAAATTAAAGAGGCTCGTTCATTTGGTGACCTTTCGGAAAATGCCGAATATGATGAAGCAAAAAATGAACAGGCAGAAGTAGAGGCAAGAATTAACGAAATCGAATATATGCTTAAATATGCAAGAGTTATTGACGATGAAGAAATCAAGTCAGACGTTGTAACTCCGGGTTCAAAGGTTGTTCTTGCAATATTCGGCGGTGAAGAAAAGTACACAATCGTCGGTTCAACAGAGGCTGATCCTTACAAGAACAAGCTATCATACGAATCACCTATCGGTGCGGCTTGTCTTAACAGAGCGGCAGGCGAAACTGTAAAGGCAAACACTCCCGGCGGTGAGATTGAATTTAAAATTCTTTCTATTGAAAAATAATCAAAAAATAATTTAATAAGAAATTTAAGTGCGGTATTTGAATACCGCACTGTTTTTTTGCATAAATTTTCTTAGGGGGTGCGGCTATGAGAAATATACGGAATGTTTTAAGCGTCGTATGCGGTTATGTGGCGGCTGTTATCGGTGCAGGTTTTGCGTCGGGACAGGAGATTATAAGCTTTTTTGTGAAATACGGAAAATACAGCATTATAGGTGTATTGCTTTCGTGCGTTATTTTTTCGGTGTTTGCGTATGCGGTTTTATCGGTGTGTGTAGAAAAAAATATAGAAACTTATTCGGATTATCTGAACAATTTTTTTAGACATAATATAAGAAAAATTGTCGAAATTATAACTTTACTTTTTGCAATATCCACAGTATGCGTTATGACGGCGTGTGCAGGGGAAATGTTTTTTATATTGTTCGGAATTAAAAAAATATTCGGCGCAATTATTTTTAATGCAGTATGCGGAATGATATTTTTTATGAACAATAAAAAAATTATGGGGATAAATTCGATTTTGGGTGCAATAATAATTTTCGGTATCATTTTTTGTTGTTTCTATATATTGAGATTTCGAGAACATCAAGTTTTTTCAAATGAAGTTAAAATGACTGTTTCGAGTATTTCATATGCCGGATACAATCTTATAACAACAGGTGCAATTCTTGCGGGTATGAGCCGTTTTTTGCAGGACAGGAAAGAGGCGGCATTGGCAAGCGTTATGTCCGGAGTGGTGCTGTTTGTTATGATGTTACTTATATGGACTGTGCTTGAAATATATTACGGCAAAATAAATCTCGGAGAAATACCTATGCTTACAATGGCTCTCAGACAAAACAAAGTGTTTGGAGCGATTTACGGAACGATGCTTTTCTTTGCGGTCATTACCACAGACGTATCAAACGGATTTAACGTACTTGACATAGCAAGCAGAAAAATGGGGAAGAATGTTGTTGTATTCTTTATGACTGTAATTGCGGTCGCTATGAGCGGTGCGGGTTTTTCTAAAATTATAAATACAGCTTACAGACTTTGCGGTTACGGCGGATTGGTGCTTGTTTTCTATGTTATTTATAATTTTATAAAAAATATGAATAAAGTAGAAAATAGGCGTAAAAATGAGAATACAAAAGTAAAATAAGCAAAAAACAAACATAATCGACTGTAATCGAGGTTTACAAAACTAAATATCTTTGCTATTATATACAAGTCGTTTGGCGAGAGCGGAACGGCAGAGAACATACGTCGGGATGTAGCGCAGTTTGGTAGCGCATCTGGTTTGGGACCAGAGGGCCGCAGGTTCGAATCCTGTCATCCCGACCAAAAAGTATGGGAGTTTAGCTCAGCTGGGAGAGCGTCTGCCTTACAAGCAGGATGTCACAGG